>WNGL01024090.1_pt1 | contig 12944 bp, 15 predicted proteins | sample 5400591 | NCBI WGS metagenome assembly WNGL01 (sample SAMN13153377, study PRJNA577476) | soil metagenome | isolation source: 80 cm soil or saprolite under Garry oak tree replicate 1 | place: USA:California | collected 2016-06-15
GCTCCGCCCCCGTGACGCGGAGACGGAACCACCACCGCATCAAGGCCACCACCGGCACCTTCAGGATCGCGTACAGCACCGCGCCTGCTCTACCGCGTCAAGGATGATCTGCACGACGGTCGAGGGCGGCACGCCGGTAGAGTCCACGATTATCGCGCCGTCCGGCTTGCGGAGCGGCGCGATCTCCCGCTCCGTGTCCTGGCGGTCCCGCCGGGCCATGTCCGCCTTCACATCCCCGCAATCTTCCCCTCTCCCCCGCGCGGCCAGCTCGTCGCGTCGCCGCCGGGCCCGCTCGGTCAGGTCCGCGTCGAGGTAGATCTTCACCTCGGCATCGGGGCATACCACGCTGCCCGTATCCCGTCCCTCGAGGACCACGCCGCCCGCGGCGGCCAGGCTCCGCTGAATCGGCGTCATCTTCGCACGCACCGAGGGAAGCGCGGTGAGCTTGGAGGTGAGCATGCCGATCTCCGGCGTGCGGATCTCGCCCGTGACATCGTGGCCGTCGACGAGCACGCGATCGCCGGCGAGCTCCACGTGAGTCCTCGCGAGGAGCGCCTCCAGGGCGGTTTCGTCCGAGACGTTCACCCCGGCCCGCGCGACCGCCCACGCCAGCGCGCGATAGAGGGAGCCCGTGTCGACGAGCTTGAAGCCCAAGCGCCGCGCGACTTCCCGCGCCGCGGTGGATTTGCCCGCGCCCGCGGGCCCGTCGATGGTGATGACCGGCTCCCGCCGCCCCCTCACGGATGCTGCCCCTGGCCCGCCTTCGAGCGTTGACTCACCCGAGCTCGGCCCGCGTCTTGCGGATCGCGTCCAGTGCGGATTCGATGGCGGCGTCGTCTCCGGCCTCGAGGATCCGCTCGAGGCGCCCCAGCGCGCCGCGGAAGGCGGCGACCGCCTCTCCCAGGGCCTCGCGATTCTGCTGGAAGATCTCGCGCCAGACCACGGGATCGGAGGCGGCGATCCTCGTCGTGTCCTTGAAGCCGCGGGCGGCCACCTCCAGAAATCGCGGATCCATGTCGACGACGGCGGCCACGAGCGCGTCGACCACGAGGTGGGGCAAATGGCTGATGGCCGCCACGGCCCGATCGTGCGTCGCCGGGTCCATGATGGTCACACGCCCTCCGACCCCCTCCCAGAACTCAGTCACTCGCTTGACCGCCTCGGGCGGAGTGTGATCGGTGGGGGTGAGGATGACGGTGGCGCCCCTGAAGAGATCGGCACGGGCCACCGCGAACCCCGAGAGATTCGAGCCGGCCATGGGATGGCTGCCCACGAAGTCCAGGGGACGCGACGCTCCCAATGCTTCGGCCGCCTTCACGATACCGGCCTTGGTGCTCCCCACGTCGGTGAGGAGGGCGTGGGGACTCGCCGCCTGCCAGACGCCGGGGAGCTGACGCTCGAGGGTCGCCACGGGTGTGGCGAGGACGATCATGTCGGCGCCGTCCACGCCCTCCGCCAGATCGGTGGTGATGCGGTCCACCGCGCGCGCCCGGAGGGCCGGTTCCAGGCTGTTCCGATGGCGCCCCACTCCCACGATCTCTTGCGCGAGCGATGCGGCGCGCGCTGCCTTGGCCACGGAGCCGCCCAGCAGTCCGAGCCCGACGATACTGAGGCGACCGATCACCCGGCCTTACCCTCCGCGAGCACCTTCTTGAGCGCCTTGATGAGGCGGCGGTTCTCCTCCGGCGTGCCGATGGTCACCCGGAGCGCCGTCTCCATGCCGAAGCTCGACATGGGGCGCACGATCACCCCTTCCTTGAGGAGCCGCTGGAAGATGTCGCTGCCGCTCCGGCCCACGTCGACGAGGATGAAGTTGGCGCGGGAGGGCACGTACCTGATCCCCATGGTCGTGAACTCGTCACACAGGAAGTGCCGTCCCGCCTCGTTCATGCGCAGGCATTCGAGGATATGCGAGTCGTCCTCGAGCGCGGCCAGCGCGGCGACCTGGGCCAGCGAGTTGACGTTGAAGGGCGCCCGGATGCGGTTGAGGAGGGCGATGCAGTCGGGATCCGCCACCGCGTACCCCACCCGGAGCCCGGCGAGACTGGCCGCCTTGGAGAAGGTGCGCAGGATGGCGACCTTCCTCCCCTGCTTCATGTACTGGAGCGAGTCGGGGAAATCCGGCCCCTGCGCGAATTCGAAGTAGGCCTCGTCGAACACCACGATCACTTTATCGGGCACGCGCGCCATGAAGGCGGCCACCTCTTCCGCCGTCACCACGGTGGCGGTGGGATTGTTCGGATTGGCGATGAAGACCATCTTGGTCATGGGAGTGATGGCGCGGGCCATCGCCTCCAGGTCCAGGCGGTGATCCTTGAGCGTCACCACCACCCGGATACCGCCCGCCGCCTGCACGATCATGGGATACACCACGAAGGACGGGTGCGGGATGACTGCCTCTTCGCCGGGCCGGAGGAAGCCGCGGACGAGGAGCTCGATCAGCTCGTTGGAGCCGTTGCCCATGATGATGTGCTCGGGGGTGAGGCCGTGGCGCCGGCCGAGGGCCACGCGAAGATAGTGGGCGCTCCCGTCGGGGTAACGGTTGAGGTGGCTCAGGGCATCCGAAATGGCCTTGAGCACCCGCTCCGAGGGCGGAAGAGGGTTCTCGTTGGAAGCGAGCTTGATGACGTCGGTGAGACCGAACTCGCGCTCGAGCTCCTCGATGGGCTTCCCGGGCTCGTAGGGGGCGATCCCGAGGATATGTTCATTGGCAATGGCTTCCCAGGACACGGTCATGAAAGGGCTCCTTAGGCCGCCGGGTAGGACCCGAGGATCTTGAGGAACTGGCAGCGCTCCTTGACCTCCTCGAGAACGGCCCGGACGTCATCGGTATCGCGGTGACCCTCGAAGTCGACGAAGTTCACGTACTCCCAGGGGCGCCGCTTGGTTGGTCGCGATTCGATCTTGGTCATGTTGAGTCGGCGTGATGCGAAGGGTTGGAGAATGCTGTACAGCACGCCCGGCTCATTCTTCATGGAGAAGAGGATGGAGGTCTTGTCCCGCCCCGTGGGGCCGACGGGCCTGCGCCCGATCACCAGGAAGCGGGTCGTATTGTACGGATTGTCCTCGATGCGCTTGCGCAGCATGGGGACGTCGTAGGTCCGGGCCGCCAGCTCGGAGGCGACCGCCGCCACCGTGGGATCGTCCTTGGCGCGTTCCGCCGCCGCGGTGGTGGAGGACATCTCCTCCATCCGGGCGTCCGGAAGGTGCGCGAGCAGCCACTGCCGGCACTGGGCGAGACCCTGGGGATGGGAGCACACGACCTTCACTTCGCCCAGCTCGCCCGCCCGCGACAGCAGGTGCTGGCTGATCTCGAGGGTGAGCTCACCCGTGATCACCGTCTCCGACTCGATGAGGCGATCGAGAGTGACGTTGACCGGGCCCTCGGTCGAGTTCTCGACCGGCACCACGCCGTAGTCCGCGCGGGAACGCTCGACCTCCTCGAAGATGTCCGCGATGGTCTTGAGGGGGATGAGCTTGGCGGAGGTTCCGAAGCGGCGCATGGCCGCGGCATGCGTGAAGGTGCCCGCGGGACCGAGGTAGCCCACGGGCAGCGGGTTCTCGAGAGCGAGCGAGGCGGAAAGAATTTCGCGCCACACCGCGCGCACGGCCTCCGGACCGAGCGGGCCGCGGTTCAGCGACAAAAGACGATCGAGCAGCTGGGCCTCACGCTCCGGGACGAAGTACGGCGAGTCCTGCTGCCGCTTGAGCTCGCCGATTTGAAGGGCGGCGTGTCCGCGTTGATTGAGGAGGCTGAGGATTTGGTCGTCGAGGTCGTTGATCCTGGAACGCCAGTCGTCCAGGTCCATAGAAGCTCCTGATGCGGATCTATCAGCGAATCGCGCCAAGTATAGGCGAACCCTCAGAGCGGCGCAAGTTCTCCAGGTCCGCGAGCTCGCGAGTGGTCAACGGCCGCGTGCGCCCCACGGGGAGGGAACCCAATCGGAGCGGACCGAACTGGACGCGCCGGAGCCGCACCACCGGATGCCCGAGGGCCGCGCAGTATCGCTTGACCTCGCGGTATCGTCCCTCGCTGAACGTGACCTGGAGCCACGTGGTCCGCGCGCCGTTCTTGAGGAGGCGCACGGCGGAGGGCACCGCGGGCCCGTCGGGCAGGTTCACCCCGTGCCGCCAGCGGGCGAGGTCCGCGGACGCGACCCGCCGCTCGACCTCCACTTCGTAGACGCGCGGGATCTCGTAGCGCGGATGGAGGAGCCGGTTCGTGAGGTCGCCATCGTTGGTGAGGAGCAACAGCCCTTCGGCATCGTAGTCGAGGCGTCCCACCGGGAAGAGTCTCGGCGTATCCGCGGGCAAGAGATCCACCACCACCGGGCGTCCCCCCGGATCCTTGAGGCTCGTGAGATAGCCGCGCGGCTTGTGGAGGAGCAGATACGTCTGGATGTCGCGGGCGCCGAGAGGACGGCCGTCGAAGGTGATGACATCGATGGCGGGGTCGGCCTGCGCTCCCGGTTCGAGGCGCACTACTCCATTCACGGTCACCCGGCCCGCGGCGAGAAGAGCCTCAGCCCCGCGGCGCGAGCTCAGGCCCGCCTGCGCCAGGATCTTGCTGATGCGGATCGGTGGCAGGAGTGCTCTCCGTGGTGTCGGCAGGGGCGTGGGAGCTCGTGGCGTCGGCTGGCCTTTCGGGAATCACCAGCTCGCCTTCCACCTTGGGCAGGTCGGTGAGATCGCGCAGGCCGAAGGCGACGAGGAAATCGCGCGTCGTCTCGTAGAGGAAGGGCCGACCCGGCGAATCCTTGCGCCCGGCGATGCGAATCATGCGGCGGTCGAGGAGATTGTCGAGGACGGCTTCGGAGTTGACGCCACGCACCGCATCGATGTCCGGTCGCGACACGGGCTGGTGGTAGGCGACGATGGCGAGCGTCTCGAGGGACGAGCGCGACAGACGGGAGCGGGTGCGGCTCCGCGCCAGCTTCACCAGCCAGGGCGCCACCTCGGGGCGAGTGACCAGGCGGTAGCCGCCACCGACCTCGATGATCTGGAGCGCCCTCCCCTGCCCATCGAGCCTGCCCGACAGCACACGCACCAGCTCGCGCGCCTCGCCAGCCGAGCCCAGGTCCAGCACTTCCTGGATGCGGTCGGCCTCGACCGGCGTCTCGGACGCGAAGAGCAATGCTTCGACGACGTCGATGGGCTCAGGCATGGTCGCTGTCTCCAGAAGTCGGTTCGCCTTCCCGGGCCACGGTGTCCGGTGGGGGCAGGGAGGGCGCCGCGTCGGTGGTCGGGGCGGACTCGATGACGATGTCGCCGAAGAGCTCCGCCTGGTGCACGCGGGCCTGGCCGAGTCTCACCAGCTCGAGCAGAGCGAGGAGCGTGACCACCCATTCGGTGCGCACGCGCTCCGCCCCCGCCACGGAGGAGAAGAGAAGCGACCAGGTGTGCCGCAAGAGCTCGATGATCTCGCCCATGCGCTCGAGGACGGAAAGCGGATTGGGTTCGACCTGACGTGGAGCCTGTCGTTTCTGCTCATCGATGAGGCGGAGCATGGCGCGCTGCAGGAGGTGGACGGAGAGATCCTCGAGAGGCACATCCTCGGGCAACGGGAGCTCGGCCACCGTGCGCCCGTAGAGGAGGGCCTGCTCCGCCTCGCGCTCGCCCAGCCAGGTGCCGAGCTCTTTGATGCGCGCGTACTCGCGCAGGCGGTCGGCCAGCTCCTGGCGGAGGAGCTCCCCTTCCTCGTCGAGGGCCTCGGGCGGCGCGTCGGGATCGACGGGCAGCAGCAGCTTGGATTTGAGATAGATCAGCGTGGCGGCCATGACCATGAAGGCCCCCGCCGATTCCAGATCCTGGAACTGCACGGACTCGAGATGGGCGAGGTACTGCTCGGTGATGGTCCGGATGGGCAGGTTGGCCAGATCGACTTCGTTGGTCCGGCAGAGGTGCAGGAGGAGGTCCAGCGGCCCCACGAAGGACTCGACGCGGACCGTGATGCCCGGGGACTCGGTCTCGGGCGTGAGGGCGGGGCCGGTCATGGCTCGAGATTGATGATGGAGCGGACCTCGGCCATGGTCTGCTGGGCGAAGGCGCGTGCCTTGGCGGAGCCTTGGTGGAGGATATCCACGATCTCGCGCGGCTTGGCCGCGAAGCGCTCGCGCCGCTCACGTATGCCGGCGAGGGGGGGCAGCATGTGAGTCAACAGCACGCCCTTGCAATCGAGGCAGCCGATGCCCGCGGTGCGGCAACCCGTGGCGCAGGCCTCCCGCTCGGCGGCCGGGGTGAAGATCTTGTGGAGATCGAAGACCGGGCAGAGGTCGGGATTGCCCGGATCGCTCCGCCGCTTGCGCGCGGGGTCGGTCATCATCGGCTTGACCTTGGCCGTGATCTCCTCGGGAGTGTCGGAGAGGAGGATGGGGGAACACCGGCTTCCACGTGTTGTTGAAGCGGCGCGCCACCTCGCGCGTGAGCTCGACGTGCGGCACCTGATCGATGCCCACGGGCACCCATTGCGGCTTGTACATGAGGATGTCCGCCGCCTGGAGCAACGGATAGCCGAGGAGACCGTAGGAGGGCGACTCGAGGCCGAGCTGCTCCACCATCTCCTTGTAGGTGGGGACGCGCTCGAGCCAGCCGAGCGGCGTCACCATGGAAAAGAGCAAGTGGAGCTCGGCATGCTCGGGTACGAGGGACTGGATGAAGAGCGTGCTCCGCTGGGGGTCGAGGCCGGCCCCCAGCCAGTCCGCGGCCATCTCGATCGTGCTCTCCGGCGCCTGTCCGCTATTGTGGGCGTCGGTGGTCAGGGCGTGCCAGCTCGCCACGAAGAAGAAGCACTCGTAGTCGTCCTGCATCCGCACCCAGTGTTCGAGGGCGCCCAGATAGTTGCCGAGGTGAAGCTTGCCCGTGGGACGCATCCCGGAGAGTACGCGTGGCTTGGAGGTCATGGCGTGGACGAATCCTTGTCCGGATGGCCGCGCCGCGCTTCCCGGGCCTTGGCCATGCGGAGGAACACGTAGTTGGCGTAGAGCACGGCGAGCACGAAGCCGCGCCAGCCGTCGAGGAAGCCGCCGCGCAGCACATACATGGTCAGGAAGCGCCCGAGGGGGCGAAGGGCGAGCCCGGCCAGGCCGGCCCGGCCGCCCCCCTTGATGAGCTCCGCCGCGGCCAGGGTCGAGTAGCGATTCGATCGCGTGACGAAATCGTCGAGTCCGCGATACGAATGATGGAGCAGCGGCTCGGCCACTTTCTCCACCCGTCCCGCCACCTCGACCGATTCGTGCACCGCCGAGTCCACGAAGCGTCCGGCGCCGCGCCGGAAGAGCCGCAGCTGATAGTCCGGGTAGAGTCCCCCGTGACGGACCCAGGCGCCCCAGAAGAGGTTACGGCGGGGAAGGGAGTATCCGTCGGCGGGGCCGTTCGTCCTCACGATGCCCGCGATGCGCGCCCGGAGCTCTGGGGTCACCCGCTCGTCGGCGTCGAGGGACAGGATCCACTCACCTTCCGCCTGCTCCAGGGCGAAATTCTTCTGCGCGGCGAAGCCGGGCCACGGCCGCACCCAGATCTTGTCCGTGAACTCTCGCGCGACCTGCACGGTCTTGTCGGTGGACTCGGCGTCGACCACGATGATCTCGTTGGCCCACGCTACGCTCTCCAGGCAGGCCTTGAGCCTCTCTTCCTCGTTCCACGCGATGATGGTGACGCTGACGCGGTTCACGCCGCCCCCTCGAGCACGGCCCGGGCCGGATCGAAGACGAGGCTCACCTCGAGGCCCGCCATGGTCCCGTCGGGACTCTGGAGCCCACGGCAGCGCGGGCCATACGGGCCATTGCGCTCGGCGCTGGTCGGCCCGAAGAGGCCCAGACATGGCGTGCCGAGGGCGGCGGCGAGGTGCAGCGGTCCCGTGTCATTGGCAATCATGAGACGGCACCGACGGAGAAGCGCGGTCAACTCGCCGAGATCGGTAGGCGGAGCGAGCAGCACGCTGGCTCCGGGCAGCCCGAGGGCGATCTCGCGAGCCATGTGCGATTCGTCGGGGCCCCAGAGCACGAGGAGCCGCGCTCCCGCTTCGGTGGCGAGCCGGTCGGCGAGGGCGTGAAAATGTCCCACGGGCCACCGCTTCTCCGGCCGGCCCGCGCCCGGATTGATGGCGACGAGCCGATCGCCGGGCTTGACGCCTTCCTTGAGGAGCAACTCGTCCATTCGGCGTTCGGCGGCGGCGGGGACGGGAACGAAGAACTCGGGAGAGCCGGCCTCGATGCCGAGGGGGGCGAGGAGGGCGAGGTATTGCTCGACGACGTGACGCGCCGAGGCGGGCGGGAGCACGCGGCGATTGGTGAAGAGCGCGTTCAGACGCTCGCGACAGCGGGCCGCGCTGAAGCCGATCCTCACCGGCGCTCCCGTATAGGCGGTGAGGAGCCCGCTCTTGATCAGGCCCTGGAGATCGATGGCCACGTCGAACCCGGCGCGGCGGATGCGCGTGCGGAGCCGTCCCACTTTGCCCAGCACCTCGCGCGCGCCGGCCGGGCGCCACATGAGCCGGCGCCAGAGCCGCGTGTCCACCGGCACCACGGCATCGAGGTCCGGATGATCGCGGAGAATGGCGTACTCGCGCGCCTCGACCACCCACGTCAGATGCGCCTCCGGCATGGCGCGTCTGAGCGCGCGCGCCACGGGCAGAGCATGGATCACGTCGCCGAGCGAGGAGAGCTTGACGATGGCGATGCGCGGCCCACGCGATGTCATCGCGCGCTCCCGAACCGATCGGCGATGAGCCGGATCAGGTCGCGCGTGGCGTGGCTCTTCGGATCACCCGCTATGGCCACGCGCCCGCCCGCTTCCCTGACCGCAGCCCCCTCCGGCACGGACTCCGCGGTGTAGTCGGTGCCCTTGGCGTGCACACTTGGTTGGAGCGCCCGCACCAGCGCCTCGGCCGTGTCTTCCTCGAATATGACGACGCCGTCCACGGCGGCCAGCGATCCCAGGAGCTCCGCGCGCTCCGCCGCGGTCACGATGGGTCGCCCGGGACCCTTGAGCCGGGTCACCGAGCTGTCCGAGTTGATGCCGACGAGAAGGACGTCCCCGAGCGAGCGGGCTCCCTGGAGATAGCGCACGTGGCCCACGTGAAGCAGGTCGAAGCAGCCGTTGGCGAGGACGAGCCGCTTGCCCTCGCCGCGCCACCTCTCGGCCAGCCGGACCGCTGCGTCAAGATCGAGCAGCGGCGCCATCATCGTCCAGCGACCCGGAGAGCTCGGCCGCGGAGACGGTGGCGGTGCCGCGCTTCATGACCACCACCCCGCCCGCCACGTTGGCGAGCCACGCCGCCTCCACCGCTCCCGCCCCGGCGGCCAGGGCCACCGTGAAGGCGCTGATCACGGTGTCGCCCGCTCCGGTGACATCCGCGATTTGGTCGCTACCGTGTATCGGCATGAAGGTCACCGGGCCCTCGCGCTCGAAGAGCGCCATGCCGCGGCTGCCCCGCGTCACGAGCAGATAGCGCGACTCGAGCCGCTCCAGCACGGCCCGTCCCGCCTTCTCGAGGGCGCGCTCGTCGTCGAGCTCGCCACCCGCGAGCGCTTCGACCTCGGGCTCGTTCGGGGCCGCGGCGGTCGCCCCCTTGAACCGCGGCAGATCGTAGCGGCTGTCCACGGTGACCACGGCTCGCCGGGAGCGGGCGGCTTCCAGGACCGTCTCGAAGACACGCGGCGTGACGGCGCCGTAGCCGTAGTCGGAGACCAGGAAAGCGTCGGCGCTGCTCGCGGCCGTCTTGACGGCGGCCACGAGCGCAGCTTCCACCGGGTCCGCGATCGCCGGCTCGGGCTCACGGTCGAGCCTGACCACCTGCTGGCGGGTGGACTCGTAGCCGCCGGCCATGATGCGAGTCTTGACCGGGGTGAGTCGCCCCCCGGCTCTGATCACGCCGTCGGTGGGAATTCCCGTCTCGGCGAAGAGTCGCAGCACTTCGCCGCCTGCGCTGTCGTTGCCCAGCACGCCCACCGGGCGCGCCGTCGCGCCGAGGGCCTGGACATTGTGGGCGGCATTGGCGGCGCCGCCCAGCCGCACCTCGCGGTTGGTGAAGCGCAGGATGAGCACGGGGGCCTCGCGCGAGATGCGGGAGGGCTTGCCGTAGAGGTATTCATCGGCGATGAGGTCGCCCACCACCACCACGTTCCTCGATGCGAAGCGGGCCACGGTCTCCCGGAGGCGCTTCAGCGGGAACACCGTGCTCCCTTTTCGCTCTCGAAGCGCGCCAGCGCCCACCCCACGGCGTCCAGGAGATCCTCCGCGACGTGATCGGGCTTGACCGTCCACACGTGACGCAGATACTCCCATTCGCCACGACCATAGCCGGTGAGGACCAGCACGCCCGCTCCTCCCGCTGCCTGGCCGGCCTCGACATCCGACGGCTTGTCACCCACCATCACCGAGCGTGACAGGTCCAGCCCGAGCTCTTCGGCGGCGCGATGGAGAAGACCGGGCTTCGGCTTTCGACAATCACAGAGTTGACGGTACGGTGGGCTGCCCGCCGTCGGATGGTGGGTGCAGACGTACAGCCCGTCGAGCCGCGCGCCTTCCAACTCCAGCTGGCGGACGACCTCCGCATTGATCTCGGCGAGCGTCTCCGCGGAGAAATAGCCTCGCGCGATGCCCGCCTGATTGGTCGCCATGAGCGCGGGGATACCGGCCGTGTTGAGTCGGGACACCGCGGCCGCTGTTCTCGGAAGGATACGCACCCGGCTGGGATGGTTGAGATACCCCACCTCTTCGATGAGGCAGCCATCCCGATCCATAAAGACGGCCGGGCGGCCTGCATGCGTCTCTGGCATGAACGCAGTGTAATGCGCTGGATGGGATTGATCAATGAAAATCCCGATTTACTCGACTAGTGGGCTCGCTCTCAGGCGAGCTGGCGATAGATTTTCTCGAGCCCCTCGACCTGAGCCGAATAGGTGAAGGGTTCCGCCGCTTCGCGCGCCGCCAGGCTGAGCCTGGCCGCGTCGCCGTCTCGTATCTCGCGCAGTCCGCGCGCGATCTCTTCCGGAGTCGGCGCGGTCACCACGGCGCCATTCACCTTGTCCCTGACGACTTCGGCGCCGCCCGTCGTGGCGCTGGTGAGCACGGGCACACCCGATGCGAGCGCCTCGAGGTGCACGTTGCCGAAAGGCTCGTACCTGGCGGGCAGGGCCACCACGTCGGCTGCGGCATAGACCCGCTCGACATCCGGCCGGGGTGCTATCCACGTCACGGCCTCGGCCAAGCCGAGCCGCGCCGCCATCTCCCGATAGGCCTCGGTGCGCCCCTTCCCTGCCACGAGCACGCGAGCGCGACGATCGCCGAGACGGGCCACGGAGTCGAGAAGGGACCCGAGCCCCTTGCGCTCGAAGCCGGAGCCGACGAAGGCGATGAGCCATGCCTCGGCGGGGAGACCGAGGGTGGTCCGCATCTCGTCCCGCCATCGCTTGCGGTTGTCGGGATGAAAGCGGGCGAGATCGACGCCGTTGTAGACGACGGTGACCCGGCGCGAAGGGGTGCCGTAGAGCGCTTGGATCTCGGATTTTCCGCGGGCTGAGATAGCGACGATGTGCCGCGCGGCGCGAAGAGTGAAGATGCGCCTCTCCAGATACAAGAGGAGCCGATGTTGAGGGTTTACTTGAACTCCGTCTCGGCCCATGGCGCGCAGGTAGGCGCGATGGCTTCCCTCTCCAGCCCGATAGATGTCCTGCTGCAAGGAGCGCTCGTGGCTCTGGACGATGTCGAAGCCACCCGCCCGCGCCGCCCGCCGGGCCGCCAGCGCGAAGGAGAGCTGCCTCAGGACGTAGGGCTGGCTCAATACCGCCAGCCGGTGGATGACTATACCCGGCGCCGGGAACTGCGCCGCGGTGGTCAGGAGATGGAGCTCATGGCCGCCGTGCTTCACGAGGGCATTCACGAGGCCGGCCGTCGCTGTCTCGATGCCCCCGTGGAAGGAGAAGGGGCGGCAGATCAGGGCGAGCTTCATCGCCTGCCTGTCAAGTTCTCAACCAGAGGAAAGAGGACCCGCCTCGCCGCCTCGAAGCTGTAGCGCTCGACACAGCGCTCGCGCGCCCGGGCACCGAGCGTGTGCGCTTCCGCTGGATCGTCGACCAGCCGCCGGATGGCCGCGGCCAGGGCCATGACGTTGCCGGGCTCGACGACCAGCCCGCAGCCGTCAAGTATCTCCGGAATCATGGACACGCGCGTCGACACCACGGGTCGCCCCAGCGCCATGGCATCGAAGATCTTGGCCGGCACCTGGCCCAGCGTATCGGGCGTGTCTCGCTGCGGCACGGCGACCACGTCCGCCGCCGAGAGAAAGGCGGGAATCTTCTCGAAGGGCACCCAGGGCAAGAGCTTCGCCCGGGGACAGAGGCGCAGAATCTGCCGGCCCGCGAGGCTATCGGAGCTCGCCCCGATCACCGCGAGCACCACGTCCGGCCGTTCGAGCGAGTTTACCGCACGGGCAAGGTCGTCGAGGCCCTTGTATCCGCGCGGCGTGCCGAGAAACATGACGAGGCGCTCGCTGCCCACGCCCAGGGGGCGGCGCCCCTCGGCGGGATCGGCGCCGCCGGGCTTCCAGGCATTCGTGTCCCTGACATGGGTGATCAGGGCGCCACCGAATCGCTCCTGGAGAAAGCGGGAGGCGACGGTCAGACCGTCGGCGAGCCCGGTGAAGCGCTCGCAGGCCCAGGTCCACGGAAGACCAGCCGCATTGCCGAGATTCACCGCACGTCCCAGGGTGCCCCAGAAACCCGATCGCAGGTGGAAGCCCACCTCCCAGTCGTCGATGTCGAGGAGAAGCGGCCGACGCCCGAAGACGCGCTTGAGGTAGCCCACGCCCGCACTCCCCAGCTTGGTCTTCGACGCCACGACGAGATCGCCGTCGGCCCGGCGCGCGAGATCGGCCATGACATGAAGGAAGCCGGGCATGCGGCGGCTCTCCACGGCGGTGTAGTGCACCGGACCGGTGGCCACCG
>WNGL01012963.1_pt1 | contig 12943 bp, 11 predicted proteins | sample 5400591 | NCBI WGS metagenome assembly WNGL01 (sample SAMN13153377, study PRJNA577476) | soil metagenome | isolation source: 80 cm soil or saprolite under Garry oak tree replicate 1 | place: USA:California | collected 2016-06-15
GTGGCTGCGCGGTCGAACGAGGTCGCGGCCATCGCGATGATGAACGCGTAGCCCACGCCGCCGAAGATATAGGAAGCGGTGGAGGTTGAGGCCGCATAGCCGGCGGGATCCGCAATGGCAAAGCAGACAATCGCAACGGCGTGGATGGCGTGCGACGCGGCGAAGGTGACGCCGAGGTAGCGCCGGTTGCGGCGCTGCCATCGCGTCCATGGGTTCGGCCATAGCCGCGCCAGCGCCGCGGCGCTGAAGGCCAGGCAGAAGAACAATAGCGAGGTTCGCGCCGTGAAGCGGATCACCATGCGCGCGCCATCGGCCTCGAACTGCCGCATGCCCGCGATCCAGATCGACAGTACGATCAGCACCAGCGTCAGAACGGCGAACAGCCGCCAGCCTTCGAACCAGTTTTTTCGATCTGATGGCATGGCGGTTCCTCCGGCGAGTGATGTAATCATCAATTACATAGCGCGTGGCGTCATCGTCAATCGTGTATGCAGTGCTTAGATTCACGTTTCGTTGATGCTAGAACAACGCATGTCCCTGTCCGCCAGACCAAAGCGCCGGCCCGCCCACCGCCCGTCGGCGCCTCCGAAGCCCTACCATCACGGCGATCTCAGGCGCGTGTTGATCGACGCGGCGCTGGGATTGGCCGAGGAGGGCGGCGCCGAGGCCGTCAGCGTGCGTGAGGCGGCACGCCGCGCCGGGGTGTCGCCGGGTGCACCGTTCCGGCACTTCCCGAGCCGCGTCGCCCTGATGACGGCGGTGGCCGAGGAAGCGCAGCGGCGCTTTCGGGCCGAGATCGAGGTGGCATTGTCCGAGGCTCCGGCCGGCGACCCGCTGGCGCGGTTTCGGGCGCTTGGGATGGCCTATTTGCGCTGGGCGATGCGTAACCCGGCCCATTTCGAGATCATCTCGAACGGCCGGTTTTTCGACCACGGCAAGGCAACCGAGCTGTCACGGGACAACGCCGAGCTGATCGGCATGACCGAGCAGGCGCTGGCGGATGCGTCCGCCAAAGGCCAGTTGCGCGTCCCCGACCTGAACCGGGTCCAGATTGCCGGCCGCGCTTTGGTTTACGGCTTTGCCCGGATGAACATCGACGGTCATTTTCCGCGCTGGGGTGTCGCCGAAGCCGAAGCGGAGCGCACCGCCGAGGCGATCCTCGATCTGTTCATCGCGGGCATTGCCAGACGTCCGGACTGACCTTCCGGCGGTTAAAGCGTTAATGCCCGGGGGACGCCTTCGTCGCGCGCTCCGAATTCGGCAAATTCATTGCGTGTTCATGACCGTTCAATTACATTTTCATGACATGCCGCAGGCTCCGGCTGCGTCATGCGTCTCCTGGTCGTTTCCAGCAAAGGCCCAAAGGCAGTGCCGGGTGTAGTTGCGTTCCACCCATGGCGCCCGCACCAAATCCAGGTCCGACCGCTTCCGTCGCCGCTACAGGTCTGGCCGCGATCGGCATCTGGCGGCTGCTTGCCGTCGCGGCGCCGCATCTGGCGGCGCTGGCCGTCATGTTTCAGACCGAAGTCGACTTCAGTTCGCGCGCCGGCTTTCTGATGTCATGGGGAATCCTGAACTTCTTCTGGATCGCGCTGTTGCGGCGTCCCGCATTGTCGGGCGCGCTGTCGCTGACGCTGGTGGTGGTGCTGATCCTGCTGTCGCGGCTCAAGCACGACATCGTGCAGATGACGGCGAACTTCGTCGACCTGATGGTGATCGACCGCGACACCGCGGCCTTCCTGTTTACGATCTTCCCCAATCTGCGCTGGTCGGTAATCGGCGCCGCGCTCGTCATCATCCCCTCGATGTACGCGCTTTGGTGGCTCGATCCGTTCCGCATCCGGCGGTTGCCGGCGGTGGCCTGCAAGCTGGCGTGTCTTGCCGCACTGGTCGGATATTCCTTTGCGTGGCCGGATGAAGCCTGGCGCGGCTATTACGACGACGGCTATCTGTCGAAGTTCTCCCGCTCCGGCGTCACGGCCGTGTCGGATTTCATCAAATACGGTTTCATGGAATCCGACGCGGTCGCCGCCGAGCGTCTGAAGGTGCCGCTGCTGGATTCCTGCCATCCGGTCGGGCGGCGGCCGAACATCATCATGATCCACGACGAATCCAGCTTCGACATTCGTCAGGCCGCTGGCATCAAGGTGACGGCGGGCTATGGCAGCCATTTCAAATCGTTCGACGGCAAGGAACGCAAATTCCTGGCCGAGAGCAATGGCGGTCCGAGCTGGTTCACCGAATACAACGTGCTCGCCGGGCTCTCGTCGCGTTCGTTCGGCCGGTTTTCCTATTTCGTGACCCGCATCGCGTCAGGCCGCGTCGAGCGCGGACTGCCGTTGGCGCTGCGCCGCTGCGGCTACGACACGACCTCGCTCTATCCGGCCTACGGCGCGTTCATGAGCGCGCGCAGTTTCCAGACCACCACCGGTATCCAGCATTTCTACGACGCGCGCGATCTTGGCGCCAAGGACGTCGAACCCGACAGCTTCTTTTACGATAAAGCCCTGAAGCTGATGTCGCAGGCGCCGCCGACCACGCCGCAGTTCATGTTCGTCTATCTCGCCGCCAATCATTTTCCCTGGGAGACCCGGTTTCGCCCCGACCTGATGCCGTTCTGGCGCAAGCCCGGCAACGAACCCATTGTCGACGAGTATCTGCGACGTCAGGCGATGAGCGCCGACGATTACGGTGCGTTCATCGCCGGGCTTAAAAAGAAATTTCCGGCGCAGCCGTTCCTGATCGTGCGCTATGGCGACCACCAGCCGGAATTCTCGCCGCACGTGCTCGATCCCGGTCTCGATGAAGCCGGTGTCGGCAAGAAGCTGGAGAATTACGACCCGCGCTATTACGCGACCTATTACGCGATCGATGCGATCAACTTCGAGCCGGTCCAGAGTCCCGCCGTGATGGACACCATCGACGGGCCCTATCTGCCGTTGGTGATCCAGGAAGCCGCGGGCATCCCGCTCGACCCGTCGTTCGAAGAGCAGAAAAGCATCATGCTGCGCTGCAAGGGCCTGTTCTATGCCTGCAAGGACGGTGCGGAAGCGCGGCGCTTCAACAGGCTCTTGATCGACGCCGGTTTCGTAAAAAACCTCTAGCAGCAAGGGGAGGCCAAAATACCAGCCTCCGTCGAACCTCGAACAAACCGGACCGGCGGTGCAGCATCGCGCGGCGTCCGGTTCTATGCCGGTGCCGGGCTGGTCGCCATGTTGCATCTTGCGGCGTTGGCTGTCCTGCTCGCCACGGAACACGGACCTTTTGCGATCACGCTGTCCCTGCTGGCGTGGGTCTTTGCGAATTGCCTCTTCCTGCTCGTGCTGCCGCGGCCCGGCGTGTCAGCGGCGCTTGCGCTGAGCCTGGTGGCGCTGTTGATCGCGCTGTCGCGCTTCAAGTTCGAGATTTTGCAGCTAACGCTGACATTCCTCGATTTCCTGATCATCGATCGCGACACGTTTTCGTTCCTGCTCTCGGTGTTTCCGCGGTTGCGGACGCAGTTGATCGTGGCGGGGGTCCTTGCAGTTCCGGTGTTATGGGTGATCTGGCGCTCCGATCCGTTTCGCGCAGGTCGCCGCCTTCCGTTGGCGATTCTTGCCGCAACAACCGTGTTGATGTCGGCAATGTCGGTCGCGGCGCCCGAGCAACCGTGGGAGCCGTTCCAGGGCGTCAATCATATGAGGCCGATCCACCTGCGAGCGGCCCGCTTCGCCTGGCCTCGGGGGCACACGCCGCCAGCTGGCCGGCGCTGCCGCCCAGCGAGCAATGCGACACCACGGCAAGGCGGCCGCATATCATCTTGCTGCTCGACGAGTCGAGCTTCGACATTACCGCCGCGCCCGGCGTCAAGGTGCCGCCAGGGTACTCCGACTACTTCAAGTCCAGTGATGGCACGCGGCGGACCCTGACGGTGGAGGCGACCGGCGGTCCGACATGGTACAGCGAATTGAATGTCCTGACCGGCATGTCGGCGCGATCGTTCGGCGATCTGAAGTTTTACGTCACAAGAATCGCCGCGGGCCGTGTCACGCGCGGACTGCCGCGAGCGCTGCAGCGCTGCGGATACAAGACCTTCTCGCTCTATCCGACCTATGGAGGCTTCCTCGGTGCGCGCACCTTCCAGAAGGGAACCGGCGTCGGCCAGTTCATCGACATGGCGGATATGGGCGTCGATGAGGACAGGCAGCCGGACAAGTTCTATTTCGACCAGGCCTTGAAGGTATTTGCGAGTGAGCCGCCGTCGCAGTCGCCGATCTTCATGTTCGTGTATCTCACGGCCAACCATTTTCCCTGGTGGAACGTCTACCGGCCCGATCTGACGCCGGACTGGACTCCGCTGGGAAATACGGCGGAGACCGACGAATACATTCGTCGCCAAACCGTGACGGCGAAGGACTACCGCGACTTCACCACACGGCTGGCGCGCGACTATCCGGATCAATCGTTTCTGGTCTTGCGTTTCGGCGATCATCAACCGGCCATCTCGCAGAAATTGCTTGAGCCTGGCATCGACCGGAAATTGCTGACGCAACGCCTGATGACCGCAGATCGGCGTTACTTCTCGACTTACTATGCGCTCGATGGGATCAATTTCCGACCGGCCGATCTGTCGTCGGCGCTCGAAACCCTCGATGCGGCCTATATCCCGATCGTGATCCAGGAAGCCGCGGGCATCCCGCTCGATCCGTCGTTCGAGGAGCAGAAGAGCATCATGCTGCGCTGCAAGGGCCGGTTCTATGCCTGCAAGAACGGTGCGGAAGCGCGGCGCTTCAACCGGCTCCTGATCGACGCCGGCCTGGTGCGCGGATTGTAGGGCTGGCCCGCGTCAGGGGAACCGCCGCCTTCCCCGGCGCTATTCCGCGACGTTTCGTTGTTTCCGGGATTACCCGCCCGACTCCCATCCCCTCAACCTGTTTCGACACAATCCACAGCGAAACGAGAAGCGAGGAAGACCGAATCATTTTGCGACGCTAAGTTCGGGGCGAGACGAAGGCCGGATCCGGCGTGACCACGGCAAACGATGTCATCCCGCGGCCATAAGATGGCCCGCGAATCACAGTTAAACTGTGGAGCACATCACCTGCTGGATCCCATGCACCTTCGAAGGGGAATAAATGGGGAATAACATGACACACGCTTCGCTTCTCAATCCGTTTAGTTCGCACCAGGAGCCAGCCCAGATCGCCAACCGGCGGGCGGCGACGCGGGCGGCGCGGGCCACACGCGCGACACGCTCAACGCCGGTCTGCGCGAACTGCCAGTCGGACGACATCATCGCTCAAGCGACAGCCCAGTGGAGCAACGAATCGCAGGAATGGGAACTGGCCAACACCTTCGACCAGCCGGCTCACTGCGCCCGCTGTAACGGCCCGTGCGGCATCGCCTGGATCCCCCTCTACTAGGACGACCGTCTGGCGATTGGCCGCCAGTGATGCATTCTTGTCGATTCCAGCGCACCAAAACCATCGACCATAACAACTTGCAAAAAAGGTCCGGCAGCTTGCCGGACCGTCTTCGAAGCTGGTCCAGGCGGTCGCGGCCGCAAGCTACGGCTTGACCGCCGGGTTGCCCGGCGGCGGCAGGTCACGCGTCGAGGCGCCTGGTGACGTCCGATCGGTGGAGGCCGGCCGCGATGAACGGTCACGAGGACAAGCGATCAGGCCGCCGGCGTCCCGTTTCAGCCCGTGCCCGGTGGCATGCCCTGCACGGGACCGAGGCGCGCCGCTCGTTGGGCCGAGATGTCGGCGTCGCCGCGCGCCGACGCCGCATTCGAACGCCAGGACCGCGGCCACAGCCACCACTGCCGCACATACAGGACGCGGCGGATCGGAGTCTTGACCGCAATCGTCAGCAAGCCGATCGAGAGCAGGCACCACACCGCGGGCCATTCGGTGATGTTGTCCGTGGTCAGCGCCGCCAGCCACGGGCCGAGCATGAGGTGAAAAAGCGTCATCCGCCACGACCCGTACAGTATCGGCAGGAGCATTCCGGCGATGACATAGCTTGGAAAGCCGTGCCAGAACCTGTCGGCAAAGCTGTTGCACATACCGTTGGTGGGAACCTGCCAGGCGATGTGCCAGTTGCCGTGCACTGAGCAAAGGCGAGTGCCGCACAACGGCGTGGAGGGATCGCAATGGCCGGCCCAGGCGAATGGATAGAGTTGCAGCAGCATGAAAACGGCGGACACGAAGCACAACGAATAGACGACCGGCGCAATCCGCGCCCGCGCCTGGTCCGGAATGAAATGCATCGACACTGCATTAATGAAGAACGGCTGGAAGGCGATGTGCAGATAGCCGAGCAGGGTCGCGATCTGATTGGATGGCAGGCTACACTGATCGATGACCGAGTAGGTGAAGGCCTGCAGCAGCTCCATCAGCGAGAAATAGCCCAGAGGCATCCATATTGCAGCCGGCTCCTTGCGATAGGCCGCATAGACGGTCGTGCCGAGCCCCGCCGTTGCGAGCACTGCCGATGCCTCACCACTCCAGCACATTGATCTCTCCTGCGGGAAGTCCGACGCCGGGCGTCGGCGTCGTGAACGCGAGACGGGATCCGCTCGCTCGAGGGCTGTCCTCGCGAAGTGCCGCCGCGTGCCGAGCAGGCATCACGCCGATCCCATCGCTGCGCGTGCCCGCGCCCCGGCTTGCCTGATCGCGAACGCGTTCACCATCGCTGCCCTTGTCGTGCATGTTGAAGTCTTGCGACTCACCCTGCGGCGAGCCTCGGCATCAAGGGCAGTTCGCGGCTGGCGGCGCGACATCCGATCGAAGGATCGTGAGCTGAAATGCCCCAGCATGATCTGGACACATCATAGCATCTGGCAGGCTGATCGCACGTTCTTGCGGCGCTTCATGTATTGCATTCGGTCTCCACCGAACGGGTGACGCCGACTGCAGGCTGCCGGCCGTCGAGGGCGCGCGGATGCGCCGGACCTCAGTCGCGAACGCGCGAACGTGGCCGCCCGACCAATTCCGGCGATCGCATTCGCCTTTTTCAGGATTTTTCCCGCCAATAAAGCCGCATCGGGTTGTCGACCAACAGCTTGCGCTGCAGTTCGGGCGTGGCCGCGATGTGCGGGATGAAGTCAACCAGCAGGCCGTCGTCGGGCATGTGATCCCTGAGATTGGGATGCGGCCAGTCGGTGCCCCAGAGCACGCGATCGGGAAACGTCTCGACGATGCGCCGGGCGAACGGGATCACGTCGCGGTAGGGGTTTTGCTCGCCGTTGCGCGCCGGCGGCCCCGAAACCGACAGCCGTTCCGGGCAACTGACTTTGGACCAGACGTTCGCGTGCTGCCCCATGAACTTCACAAACAGCTCGAACTCGGGCCCCTCGACCGATTTACTGACATCGGGCCGGCCCATGTGGTCGACGACGATGATGGTTGGCAGCGCGGTAAAGAAGTCCCACAGCTCCGCTAGGTCGGCCTGTTCGAAATAGATCACGACATGCCAGCCGAGTTTTGCGATGCGGCCGGCGATCTCCGTCAATTCGTTTTTCGGTGTGAAATCAACGAGGCGCTTGACGAAATTGAAGCGTACTCCGCGCACGCCCGCGTCATGCATCGCCTTGAGCTCGGCATCGCTGACGTCTCGCCGGACCGTCGCAATGCCGCGCGCCTTGCCATCGGAATGCTCGAGCGCATCGACCATCGCGCGGTTGTCGGCGCCGTGACAGGTGGCCTGCACGATGACGTTGCGCGCGAAGCCAAGATGATCGCGCAGGGCAAATAATTGCCGCCTTGAAGCATCGCAGGGCGTGTATTTGCGCTCGGCCGCAAAGGGGAATTCGGCGCCAGGGCCGAAAACATGGCAGTGCGCGTCCACAGCACCAGCCGGAAGCTTGAATCGGGGCTTCGAGGGGCCGGCATACCAGTCCAGCCAGCCGGCAGTCTTCTGGAATTCCATGGGCTTTTGTCGCTCGGTTCTTAGGTGAGTTTCTTGGGCTGCTTGATCGCGGCGAGGATGCGGTCGGCCTCGGTGCGCCAGTCCGGGCCGCGGGCAAACGCCGCCGTGCCTTTCGCGCCGAACAAGCCCTCATCGGCAAGGTCGGCCACCCAGGCCTGGCGTTCGGCCGTGCCTTGGGCCGACCACGGCGTCAGGCCGATCTCGCGCACGGTTTCGGCCACCTCACGAACTTCCTCGCTGCGGCGCCGGCCATGCTCGATCACACGCTGGAAGAAGTAGGCGCCTTGTTTCTCCCAGTCGATGCCGGGATAGGTTTCCTTGAGCGACGCCAGCACCGCGTCCTCGACCCCGTAGGCCCGCGCGGTGGTGAAACTCTCGATCACCATCGCCTCGAGGCCCTTGATCATCACGCTGCGGCACATCTTGACGGCCGAGGCGACGCCCAGTTCTTTGCTCGCCACCTTGGCGTCGAAGCCCAATGCCACCAGCAACGGCGCCAGTTCCTCGGCACCGGCGCCGCCAAGCAGCAAGGGCACCTTGATGCGGTAGGGCGGGATCGACGTCATGACCGCACCTTCGACATAGCGGCCGCCGCTGCCGTCGATCAGCTCGGCCGCGCGACGCTTGGCGCCCGGCGACGCCGAATTGAAGTCGAGGAACCAGGCGCCTTTCTTTACCGCCGGCGCGCAAGCCTGCGCGACCGCTACGGCCTGGCTAGCCGTGACCGCGGAAACGATGAAGTCGGCCTTTGCTGCGAGATCGGCATGGGAAGCCGCCAGCGCGACCCCCTGCACCGAGGCGTGATCGCGCAACGGCCCGGCCTGGCTGTTGCCGAGCTTGAGGTCATAGGCGGTGATCCTAACGTCCTGCTTGCGCAGGTCTTCGGCAAGAATGCGGCCCACTTCGCCATAGCCGACGAGGCCCACATGCCAGCGCTTCGGGTTGGTCGGCATCTCGGTCATCGCAAATAATCTCCAGATCAGGATCGGACGCCTCGCGAAGGCAACGTGGCTACTGCTTTTGAATTGCGGCCTTCTCGATCACCTTCTGCCACTTGTCGATGTCGGATTTGAGCCGGGCTGAAATTTCCTGCGGCGTACTCGCCTTGGCCTCGATGCCAAGCTCGATCAGCCGTTTTTTCACCTCCGCGTCGGCGAGTATGTCCCGCAGCGCGCCATTGAGCTTGGTCACGATCTCCGGCGGCGTGCCGGCAGGCGCAAACAGCGCGTTCCAGGAGACCACCTCGTAATCGGCAACGCCGCTTTCGCGCAGCGTCGCAACATCGGGCGTACTTTCCGAGCGCACCGGACCCGACGATGCCAGCGCCCGGAACTTGTTGTCGGCAAGGTTGCCCTTCATCGACGAGTAGCTGTCGATCATGAGGGCGATATCGCCTTGCAGCAGCGCGACCTGGATCTCGGGTGTTGCCCGATAGGGGATGATGGTGAAATCGATGCCGGCCGCGGTCTTGAACAACTCGGCCGACAGGTTCTGGGTGCTGCCAATATTGATGGTCCCGACATTGAGCGCGCCGGGCCTGGCTTTTGCCGCGGCGATAAATTCTGCAAGCGTCTTGAATTCCGAGCCGGCGCTGGTCGCAAACACGAAATCGAAAAATCCCAGACTCGAGATCGGCTCGAAATCCCGCAAGGGATCGAACGGCAGCTTCTTGAACAGGGAGACGCTGAACGCGGTCCCGTTGGACAGCAGCGCCAGGGTATAGCCGTCGGGCGCAGATGAGATCACCGTTCGCGCCGCTGATATGCCGCCGGCGCCGGCCTGGTTTTCGACATAAAAGCGCTGTCCCAGCTTGTCGCCAAGTTTTTCCGCGACAATGCGTGCCGTGATATCGGCAACGCCGCCGGCCGCAAACGGCAGAACGATGCGCACCGCCTTGTCCGGATAGCCGGTCTCCGCGCGGGCTTGCTGTGGCGAGGCTGCCAGCGCGCATAGTGCCAGAGCCAGCGATATCGCCGAGAGAATGCGGGGGCGGGCGGGATCGACAAATGCCATGGATAATTTTTTGCTTCCGTGGATGAAGTTAGAGCGCCAATATTCATAGCACGCGACCGCCGCTCCAAACTCCCCGCCGCTCTAACGCTTCCCGATTTTTTCCATAACCAGCGCGCGACGTACGGCGGACAATCGGAAATCGACGCTAATTGCCAAAAGCGTCGCCGCACGGAAGCTCTCGATCTGCATCAACCAATTATCTCCCGCATGATTCCGTCTATGTGCACCCGTGCGCAGTCGATTGCCGGAAAGTCGGTGTTATTTTCGTTGAATACCAGGGCCAGCTCGGTGCCAGCCAACACGATCGCTTCAACACCGTCACGTTTACAGAGAACATTGGCAATCTTGCGAAGAACCGCCGCGTGCTCTTCGGTCCCTCGTCCAGCATTAACAATCTCGATATAAGTACTGTGGACGCAATCGATCTCCTCAGGTCGGGGCTGAACCACGTCGATGTGGTCAAGCTTGCCAAAGAGCCGGCTCTCGATGGTAAAGCGCGTTCCGAACAGGGCGACCCGGCGCAATCCGCGCGCGTCGATGTCACGCACGGTTTCGTCGAGGAGGCTGACGAGCGGCAACTTCGACCGCTGTTGTATCTCGGCTATGCAAATGTGCGGGGTGATCGCAGCGATAGCCGCGATATCAGCGCCAGCACCTGCCAGACTGTCGGCAAAACCCGCAAGATACTGAGCCAGGTCGGCCAACTCTCCATCTCTAACATGCGCTAGAACGCGGTTTACATCGGCGTGAGCGATGAACAAGCGGGGGACAAGTTTGCGGGCTCGGCAGTTTTCAACGATCGATAGATAATAATGTACCGTTGCGCCGGCACCGAGGCCTCCGATGATTCCAAGGCTTCGCGGCTCGTTCGACTTGTTCATTGGGGAAATTCCGAGGATAATGCCAGCAACGGAAGCATATCAGATGTTTGCGATGTCTGCGCCTCGCACTTTTCAGACCGTGCGCGATGCCTGACTCCGGGATCGCGCGCTAACGCTTCCCGATCTTCTCCCACAACCAGCGCGCCACCGCGTCCGGCGACGAGGCGCCGTCGCCGCCGGCGGCGCGCAAGTTCGCCTCGCGCATGTCAGATATATCGATCTTGTCGAACAGCGGCGCCAGCACCTGGCGCAACGCCGGATCGGAAGCGCGTTTCGGCGCCAGCAGAACAATGGCGTCGTACGGCGGAATCGCGTGTTTCGAATCGTCCAGCACCACCAGGTCGTATTTCGCAATCAGCCCGTCGCTGGTATAGCCCGCGATCACATCGACCTCGCCGGAGGCTGCGGCGGCATACATGAAGTCCGGCTGCATCTGCCGCTGCGCACGAAACGCGATGCCATAGGCCTTTTGCAGCGCTGCCCATTCGGGGCGCGAAAAGAATTCGTAGTCTGCCGCCATCGACATGCCAGCCGCATGCGCGGCGAGATCGGCGATGGTGTGAACGCCGAGCGCATCGGCGCGCTTTCGGGGCATCACCAGCGCGTAGGCGTTCTCGAACCCGAGTTCGCCGAGCAGTGTGATCTTTTGCTGTGCCAGCATCGCCTTCAATTCGCCGAGCAATTCCTCCCGCGGCCTGACGTCGGTGCGGTGAAACTGGTTGGCCCACAGCGTGCCGGAATAATCGACGTAGACGTCGATATCGTTTGACGCGAGTGCATCGAAAATCACATTGGAGCCGAGGCCCTCGCGCGAACTTGCCGATAATCCCGCCGCCCGCAGCCGCTGCGCGATCAGCGCCGACAGCACGTATTGTTCGGCAAAGGTCTTGGCGCCGACGATGTAGCCCGACTGCCAGCGCGCCATCGAGGGCACCAGGGTTGCCGCCACCAGCGCCGCAATGCCGATGCCGCCGAGCGCCGCGCGCAAGCGGCTGCGTTCGCGAAGGCCGATCTCGATCAAGGCCAGCAACTGATCGACCGCAAGCGCCAGCGCCGCGGCGGCGAGGCAACCGAACAGCACGAACACCCAGTTCTGGGTCTGCAATCCGGCGAAGATGTAATTGCCGAGGCTGGTTTGTCCGATCGGCGTCGACAGCGTCGCGGTGCCGATCACCCACACTGCCGCGGTGCGGATGCCCGCCATCATGACCGGCAGCGCCAGCGGCAGCTCAACCATGAATAACGACTGCCGCTCCGTCATGCCGACGCCTTGCGCGGCCTCCAGGACCGCAGGCTCGACGCCTTGCAGGCCGGTGATGGTATTGCGCAGCACCGGCAGCATGGAATAGAGCGCCAGCGCCAGCACCGCGGGGAGGAATCCAAACGCGGAAAAGCCAAATCCGAACCATGCCAGCGACAACTCCGCCAGCGCCAGCAGCAGCGGATAGAACAGCGCCAATAGCGCCAGGCCCGGCACTGTCTGCACGATGCTGGCAAGCCCGAGCAGCGCGCCGCGCATAATGGGGCGATGACGCGAGAGAATCGCCAGCGGCAGGCTGACCAATAGTCCGAGCGCCAGCGCCGTCACGCTGACGCGCACATGATTGCCGAGATAATCCGGCAAATGCGCCAGCGCCTCGCTCCAGCGTGGATCGGAGAAAACACTCATGCCGCGCCATCCCGCGGCAGCAGCACGTTAAGCCGCTCGGCTTGCCGCCGCGGCGTGCGCAGCAGTTCACCGACATAAGGATCGTCGCTGTTGGAAAGTTCCGCCGGCGTGCCCTGCGCCAGCAGCGTTCCTGCGCGCATCACGGCAACGCGGTCGGCCAGCAATATCGCTTCCGTCATGTCATGGGTAATCATAACTGTGGTCAGCCCGAGCTTGCGATGGAGATCGCGAAAATCGTCGCCGAGCGCATCGCGGGTGAGGGGATCGAGCGCGCCGAACGGCTCGTCCATCAGCACGATCCGCGGTCGTGCCGCCAGTGCCCGGGCGACGCCGACGCGCTGGCGCTGCCCGCCCGACAGTTCATGCGGCAAGCGGCCGCGATGCTGGTTACGATCGAGCCGCACCAGGTCGAGCAGCTCATCCACCCGCGATGCGATCTCGGCCGCCGATAGGCCGAGCAGTCGTGGCG
>WNGL01015857.1_pt1 | contig 12943 bp, 8 predicted proteins | sample 5400591 | NCBI WGS metagenome assembly WNGL01 (sample SAMN13153377, study PRJNA577476) | soil metagenome | isolation source: 80 cm soil or saprolite under Garry oak tree replicate 1 | place: USA:California | collected 2016-06-15
AGTTGCTACATCGCAGAGATGAAACGCGCCACCGGCAACGGCGCGCACGTAATCGAAGCCATGCCTGGTGCGCGAGAAGTCTTGCAGCGAGTCCACGAACATCCGCGCTACCTTTCGGCATTGCTTACCGGCAACATAAAACCTGCCGCATATCTCAAGCTGGAAATCACCGGCCTGTCGGAGTTCTTTCAACTGCCGGGCGCATTTGGCGACGAGTCATTCGATCGCCGCGACCTTCCCGCCATTGCCGCGCAGAGAATCAACGAATATCTCGGCGCGCATCTTCGTCCCGAACAACTCATCGTGATTGGGGACACGCCGAATGATATCGCCTGCGCGCGGCACTTCGGCGCGCGCGTCGTGGCGGTCGCAACTGGCCGCATTCATTCCGACGCCGATCTTCGCGCCTACGATCCCGACGCGCTGCTACCCAATCTTCTTGATTCTGAACTCGTGATGAAGACGTTGGATGACTTGTAAGCTTGATCGATGCCTCTGCCGCGCGCGACTAGATTTACCATCAAGTATCGATGCGCAATTTAATTCGGGCTAGGCTTCCCAATCTGCTTCTGCGCTCGATTCTTCGGTCGATCCGTCAGCCGGGAGTTTCAAGAGCGCCAGACGTTCGACGACGCGACCGTTCATGAGATGTTCTTCGATAATCTCAGCAACGTCTGTAGCGCGAACCTGTGCGTACCAAATGCCGTCCGGATAGATCATCACCGCAGCCCCAATCGCGCAGAAGCCCACCGAAGCGCATTCGGTCAACACTACGCTTCCCTTCGGATTCTTGCCCTTCGCTTCCCGGCCAAACAGAATTCCGCGCGCTTTCAACTCGCGCTCGAACACGTCCCTGACCTCAGCGCTGTCTCGTGCGGAGCATGATTTTCCGGTGCAGACGAAAACATGATGACGAATGGGCGCCGTGGTGACTGGCGCCAGAGCCCGCAATTCGCCCTGATCATCTATGAATGTTTGTCCTGGCATAATGCTGGCAGAAAGGACCCACGCAATTTTATCCTAACACGATGCAACTTGCGCATCGGATGCTGGCAACGTTGGGTCAAGTCGGTCTTAGAAATCACGTATTCGGAAAAATAATCGTTCGGGTGGAAGTAACAAGATCAAGGCATTAGCCGCAAAAAGAATAAGGGCAACCGCTGCGATCCATGCGTATACCGTGTTCCTGCTGACACGGTGAGCTTTTATTAGCGTTGCCCTCAGTATTTTGGTCTGTGAGGTTAAAGAAAGAAGGAGCCCAGCTATACCGCCGGCAATTACTATTATCCAGCCGATGAAGATCGCCCCAATTCCGTAAATAATCAGGATCCATTGCAGCCCTCTAAGAATCGATTGACCACCCATGGATTCACCGCGAGAGAACATAATCGCAAGGACGATATTGGTCACAATCATACCCAGATACGAAGAAACCGCTACGGCGATCCCTCGCAGCATTACTCGGAGCGGGTTTGTCTTTCGGATGACGTCAAGAATCCGTGAGCCGATTGTGAAGCCACAGAAAGCCGCGATTGAAATCGGCAACTCCGCAAAGAACCACATACCTCGTGAATCAGATCGAGCGGATGAAGTGTCTCCGCGCGCGAAAACAACGATGAAAAAGATGATTGGAACGCATGCGAAACCGGCAAACCAACCCGCGGCGATTAATCTCGGCAGCAATCCGAGTTCGGTTCTCTTAGGAGGTTGCGTCATATTTCATAGCTCCTGACGACTTATGCTCGGAAGAGGCTCAAAGCTTTTTCGAGACTCAACATCATCGTCATCACGATCAAGGCCAGCACGACCGTCGCGATTCGTGGCGCGGCGAGCACACCGTAAACCAAACCTATAACTGCGAGCACCGGCCGAATCAATGTGAAAGGGCCAAAGATAAGCGTGCTCGTGATACTGCGAATATCGACCGAGGGAATCGATCGCACGCAGAAAGCAAGCAGAATCATCATGGCAAAAGGAACATACACCACCAACATGCGCGAGCCTGCCTTTTCGAGATCCCAGATCAGCGATTGTGGGTTGCCTGTGATCAAAAGCAAACTAAGAATCACAAGGGCCGCGATCACTACCGCGACTTGGCCGAGCACGGCGCCTCTAATCATTGCTCGCAGATAGTATCGCCGCTTATCTATAAGCGCATTGCGTCCGGCAGCTTCTCGATAACCTGCAAAGCTGGCATCCATCGTCGCCAATAACCAAAGCCCAATCGCGATCATTCAACAACTCCCAGTGCGTCCTTCTTGTTTCCCAGGTTGGCGATGAAGGCGTCGCGATACTCGGGGAGGATTCCCACCAGGGAATGAAAGGCGCGAGGTATCGGCAAGCCCCACAGCTTCGTGCCATAAACAGCGGAGACAAAATTCGGCGCGCCGGTTCTGGCGGCCAATAGCAAGTCTTCAGATTCGTAAGCACGAACTGCTGAAAGAACGCCGTCGTGTTTAGCGAGCGGCTCGCGCATTCGCGCCGCATGAAAGAGCCACGAGCCGAAAGGCGCGAGCGCCGACTGATGGAAATCGAAGTGCATGAATGCGCACGTCCCAGGCCGATTGTGTTGGGCGAAAAGATCGATTAGCTCTCTTCCTCGGAAATGATGAAGAATTCCTGTGGACATGTAGACTGTAGCGGGTTGCTCTAGTCTGAACGCATTCGCCACTTCGAACCGGCAGGATAGATTTTCGGCCTCCGCGAGCCGTCGAGCTTCATCGATCAGGGCGGGAGCAACGGCCGGTCGACTTTACGGTCGCGCAACCCTTGCAGAATTGGATTCAGCAATTCAGCAACTCGCCGGCCATGCTGAAACTCTTCCGAAATTCTCTGCATCTCGCAGTGAACAGTAACCAGCAGCCGATCAATTGCATCTGGGTCGAGACTGCCGTCGTTGCCGGCTGGGAGCTTTTCGACAATGGTGGCAGCCGCCAGATTATTGAGCGAGCGGAACTCACCGACCACCTCGCGCTTTCTTACAGGCTGCCGTGCCAGAGTATTGGTATCGACGGCGACAATCCGATCTGAGATCTCGGGACCTTCTTTGGGAATGGACAGCAATCGAAACAACACCCGATTGCACCAGCCAAAACTATTGGGCGGTGGACTTTGCATTCTTGGAGAACAAAGCAAACGAATCCATTCCGCTCGGGTTTGGATACTGCCCAACCCGAGCGGTCTGAATGCTAATATCGGTTGCCAGATCCGGTGCGTCTCTTTACCAACCTGCGCGCCGCCGTCGACTGAGGTCGAGCTTGCGGACGCATACGTCGTCGGACAACCGATTAGATGTCGAACTGCACGTAGTATTTTTTGTTGTTTACACCCTTACCTGAAGGCGGGCCAGCAATGCCGTCCTCGATTACAACTTTTCCGATGTTTCCCTGCACTCGGAAACAATAGTACAGAATTGCGTCCGGAGGTTGGGGGGCGCTGGCCGGGACGCCCAGCGGGTCAACCAACTGTGGTTCCAAGTCCTTTTTGATCCAGATAAATGACGAGCCGCCGCCGCCAACCAGGATAGGCGGATCAGTGTCGAGGACATTTTTCTTTGAACGACGGCTCTTTTTGCCAGACTTCTTCTTGGTTGCCATTTTTGTGAGTTCTCCTTTTTTGACTGAAGGTTAACTACCGAACGGACGCAGAACTTTGATCGAGCTGTCTTCGGTAGAATTGAATGTCAGGCCGCGCCTGGTAAGTCTTGAATGTTTCGGCGCCCCATTTTTGTGCCAACGACGAAAAAGCATCATTGGCATTCTTCAAATAAAGCTGCGCATTCTCGCGATCGAGAATCTTTTGGCTTGCCAATCCTGCTACCAGCCATGCTCGCCAATTGGATTCCATCATTCCGCTATTGGCAAAAAAGGTTTGCGCTTCCCGGGCGTTCTCAACTGCGCGCTTAGCGTCGCCGGCCATCAGCGCCACTTCGGCCAAAGCTAGTTGGGACTTAGCACGTAGCAATGGATCGGTGAGCGAAACAACCGTATCACTGGCTTGCTGGCACAAGGCCAAACCGGCCGCCGCGCGACCTGAAAGTGCCTGAGAGAGCCCGATCAGACTGTTAGCTTCGACGGCGACGCCTTTATTTTCGGCGCCCGCCAGATCGAGGGCTTGCTTTGCTTTCGCCTCAGCCTCTGCGAACTTGCGATCACTCAAAGAGATCTCAGCTTCGACCAGATCGATTGCCGCCTGAAGCGCAGTAAAGGAACTGGCCTTTTGCTTCGCGATTTCCGATGCCTGGTGGAGCATCTTGCGAGAGTCGTCGTAGTTACCCAACTTCCAGAGTGCGGCGCCGAGATTCATCAATGCATACCCTTCGTATAATTGATTGCCCAGTGAGTTATATCGAGCGCGGCCTTCCTCGAAGTGCTGACGCGCTTCCGCATATTGTTCCTGGGCAAACAGCAGGCTTCCGATGCTGCCGTGCGCATAAGCTATCTGGGATTGATCGCCGATTTGCTCGGCCAACTTTAGTTGATCTTCAAACGACTGAAGCGCCGCTTTGTAATCTCCCTTTTGCTTGTACGCTCGACCCCGCAGAAGCAACGCTTGTGACGTTTCAGTGCGGTAACCTCCAGGTTGATAGAAGGTCAGTGCCTGCTCGACAAAACCCAGGCCGCGCTCGGTCTCGCCACGCTGGATGTAAAGACTGCCGAGAGACAAACGCGCGCGGGCTTCGTTTTGCCGTCCGGTGTATCGCTGTGCGGCTTCGAGCGCTTGCTGAAAATATTTTTCCGCATCGTTGTAGTTTCCGCGAGTCAGGTACACGTTTCCGATTTCGATATTTCCGCGCGCGATCAAGCTCTCCATTTGATTCGCCTGCGCAAGTTGCACCGCTTCGCGCGCGTATTGCTGGGCCTGATCGGTCTGGCCCTCTTTTATCGCGACGCTGCTCAGTTGAAAAAGAATTTTGATTTGCTGATAGGTATTCGTAACGACCTTGGCAATCTCGCGGGCCTGTTCTAACTGCGCGCGCGCCTCGGCGACTTTTCCCGCAATGTCATTGAGCAGCACGCCGCGCTGCAAAGCGACTTCGGCGCGGCCTTCGACGTTGCCAAGCGCCTGATAGATCGTGTCGGCCTTATCAAAAGCAATGCCGGCTTCAGCCAAATTGTGTTTGCGCCCTTGCAGCACACCTAATCGCAGAAAAGCCGTTCCGTTCTGCGAGTCCTTACTGGTGGCGGTGGTGTAGCTTTCAATTGCTTTGTCGAGTTGATTGTTCTTCTCGTACGCGCGGCCCAGGTCCACATACACATAAGATTGATCGGGCTGTAGACGAGCGATTTCAGCATAGGCCGTTATCGCTCGAGGAAAGTCTCTGCGAACCGTGGCAGTAATTGCATCGAGATACAGAGCATCCACCGGCGTAAACAATGAACGGTTCGGTGACAATTCTCCCACGCGAAGCAATTCGTCCTTGGCCCGATCACTGTAGTCCAACTCCATCCAGGCTTCAGCCAGACGAGCATGAGCTAGTGCAAACTGGTCGTCGCTGGCGATCGCAAGAGACAGGGCTTTGCTGGCCTGAAAAAACGAGCCGGCGCGGAGCGCGTTCGCTCCCGTTTCATAAAAGCGCTGGGCGTCGGAGTTTGGCTGGTGTGGCCGCGCCCGCACAACGTACCAAATGCCGAGGGCCAAAACAGTCACCGCCACCAAAGCGGCAACGACGTAGCCGATCGGTAAGCGCGGACGCCGGAAGATATCCGACAGGGTGGCCAGGGCGCCGCTGGGTCGCGTTTCCACGGCAGAAGGGATCACCCGCGTTACTGTATTACTAGCATCGGAGAACAAATTCCCTTGCACACTTTGCAATTCGGCAATCATTTCGTCGGCGGTTTGATAGCGGGCCTCGGGTTTTTTTGCCAGAGACTTTAGCGCGATGCGATCGAGTTCTTTGGGAACGGCTGGGTTAAGCGTTGAAGGCGGCGGTGGATCGTCGCGCATCACTTTTGCGCAAATGTCTGCCGCGCTCTTTCCGAAAAACGCGGGTTTGCCGGCGATGCACTCGTACAGAAGTGAGCCCAGCGAAAACAGATCGCTGCGGGCGTCTACTTCATTGCCCAGCGCTTGTTCGGGTGACAAGTACATGGGTGTACCGACAATCAATCCTTCGCGCGTGCGGGCGACCATTAGCGTTTGCCGTTCGGGATCGGTTATGTCGGCTGCTTCAAGCCCGATTTGTTTAGCCAATCCAAAATCCAGAACCTTGACGTGACCTCGCTCATTGATGGCCACGTTCGTAGGTTTGATGTCGCGGTGAATAATTCCCTGACGATGCGCTTCGGCCAGAGCGTCGCCAACCTGCTTAATTATCTCGATGGCGCGCGAAATGGTTAAGTTTTCCGTGAGCATCAACTCACCGAGTGTTGCTCCCTTGATTAGTTCCATTACGATGTACGGCTCGCCCTCTTCAGTTTCACCATAGTCATAAATGGTAGCGATATGTGGATGCGAGAGCGCCGAAACAGCGCGAGCCTCGCGCAGAAAGCGCGCGCGAAAGTGACGATCTTCCGCGCCGGCCCGCGAGTGTATCGTCTTGATCGCCACGCGCCGGCCGAGCAAAGTATCTTCGGCAAGGTAGACCACACCCATTCCGCCCTCGCCAAGTTTTTCGAGAACGCGATAGTGAGAGAGTGTGCGTCCGATCAATGATGCAGTCATGCTTGCAAGAAAAGAGCGGCCGGAAGCTTGATACAGCAGCTCAAGGTTGGCCGATCATTACCAGGAACAGCGCGCATTGTCGCTCTAAATCTCGATGTATTCAAGACTTCTCTCCCATAACCCTAACCCGCACGAAAAGTTTGCCGTCACTTGGATTGGATTATCCCGACGCGTTCAAGTGAGTTAAGCTATCCGTAATCTTTGCTCGCCGTGGAATTCATTGTAAGATTGAATGCCAACGGGCGACCGCTTGACTGACCGCAGAAAGCTCCAGGACGGTCTTCGATGCGGGCGCCTGATTTGTTAAGAGGATGCAGACTTTTCGCAAGACGCAGCAGCAGGATTCGAACGGACTGATAATTCACGTCTCGTCGTTCAATGACCGCTCGACCGAGGTCGTCACGCGCGACCGTGTTCGCGTCGGCACCACGGACGACTGTGAAGTCAAGGTTCGTTTGTCACAGGATCCGGCGACTCCGACTAACGGTCCGGTGATTGAACTGGTTCGCTTGAATGGCATCTACCGGATTGATAGCTTCAACCCGGGTTTGGAAGTAAAGCTCAACGGCCGGCCTATCAAAGCCAACAAGGGAATCTATGACGGAGATGAAATTTGGATCGGTCCTTCGGGTCCATCGATTCATTTCTTTCCGATCGAGTCGACGGCGGCGCTGGTGCCCGGGCGTCGCGACGGCACGCACGTCGCGCCTTTTATTGAGCAGGCCGCCATGGAAGCGTCCGCGACGGCGCGCCGTGATGACGCCAAAATCTTTCTGCGCGAGTTTACCCGCGAGCTGATTCGCGAGATCAATCCCAGCACCAAGATCATAACCTTTGCCATCATCATCTTCGGCGTCGTGGGTGCCCTCTACATCGGTTTCGCGCAGTTTAATGAAGCCCGGCGCAATCGGCGCGTCATCGCTGAGCAGCAGACGCAGCTCGTCGCCCAACAACAGCAGCTTCAACACGCTAACGAGCAACTGACCGAGGTAGTGAAGTCCAACAAGCAGATGATCAACACCCTCTCGTTGGGCGAAATGTTACGCGCGAACTATGGCAGCGGTGTATGCCTGGTTTCCGGATCGTATATATTCGTCGAGCAAGGTACAGGCCGGCCTTTGCGTTACCCGGAAACGCAGACCAACGAAGCCGGAGAGAACATTCAGAGTGGAAATGAATCCGCAACGCTCACGCCTGAAGGCAATGGAGGCATAGCGGAATATGAGTTTGTGGGCACCGGCTTTCATGTGGGCGACGGTTTCGTACTTACGAATCGACATGTGACGCAACCCTGGCTCGCAGACGAGCGCGCAAAAAGTCTCGGCAGCTCCGTCAAAGGTCAGCCACGTTTGAAGAAGTTAATGGCGTTCTTTCCCGGACTCAAGCAAGCGCTCGTATTGAAATACAAGCAGGTGGCGCAATCCGACGACCTAGCTGTTTGCACGATTGAGCCGAAGGAAGGACAACCAAAGATTCCAGTCTTACCAGTGGAAAAAGACACCGACTCGACGGCGATCGGAAAGATTGTAGTTACGATGGGATATCCTTCGGGACCCGATCGCCTGCTCGCGCTGCTGGATGAGAGCGAAGCTCGTTCGATCCAACAGCGTTATGGATCGGTTGATGGAGAACTTGGATATCTGGCGGAAAAGAAGCTCATTCAACCGTTGACGACGCAAGGGAATATCACAGATCTCCAGGCGCGAAAGATTGTTTATGACGCGCGCACGGGTGAAGGCGGTTCGGGCGGGCCGCTCTTCGGACCTTCGGGCCGCGTGATCGGAATTACTTACGCAATTTTTACTGAGAACACAGCGTCAAACTTCGCGGTGCCGATTCGATACGCGATTACTTTGCTGGAAAAAGCAGGGTGGACCGCGCCCGCGAATTTAGAGGCTGAACAAAAAGAAGCCGCCAGCGCTCTGCCGAGTAATAACCGGTAAGCGCTCGATCTGCAGACGAACTCCTGACAACTATATCGACCCTCACTCCATCTGAGTGCAAACAGCAAGACATTGTGATGCTTGTGGCAATCGACTTTCTGTCATAGCCGTAATCGGTAGACGTATTACTATCTTTTAGATTGACGGCACACGCATTGCCGGAGGCCGATTGAAATCTAAATCTGGCCGCTAACGATGCACTAGAGCGCAGGAACTTTGCTGCGACTGGAGCGTTTTGCTTAGCATGGTGACTACCGACGCTGGAAACCGTGATGGCGCCAACGCGCATGTGCTGCAAGCTTGCTTGGCCGCGGTGCTGGCCGCAGCGATATTTTTGCTCGGCAGCATCGAAAGCGCGGCGCAGAGCGCTACACAACTCGCGTTAAGGCCGCCTGCTCCCGCCAACACAAGCGAACCAACGCGAGCATCGCCCGCTCCGCCGGCTTTAGAAGGAGGCGGACGGGAAGATGCAAAGACGCTCGAAGATTCTTCACGAACTTCCCCGGACTCGGAATCGACCGCTACAACTCAGCCACAACTTCGAGTGGAGCGAATGCCGATCGCGAGTGTGGAACTCTTTACTATTTTTGGAAGATTAGATGGGAGGCGTGCGGCCGGCCAACCCGCGCCTGAGATTCCCTTACTCAGCGTTGTCCGGGACAGTCTGGGTGATGACAATCCGGAAAACGATCGTCTTCGCTATCTCTGGATGCTGACTTATACGCGGCCAACGCTCGTCAAGCGCGCGCTGTCCGCGGTTCCTTTTCTTTATCAGCAGGTGGGAAACAAGACGCCCACATCGAGGAACGCGCCAGCGCCCCTGATCGATCTGGCGAATACCAAGCGGCAGACATGGAACAATTTGTTCTGGTTCGGATTGCAAAATGGTTTGTTCGATAGTTATGGAATTCCGCTAAAAGCCGCCAGCCGCAATTATCGCCGCAACGCCATCGACTATCGCGCCGCGCACGTCACGCAAGCGCTTTCGATTCTGAGCAGCTATGACAACCTGCGGCGACGCGCGCGCGACGAGAACGAATTGCTAGCCAGCCGTCAGATGTCGAACGACCCCGAGTCATCGGTTCCGAATGGTGTTCCGATCGCTGACGTGAGAGCGCCGCTATTGGCCGATTTTGGTCCAGGGTTTACGCCGGGTGAGATGCTCGAAATGCGCGCGCGTCTAATCCTGTCGAGCAAGCTGCTTGGCGGACTCTACGGGCCAGACTTATTCAATTTTACGGTGATCAAGCGCTCGATGGCGGTCACGAACTCGATTGGCCACAACTGGGAAATGCTGCGGCAGCGGGCTGAGACCGAGGGACTTTACTTTCAGCCCTTGACGATGCCCGACGGAACCGCGACGCACGCCTTACTTTGGATCGCCAAAAGCGATCTGTCCCAGACTAATCGACGGTTTGGCGATCGGTTCCTCAACATTTCCGATCCCTGGAAAGATCAGCGGCTGCGGAACTGGACCGGCTATTCCCAGGTGCGTTACTTCGATCAGGATAATCGGCCGACGAATGCCAGCGACCCGCAGGCCCGTCCGCTCGAGTTGATTCCGCTGGCGCTCTATGGCCTCGATCATAAAAAAATTCCAGGGCTGCTAATCGATTTTCGTGACACCCTCAATCCCAAGAAGCGTGAACTCTCGCGTCGTTTCTTCCGCGATTTGGCGAAGAATGTTTTTTCGCTGTCGAGCTTTGGTAATCTGCCTTACTTTGTGGGGCGCAAGACTTTCGATTTTGTCACCGGGCGGCGCGGGATGGACATTAATCAACCGACGCGTCTGACGAGCTATTCTGAATTGAAGTTAATGTTGTCATTCAATGGGACAATCGATCCGGGACTGAGAAATGAGATCGAGCAGCGATTGGAAAATGTCTCACTGAATCCGCTGACGAACGATAATCAGGCTGAGATACAACTTGCACGGCGGCAGTACAGTGCGTTGCTTGATTTCGCGCGCCGCCCCGATGGTTTGGCCGCGAAGATCGAAAGAGATCGCCGCGCCGAGATGACCCCGTTCAAGCATGGGTCAGTGTCACGGTTCTTTTTTAATCTCGGAAACGTGTTGACGTTTGGCCGATATGTTCATCGCGAGCAGGCCACCTCGGAACTGTCAGCACGACTGGACTCAGCTCGTGTGATCAGGTATCACACGAACATCCTGGTCGAGGTGGCAAAGTCGTCGCCGCAAACGGAAGTGGCTTGGGATATCGAAATGGTGCGGCGTTCGCTGCGGGCGCTTGCCGATCATGGCGTGGGCGCTAGCGGATCGGCCGCGCATGCCGCCGCTATGATCTTTCGGCAGACGAATGACGACGAAGCGCGCCGGCTTTGCCTGGATGCGTTGTATAAGATCAATAACAAGAACGCGCGCAGCGAGTTGGTGCGTCTCTTTCGCGTCGAACAGCCTCAATCAGAGTGGCGCGCTGCCATCGCCGATCACTTGCGCAAGGCCGTAACTGAAGTTGCATTTTTCAATTTTCAATGTCCGGTTTCCAATAGTTTCGTCGGCCTTGAATCAAGTTTTCTAGCCCAGGCGTTTACGCCTGGGATCGCGGCGGAAAGAGTCCAGCCCCATTCATGGGGCGACTTAATTTTTGAGAAATGGCTAAAGCCCGATTTCAAAACCTCCTGAAGGAGGTTTCAAGGACTTCCTTTTGTTGCCTTTCTCCCAGGCGTAAACGCCTGGCCTACGGAAAATTCATCGCGGCAATTCTCTTTGCCCTCTCTTTATCAATCACAGCCACAGCGCAAACTCGCCGAGTCGTAGCAATCAAGGTCGACGGCCTGCCTTATGAACTTGTCGAGCGTTTCGCCCATGAACGCGACCCGCTTACCGGTAAGAGCACTTTTATGTCCGCGGCATGAGTCTCTCCGCGCCGTCCTGGTCCCTCATCGACACGGGACAGCATCTGCAAATCAAAGGCAACGTTGAATTCGATCGCGCAACTCTCTACTCGTATGACTATCTCGCGGCGATGCCGTTCTATGCTAAGCAAGCGCTCGGGCGAGCCGTGGACATGCCGGGCACGGAAGTGCTGGATACCCTGGGCATTCATCCACTGATGGACGCCTACGACAACTACGAACGCCTGACCAGCTTTCAACTTTACCAACGCGGCGCGCGGCTCGGTACCTTGCAGCGCGCCGGTGAAGAACGCTTCGTCAAAGATCCCAAGCGGCTGGCGACGGACATTCTGGTCGGACTTGATATGAGCGACATCGTTTACAATGAACTGGAACGTGAGCTGGTTGAAAAGCTTTCGGATCCGCGCGTGCGTTACCTGGATCTACTGACGATGAAATTCGATCACGCGGCCCATCACAACAACGATCGGGATTCCCACTTGTTCGCGCTCAAGCAGCTTGACGGGCTCGTCGGCCGCGTCTGGACCGCGATTCAGAAGAGCGCGTTTGCCGGCGAAACCGCGTTGGTAGTCGTTTCCGACCATGGCTTCAATACCGACGAGCGCGTTTTCAGCCAGGGCTTTAACCTGGTCAAGTTGCTTGGCAGCGCCGGCGGCGGCGGACATCATGTCGTGACCAAACGCCGTTTGCTGCTGGATTATTCAATCAAAGGCGTCTATCCGTTCACACCGCTGGTCACCACCACGACTCAGCAGTCGTATTACTTGAAGGGTCAAAGCGTGGATTACCCGACGGCGCTGCTGGACTTTGACGGCAACGAGCGCGCCGGATTGCACCTGCGCAACAACGATCTCAACGTGCTGCACCTCATGTTGCAGCAGCTTCAGCGCCAGGCTCTCTCGCCTCAATTGAACCAGGCTTTGAAAGATGCTTTCTTCGCCACGCTCGATCGCGCGCGGCGGCGCTGGCAAGGTGACCTCGATCAACTCGCTGATGAATTGGGGGCGCTGCACAAAGATATCCAAACGCAACGTGAGTTGTGGGCCAGGGAGCCGAAACAATTTACCGAAGCGGAAAAGGAAATGGGAAAGGACGATCAGGTCCGGCGGTTGTACGCGCGCATACTTCAGTTGGAAAAGTTCGAGCGCCGTTACCAAAACGATTACCTGGCGCCGATGAAAAAGCTGCTGTCAATATCGCCCCAGAACTTCGATCCGTTCGTGCCGAAAATCGAAGAAGTAATTCCCAAAAATGCGATGGGCCCGCGCAACTCGATTCACGATCTACAGAACTATGTTGTCGGATTGGGCCGCGATGGACTCGTCTTGAAGAGTGATGGCTCACTGGACCTCGAGCGGAGTTTTCCTCGCCTTAACTACTTCGATTTGCTCCAACGGCAAACCGTGCGCAACAACGTGCAGGCGGGCGTGTCGAATCATCCAGTTGATTTCATCGCCACG
>WNGL01007351.1_pt1 | contig 12937 bp, 11 predicted proteins | sample 5400591 | NCBI WGS metagenome assembly WNGL01 (sample SAMN13153377, study PRJNA577476) | soil metagenome | isolation source: 80 cm soil or saprolite under Garry oak tree replicate 1 | place: USA:California | collected 2016-06-15
ACACCGCCTCGGATCCCTTCCCGCGTCCGTCCCAAACGAGGCGAGAAGGGATCCCTCACGTTCCGGGGACCACTAAATCCTCGCCCCGCCGGGGCCGCAAGCGCACGCATCATCGCTAAAGAACACGGCCGGACACCTGCCGGCGATGCTCAGGAAATCAGGCCGTCAACAGCGAGTGCCTCCATCTTCCGCCGGAGATCATCGAGCGATCCGCTGAGGATGGTTTTGTGGCTAGTGATCACGCTTCGCCCGTCCTTTCTTCGGCACTCCATTGAGCCAGGCTTTCCCGAACTCTGTAGAGCCGCTCCACTCTCGACATCCGATCTGCCGCCGCTTTCGGATATATCGCCACGACCGTCAATCCCGGAGGTGCCGCAAACCGGGGAAGGCAGATGAACTCTCTGGTGAACGTTCCGAATATAACGATCCACCGGGGATGCTGCTGTTCCAGTTCCTTCGCGATTTCACGGCCCGCATCATCCTCGGCGTGCCCCACGGCTTCTCTCATCCGATGCGGAAATAGCTGCCATGCTCACGGCTTCCTCCCGACACCTGCGAAGAAGATAGTTCGCTCCAATTCCGGCCCCTTGCCTCGGCTAGGCCACGCGCAAACGTCTACCAGGCCAGGAGGGATCATTTCCAGGCCGTCAAAAAAATGCATGATCCCCTCACGAGTACGCGGAGCGGCCGGCGCATTCGCGCGGCTATACAACTCGCGGACCTGATCCGCTACTTCCGCAGGCACGTCATCACCCGTGGCATGCGAGATCACCAGGTAGCTACCGGACGGCATCGCCGCTTTCAGCTCCTCTACGATCCCGTAAGGACCATCATCGTCCGGTATGAAATGCAGGATCGCAACGAGGAGGACCGCTACCGGCTTATCAAGGTCAATTAGGGCCTGGCACGCCGGATGGCCGATAATCTCGCGCGGACTTCGCAGGTCACGGTTGATAGCCACTACCGTAGGAGCATCGGCCAGCAGGGCTTGCGCGTGGGAGACGACGACAGCGTCGTTATCCACATACAAGACGCGAGTGTCCGGATTAATATCTCTGGCGATTTCATGGACATTGCCCTGAGTAGGAAGCCCAGTGCCGATGTCAATGAACTGGCGCATTCCTTTCTGGCGAGCAAGGAACTGCACCGCGCGCTTCAGAAATTGCCTGTTATGACGGCACGCCATCACTACATCAGGAACGACCCTCATCAGCTCCATGGCAGCCAGGCGGTCGCTAGAAAAATTGTCCTTACCGCCCAGCAGATAGTCATAAATACGCGCAACATTCGGCACCGATACATTCGTGCCGCTGGCTGGCGGACGCCCCGGCGTAAATCCAGGCCGGTTCCCATTTGCTGGCACAGATTCTGCGAGACTGCTCATGTCACACAGCGTGCCAGCGCCCCTGTACGCATCTCGACACCATGAGTGTCTCGGTTGTTACCGTCTGGTGATCATCTTGTCTCTTCGTGGTCTCATCCGCGCTAGCCTGAGTCATAGTAGGCAGCAGGAGGTGAGGTGACCGGTGGACACCCAAGAGCCAGCGCTCAAGGCGTTGATCAGGGACCGTCACCTGACCTACGAGAGCTTCTGCCGCGAGTGGGACCGCACCGCGCGGGGCCTCGATCACCACCTTGTCGGCAAGTGGCCTGGACGTGCCCAGTACTACCGGTGGCTTCGCGGTGAGCTGGTCAACGGACGCCCGTATCCGGACGCTTGCCGGATGCTGGAAGCCATGTTCCCCGGCTGGTCAGTCGAGAGCCTGTTTGCTCCCTACACCGGAAGCACCCCAGAACCACCTTCCGAACCCCCGACCGTGTCCGCCGGCGAGCCTTACCAAATCACATCCGGAATTAGCGTTACTTCAGGAATTCCCGAAGTTGACCCGCCGCTCGTAGCACCGGCTAGTAGCGGCACGCCAAACCTCTATCAAATTGAGCTCCTACGGCAGGGAATGAACGATACGCTCAGTCATGGTGCGATTTCTGAGGCTACCCTTGACGACTGGGAGCGGACAGCGATCCGGTATGCTCGCGCTACTCGCGACCGTCCCCCTATTGCACTAATCGGTGCCATAGGCCGTGATCTGGCTGAGCTAAAGCTGCTACTCAGCGAGCAGCGATCTGCGTCGGCTCTGCGACGACTTACCAGAGTTACAGCGCAGTTGTCTGGCCTCATGTGCTTGGAGTTCTGCCTACTTGACGACGGGCCAGCATTTCAGAGGTGGGCGCGTACCGCGCGGCTTGCCGCGAATGAGGCCGGCGATCCTGAAACACTCTCGTGGATACTGGCACAAGAAGCCTACGGGCATTACTACGGCGGCGACCTGCTTGAGGCCATAGATGTTGCCCGTCACGCTTACGAAGTCGTACGCATCCCCTGTGTCGGCGCGGCTCTGGCGGCAGCTCTTGAGGCACGAGCACACGCAAGCATGAGCCGGCACCAGGAAACCCGCGAAGCCCTAGCACGAGCCGAGAATATTCTCTGGCAGCTTGACGGAGACACGCTCATCCCCTCTGCGTTCGGTTATAACGAGTCATCATTCCGCTTCCACGAAGGGAACGCTTATGCTCAGCTGCGGGACATAAAATCCGCTTTCAAGGCACAGGACCGCGCCCTGGAACTGGGCGCACAGAATAATTACACTGATTGGGCGATGACCCGGCTTGACCGATCCCAGTGCCTCATCTATTCAGGTGATATCTCCGGAGGGCTAGAATACGCTGCGGAAACCGTGGAGAGTCTTACCGAGCCGCAACGTAAAGGCATCATCACTCTGCGCGGACAACAGATAGTCGGCGCGTTGCCCGAGAGCGAAAAGAAATTGGTGGCAGCGCGTGACCTGCGTGAGCTGCTGATGCCCCCTCCCGAGAATAGCGAGGTCGAACCCGGATGATAACTGTCAATCCTGCCCGGCCGGCAGATGTGCATGCTCTGGCGGAGCTTGCAGAGAAAATGGACCGCTTCTACGGTGCAACTGATACAGAACCGCTGGAACTTCGTGTCAGCCAGATCAACGAGGCGATCTTTGGGGCCTCGCCGTCAGCGCACGTGCTTCTCGCATGGGATCAAGACAAGCTAGCAGGCTTCGCTTCGTATTCGTTCCTCTGGCCCGCCGCTGGACTTACGCGCTCGCTCTTTCTCAAGGAGCTGTACGTTGCCGAGACTGCGCGGCGTCAAGGTGTCGGGAAGCTGCTAATGCAGCGTCTATATGCCATTGCGGTAGAGCGAGGCTGTAGCAGGGTGGAATGGATGACAGAGAAAGAGAACACAGAAGCGCAAGGCTTCTATACCGATCTGGGCGCTCAAGTGAACGAGACGAAACTCTTCTATCGGATCGCAGGAGACGAACTCCGCCGCTTGGGCGGACTGGACGACACCTAGCCTCCCCGGCCAGTGTGCTTAGCTACTTGGAGAACTGAATGCCAGATAATGAAGGTACGTCGGCTCAAGCGAAAACAGCTCGCGCAAAAGCCGTAGGCGCGTTGCTCCCAGCCCTGCACGAGCTTCTCCACGTCACAGACCTAAAGTGGGATGATACACAGAAGGACTACCGGCTTCTAGTTATTAACCATGTGATCCGACGACAGCTTGAGGCTATTGAAGCCGCACTGAGTCTAGGTACTGTCGGCCTAGGCCATCTCTCCGTCGCCTTCATACGGACAGCTCTCGAAGAGATGCTGTGGACTAAATTTCTGGCGGGACTGCCACTGGCCACTTCGCAAAGGCTTCTCCTGACCCTAGCAAACTATGACAGTCTCCGTTCGCTCGCAGCCCAGAGGGAATTTATAGGAGACGAAGAAATGCGCTCCCTCTGGTATACTCCCGCCTTCCTCGACGCGGCTCAGCAACGCCTGACATTCGTAGAGACGGATCTTAAGGCCCTTCAGCAAGAACTAAAGTGGTCAGGAAAGACCCCATCGGCCGAGTGGATAGCAAAGTCAATCAATGAAATGCGTACCTATCGTTATCTACATTCGGCGACTAGCCGGTCGGTACATTTTTCGGCGGGTGAAGCGTTCCGTAGGAGTTGGGGTGCGCCAGGCGGAATTGTCACGACTGATAAACCCGAGTTCCGAGTCCACCTCTACGAATTCGCTCTTGATCAACTATGGAGGCTGTTGATGAGCACCATGGAAGGATCTATGGAGCTAATCTCTGAGGCTGGTATTATGTCCAAGGATTCGCTGACTGAAGAGCGCTTGCTCCCTCGAGTTAAAGCCGTCCTTGAACTAAACAGAGTCCCGTTGGTGCACGCGCACGAATGGAACCTAACACCGGAGGGCCCTCTGAGGTTTCCGTAAATCAGTACTGTCTAACGCTCGCCCTTCCTATGGGTTGCCGTGGTCAACACGGTCAGCTTGTGCAATTAGCTCGCTTACGATGTGCTCTAGCGGAGCTGCCAGCTGGCCAAGCTCAGTGGGGCTAGGTATCGGATGATCGCCGTGAACAAGCCTGCTCCGTATTTTGTAGCACCTAGTGAAGAATTTATCTGGTGCTTCGCCGTTGAGATATTCTCTTGGCCCAAGTGATTTAGCAAGCTCCCTACCCGCTTGGTTGATGGACTGATCGAGTAGCCATTTCAGAGAGCCGCAGATCGATTGAATCTCATTAGCTGGTAGCCCACTATCCTGCGCAGCAGTTATCATAGACCTGACATGAGCCTGAACCCCAGCTGAACGAGGTTTTACCTTGATAAGGCTCTCAAATGCGATCATCAGCATCGCGAAGCGAGGTTCTGGTGCAAGTCCAAAAGAGGCTGTGTACAAGTTGTAGGAGACTTGACGTTCCCGGCTTAGACCACCGTTCGTAATGGCATCAGCCAAGGCAGTATCAAGACGTTCATGCGGGCTCGATACCCAAAATTCAGAGATAGGATTGGTCACCACGAAGAGAGGATTCTCGCCGGTTTCCTCATAAGCCCACAGCTTCAGCGGATCGTTGAGAACTCTTCTGCCGCGACCTATCGCGGCGAGCCCATGTGCCGTAAATCCACCACTCGGCCTAGTTTCATCGCCGAAGTCGGCCGCGATATTCAGCGCAGCAAAGGCTCTCATCAGCCGCCCTCGCCACAACTCCCCCTCCGACATTGCTTCAGCCTCAGAGTTATAGCCAGTGCCAGTAAGAACGAGTCTCTGCGCATCCTTAATCGCTCCCTCTAGCGACTGAGCCGCTGTAGGTTCAATGCCTTCTTGCAATACCTGAGTTACCGGTATGTTGTCTGGGAGGCGGCGACCGACGAGTTTGACCTGCTCACCCGATCCGGAGTTGTAGATGTTCCACTCTGGCCCGTCATACTGAAGCCGTGAGTGGGGTTGCAGTTCGATCCGATTACGGAAGGTCCAAGTCACCCGACTATTGTCCCACCTCGTCCAGATCCAGTTAGGCTAGCAGGAGCCGCAATTCTGATTTTAGGGCGGCATCGTCTTCAGGCCCCCGCCACTTGACCAGACCGAATCTCCTCGGCGTCTCCCTTTCGTGGAACCTATTACGGGCGCTCTGCGCTAGGTCGACGTTTGTAACTAGAATGAAGGGTGCTGCTGCCCTACTTGCGACCGTCAGAGCGCGATCTACTTCTTCGGCGTGTAGCCTGGATCGGGAAGATGCATATTTAGCTTGCGCCAATACGGTTGACTGGCCGCTATGAAGCACAAGATCGATTCCTTGATCAGTCTCCGGCTCTGACACTTCGACATTTTCCGCAATTTCTGACGCTACACGGAGAAGGGCGTTCGCCACAGCGCGTTCGTACGCCCTTGCCGCGACCCAAGCCCCAGGTGGCGGCCTATGGGTAACGCTACCGATAGGTTTGACGGATTCGATGGGCAGCGTAAGTGTCGCCTCGTCCTCGCTGGCCCCAGGGACATGCACCGCGACAACGACGCGCTCCCCGATGCCCGTGCTGTAGATCCGGAGTACCGTGCCCTCCAACTCGTCAAGCCCCCAGGGAACCGACACCAGCTGTCCGACTGACAACGTAGGCATACCACTCCTCACCACGGCCGCGGCCCTCCTAGGAGGGTACCCAAGTAGTCCCCCACTACATCATCCATCGTGGCAGCTAGAGAGTCGAGAGCCCGTCGCCAGGTTCTGACGATCGTAAGCGTAATAGGGAATTTCCCGGCATTGCCCAACTGGAGGAAATTTCGCTGATCATCATGAGCTATTGCATTGCGAGCCACGTTAAGAGTTTCCAATTCACTATTCCATTTATCGGCCCGTCTGTCCGCTGTCTTTAGGGCAGGCCATAGCAGTAGCCCAAAGCGCGAGAAGTCATTTCCAAGAGCGCTCGGGCTTGCGTTGCCTCTGTCAAGCTGCCTGTTGCTGGACATGCTAGTTCTCGCGACGTTGGCGAGGGTTGGATTCGTGCCTGCTATGGAATTGGCGCAACAATCAACAGCCTGATCGTGAAGCTCTCTGGTGAAACCCTGGAATTCTCCAGCCAGCCGAAATGTAAGAGACCAGTTCAACTGTTCGGTTTGCCATCGACGCCCTGGCCTGCTACCTCCAACGGTGGTGTGCGCAGAAAACAATTCGTCGATTCTGGCGCGACGTGCCCCGATCCATTCTTGGTAGGCGAAGGATGACATGCGGTAACCATATACCTGTGGACCCATGCAGTGCGGCCCGGAACGTACGGCGGGCGGCTCATCGGCCGCCGCGATTCGACCCTATGCCTCCGGTGGGGACCCCGGCTCCAGGATTGACGTTCGGACGATCGCACACTCGCACACCGTCGCGGCCCCACTGTGGCTGAGGCGGGCGAGGTTCGCGCGGTGGCGCGCGGAACCCAGGTCAACGGCCCCGGCGTGGCCCTAGGACGCTCGGGACAAAGGGGTAAATCGAGGGGTATCGCTAGGGCCGCTCACCATCAAGCGGCAGGTCAGCGAACCTACAGCGCTACCAAATCGACTGGATCGACACCCTTACACGGAAGAAGTCCGTGGTTCAAGTCCATGTAGCCCTCAACTCCGATTAGACAACCCCGTCGCAGGACGCCCTAGATGATGTAGCGACAGACTAGACGACACCTAGCCCGCGCCGTAGTGTGTATTTAGAGGAAGCATCCGCCAAGGTAATAGTCGTACATTGAGCTAGTAATCACACTCGCGGTCCCCAGCGCGGCTGTGTGATGTCGGCTTGAGCGAGCGACCCGAGAATGAACTCCACGCACTGTCCGGGCTGCCCCTCCAGCATCAAGGGTACCTGAAGATCGTTTCTAAACCGCTTCCAGAAACGATCTTCAGGGCCCGCCCTTGACCCCGGAGACCTCTGCAAGCCCAGCGGGCCTGACGGCGAGGGCCAGGCCAAAGGCCAGGCCCGAAGCGCGCGCGGCGAACCCCTGTGAACTCGTAACCGTTACGAAGCAAGCGTTGTGGTCTGGGCTTGGCTTCGTTAGCCTTCGTCTATGAGTGGACCACTTGACGACGCACTGGGCAAGCACGACAGGGAACGCGAACAGCTACAGAGGCAACTTCGCGAGAATCACGTTAAAATGCAAGAGCTCATCGTAGACTTTTTGCGGCGAATCACGCTGCCGGAGATCCGGGTACGCGGAATATGAACAAGGATTTCTCGCAAGAGCGGCCTGTTATTCCTCGGCTAGGGTGGGAACTTAAAGTCCCAGGTGTAGGGCTGAAGATCTTTAGAACTGGTAAGGTTGTCGTCAGCCCTCCTTCTACTATGGACCACTCGAGAAGGCCAATTTGGGCCAGGTTGGATTCCATTATGAGGAGATTGTCCAGGAGATGGCAAGGATTTTGCGCGAGAATGGCGTCCGTTTATGCGCTGAACCGCAGGATAGATACGAAAGCATAAGCGGCAGATAGCATTCCCTGGCACGGAAGAGATCCGTGGTTCAAGTCCACATAGCCCTCCAGCGCCTATTAGACAACCCCGCCTAGGCCCAGCCGTAGATGATGTAGCGACAGACGCGACGGACTAGACGACACCTAGCCCGCGCAGTTAATGTGTGTTTAGAGGGAGTATCTGCCCAGGTACTAATCATATATTGGGCTGGTAATCATACTTGCGGACCCGAGCGCGGCTATGTCAAGGCGGCCTCACGGGGCCGCTCGCGCCGCCGACTCGGACGGCTCATGCGTGCTCCCGCTCCGCTCCCGCGCGGATGGCCTCTGAAAGCCGGTCGGCTGGCGCGACATGCGGACATTCGTTGGGCCGCAAACCCTCTGGGAAGTCTCTGAGCCGCGGCGGATTTGACAAGGGAACCATCCGCGGCGGCCCTCATCGGGCTAATGCGGGCAGGCCAGAGCTAGCCCGATCCGCCGACAAGCGTACGGGCCGCCCCTTGTCAAATCCGCCGCTCTGTTCGCACAGAGCCGCCAGTGTGCCGTCATAGACTGCTTGCCGCACTGTAGAGCGGATCACCGCTACCGCGGGGGGCTTCAATAAAATGGAGCGCTCGCGCTTGGCTAGACCTATTAGGTAGCCAGATCGTGCGCGACTTAATACGGGTTGAAGATACCATTCTTTCCCTCTGAAGCAAGGCGAGACAGCCAGTCACGTGAGTTCGCTCATCTGGCGCCATGCCGCGACCCAGTGCGCTTTGGAGACGGCCTCTTCCCGGCTGCATATACAACTTGCGCAGAATAGTTAGCGTCACACGTACCCCCACCGGGAGCCCACTGCTTAGTATGGCGGCTTTCGTGCCGGGAGAGTCGGGAAATTCTTCAAAGATGCAATCGGAGAATATGCCAGCAGGCAGATCGGATTCACCAAAGCGCCCCAGCACAGACTGAATAAAGCAAGATTCAAAATGAGGTAGCATGTTATGATCCGCCAAGTCGCCAAATTCCATTTCTTCAAACAAGCAGTTAATGAAGACTGTCGACCGGCAACTAGGCGTGTCATCTGGAAGTGACAGGCTCGGTACTTGGACGCCATCGACCAGGAGCGATTCCTCGATTGCATAGCCCAGCTCGATACTAATACGCGCTAGGTCAGCGAGAGCGACATACAAATCTTTTCTCGAAGCATGCTTGAATGCATTCTTCAGGTTCCCAGGTTCTTGGACGACGCGAGACGCCTGATGCGCGGCGACCTCTATCCCCAAAGCAGGCAATGACATGCGCCATTTCACGGCTCTATCGTCAATGCCCCCGAAGGGGTCAATGGCGAAATTGGAGACGTCGCGCGCCTGCGCAACACTGGCAAAGTCCACGTCAATGAAGGATCTAGTACCTTCTTCAAAGTTTGGATCCCTCGCCAATCCGGGAAGACGTTGCAATATTGCCTGCTCGCTGTCGCTCGGCTCTTGCCCTCGCAGTCCTACGAAAGCATCCCGGATTTCACGCTGAGATAGCGGTCCAATCCCGCTAGCACTATTTCGCGCCTGGGAAGCTAGACGTTCAATGATCTCTCGAACAGCTTCTCCGCTCAGTCCTGCTTCCACGATTCCAGCTTCTCGATGCGACACCATATCAAGAAGCCAATCCCAGCTTTCTGCTCGGGACATGTTAGCAGTTTCAGCCGCGACATCAGTTTGGAAAATCTTGCGGGCAGCTAGATGTCCAAGCAAGAGCGGACGAGACGGTAGCCACGAAGGTATGTTATTGATATTTCTGTTCTGGAGATATTTATTAATCTGTTCATCCGTGAATTCATTTAGCTCCAACAGCAGATGCGAGTGGAAGCCGAACATCGCGCTTCGTAGCTCCCTAAGGCTGTCAAAGTAGCTCTGACGGCCTGCGACTACGACTGCGGCTCGCTTGGGCGTTTGATTGATGAATTGACGCACTAGCTCCACTGCGCGTCGTCGGGAGCTGCGGAGACTTGCCATGTCGCCACCCCATCCAGGAGCAGCAACTTCGTCAAACCCATCAAGCAAGATGTGGATGAATCCGGCACGCCAAGCTGCGATTAGTTGTTGTGGATTTCCATATCCAATATCCTCGGCATGCTGAGTTATTGCAGCACTTGGATTCCTCTGCCCCCAGTGTTCGCGCAAATTAATATGAATCGGGGCATTTAGTGAGCGATCCTTCTTGGCGATGGATGTCAAACGAAGATACATCTCGCGCAAATTCATACTTTTGCCGATGCCGTAATCTCCTACGATTGCGATACGCTCACCATTGCTGATACGAAGAAGCGCCTCGTTGAACGTAATCGATCCATGTACCTCCTCGTCTTCAAGGAGGCCGAATTCTACGGATATGTATTTCTCAGTTTCTTCATTATCCGAATCCGGGTTTACAGCGCTTCCGAATTGCATATTCATGCGCAGTTGACTGTATAGGAATACGTCAAACAGTCGGGACTTAAATCGCCGGAAGGATATAGCGGTGATACGAGGATCAATCTTGCGAATCGCTTCTGTTTGTTGAGGTGTCGGCTCGTCTTTTGTTATGAACCATCCCTTTGCAAGGCGATCATCCCGCCCGGTCCAATGATTGATGGCTCTCTTAAGCTTCTCGCCGTCGTGCTTAGCCTTGTCAGTGCGACGAGAAACGGTGGCTTCGACGCAATGTATTGTATCAAAGGCCGGGAAGACAGCATCATATTCAACGTTACGAATATTTTGAACGCCACCAAAGCTAGCACTGGGCCAAAGAGCGCGCGCTACAGTACGAACTTCTTCTTCAAATTCCGCTTGTTCGGCCTGATCCGTATCCATATCCTGTTCTCCTGACATGAGATCAATTCAGACGCTTACCGCCAAGGTCCACCCGGGCGTCCGTCTCCTGCCCCGCTCAGGCATGTCCCGTCTCGCACCGTTGCCGAGTCTAGCCGTTCTTGGATCAAGGCGACGGCGCTCCGCGGCGCCGCGCCTGCTGCGCTCGCGCCGGGCGTGCGGCCTTGGCGGCCGACCTGGCGCGGCGCGGCTGGGCTACGCGGCTTAGTTCCTGATCGCCTCAGTCATAGGGCGATCGAAGGCGCTCCCTGAGCGGCTACCCACCTTGTACCGCAGAACTCACTCGTCACGACGAGTATTGACCCGAATCGGCCCCTCCGATGCCAACATGGTGCGCTATGGATCTCATCTGGCTGTGGGCAGCTCTCATCGGCGTTGGCGGGTCCGCGGTGGGCGGGCTGATCGGTGGGTGGTACGTGCTCAGGGCCACTGCCCTTAACTTCCGGGACTTATGTCTATTTGTGTCCGGTTCCCCGGTACCTGGTAACGAATCGGCCACAGGTTGATCGCCGTGCGGGGTGCGGGCGCGGCAGTGCCAGGTAAAGCAACGAAGCCCCTGGTAGGACGTGAGGTGTTCAAGCCAAAGCGTCCAGCAGCAGGAGCTCCGTTGTCCCGCCATTTTGCCATGCTCGTGTCGTCTCCGCAGGCCAGGCCCGTAGTTCTTGCCGAGGCCGAGGCCGAGGAGGAGGAGGAGTCCAGCCTGCGGGCGGACCTGGCCAGCCGGGTCCTGTCCGGTCCTGGCCTGTGGACGGACTGGCTGGAGGACCTGGACCGCCACGGCCTGATCCAGGACCTCCTGGGCGAGGGGGTGATCGAGGAGGCGGTGGCCACCGCGCCGCACGGCCACCAGCTGGACCGGGCGCTGAACGCGAAGACGACCTTGCTCTGCGTGCTGGCCGGGTGCCTGTTCCCCGGCGAGGGCTACGACGGAACCCTGCGCATCACCTTCGGCCTGCCCGGGCTGGGCCTCAAGCCGGGCACGGGGGTGCCGACCGGCCCGGCGCTGTCGAAGGCCAGGGCCCTGCTGGGGGAGCAGGTGATGCGGCGGGCGTTCGAGCTGGACGCCGCCCGCGCCGACGTCGAGCTGGGCATCGGGGCGGCCTGGCACGGGATGGAGACCACCTCCTTCGATGGCACGACGGCGGAGCTGTTCAATAACGACGAGCTGGCGGAGGCGTTCGGGGTGCCCACGGGCGGCACCAAGCCCAAGCTCCGCATCGTCGCGCACGTCCGCACCGGGTCCCGGCGGTGGATCGGCGCGGCGGTCGGCGGCTACCACGACGGGGAGAACGCCCTGGTCGATGACCTGGCCGGCACGCTGCGGGAAGGCATGCTCAACCTCGCCGACCGGGGGTTCTTCTCCATGGACCGGTGGATCCGGTTCTCCGCCACCGGCGCGCACCTGTGCTGGCGGGTGAAGAACGGCGCGAAGTCCGTGCCGTTCAAGACGCTCAAGACCCTGCCCGACGGCTCCGAGCTGGTCCTTCTTCATGAGTCGAACGGGATGCCCGCCAAGCGCCGCCGCGACATCGCCGACCCGGCAGCGCCCCGCCTGCCGGACACGATCGCCCGGCTGGTCCAGTTCACCGTGACCACCCGCACCGCCAGCGGCCGCGTCAAGACCTCCGTCCTCCGGGTGCTGACCACGCTGCTGGACCACGCCGGGTTCCCCGCCGCCGGGATCGCCGCGCTGTATGCCGAGCGCTGGCAAGTAGAAATCGCCTACCTTCATCTGAAGAAGACGCTGCGGGGTGCCAGGCGCGTCCTGCGCGGCCAGTCGGTGACCCTGGCCCGCCAGGAGGCCTGGGCGTTCCTCCTGGTGCACAACATGATCGCGACGCTGGCCGCCCGGGCCGCCGCGCTGGCCGGCATCGACCCTGACGAAATCAGCTTCACCGCCGTGCTCGGCCTGGTCCGCGCGCACCTGCAGGCCGATACCCGCTGCCCGCACTGCGGGCGGCGCCCCGGCGGCCCCCTCGCCCGCCTGCTCGCCGGCGTCATCGCCCATCCCAGGAACCGCGCCGACCGGAAACGCACCTCCGGCCGCACCCCGGCCGAACGGCGCACCAGGCACACCGAGGAAGCGGCTTACACCATCACGATCACGCCGTCAAATCTCCCGCGATGGGACAAATCTCTCGGAAGTTAAGAAATTCATGGACCACTTCGTGGTCCTGCCGTGGCGGATGAACTATGGGTCCCTTCCCGCCGTGGGCGGGCTGCGGGTGGGTGAGGGGCTGGGGTTCGTGCTGGTGCTGCGGTGGCGGCGAATGGTCTGGATG
>WNGL01013261.1_pt1 | contig 12935 bp, 9 predicted proteins | sample 5400591 | NCBI WGS metagenome assembly WNGL01 (sample SAMN13153377, study PRJNA577476) | soil metagenome | isolation source: 80 cm soil or saprolite under Garry oak tree replicate 1 | place: USA:California | collected 2016-06-15
GCTTACGCGCCAGATCGGCCGTCTTTGCCCCAGCTTCGTGCTCGCGCAGAACCCCAATGATCTGCTCTTCCGTGAACCTGCCACGCTTCATCGTCCGTCCCTCCAGCAGGGCCGGACTCTAATCCTCCGTGGGGGAAAACTCAGTGGCAGGTCACGACCTAAAAGAGAACGTAATTGATTGACCATCAACTTGCGTAGAGCCGCTCTGAGGGCCGCTCGATGGCCGATGAAGATTCGGAATTTGGAGGTTCCGCGCGGGATCGGTGCAAAGAAATGCGGTCGCCGCAGTCGTAGGGGTCGGGTTGGCGAACATCGCGATTCCACCAGCGCAAACCAAGATTGTCGGCATGTTCCGCATGATGGTCCTCCTCCGGGCCTGAAATAGACGAAGACGGTTGCGGCACAATTGTATTGGAGCATGTTTATACGGCATCTAGGCGGGCATGTCAGCAATCATTAACCCTCGCAACCTCGAACCGCAGACTGCAGCGCTATGGCGGACGAACTCGCAAGGTGAGGACCGGGCTCGCTGATGGTTTAATGGCGCGGATGATGTCCTAAGGACACATCGATGGCGGCGGTCCGCAATGGATGAGGGGCTTTCGCGATTTCGTCGAGCTCACATTACGAGCAGCCGTGAGGATTATCTCAGCGCCCGATCTGCGCCTGCCGGGACGGCTCAAGGTCGCGGATCAGGATCGCGGCGTCCATTCAGGGTCACGAGATGCGAGCGCGGGGCCGCCGGTGAGGGTGATCGGCCTAGCGAGCGGCAGCGTCAGGTCGGGCTCACCTTCGGCGGCGGCGGCGGTGGGGGCTGGTCCGTACTGGCCGCCGCGTGATCGCCGTCCTTGGCCTCGCCAGGGTCGGGCGGAGGCATTGCTGCTGACTTTTCGCTGACTCAAGGCGACGTGATCTTGAGTGGTACCGCTAAGTTATTGATTTCTTGGAGGCCACGCCCGGAATTGAACCGGGGTAAACGGTTTTGCAGACCGCTGCGTAACCACTCCGCCACGTGGCCCCGTACCGCCGATAGGTAAACCGCGCCGGGGTCCCAGGCAATAGCCGAGGCCTTGCTGCGGAATGGACGGAAGCGGGCCTCCGGGAACCGGACAACGTATGTGCCGCCTAACCCGGACAATCCAAGTGCTACCGACAACAGGCGCGGCGATACACCTAGGCCCGGATAGGCGAGCTATGCTGGAATTACGGCCGCCGGCCCGCGGGCGGAAACGCGGAGGGGCGCAGCGTCGCAACATGAAAACACAAATCGCTTTCGCTTTGCTTGCGCCGTTTCTGTTCGCGGAGGTGGCGCGTGCGCAATTTTCGGCGACGCCGCTGACCGACATGGGCACCGCGCTTTACCTCGGGGCATTTCCGGGGATGCTGTACCAGGGCTCGAATGTTTCGCCATCGGACCACGCCGCGGACGGGATTGGTTTTGCCGCAAAAATCCGGCGGCTCGACACGAGAGGCAATCCGGCATCCGCCGGAAAAATCGTGGTGATCGCCATCGGGATGTCGAACTGGACCATGGCGATGTGCGGCGGCCAGCCGTGCAATTCCGGCACATTCGTTCCGACGATCTCGGCGGCCCCGAATTTCAATCCGAGGGTCGCGATCGTCGATTGCGCGGTGAGCGGGGCAGTCACGAAGTACTGGACGAGCGATGTTGCGCAACGTCCGTACTCCACCGGGCTCTACACCAACTGCAGGAAGCTGCTTGCGAAGCTAGGCTATACCGAGGCGCAGGTGCAGGCGATCTTGTGGAAAGACGTGAACGCCGATCCGACCGTTTCACTCGATTCGACATCCGTGTGCTCGCCGGCGTCGGCGGTAGATGTCTGCCGCCACGAATACCTGTTCGGCCAAGTGGCCCGCTATGTCAGGAAGCGGTATCGGCACCTTCAGCAGATGTTCGTTCACAGCCGCATCTATGCCGGCTACGCGACGATCAAGCTCAACCCCGAGCCCTACGTCTACGAGTACGGCTTCGGCAACAAATGGGCGATCTGGGCGCAGATCAATCAGATGCGAGGCGGCGGCATCGACCCGACTGCCGGCGATCTCAGCTATTCGGCGGCGCCATGGATCGATTGGGGACCGTATTTCTGGGCCTCGGGCGCGACCCCGCGCAGCGACGGGCTGACCTGGCTTCCGGCTGATTTCGACGGCGACGGCACGCATCCAAGCGCAAGCGGCATCCGCAAGGTCGTCGACATGATGGTGCCGTTCTATCTGAATTCTCCGATGACGCCGTGGATGCGCAAGTGAACGGGCGATTTGCCCACGCGGATCTGGAAGGGTGCGCGTGGGCACGGCGCATCGTACCTGCGTATCGCACGCGCGAGGCAATAGCCGCCGCGAGCCGGATCACGGATCGGGAACGGTCGCGCTAGTCTAGCGTCGGAGTGCCTCGGGCTTCGTTTGCACTCCGTCAGACGACGTCGAGGCCGTTTTTCACGAGCTTATCGTCGCCTTCGAGGATCGACAGATGAAAAAGGCCGCCCAGTTCGGCGTTATCAGAAGGGCGCAAATTTGTAATTCAAGCCAAGCCGTACGATGTTATCCGTTGTCCTCATGCTGACGGTCCCCGAGCCTGCCGGTATCAATGTGCTGCCTGGTAAGACGCCAGCAAAGGCTGCTTGCGTAATAAAGCCCCTCCTTGTCGTGCCCAGATCAGCAAACAAATATTCGGCCCTGACGGTCCAATTATTGCAGAAAGCCATCTCGAACCGCCTCCAGCGGTCCAACCAAGCATGATCGGGTTGAGGCTTGACGGTTGGATCAACACTGCGGTGGAACCGTCACCCGCATTCGTTGCAGTTCCGGCGACGTGCTCTTTGCCGGCAGCCCAAGCCAAGCCTCCCGTCCCGTAAAAGAGGGCTGGCCCGAGAGCAACGCCGAACCGGCCCCGCACGGTTCCAAACCAGTTGATCGTGCCCGAGTGCGTAACGGAGACCGTGCCCTGCACTGGAATCGTCGTGGGGGTCGTGAATGCGGAATTGAAGGTTGCTTGCTTGGCCTTCTCAGCGCCGAAATCGATATCCGCCTCGAACCCGACCAGGAAAACCGAATATTGCCAATTCCACCCAGCTTGAATTCCGCCTAACGGACCGCTGAATTTCTCGGCGTCCACACCCGTAACCGACACCGTAGGAATATTCCACGTGTCCCGCGCACGCCCAAAGCTAAATCCAGCATTGATCCCGCCGTAGAACCCATTCCAGTCCCATGTTCGGGGCCAAGGCGGAGGCGGCCCGGCCGCAACACTAACCGGCAAGTCGGCAGCCATTGCGGCCGTACCACTCAGGGCTAGGATAACGGCCGCGGCGAGCGCAAATCTCGGCATGATTATCCTTGATGACAAGGCAATTGGGTGCAGGGAGCTTATCAGGGTTTAGGTGTGGCTGTCCTGCAACAGGTTCCCGCAAAACCAATCGGCCGGAAGGAAGGACCCGAGCCGCCCGACGATTTTCCCAATGACGGGAGCTTCGGCGGCACACGCAGCATGAAAAGGCCGCCCGGTACCGAGCGGCCTTTGGATCCGACGCTTGGCTATCCTGCGCGGGGCCCGACGATTTGGCGCCGGAGGTCGAATTCTGGCCGGGATAACTTGATTGGGCGCCGGCCGGTTCCGGGGCCCGCGCCGATGCCGGCCGGGCTTGGCGGCTACCAAGGGAAGGGCCGATGCACAACAATCGCTTCCCGCACGACAGGATCCGGCGACCGCGCAGCCTGCTGCGCGACCAATCGCCAAGGGCCCGGCGATCGACGGAATCTGGTCTGGCACGCTGACTCAAGTCGCAGGGGGAGCGGCGACAAAAAGCGGCGGCGAATCCAAATATGCCATTGTGCTCACCATTACCGCGAAGGGGGCCGAGTCCGTTTATCCCGAGCTTGGATGTCAAGGAAAACTAAACCGCATCGGCACGTCGCCGAGCTACGCCTTTTTTGTGGAAGTGATCACTCGTGGCCAGGGCGAGAAAGGGGGGCGCTGCCCGGATGGTACCATCACCCTGACACGCGTGGGCGAAAACATCGGTTTGAAATGGTTCGGCATTTTTCAGAACGAGCTCATTCTTGCCTGGGGTACGCTCGCGCGGAAAGCTGGACAATAACCATTGTATGGAGGTCGGCTGTTCTGGTTTACCCGCGAAAGCTCGGCCCATTTCGGACCGTTCTCGGGCCTGCCTCACGTCGTCGGCCGAGGTGGCGTCGTGGAAGGAAAATTGGCTAAAGTGCGCGCGGCCCGGGAGGGCCCGGGGGCGGCCAGCGTCTCGTGCGAAGCAAAATGGAGGGGACTTGTGGGGAAAAAGATCGTCGTTTTGGCAGCCATACTGGGGTTGCTCGTTTTCGGGCCGGCTCACGCCGAGAACGTATCCGGGGCCCGCGTGCTCGAGCAGGGCATTTACTCGGCCCAGCTGAAGACCGAGGAAAAAAGCGGAAAGACGATCTCCACCGGCTACAAGCTGATAAAGCGCGGCAACGTCATCGTCAGCAGCGACTATGAGGTGAGCCAATTCGACGACGGTCTCCCGCGGGTCGGTTTCTGGTGGTATCTCGACGGAAGTCCCGTGGGCACGAACGTGAAAATCAAGGTCATCAGAATGCATCCCGACGGAACCAGCGACACCTCGTTTTGGGATCGCACGCTGGGAAAAAAGACCTGGAACGGGGTGCGCGTCATGGATTGGAAGGACGTGATCGGAACGAACAGGTTCGAGGTATGGTACGGCGACCGCAAGCTGACGGAGGCCAACTTCGAGGTGAAGTGATATGATACGCCGCAAGCGCCGCGGCAAAATCCGCCGGGCGACCGGCGGTCGGAGCCTGCCTACATGCCGAGCAGCTTCGGTAGGAACAACGACAGCCCCGGCCAATAGGTGACGATCACCAGGAACGCGAGCATCGTCAGCAGCCACGGCCATACCGCCACGGTGAGCTCGCTGATGCCCATCTTGGCGATGCCGGACGCCACATAGAGATTGAGGCCGACCGGCGGATGGCACATGCCGATTTCCATATTGACCGTGATCAGGATCCCGAAATGGATCGGATCGATGCCGAGCTTGATGGCGACCGGGAACAGGATCGGCGCCATGATCAGGATGATCGAGGAGGGCTCCATCACGTTGCCGGCGAGCAGCAGCAGCAGGTTCACCACCAGCAGGAACGTGATCCAGCCCAGCCCCTGCTCGATCATCCACGCCGCCATCGCCTGCGGGATGTTCTCGTGCGTCATCAGGAACGAGAACAGCACCGCGTTGGTGATGATGTAGAGCAGCATGGCGCTCATGTTGGCTGACGACAGCAGCACCCGCGGCACCTCGCTCAGGCGCAGGTCCTTGTAGACGAACACGGCAACCGCGAAGGCATAGACCGCGCTCATCGCCGCGGCCTCCGTCGGCGTGAACAGCCCGGTGTAGATGCCGCCGATGACGACGACGATCAGCAACAAGCCCCAGATCGATTTGCGGAACGTGTCGAGTTGCTGCCGGAACGAGGCGCGCGGCATGCGCGGGTAGTCGTTCCTGTAGGCGCGATACCAGGTCGTGGCGCCGAGCATGGAGGCGAGCATCAGCCCCGGCACAATGCCGGCGATGAACAGCTTGCCGATCGAGGCGTTGGTCGACACCGCATAGAGCACCATGGCGATCGACGGCGGAATGAGAATCCCGAGCGCGCCCGCGGTGGTGACGACGCCGGCGCCGAACCGATTGGGAAAGCCCTGCGCCACCATCGCCGGCAGGATCACCGAGCCGATGGCGACGACGGTCGCGGGCGAGGAGCCCGACACCGCCGCGAACAACGCGCACGCCATGACGGCGGCGAGCCCCAGCCCGCCGTGCCAATGGCCGACCATCGCCGTCGCGAAGGCGATCATGCGCCGCGCCACGCCGCCGTGCGTCAGGAAATTCCCGGCGAGAATGAAGAACGGCACCGCCATGATCTCGAATCTTTCGATGCCGGTGAAAAGCTTCAGCGCCACGGCCTCGATCGGGACCTGGGTCAGCGTGAACAGGAAGGTGAGCACGGTGAGACCGAGCGCGATCGAGATCGGCATGCCGGTCATCATCAGGGCGATCAGCAGCGCGAAGATGAGGAGCGAGCGCGTGCCCGGACCGACCTCGATCAACCCGAACTTGGCGAGAAAGCAGATTCCGACCAGCAGCACCGGGATGAAAATCAGCGCCGCCGACAAGCCGCGGCCGTCGCGCTTGGTCTCCTGACCGGCCGCCGGGAAGATCGGGACCGGCTCGACCGGCTCCGGCGCCTCGACGCCCTCGACATGCGCCGCCTCGTGATGCGGCAAGTCGCCGGTGCGGAAGAAATGCCAGGCGACCTGCAGAAACCGGAAGCACATCAGATAGGAGCCGAGCGGAACCGCCAGATAGACGATCCACATCGGCGCCTCGAGGTCGTTCGATTGCTGGCCCGTTTCCGACATGTGCCAGACGAAGATCCCCCCGAGCGTGCCGACCACGCCCGTGAACAGCGCGCCGCACAACAGCCCGAACAGGATGACGCGCCGGGCTTTGGCGGCCGGCAGGCGGTTGACCAGCACATCGACGCCGACGTGGATGCCCGTCCGCACGCCGTAGGCGGCGCCGAACTTGGCCATCCACACGAACATGTAGATGCACAATTCCTGCGCCCAGGAGAAATCGAGCTGGCTGGCGTAGGGAAACAGCAGCTCGTAGCCCGAGGCGTAGCGATGCACGACGGCGACGAAAATGATGATCGTCGCCGCGGCCATGAGGAAGGAGATGATCCATTCCTCGAGATGATCGAGAACTTTCAGGACCATGATTGCATCGTCGACGGCACGGCTGCTGGAAATCTCGGCTGCCGGCGCCGCGCTCCACCCCGCGTTTGACGCAGCCTATTGCGAAACCGCGGCAGTTTCCTTCTGCAAGGCCACGATGATGTCCTTTCCGACGCGGGATTCCACGCTCTTGTAGGTCGCAACAAGCGCCTGCCTCCACTCCTCGCGTTCCTCCTTGGTCGGTACGTACACCTCGGATTTGCCAGAAGCTTTGATGGCCGCGAGCGCGTCGGCATTCTCCTTGCTCGCGATCGAATTCGTGTAATCGGTCGCCTCCTGCATCGCCTGCTCCAGCTTGACGCGGATATCGGCGGGCAGCCCGTCCCAGAACTTCTTGTTGGCGATCACCGCGTAGGACAGGTGCGCATGGTTCATGACGTTGATGTGCTTCTGCACCTCGTGCAATTTCTGCGTATAATAATTCGACGGCGTATTTTCGCAGCCGTCCACCACGCCCGTCTGCAGCGCCTGATAAAGCTCGGAGAACGCGATGATCTGCGGCAGGGCGCCCATCGCGCGCAGATAGGCGTCCGCGACCTTGGACCCCGAGATGCGGATCTTCAGCCCCTGCAAGTCCCTCGGCTTGCGCAGCGGCTTGTTGGCCGAGATCATGTGAAAGCCGTTGTCCCAGAACGCGAGGCCGGTGATGCCCTTGCTGTCGAGTTTTTGCAGCAGCGCCTTGCCGATCACACCCTTGGTGGCCTTCAAATAGGCCGCCTCGTCCGGGAAGATGAACGGCAGGTCCAACGCCTCGAATTCCTTGATGCCGATCGGCGCGAATTTCGAGGTCGACGGCGCCAGCAGCTGCACCGCCCCGAGCTGCAGCGCTTCGATCTCCTCCTTGTCCTTGTAGAGCTGAGAGTTCGGATAGATTTCGACCTTGACCTTGCCGCCCGTGTATTGTTCGGCGAGCTGCTTGAATTTCTCGGCGCCCTTTCCCTTCGGCGTGTCGGGCGTGGTGACGTGGCTGAATTTGATGACGATCGGCTGCTGCGCTTGTGCCGCGAACGGAAAGCCCAGAACGAGGCCGGCGACCGCGCCGGCGACTATAGCGCTGAAGCTCCGAGCACGCAGCGTAGCGGCCGGCTCTGCGCGGTCCGCCGTCCTGGCGATGGCCATCGTTTTCTCCCTGAAACTCGATCTCGTTGGCGTCTAGTTAGACTGGGGGGCGGGCGCGAAGCAACTGCAATCGCCCCTTCCGGCGCACGCCCATTCACCCCAGGAACGCGCCGCCGTTGACGTGAAAGGTCTGCCCTGTGATGTAGCGCGCGTCCGGGCCGCACAGGAAACGCACCGTCGCGGCGATGTCGTCCGGCGTGCCGCGGTTCCCGGTGGGCGTGTCATGGAGCCGGTGGTGGGCGGGCGCCGGCGCAGCCGCGGCGCGCGCGGTGCCGATCAGCCCCGGGGCGAGGCAGTTCACGGTGACGTGGTCGGCGGCGAGATCATGGGCGAGCGCGCGGGTGAAGCCCACGAGGCCGGCCTTGGCGGTGACGACATGCGCCCGATGCCTGGCGCCGGTATGCGCGCTCAGTCCGCCGATGTTGACGATGGCGCCGGCGCCGCCCGCGCGCAGCTGCGGCAGCGCGGCTTTCACGCAATGGAACGCGCCGTCGAGAATCACGCCAAGGATCTCGCGCCAATCGTCGAAGCCCATTTCGTCGAGCGGCTGTTCGCGGCGCAGCGCGGCGTTGTTGACCAGGATATCGATGCGGCCGAAGCGCTCGACCGCGGCGGCCATCATGGTCTCGACCGCCTCGGGGTCGGCGACGTCGGCCAGGCATGCGAGCGCCCGGCCGTTCTTGGCTTCGATCTCGCGCACCACCGCCTGCGCCTCTTCGCGGTTCGAGCGCGCGTTGACGAGGACGGCGGCGCCGGCGGCGGCGAGCTCGAGCGCAATGGCGCGACCGATGTTGCGTCCGGCCCCCGTCACGACGGCGACGCGACCAGCAAGCTCGTTGCGTTCGGGCATCAAATTCCTTTCACGCCCTGCCGCGCAAGAGCGTAAGCTCGACCGCGCCGTCCCACAGCGTGCGGGAAAGCCCGAGCGCCGCGGCAATTTGCTCGTCGCGCCAGCCGCCGTGGCGCGCGTTGCGCAAGAATTTCGCCTCGATCTCGGCGCGATCGAGCGGCTCACGGCCGCCGCCACGCAGATGCGGCTGGCGTTCTTCGACGATGCGGCCGCCCTGCAGCAGCGCGCGGATGTGGCCGGTATAGTTCGCCGGATAGGGGTTTTGCGGATCGATCACGTAGCGCACTTTTGCCGCGACGCCGAGGACGGCCGGATTGCGCACCGCTTCATCGCTGAACGCATCGAGTCCGACGCCGCCGTGCACGAAGCCGGCCGCGATGCAATACGGCGTGCTGAATTTCGCCGCGTAGCCGTTCGGCGGCCGCTGCTTCTCCGCCAGCGGCTCCCACAACCGATGCACCGTTGCGTCCGCGACTTCGCAGATCAGCGCTTCGATCTCGCCGGGCGGCACGCCGCGCGCGTTAAGCCGGCGCGCACAGTCGATGTACGGATGGATCATGGTGCCGCAAGGATACGGCTTGAAGGCGAGCGTCTCCAGCACCCAGCGTTTGCCGAAATCGCCGACCAGCGCCGCGTAATCGCCGTCGCGCGCATGCGCGAAGCCGTTGAAGAGGCCGTGAACGCCTTCGAACACCGTGCGCGGACCGAAAAATCCCGCGCGCCCCAGCAGCGCCGCGCGCAAGCCCGATTGCGCCGCCCACCCCGGATGCAGGCGCTTGGTCCAGGCGCCTTCGGCCAGATACTCGATGATCCCGCTCGCCATGCTGCCGGCGGCCCCCAGCGCATCGACGAGTTGCCGCTCGCCAAGACCGAGCGCCGCGCCCACGCCCGCCGCGGCCGCCATCGGGCCGAGCACGGCGGTCGGATGAAAGCCGGCGCGATGGATCGCCTTGGGCACAACGAGGCTCAGGCGACAGAGCGTCTCGACCCCGACCGCGATACCGAGGAGCGCCGCTGCGCCGGAACGCGCATGCCGCTCGCAGGCCGCGAGCACCGCCGGAACGATCACGGCCCCGGCATGCACCGGTCCGCCTTCGAAGGTGTCGTCGAAATCCTCGCCGTGTGCCGCCGTGCCGTTCACGAAGGCCGCGCCGGCCGCGCTCAGCCGCCGGGCCTGCCCGATCACCGTGCACCGCCCGTCGTCGTCGCAAGCAGCGAGCGCGCTTGCGATGTAATCGGACTGCCGGGCGGCGATGCACAGCCCGATCACGTCGATGAGCAGGTCCTCGCATTTGCGCCGCACGCTTTCGGGGATGACCTCGGGATCGAGCGCGGCGATGCGCTCGGCGAGCTGCTCGGCGACGCTCGGCTCGGCACGGGAGGAAGTCATCGACGCGTCAATGGTTGCGCATGCGGACGCCGAAGCCGAATCCGGGAATCCGGTTCACCAGGACGACGATGGCATAGGTGATCGCCAGCATCATCAGGCCCAGCACGGCGATGGCGCCGAGATCGCCGCTTTCGTTGAGATCGAAGATCAGCACGGAGACGACCTTGGTCTGCGAGGTGAACAGCATGATCGCCGCCGAGAGTTCGCGGATCACGCCGACGAAGATGAAGCACCAGGTCGCGATCACGCCGCCGCGCAGCAGCGGCGCGGTGACATGGCGCAGCGTCTGCAGCCGCGTCGCGCCGAGGATGCGGCCCGCGTCCTCGAGCTCGGGATGCACCGTGCGGATCGCGGACTGCAGCTGTTGGTAGGCAGCCGGAAGGCTGATCGTCACGAACGCGATGAGCAGAATCCACAGCGTGCCGTAGAGAACGAAAGGCGGCCGGGTGTAGGCGAGGAACAGCCCGACTCCGAGCACGATGCCGGGAATCGCGACCGGCGCCGTGGCGAGGAAGCCGAGCACGCGATATCCGGCGATCGCCCGGCGAGTGGTGAGATACGCGATGACCACCGCGAACAGCGTACCCAGCGTCGCGGCCAGCACCCCGAGCAGGAACGTATTCCTCAAGGCGAGCTGGGTGGTCGAAAGCTCGAAGAACACGAACTCGATGTTGTGCAGGGTGAAGCTGTGGAGCGACGAGAGCTGCGTCGCCACCGGCGAGAACGCCGCATTGAGCAGCGCCCCGTAGGGCAGGAACACCGGATTGAGCAGCACGAGAAAGCACAACGCGAGCGCCGGCCATTTGCCGGCGCCGAGCCGGATGAGCCGGGCATCCCCGGGCCGCCCGCCCAGCACCGCGTAGCCGCGGCGGCCGAGGATCAGATGCTCGGCGCGCAGCAGCACGATCGTGAGCAGCAGCAGCGGCAGCGACGCCGCGGCGGCGAGCTCCGGCTTCGGCGGATATTGGAACAAGCTCCAGATTTTCGTGGTCATGGTATGGAAGCCGGCCGGCAGCGCCAGGATCGCCGGCGAGCCGAACAGGGTCATGGCCTGCAGGAACGCGATCAGCGCGCCGGCCATGAGGGCGGGAAGCGCCAGCGGGATCGTTACCCGGCGCGCCGTATGCCAGGTGCCGCCGCCGAGAATCGCGGAGGCATCCTCGAGATCGCCGGGAATGCGCTCGAGCGCATTGGCGACCAGCACGAAGACATAGGGGAACGTGTAGCAGGCCAGCACGAAGATCAGCCCCGGCAGCGAATAGATATTGAGGAGGTGCTCGTCGGCTTCCCGGCCGGACAGCGCGCGATAGAGCTGATTGAGCAAGCCGCTGTTGGGCGCGGCCAACAGCTCCCAGGCGATCGCGCCGAGGAACGGCGGGGTGACGAACGAGGCGGTCACCAACGCGCGGATGGTCCGCCGCAGCGGCAAATCGGTGCGCGCGACCAGCCAACCCATCGGCGCGGCGACGACGCAGCACAATAGCGCGGCGCTGACCGCCACGATCAGGGTCGTGATCAGCGGGTCGACGAAGACCGGATCGGTCGCCAGCCGGCGGAAATTGTCGAGCGTGAGCGCGCCCGTCCGATCCGTGACGCTGTAATAGGCGATCCACGACAGCGGCAACACGATCAGCACGCACAGGATGGCCGCGAAGCCGAGCAGGATCGCGCGCGAGGAATCGATTCTGAACGGCGGCCCAGCGGCCGGCCGGGGCAGGGCGATGCTCACGGGTGTAGCCGATACGCAGCGGGCCGCGAACGGTGCCAATCCGCGGGATCAGACATGGAAGATCTGCCTGACATTGCGTCGTAGAGCGCCGGGAAGCGCCACGAGGCTTTATTTTTCGGGGGCGACGCGCTATATCTCAGACGTGAGGCGGCCGGGACGCGCCAGCGGGAAGCAGGAGAGTGCTTCCCAACTGCTTCCCGCTGCCGGCTGCTTCCCAAAACGGGGGGATCCTCAGATGAGACTGACAAAGGCGACGATCGCGACCCTGCCCTTGCCCGAGGACCAGGGCAAGGCCGATGTGATCTACTGGGACGATGATCTGCCGCGCTTCGGAGTTCGCTGCCGTGGCGCCAGCAAGAAGTTCGTCGTGCAGTATCGCTCCGGGGCGGGCCAGCGCCGGCCGTCGCTCGGCGATGCACGCGTGCTTGATCCCGACCAGGCCCGCCGGGCCGCGAAGAAACTGTTGGCTGCCCTCACGCTCGGCGCCGACCCGCACGCCGAGAAGATCGAGGCGAAGCGCCGGGCTGCCCACACCATGGGCGCGCACCTGGCGCGCTACTTGGCCCGCAAGAAAGCTTCCGTGCGGCCGCGCAGCTACCAGCCGGTCGAGCTGCATTTGCAGCGCCGGGCGGCAAGGTTCCATGACGTGCCGTTGCACAAGATCGAGCGCCGGGACGTCGCCGCGCACCTCGCCGAGATGGGGGAGCGCTTCGGGCCGACCGCCGTCACGCGGGCGCGCACCGTGCTCGGCGAGTTCTTCGCCTGGTGCATGGGCGAGGGGCTGATGGAGGGGAACCCGATCATCGGCACGAACGACGCGCCGCCCATGAAGCCGCGCGAGCGCGTGCTGAGCGATCAGGAACTCGGGCAGATCTGGCGCGCCTGCGGCGACGACGACCACGGGCGCATCGTGCACTTGCTGATCCTGACCGGGTGCCGGAAGCGAGAGATCGGCGGGCTGCGTTGGGATGAGATCGGCGCTGACGGCATGATCCGCTTGCCGCCCGAGCGCGTGAAATCT
>WNGL01012938.1_pt1 | contig 12932 bp, 10 predicted proteins | sample 5400591 | NCBI WGS metagenome assembly WNGL01 (sample SAMN13153377, study PRJNA577476) | soil metagenome | isolation source: 80 cm soil or saprolite under Garry oak tree replicate 1 | place: USA:California | collected 2016-06-15
GCTTTCCAGGTCTGAAAATCCAGACCTGGGGCACCCGCACAAGGCTGCTTTGACCTCAGTGCCCAATTGGCGCGGTGGCGGCCTTTTTGGGGCGGTTCATGATGAAGGGGATCGGGACGAGGATGGCGGTAATCGCGACCATCACCCAGATCACATCGACATAAGCCAGAAGGCGCGCCTGAATCTGCGCCATGCCGTAGATCTGTGCTCCGGCATGATGGATGGCGTCGGGCATTGCAGAGCCACGCTGAACCCATGCCCCTGCAAGGCCTCCTCGCATGGAGTCATAGGCCGGGTTGCCCGCGGCCGCGTGCGGGGTGAGGAAGGCGAGATGCTTCTGACTGAGGCGCGCCAGTAGCGTGGTGACGAAGCTGATGCCTACGCTGCCGCCGAGGTTGCGCATGAGCGCGGTGAGGCCGCTGACCTCGTTGTACTTTTCCTGCGGAATGCCTGCGTAGCAGAGCGTGTTGATGGGGATGAACAGGAAGGGCAGTCCCAGAGCGATGAAGACGCGCCAACTGACCGCCATGCCAAAGCTGACGTTGAGATTGATGGAGGTCATGCGCCAGAGACCGAAGGTGGTGATGACGAATCCCATGGCGACGAGCCTGCGCGGATCGAATTTGGGCGCAAGTGCGCCGGCAACAGGGAAGAGAAACATGAGCACCAGGCCGCCGGAAGAGACGGCCATGCCGGCCTGGCGGGCGGAGTAGCCCATGATTTCCTGGAGAAATTGCGGAATGAGCACAGTGGAGGAGTACAGCGACACGCCCACCATGAACATGACTAGCTGGGTGGTGCCTACGTTTCGACGCGCGAATAACCGCAGATCGAGGATTGGGTGTTCGATGGAGAGTTCGCGCCAGAAGAAGAGGGCAAGGCCGATCACGGCTACCACAGCCAAGGTGACGATGAATCGGGAGCTGAACCAATCGTCTTCCTGGCCCTTGTCGAGCATGATCTGCAATGCGCCGATGGCGACGACGAGCAGGCCCAGTCCCCAGTAATCTACACCTTCTCGGCGCTTGCGGATTTCGGCGAGATAGGGTGGATCTTCGACTACGCGGTTGGTGAGATAAAGCGACAGAATCCCCACCGGGATGTTCAGGAAGAAGATCCAGCGCCAGCTGTAGTTGTCCACGATCCAACCGCCGACGGTGGGGCCGAGAACGGGAGCCATGACTACAGCCACGCCGTACATGGCGAAGGCCATACTGCGTTTCTGGGGTGGAAAAGTGTCGGCCAGGATGGACTGCTCGCTGGGTTGGAGTCCGCCGCCGGCTGCGCCTTGCAGGACGCGACAGAAGACCAGCGTGCCGAGCGTTGGAGCGAGTCCGCAAAGGAGGGAAGCGAGGGTGAACAGGAAAACGCAGCTCATGTAAAACCGCTTGCGTCCCATGCGATTGGCGATCCAGCCACTGATGGGGAGCACCATGGCGTTGGCAACCAGATAACTGGTCAGTACCCAGGTGGCTTCGTCGGGGCTGGCGGAGAGAGAGCCGCCGATGTGCAGCATGGCGACGTTGGCGATGGAGGTGTCCAGTGCCTCCATGAAGGTGGCCATGGTGACTGTGATGGCGATGACCCAGGGGTTCGCGCGCGGCCGCCACGTGTCGTGAAATGTGAGGGTCGCTGCGGCCACCAATGCTCCTTCCTTTTCGGCGCCTGTGGCGGCCGCATTTCTCAGGTCACGCCTCACCAGATTACCGGATGTGGGCATGTTGCCGGATGCGGGCATGGGTAGAGGAGCCGCTGGCGGCTATGTCATTCTTAGGGGGCCATGTCAGCGAGTCAGCAAAATGCGCAAGAGAGCTTTGGGGAGTCGGGCTTCGTGCTCGGAGTAGATACCTGCGGCCCGTCGGGTTCGGTGGCTCTGGGCCGGCTAAGCGGGGAAGCGGTGGAGATTCTGGGGCAGATAGAACTGGCCGGGCGCAGCTATTCCGCGACGCTGGTGGCGGCGGTGGCTGAACTGCTTCAACTGCGCCAAGTCGCGCTGGCAGACTTGAAAGCGATTGTCGTGACGAACGGTCCCGGGAGCTTTACTGGCGTCAGGGTGGGGCTTAGCGCGGTGAAGGGGCTGGCGGAGCCGGCGGGGATTCCGGTGGTAGCGGTATCTAGGCTTGCTGTGCTGGCGATGAAGGCTAATACACTATGCTCGGCTCTCGATGCGCATCGGCACGAGGTGTTTCTGCGATTGGATGGTGAGCATCGGTCGCCGCGCGAAGTGCTCGCTGGCGTCGAGGATTTAAGGGCGATTGAGATCCAGCCTCGACGCGTGGGGGTTTGCGACGAAGTGGCAGCTGAGCTTTTGAGCGCATCGTGGACGGGAGTTGAATTGGTCCGTGTGGAAGCGCCGACCGCGGGGAATGCATTGAAATTCGCAGGTCTTGAGGTCATGGTCGGACAGTTTGTGGATCTGGCATCGTTGGATGGTCACTACCTGCGCCGATCAGACGCAGAGATCTTTGGGGAGCAGGCGAATTCCCTAGTGAAAGCGGATACCACAAAGGCCCAGATGGTGGTGCTGCGCGAGATGAGAGATTCGGACATCGAGCAGGTGATGGAGATTGCTGCGGCAGAACGGGAGGCACCGCAATGGAATCGAGAAGCATACCAAGCGGCCATTACTCCGGTCTTGCAAAGGCGCGTGGCGTTGGTGGCGGAGGACCGCTCCACGGGCGTGCTTGCCGGTTTTGTCGTTCTGAGTATTACGGCTCCAGGAGCAGAGTTAGAGAGCATCGTGACCGCGGTCGAGTTTAAGCGGCGAGGTGTCGCACGAAGGTTACTCCATTCTCTCGCGAGTGAGCTGCGCCATGCGGGGGTGAGCGAGATCCTGCTGGAAGTGCGGGCCTCCAATCTCCCGGCGCAGGCTCTTTACCATGCGCTTGGTTTTGGGGAATCTGGCCGGAGGGCGCGGTACTACGCTGATCCGGTTGAGGATGCGGTTCTGATGAGGATGCGTCTTTCTTAAGCTGGCCAGTGGCCAATTGTTGACCGCCAGCCATTCAGAAACGTGATTGGCATCACGCTTGTCGGGCCAAAACCCGGAAATCCACAGCCTCTCGTGGTCTTCTTCCTTCTTCCCTCTTGCCGTTTGCTTCCCGAGGGACTATATGTATTTGGTTAATAGACCGGAGGTGCTTGATGGATGAGATAAATGACGCCACGCTGAGCGAAGAAATCGGTCGCCTGCATGCCGAACATCGTCGCTACGCTCAGCGGTTGGAAGAGTTGATTCAGAAGCCTTATCTCTCGGCGGATGAGGAACTCGAAGAAGTACGCCTGAAAAAGCTGAAACTCCATGCCAAGGACCTGATTTTCGCGCTCGAGCACCGGGCAACTGTCCTGGCATAGCGTTTTCTGGCGTTTGGCGATCACAGACGATGATCGGAACGGTCTCCGGCCGTCCGCGACGATGAGCGCGAGCCATCGAAGCAATTCCTGTCGCAATTCAACCGTATAATCGTTAGGGACAATGGTTCGTGACGGTTACATCTACGGGTTGGGTTTGCTGGCGGTTGCGGCGGTGTTGGCGTGGGTCACCGGTGTGTGGTGGTGGAGCATCGTCCCAGTCCTCCTCGCGGCCTTCTTTCTGTGGTTTTTCCGCGACCCTCAGCGCACGATTCCGAGCGGTGAGGGGTTGGTTGTTTCTCCGGCAGACGGCCTGGTTACCGAGACGGCAAGAATCGATACTCCCGACGGTCCCAGGCAGCGCATCAGCATCTTCCTCAATGTTTTCAATGTGCACGTGAACCGCTCGCCCATTGGCGGAGTAATTGATTCCGTGCACTACCAGAAGGGTCTCTATCTGAACGCCATGAATCCGGCATCCGCGGAGCACAACGAGCAAAACACCGTGACGGTGCGTGGCGAAGGCTTTGAAATAGTGTTCAAGCAGATTGCCGGGCTCATCGCTCGCCGCATCGTATTCAACTATCGCGAGGGCGATAGATTGGAGCGTGGGCAGCGCGTGGGTCTCATCAAGTTTGGCTCCAGGACCGACATCATTCTCCCGGCTGAAGCCGAAATCCAGGTGAAGCCGGGGCAAAAGGTCAAAGGCGGCTCCTCTGTGCTGGCGGCCATGCCAGAGTCTGCGGCAGCGCTAGGCGTACCGGCTCCTCGAAGGGTTATGCAGGCGATTGCAAAGCCGGACGGGACGCTGGGAGGCCGCGCGTGAATTCCTCGGATTCCGCCCTTGCCAAAGCCAGAAAGCAAGCCCGGTTGCGCCGCGGCATGTTTCTGCTGCCTTCGCTGTTCACCGCGATGAATATTGGTGCCGGATATTTCTCGATTACGCAGACGATCGAAGCCGTCAGCAACAACGCAAACGCCCAACTGCACTTGGACTGGGCGGCGATCGCCATTCTGTTTGCTATCCCGTTCGATTCGCTCGATGGTCGCATTGCCCGCATGACCAACACTTGCAGCGACTTTGGCAAGGAGCTGGATTCGCTTGCCGACGTCATCACATTTGGTGTGGCGCCCAGCCTGCTGGCATTCGTCTGGGGCTTTCATTTCCTGCCTGAATCGATCAACCCGGATCTACGCCACCATCTCGTTCAAGGAGGCGTTTTTTTGTGCTTCCTTTACGTGATTAGCGGAGCCTCGCGGCTGGCTCGGTTCAACATCAGCCATGATCCGCTGCCACGCAATCCTGGCCGGCCGGATCGTAAGTATTTCGTGGGCATGCCGATTCCGGCAGCGGCGGGACTGCTAGCTGCCACAGTTCATTATTTCTATGGGATCCCGGTGCAGGCCTGGTGGATCGCGATTCCATGGCTGATCATGGTGGGACTCAGCGGCTTTTTGATGGTCAGCACATGGCGGTTCTGGTCGGGCAAGGAGATCAATCTAAGCGCCCGTCACCCATTCCAGCTTCTGCTTCTGCTGTCGATTGTGCTGTATATCATGGTTCGGTTTTCGCAGGTGGTTCTGTTCGTGATGGCGTTGATCTACACGTTTTCCGGAATCTGGGCACGCGCAGCCTACTCGTGGTCCCGCCGGAGGCGTCGTGGTCAACCGAGAGATTCTCAAGAGATTTCTGACGCGCCCTCGCCGGACTCCGATCCGCTGCGACACGCCTAGAGTTCCCAAACATAAAAAGGATGCCTGTGTACAAGATCGCGATTGCCGGAGCCTCGAGCCTGTTGGGTAAAGAGTTGAAGGACGCGCTTTCGGATTCCTCGCTAGCTGCTGCGAGCGTAACACTGCTGGATGAAGATGAAGGGCTCGGCCAGTTGGACCAACTCGGAGACGAGATCACATTTATCCAGCCCATTGGACCGGATGCCTTCGAGCATGTGGACTTCACCTTCTTTTGCGGGTCGGAGGACCTGACCCGAAAGCATTGGCGCGAGGCTCTGCGCGCAGGCTCTACGGTGCTGGATTTGTCGGGCGCTCTGGACCAGGAAGCCGGGGTGCTGGTTCGCTCTCCGTGGGTCGGAGCCGAAGATGTTTCCGCGGATCTGTTTACGCCTGCAATTGTTCCGGCTCATCCGGCGGCGATTACGCTGGTCCTTCTGATGGAGCGGGTGCAGCAGACTGCGCCGGTGTTGCACGCTGCGGCTACCGTGCTGCTGCCAGCCAGTGAGTTTGGCCGCGTGGCCATGGACGAGCTGCACCAACAAACGGTAAGCCTGCTCAGCTTTCAGACACTTCCTCGCGCCATCTACGATGCTCAGGCGGCTTTCAACCTGCTCAGTGGTTTAGGAGAAAATGCCAAAGCGAGCGTGAGCGGGATAGAGGCACGGATTCGCAGGCAATATGGCGCGCTCGCAGGCAGGCGCTTGCCGCCCTTGGCTTTGCAGGTGGTAACTGCGCCCGTATTTCACGGCCATAGTTTTTCGATTGTCGTCGAGCTGGAACGGCCGGTCGACATTTCTAAGCTCGAAGATGCGTTGAGCGGAGAACACGTCGATCTGGTGCTTGAAGACACAGATTCGCCATCAAATCTCGCCGCGACGGGGCAGAACGATGTGCTGGTGCGGCTGCGCCTGGAACCGGGCGCCCGCAATGCAAATGAGTCTTCGCGCCTGTGGCTTTGGGCTGCCTCGGATAATTTGCGGCTTTACGCGCAGAACGCAGTGGAGTGCGCCTTGGATCTGCGTCGGCTGCGGCCGCGGGGAACGGTCCAATAAAACAGTCAACGCACACTTTCGAAGCTATGCAAGTTGGCTACGAGCTGCAGCGCAACCACAACTGCTCGATATAGCTGTCCGTCATACCGGCGATGTAGTCGGCAACGGTGCGCGCCAGGCCCTCAGTGGGAATCTGCACCTGATGATCCGCCGGCAGCAGGCTCGAATCGGCCATGAGAATTGCAAACAGTTCTGAGACCACTCTGGTGGCGTGGTCGTGCGCGTCATCCATGCCAGGGGAATTGTAGAAATTGGCATAGAGAAAACTCTTTGCGGCGGCACGCTCTGCTTCCATTGCCGGGCTCAGCGTAGCCAGCCTTTCGGGCGCGCGCCGAACTTGCTCCAGTGTCTCTGCGCCCGACGTGGATACGCGCATCCGCACTTCCTCAATCAAATCGGTCACCATCGCGTCGAGAATATGGTTCAGCGTCTCGTAGATGGCCAGCTTGGCGGGTGCGGACGCATGGTCGCGGCGTACTCGCTCGTAGAAACGTCTGAACAGAGAAACGCCTTCTAGAACCTGCTCGATCTTGAGGATTCCAGAGTCCAGCCCGTCGTCAAAATCTGCAGTCAAGTATGCGATTTCGTCGGCCAGGTCGATGAGCTGGGCCTCAAGGGGTGGGCGCAAGTCGAGGAAGTATTCAGCCAACTCCGGGTGATCGAGGGCGTTGTAGTCGCGGGAGTGCTTGACGATGCCCTCTCTGACGCCCAAGGTCAGGTTCAGGCCGCGAAAGGCGGCGTACCGCTCCTCAAACCATGTCACGATGCGCAGGGCATGCAGATTGTGATCAAAGCGCAGCCCGTGCGATTGGAGCGCCTGATCCAGCGCCTTTTCTCCTGCATGACCGAAGGGCGGATGGCCAATATCGTGTGCAAGCGCCAGAGTCTCTGCCAGCTCTGCATTGAGGCCGAGTGCAGCGGCGAGGGTGCGCGAGATTTGCGCCACCTCCAGCGTGTGCGTCAAGCGGCTGCGGAAGTGATCGCCCGGTGGATCGCCGGGAAGGCGAGTGAATACCTGTGTTTTTCCGGCCAGACGCCGAAACGCGCGTGCGTGCAAAATGCGCGCGCCGTCACGGGCAAATGGAGATCGATATGGATGAGGAGGTTCAGGGTTCGCGCGACGAGCCAAATCGCCATATCCGTTGACGGCGACCCCGGGCGGCAGAATGGCAATCGGCTTGGAATCTACACTCATCTCTACGCGCTCTCGCAGTTCACGATTGGTTATATCGTACCGGGGGGACTGCGGCGCATTCTTCGCATAACCGAGAATGCGTTTGCGTTCGGGGTGCCGAGAGTTCAAATCGATGAGTTCCGTGTTCTTAATCACGCTACTGCTGGGGGTAAGGTGCTATAAATTCCTTCGTATGGCAGAGATTGGACAATGCCAGTCGAACGGGAGTACGATCCTGCCGACTTTTCCATTGTGCGCGGGCTGGGCTGATTTCTCGCGCACCCGTAGACTTTCACGTTCGGACCGGAGGCAAGCATGGAGACGATGAGACGAATTGGACTAGCCGTACTGGTACTTGGAGTTGCGTTCACGTCGGGGTGCGACAGGCACAACAAGAAAGAGGTTTTCTACCTGGTAGGGGTCAACATGGCGTTGCCCTACTGGCAGACAGGCGCAAAGGGATTCAACCTGGCGGCAGCGCAGTACAAGGTGACGGCCAAGGTGGTTGGTCCGGAGAACTACGATCCGCAGGCCGAATTGGCGGAGCTTCAAAAGGCGGTCGCAGCCAAGCCGGCGGGGATTCTGATCACCGTTGCCGACGAAGCCGTACTCGGGCCTGGAATCGATGCGGCAGTGAGCGCAGGCATCCCTGTGATCACCATCGACTCAGATGCCAGAGGCAGCAAGAGGCTGTACTTCATCGGCACCAATAACCTTGAGGCGGGACGTTTGGGGGGCCATCGGGTAATTGAGAAGCTGGGTGGAGCGGGCAATGTGGTCTTCTTCACCATTTCTGGCCAGCCAAACATGGAAGAGCGGTTAAAAGGTTTTAGGGATGTGCTGGACACGCGCCCCAACATCCATATCGTGGGCGTGGTGGACATCAAGAGCGATGCCCGCGCAGCCTTCGACAAAACTCAGGAACTGATGGCTCTCACAGGACCGAAGAAGGTCGACGCTTTTGTTTGTCTTGAGTCTGCGTCGGGCAAGATGGTCTCTGACGCTATCAAGCGGACTAATTCAGCCGACAGGCTTGTCGTGGCGTGGGATGTAAACCAGGACACGCTGGATGGAATCAAAGCAGGAACTATCAACGCTACAATCGCGCAGAAACCGTTCACCATGGGATTCATCGGCCTGAGGTCGCTGGATGAGATATTCCATGCTCCGGCGACTTCGCTCACCAAAGACTACAGCGCAGACGCCTTTGCACCATATCCGTATTTCGTAGATACGGGCACTTCGCTGGTGGATAAGCGCAACGTCGATACCTACATTGAGACGGCGGCGGCACACGAGTAGAGTTCCCAGACCCGCCGGCGAGTTTCGGCTCGCCAGACGAGACGAGAGAATTGAGATGCAAGACTGCACCGGATCCAGTGCAAGCTGAATCTCTATCTCGCGCAGTTACAACGGACGGCGGCCTATCGTACCAAGGGCCACCGTCCGTTTTCATTTGCTTCGGGTCTCGCATGAGCAAGCGAGGTGCGGAAATATGAATGGAGATTCATCCAATATGCTCTTGACGGTGGTTGTGAATGGGGTCACCATATTCTCAACGTCGCGAGTATTTAGTGTCGAATTGTTAACTGTGGTGAAGACGTCCCACTAGTAGTTCGCACACTCCACCGGGGCCCTTGGGCCCCTCTCATCCAACGCGTTACCGGGGTGAGTTATGGTTGTGAAGACGCAAATCAAGGGTTGTGGGGTCACCGGGCTACGCGTTGGCGCAAGAAACGTGCGTCGATATTTTCCCAAGAACGTCAGCACGATCGAATTGCAATTGGATCATTTGCAAATTCAGTGCGGACTATCGCCGGAGTTTTGGACCGGGGAACCAGAGATCCACGATCCCCGGCTGTGTGAATGGCTCGATTTCAAAATTTTCCATCGGGTGGAGGGTCGGACGTCTCTTCGGTTGGCGATGACTCCAGCTGGGGCTAACGCTTTCAGGCTGCGATCCACCACATTGAATTGACATTCGAGGCGCGGATCATAATCCGATGTCGCTGTCTGATTGCAAAACGCGGTCGTAAGGCACAAGCGCAACAATGATGATTCAACTTGCGGCTCTGCCCGCTTTTTCAGTTGCCGATTGGTTCACTCTTTCGTCAAAGGCGAAAGACTCCCTGTTGCCGATGAAGGGAGGACGGGCATGCAAAGGAACATCAGGTCTTGATCTGCAAAGTGAAGGAAGGCTGTGAGATTCTCCGGGTCAGGCGAGGATTGCAGGAACTGCGCATACTGGCCAGGGACCGCGCCGGAGAGAGTACGCCAATTATCATAGCGCCGGTCCTGTCTGCTGAAGCACAGGCGCTTTGCCGACAAAGGAATGCCAGTTTCCTCGACCTCGCCGGAAACGCGCGCCTTGTGCTGGGCGAGGTCTTCATCATCAGACACTCGCTACCGCACCGGAAACAGCTTCCGTCTTCGGCTGAACCATTGCCCACCAGCGAAACGGCCCGTTACGCGTCCGTTGCATAGCGCGAGCCGGAATTCCTCAGCCAACGACGGCAAACAACAAGGGCGGCCACTCTTAGAGAGGCCGCCCTTGTTGCATTTCAACTGATTCTCCTGGTGCGCTAAATGCTTATTCGGGCTTGGGCTGCCCGGCGTTATTTTCCTGCTTCGCCATCTTGACGCGCGCGTTCTCGAGCTTGCGCTGAACTTTAGCCACTTCAGCCGGTTCCACGTCAGTGGCAGGTGACTTGGAGTACTGAGCGAGCGAAAGTTCCCACTGCGCGGCAGCCAGGCGAATGCGGCCCGTCTTCTCGTAGAGATCGCCCAGGTGATCGTGAACCGTAGGGTCGGTTTGATCGCGCTCAACGGCCTGCCTCAGGTTCTCCTCGGCCAGTTCGTACTGGCCGAGCTTGAAGTAGGCCCATCCCAGCGAATCGAGATAGGCGCCGTTCATCGGCTCGATCTGCACAGCCTTGCGAATCATTTTGAGAGCTTCTGGCAGTCTATTCCCCTTATCGGCAAGCATGTAGCCGAGATAGTTGAGAACCATCGCATTCGATGGATCGATTTCCAGAGCCTGGCGGAAGAACTGCTCGGCAGGTTCGAAGTGTTTTTGTCGTTCAGCCAATGCGCCTTTGAGGAAGAGCAAGTACAGGTTGTCTTCCTTCTTCGTGGTGAGTGCGCCAGCTTTGTTCAGGGCCTCTTCGGCATCCTTCCAGCGGTGGATGCGCGTGTCCATCTGGCCAATCGACAACCAGACTTCGCGGTCATCTTTGGGAGAGTTGTCGAGCATCCCCTTGGCCAGCACCCAGCCGCTCCAGGAAGATGCCGCGGTTGTTCTTCTCTTCAGCCGTGTAGGCGCCATTTGCGTGCGATGTCAGTTCCACCATGTGTTCGTAGATCTGGGCGGACTCGTCGTAACGGCCTAATACGTCGAGCAGCAAGCCCTCGTTGTAGCCTGCCTCCAGCGAGTCTGGATCTTTCTTGACCGCTTTTTTAATTGTGGCCAGTGAATCCTCATACTTGCCCTGACGCCGCTGAATCTCGCTGATGTGAACCAGATTGCTGGCATCCTCTGGATCCGCATCAGCTAGCAGGCGGTACTCTTTCAGTGCTTCGTCCAACTGGTTGTCGCTCAGCAGCGCCTGGGCAAGCGCGGCCGTAGTGCGCGCATCGTCTGGATCCATGTCGGCGGCGCGCATGTATGCAGCTATGGCATCCTTGGTCTGCTTCAACTGGTCGTAGGCTCCGCCCAGAGCAAATTCCATTTTTGGCGTACGATCCGAAGCCGGTACAGCTTCAATCACCCTGGCGGCATGCGCCACGTCCCCGTTTTCAGCGTAGACCCGAGAGAGGTTGAGAATCACCTCTTCTGAATCGGGATCGATGTCCTGCGCGACCTTGAACTGCGCCTCGGCCTTTTCGGGCTGGTGTTTGACGGTGTAAAGCTGACCAAGCACCATGCGATCTTCGACACTCTTCGGATCGAGAGAGATGATTTTTTCGTACTCGGCAATGGCCTGATCGAGCGTATTGCCGCTCGGCGACGCGGAAGACACCGCGTTCTGCGCCTCGCTCAGGAGACGCAAGTAGAGGCGCCCAAGCATCCTGTGCGCCTCAACATCGTTTGGAGAAGTTTTGAGCAAACCGCGAGCGGTTGCTTCAGCCTCGCGCGCCTGACCGGTGCGGAAGTAGAGGTCGGCCAGTTCGTCATTCAACTGCGGCGAGCCGGGGTCCGCATTGAGCGCGGTTTTGTACTCCTCAACCGCATGCCTCATGTACTCGGGGCGTCCGGAAGCGATGGCTTCTTCTTCGTAGATATGCGCCAGGGTTGAGTGGAAATAGGCCTGAGCGCGGTCGCTTTTTGGAGGCGTCGCATCGCTAGCGGCCTTGGCCGGCGCGGCTTGGGAGGGATTCGCCGAAGCCGGTTTTGTCGGCGCTGTTTGCGCACTGATATCGAATGCTGGCAGCACAATTAAGAAAGCGGCAGCAAAGGACAGCCAGAATGGTGACGATAATCTTTTTATTTTCATGATCCTCGGGGATCCAGTATGTTTCGAAACCGGCCGGTAATGGACAGTCCTCTCCTTCGAGCCGAATGTCGATTGTTGGCAGTCAGCTGGGCTAACCTGCCTACTGTTAAAGACGATTTTACCCGCGATTGGTCGCAACGGATAAGAAGTTTGCGGGGTTTTCGCACTATCGGGCCTGTCTAAAGGCACCAGGTCAAAGGCTTAAGATTCAGCAGACCCCGGCAGCCAGCCGTGTTCACGCAGGGAATGTAGCTGGCGACGCAGTATTTCCGTTTGTCGCTCGAGGCGCTCCAGTTGCCGCTCGCCGGGATGGTTCTCTGTCGGAACAGAGGGCTGCAGCTCCCACACGCTGGGCTCGGGCCAAGGAGTTGAAATTGGAGTGGATACCGGGCCAGTCTGCTCTTCAAGCCAGGCAAGTCGCCGGTCCAGAAGCTCAAGCCGGCTCTGCACCTGCAAAGACTGCTTCCATTCCCATTCGCCGTCCAAGGCGGTAAGTGTAGTTACGCTCTGCGCAAAGCGCCGAAGGTAGGTGACGAACGCCGTGGCAAAGTGCGCAAAAGGTGAGCGGTGACGCCAGCTCTCGGCCAGTAGCCTCTCCAGAGATTCGTCGGTATCGTTGTGCGCCAGCCCCGTGGCGCGGCGAGCGTTGGCCAGCAGGCGTGAGGAGCGGCAGCGATTTTTCCAGGCTTCTGCCAACTGCGTCAAATAACGGCGATTGGCAGCAAGGCTGGCCTGAAGAATCTTGGGGGTTCGTTCGCGCTCGTAAACCGGAAAGAAGAAGATCATGGCCAGTACTGCGATGAGCGCGCCGGCGATGGTGTTCAATGTGCGAATCAGGGCCAGTTGCCAGTCGCCGGAATAGGGCAGCCACGCCAGCACAAAAGCTGGTGTCAGGAAGAATGCAAAGGCCGCATAGCTAACCGGCATGATGGCCAGCGCCAACAGCACTAGCGGAAACAGAACAGCTGCAATTACCAGCGGAGAGGGAAGGACCACAGCCAGCAGCGCGGCCAGGATGCCTCCGCCTACCGTGCCGCCAATACGCTCGAGGCCTCGCCGCAGAGATCCCGAGACATGGGGCTGCAAAACGATTAAAGAAGTAAGCAGCAGCCAGTAGCCGTGATCGAT
>WNGL01007360.1_pt1 | contig 12925 bp, 11 predicted proteins | sample 5400591 | NCBI WGS metagenome assembly WNGL01 (sample SAMN13153377, study PRJNA577476) | soil metagenome | isolation source: 80 cm soil or saprolite under Garry oak tree replicate 1 | place: USA:California | collected 2016-06-15
AAAGGCGGGTGGCCGTTTTAGAAGTGGTTTCAGCCGCGGAAGCGAAGGCCGGAAACATAGCGTCCAGCAGCGGCAACGCCAAGGCAGTTCCTGCCCCGCGCAGGAATGTGCGACGGGGAATTGATTTCTTAAAGATCATCATTAATTGATCGTTGCGCCCTGTCGGGCTTACATTCGCTCCGCTCATTAATTGATCGTTGCGCCCTGTCTTCAGGCTGCGCGCTATCGCGCTTGCGCTTCGCGTCGGGCTTACATTTATTAAGGCTTCGCCCTGTCGGGCTTGCGCTTCGCTCGCTCCGCTCATGGCTGTTGAGCTCTCCTCATTTGAAATGGCACACTCTTGGCGATACCCGTGATCAACGACGACCAGCGGTAATCGCCCGGTCCCGCGTCCCGAACGATCCTGCGAATGGCCGGCATGTCAAAAGCTTCAACGCCGCGCCCCAGCGCATACGTCAGCAAGCGCTCCGTTGCCGTCGTGACGAACTGGTCTTTTTTGCTGAGCAATACGTTCCTCAGCCCGACGGGTCCATCGATTTTCGTGCCGTCTGGAAGAACTCCGGAAGAGTCGATGCCGGCCCGCCACCTGCCCAGACCGTCGAAATTCTCAAGCGCAAAGCCCAGCGGATCCATGCGTGAATGGCAGCTCGAACACACCGGACTGGCTTGGTGTCGTTCCATTCGTTGCCGCATCGTGAGGAGACTGACATCCTTATCTTCTTTGAGTGAGGGCACGTTAGGTGGGGGCGGAGGAGGTGGTGAACCCAGAAGATTTTCCAGGAGCCACTTTCCGCGTAGCGTCGGCGACGTCCTGTTCGGATAGGATGTCACCGTGAGGACACTGCCTTGCCCCAGAAGTCCCTTTCGCTCTTCGTTCGTCAACGTGACGCGCCGGAACTGGCTGCCATGAATACCGGGAATCCCGTAGTGCCGCGCCAACCGCTCGTTCAGAAACGTATAGTCGGCGCGCAGCAGATCGAGAAGGCTGCGGTCCTCTCGTAGCATGCTCTCGAAGAAGAGCTCGGTCTCCCTGGCGAACGCAACCCGGAGGTTTTCATCGAAATCGGGAAACGCCGTCGGGTCCGGCAACACCGCCTCGATATTCTTCAGGTACAACCATTGGCCTACGAAATTGGATACCAAAGTGTTGGCGCGAGAATCCGCCAGCATTCGCTTTATCTGCTGTTCCAGCACCTCAGGCTCTTTCAGCTTGCCGCGTTCGGCCAAGTTCAGAAGCTCATCATCGGGAATGCTGCTCCAGAGGAAAAACGACAATCGTGAAGCCAGCTCTGCGTCACTGACGCGATAGGCAGAGCCTGGAGTAGCCTTTGCAGGATCGACTTCGATGCGGAACAGGAAACCTGGCGACACGAGAATTCTCTGAAGAGCCAACCGGATTCCCTCTTCAAAACCCCCGTGATCGCTGGCCGATTTGTAAGGGATCATCAACCCGGCAATCTCATCCTTACTGATGGGACGGCGATAGGCACGGCGAGCCAGCGTCGTAATGATTTTCGTGGCGCACGCTTCTTCCTCCTCCGGTCTTCGCGGGCGGCACACGAAAATCTTACGGCGGCTCGGGGTATCCCCCGGACCTTTCGCAGCGTATGGGCCGGCAATAGAGATGCTACCAACACCCTCAAAGAAAGCCTGGTTGCCGGCTGTGTCCAGCACTCCTTCGGGCTTCACGGTGTCCTTCAAAAATGTCGCCGCAACCAGGTGAGGACCCGCTTTCACTGGGATCCGAACTTCCAGGCCGTCGTCTGACTTCCCTTGGGCATTTTCGGCTTCGGCCCGGCTCTGGCCGCCCACAGTAAACAACTTTGTTCTGGCGCCATCCAGACGAATGTCCAGTTGGCGCTGCCTCGAGATACCTAGAATCGTCGTGGCATCCTTGCCTCTTTGCAAACGAACCTGGATAACGTACTCGGCGTCCAGCGGAAAGTGATGGCGGACGGCAATTCCGCCCCGGGAGCCGATTGGCAGATCGTCGCTTTCACGTTCACTTTGCACGGTGGCGGGAGGGATTTGATATTCCGTGGAGGTCGCGCTAAGAGAAGGATCGCCAACGGCCGACCGGCTGATCTTCCCCGCTGCGGAAAGATATCTCTCGAGCAGCATTGGTGACACAGTAAGTACATCGCCGACGTTGTCGAAGCCGTATCCGGAATCGTCCCCTGGGAGAAGTGAAGCGGAGTCGATGTCGAGTGCGATCAGGTCGCGGATGGCGTTGGCATATTGGAAACGATTGAGGCGATACGCGGCCGGTCTGCCAGGATTGGGTCTAGCTTCTGCAGCTTGATCGAGCGCGGTTTCGAGATAGTTTGCCAAAGAATCATAAGTGACGTTGTCGGGATGCGGAACGCCTGGCGGTGGCATTTCGCGCGTTCGAAGCTTATGCAGCACCTTTTCCCAAACCGCCGCATTACCTCCCGCATGATCCACGTCGGCCGTATCCAACTGGAGCCCTGCGGTATGAAGCCTTGCGTTGTGGCAGGTAACGCAGAACCTATTGAGCACCGCCCGCTGAGGGGATGCAGAAGGCGACGGAGATTGCACTCGAGATGCCTCCATATAGGACCCAGAGGGCAGACCTGAACCACCAACCAAGAGCAGAACCGCCATGCTAACCAGCAGTCTTCTTCCCATGCCTTCCCTATAATTGAGCTACTGTAAATTGGAAGAACAATAACTCGGAAGTGGTCGACGGTGTCAAGCAATCCGCGTGCGTCGAAGTTCTTAGCCGCGGATTGCGCGGATGGGCCGCAAAGCTTACCATTGCTTGGGCGGTTTCCTCAGTGTCCAGCGGACCATCCGCGCAATCCGCGGCTACTTTCGCGACTTTGACCGGTACTTGAAAGCTGTTGATTGTCGGTAAAGTCCTAACCCGCTATAGGGCTGGAATGCTCCCAGCGCCCACGGCACCGCACGTTGACCGAGTGCTGATCATTACCCACGAGTCGTCCGCTGGACACGGGCGTCTGGGACAACCGGTGGGAAAGGCGAAGTCCCCTCCTTGGCAAAGGAGGGGTGGCCGCGCCATCAAGTAAATGGTCCCGTTCCTTTGGAGGCGTGGCCGGGGTGGTTCGTTCAACTTCCGATAATCGGTGGCTTGAACCAACCACCCCGTCTGCGCCCGCTAAAGAGGCTTCGCGGGCATTTTCTTAATGGGCGCAGCGTCCCCTCCTTGTCCAAGTCTTGTCCAAGGAGGGGACTTCGGCTTTCCCTTCAGTTGTTTTCAATGCCTTGAGGGGAGGCTCCTGAGCGGCCTCCCCCCCTCGTCAACAACCCAGCAGAGTCAGATCAGAACTCGAGCCGCAGCGCAAACTGGATCTGGCGCTCGCGGTTTGCCGTCTCGGTGATGGTGCCAGCAGAGCCGGCGTATTTGGATGGGTCCGAGGTATCGAACACCACATTCCCCGCGATCGGACTGTTAAAGTTCGCGTGATTGAGGATGTTGAAAGCCTCTGCCCTGAACTGCAGATTCAATCTTTCCTTCAGCGGAATCCGCTTGAACAGCGACATGTCCAAATTCCAGAACCCCGGTCCCGTAAACCTGCCGCGCGCCACGTTGCCGAAGGTACCGGTCGGCGGCAGCAGGAAGGCATTGGGATCGAAATACCGGCCGGTATTCTTGAACCCGTCCACTCCAAGAATCACGTTCCCCTTGAAGTTGGGATTCAGGATGGGCACGTCGGGGATGCGAGTATCCCCGTTCCCGGACTGATTCACGCCAACCACCGGCGTCATGGGGAAGCCGCTTTGAGCGTTAAAGATGCCATTCCATTGCCAGCCACCGATCAGCTTGTCCACGATTCCCGTGGCGCCGCTCCCGAAAGCCCGGCCGTTCCCGAACGGCAACTGGTAAGTGAAGTTGCCGTTGAACTGGTGCTTTAGGCTGTAGGACCCAATTCCCCGGCTGAGCTTCGGATTGTATGGGTTCCGGAGCGTCGCAATGTCATTATCGGCGGAGGGACCGAGGATGGCGGAACTGAGATCCATAATCTTCCCCCACGTGTAATTGGTCTTGAAACTCAATCCGTTCCGGGCACGCTTGGTCAGGGAGATATTCGCCGCATGGTAGCTGGCTGTTCCCATATACATCCAGGTGTTGGTAGTGCCTATAAATGGGTTCGGACGCGTTCCCACGGGGATGTACTCGGTTCCCTGCGGGACCGTGACACGAAACCGGGCCGCGCGCGTTCCGCCGCTGACGCATCCCGCGGGGTTGTCGCAAATCACCGGCCGAATCGTATTCAGATCCGTCGAGGTGGAGAGGTGATACGACTGGTGGCCCACGTAGCCGACTTGCACGGCGAGGTCTGAGGTAATCGACCGTTCAATCTCCATGGTCCATTGTTGGATCGTGGGGGTGTGCATCGTGGGGTCCAGGCCGCCGACCGTGTAGATGGCACAAGCCGGCTCCCGCAACGGTGAATCCGCGCTGCACGGGGGCGGCGGCGCCGTTGAACCGGCTAGCGGAATGATCGAAAGCAGCGGCCTGCCCGTGATCAACAGCCGCGCGTTGAAGGGCTGGTTGGCATTGAGCCGGTGAGCGAGATTATCCTGGAGATCATTGTGAATTCCAAACGCCGTCCGCACCGACCAGGTTCCCTTGCCGGTCGGGTCCCAGGCCACGCCCACGCGCGGCTGCAACAGTGCTTTGGCGTTGTTCTCCACGAACGGGGAACGGCCAATTCGGGGGTTGGTCTGCAGGATCCCGTTCGCGTCAAAAAGATAATTGGAGGCGTGGTTGTTCACTTCATTCCAACCGTTGGTCATCTCATCCCGCAATCCCAGGCGCACCGTGAGATTCCGTCTCAGCTTGATTTCATCCTGGAAATACACGGCGGCTTCAAGCGAAGTGAAAGTCAGTGCCTGCGGATTCACGGCTGCCAGAAACTGCACCGGCTGATCCTGGAGAAACTCCAACAAGCCGTTATAACTGGCGGTGCCTGCGTTATTTTGGGCCGAGGAGAACGCGGTTTGGCGGACCCGCATGAACCAACCGCCCATGCTCAGGCTGTGGTTCCCAAGCGTGATGCGCAAGTCATCGGACCAGGTGTAGTTCCGTCGTTGATTGTAATGGAGGTTCTGGCCATTGGGCGGCACGATGGAAGTCGGGGTGTTCGTCGTCGCCCCACCTCCAAAAACGAAGGCGCCGGGGGCGTTTCGGCCCTCGCCAGTCATCATCAGCAAGTTGTTGGGAAACGCCTCGAGGGGTAGATTCGAATTCTGCCCCCGCGCGTGCGAGACCCCGAACATTGCCGTATTCAGGATGGTCGGAGAGAAAATGTGCGTGTTCTGCGCGCTGAGTGTATAGAGAACTCGCCGATCGTTGCCGCGGAAAATCGGGTCGTCAGCCGGGTTGTTTCGTAACCCCTGCGATTCGCTGAGATTCAATGAGAAGGAATCATTGCTGGATACGTTATAGTCGTAACGGATCAGGCCGAAATCTTCCTTCACCTTCCGCGAGGGATTACTGTTGAGGTAGGCAAGACCGGTAGGCAAGCCTCGCGTATCCAGTATCTCTGCGCCATTCGGCTCCGGCCAGTACTGGAAGAACGGCAACATGCCCCGCTGGAGATTGGGCACCTCCACATACTGCCCGGAAGCGTTCGGCAGACGGCCGAGCCGGGCCTGCAAGCTAGGCACAATGGCAACGCTGGTCACCGCCAGCCGCTCGCGAAATCCTTCATAATTTCCGAAGATGAACATCTTATCTTTGATGATGGGGCCTCCCAGCGATCCGCCAAACTGGTTCCGCTTGAACGCCGCGGCATCGGCTTTTCCGTCCCCATCCCGGTCTGTACGGTCGAAGAAATTCCGGGCGTCCAATGCGCTGTTGCGCAGGTATTCGAAGGTGGCTCCATGCCACTGGTTGGTGCCCGATGTGGTCACGACAGTGATCTGGCCGCCGGCCCGTTTGCCATACTCGGCGCCGTAGGTGTAACCGAGTACGTTGTATTCCCGCACCGCGTCCACGCCGAGCAACTGCTGGCTAGCCCCTTGCGGCGCGATGTATTGGCCGGTCGCATTGTCGCCCACGTAGTCTACGCCGTTCATCGTGAAGCGGTTGGTTTCCGTCCGCTTGCCCCCCACGGAGAACGAGGACCCGCCAGAGTGGACGTTGTTATTGACCGTGCCCGTGTTGAGCGTCAGAAGCTGTTCGAAGCTACGTCCGTTCAGCGGCATGTCCTTGATCTGTCCCTGGTTGATCAAGCCCGACGTGGAACTCAGCGTCGTGTTCACGAGCGGGGCCTCCTCCGTCACCGTGACTTGCTCTTTCAGGTCTCCGACTTCCAGCGTCAGATTCACCACCGCTTCCTGCGCCACAACCAGATTGATGCCGCGCCTCACCTGCTGCTTGAAGCCTGTTAGTTCTGCGGTCACTTCATATGCGCCTACCGGCAGGGACGGCATTTTGTAGTCGCCGCTCTCGTTGGTCTGAACCGTGCGCGTCAACCCGCTCTCGGTATGCTTTGCGGTAACACTCACTCCCGGCAGCACCGCTCCGCTGGTGTCGCGCACGACGCCTGAGATGTCCGCCGAAAAACCTTGCCCAAAAGCCAGGCCACTCGCCAATGCGATCACTCCCAGAATCCCTGTTACCAGTGTCGCTAGCCTTGTGAAACCTCTCCACCTGTTGACCATAAACTCCGCCTTTCTTTGAGATGCGACTGATTTTCGCCGGAATCCTGGTCGCAACGTGGATTCCGGCTTACACAACGGCAAATTTCAGCGCTCGCGCCTGGAGCCAATATCAATGCCCAATACCGCCGCACCGACGAGCAATGGCACGGAACTTACGCTGCGCTTCTTTATGTCTTGCTGATGTGTCGCCCAATCCTAGCGCTCACTCGCCAGGGCGGCAAGGAATTTTGAAATTCGGAGTGCCCTTGGAGTGTTCTAAAGTGGTGTCCCATCTAATTTTTTGCATCAAATGAAACCGAGAATGGAATCGGTCCCATCAGCGGGTGTGTGCAATTTTGTACAGTTCTTGTCCGTGGATATCTGCACAATTCATCCAAGCCATCGACACCGGGGGATCAACGTATGAGTTCAGCGACTCACCTTGAAGGCAAGACACTGACGTTCATCCTCGCAGGGGGTGAGGGCGAACGCCTTTATCCGCTCACGGCGGATCAACCCAAACCAATGGTGCCGTTTGGCGGCGTATTCCGCATCATCGACTTTACGCTCTCGAATGTGCTGAATTCGGGACTTCGGCACATTTATGTGCTCACTCAATACAAGCATGAGCGCCTGCATTCGTACGTGCGAGACGGTTGGCCTCAGCTTCGTAATGAGTTTCGGCGGGATTGTGGCGAGCATATCATCTGTTTGCCTCCAGGCGGCGGTAAGCGATACCGGGGCACAGCAGACGCGGTGTTCCAAAATATTGACAGGATCGAGAAGAGCAGCGCGGAGTACGTCCTGATTGTTTCCGCAGATCAGGTCTATCACATGGATTACGGCGAACTGCTCCATCGTCACTACACGAGTGGCGCGGACCTGACGATGGCCGCCGCTCAATATCCTGTCGAACTGGCGGCTTCGCTTGGCGTTATCGAAGCGGATCCAGACGGCCGGGCCATCAAATTCGAAGAGAAGCCCATGTCGCCGCGTCCGCTGCTGTCCAATCCGGAACTGGCTCTCGTCAATATGGGCGTGTACGTCTTCGGCAAGGAGGCGCTCATTGAAACACTTCAGAAGAACCCAGATTTCAGCGACAGCCACGATTTCGCCAACGACATCCTACCTGTCTTGATTCGCTCGGGCCGTGCTGTTGTGTTCCCATTCGGCGGGTACTGGAGAGATGTAGGCACGCTCGATCTCTATTACAGGACAAATCTCGACCTTTTATTAGCCGGTACGGCTTTGGATCCCTACGAAAATGCGGCATGGCCGACACGCACACTGGCCGGTCCGAAGTCTATTCAGCGCTCGTGGCTGGCTTCCGAATCGCGAGTTTCTCTGGATGCAACGCTCACCGCATGCAAGCTGCGGATGTCGATTGTTTCGACAGGCGCCCGCATCGATGCGGACGCCGAGTTGGAGGCTGCCATCGTGCTGCCAGGAGCGCACATCGGAAGGGGCGCAAAGATACGGAAGGCAATCGTCACCGAAAACGCGGTAGTCTCCCCGCATGCGCGTATCGGCTATGACACAGAAGCAGACCGGTCCAAATTTCCTGTCAGCGAGAACGGCATCGTGATTGTCGGTGCGTCCGAGCCGGACAGGCGGCGCGTTCCGCGGCTGGCCCGCAGCGCCTAAGGCTTCCGCTCGATTGCACTGGCACGCCAACGCGAAATTACACGCAACACCTCTTAAGCGATCGCCCAATCGACTCGAGCACCAGGTGAAGCGAAAGAGTGGCGGGGTTTGGGGTGGTTCCCGATTGTGAGCGTTCTTGCACAGACGGCCGAGTCGTAACTTGGTAATGTGAAAATAGGAAGGAATACGGCGAAGTCTAACCTACTATGCGGTCAAACAAGCAACTCGTCAATGAGCTGAGAACAGCTCCGGGGCAATGGATGGATGCCGCGATTGTCGTGGCCTTTGAGAATCGATTCGAATTCGTTGCAGAAGACCATCCTGATCCCATGAGCCGGCTGAACTCTCTCCAGGAGCAGGGCGGTCTCGCTATTGGGTTAGCGGGAGTTAAGCCGGGCACGTACACAGATCGATCTTTTTTCTTCGCTCAGGTATTTCAAGAATACGAAGGTCAAGCATGGGCGCATCGATACATGGATGCGCTCCGCGGAATTGTCCGGCGTCAGTCTTCTTCAAAGTAGTGCCTGCGGTCAACAACAGGCTTGAGAGCTTCCGCGCGGAACCCGTGTTAGTCTGAATGCTCCAACCAGTCGCTTTGGCAGTTTCGATGAACACGACAATCCACAAAAAGAGCGCTGCTCGAGAATTATTCTTGCAACAGAGTTTCGGTGTGCTGGCGACGATATCCATCGACGTGCCTGGTTACCCGTTTGGTTCCGTCACGCCATACTGCGTTGACGATCAGTGCCGGCCGGTGATTTACATCAGCCATATAGCTCAACACACCAAAAACATCATTGCCGACTCACGAGTATCACTGACCGCGGTTGAAAACAACGGCGGCTCCGATGACGTGCAGGCACAGGGCCGTGTTACCTGCATCGCCAACGCCCGGCCGATGGGCCAGGACCAAGCCCACGCTCGGGAGCGATACTTCCGGTACTTTCCCTCCGCGCGTCAGTATGACCAGACCCATGACTTCGCGTTTTTCCGGCTGGAACTCGTGCGCGTTCGATTCATCGGCGGATTTGGCCGGATCTACTGGGTAGAACCGGGCGAATTCATGGCGAAAAATCCATTTTCCGCAGAGCAGGAGTCGCAGATCATTCAACACATGAACAATGACCATCGCGATGCGCTGCGGCGCTACTGTGGGGGCGACTCGGCGGAGATGGTCGGCATCGATGCTGACGGTTTTGATGTGCTCAAATCCGGCAAGAAGCTCCGGTTCACTTTCGAGACTCCGATCCGCAATATGGAGGAAGCTCGGCAGGCGCTAATCGCCAAGGCAAAACTGCAAGGTTAAGTACACCTACCTTCAGCCCAGTACTGATACTCGACAATCGGCATCGCCGATTACGACTCCGTCTCTTCTGCTTCCGGGCGGGCCAGCACCATACGTGAAGAAATGTGCTCCGCCTCCGTCTCTTCCTGGCAACGAACGCACATTGTGGCCCATGGCACAGCCTCGAGCCGTTTTTCATTGATGTCTTCGCCGCAGCCGACACATTCTCCGTATTGACCGCAGTCTATCGCCTTCAGGGCTTCCTGGATGAATCGCAAGCGCGCGAAACCACCTTCGTGCAGGTTGTAAAGGAGATCTCTGTCGTGGCTGATCGTGGCCAGATCGCCTTCGTCTTCTGTGTTCTCGAGCTTGATTTCCTGCGCGGCGAGCCGCCTGCGGTCTATCGACTTGGTCAGGTTCTCGTACTCGCTCGACAATCGCTGCCGTGTGTCTTTAATCTTCTTCGCGTCCATATCTCCGATCCTCGGGTTTCTTCAATCCAGATTAGTGCCCTACTGAGTCCGAGACTATTGCCGATGAGCGGGAAAACGTCTATGCAAAATTGCAAAGAGGACGGGAAAAACGGTTTAGTCCCTTTTATTTCTTGATGGCTACGCCCTTTTGCTTGAGGTTTCGCGCTATCGCGCTCACGCTCCGCGGGCTTGCATTCGCAGCCGCTGATGTTATGCGGCTGCGAATTGCGTAACACCGAGTTGGTGCAGCAAATCCAACAGATTCGCGGAAACGTGATCTTCAGCGATCCGGCCCCCGGAAATCCGAAGGAGATGGATTTCACTGAACTCGATTGTCCGATGGATAGAAGCTATGCCGAACAGCTCGCCGCTGTGGGTTCCGCGCCAGGTCCATCGCACGGCGACACGCATGTCAACGTTGATCACTTCGTCGACGTCGCATTTTGATCACCACGAAGCTCCTGGCGAGCAGGTCGCGCTCTTCACTAACTCGGTAGCTCCGGCCGGATTCATGAGGCGGATGGCGATGTCCGAACCAAGTCGCTGCGAATAGCCGAGTTCCATCATTAGCATGGCGAGGGGCTCGATATACCGGGCATTCTCCAGAGGCCCTGCATCCACTGGATGAAGGCCGGCATCGCCGATCAGCCCCGCCGCTTTAGTCTTGGCGTTGAGATCGTCGCCGCAGTAAAAGACTGTCGGCGTGTTATCGAAGAGGTGTGCTCTCGAATGAAGAATGCCGGCGAAGATCGTATTGAATGCTTCGATAACAATGACGCCAGGAGCAAGTTTCGAGATCTCTTCCGCGGCAGAACTCGTCAGGCCCACTTCGAGGCCCAAGGGTCCAACTGGATTGACGCAACTGAGAACTATTTTTCCATCGAGCGGTCCGGCAGCGACGAGCGCATCCCCGATGCCAGCCCAGGGAACTGCGAGAAGTAGAACGTCCCCAAAGCGAACCGCCTCTAGAGGTGTGCCCGACCAAGCATGGGATCCAATCTCTTGCACAAGCTCCTGTAGCTTTTCGGGCCTCCGAGAATAGCTGAACATGACGTAGTGGCCGTGCTTTGCCCAGAGCCGCCCGAGACCAGCCCCCATTTTTCCCGAACCAATGATTCCAATCCTCATGTATGAGAATTGTGCCGGAAATAGGGGAGAGGGAGTTGTGCAATTGTGCACAGCTATCGTTTTGGAAGTGGGGACGTAGCCCTAAGGAAAATGGGGACGTAGCCCTATGTCCCTATTTTTTGAACTCCCCCCAAAACAAAAAATAGGGACATAGGGCTACGTCCCCATTTCCCGACTCTTATTTGGTAGAATGTTGACATGCCTCGTCTATTTGCCATCGCTGTCCTGTGCGCGCTTGCGTTCACGTTGAATCTGGGAGCGCAAGGCCGCGGTGGTCCTCACCGAGGCGGATTCCCGGCCAGAACGGGCGCTGTCATCGCGACTGGGAGGACGCCAACGGTTATTGTGGGCAGACCCGCCTTTAACGTTCCTCGCCACGTTCGCCCACCCTTCGCGATACAGCCGGCTCCGTTCTATCAGCCATTCTTTTGGCCTTCACCGATCTTTCCGTCATCAGTCTATACGGCGGCACCTTATGTGGCGCCTTATGCCTCGGTGCAACAACCCACGCTCTCTGATTCAAACCAGGTAAACGAACTCTCGTACGAGGTGGAGCGGCTGACGCGAGAAGTTCAGCGGCTGCGAGAAGAACAACAACTCTTGCGCGAGTCCCGCCAAGCCCCGCCGGAACCGCCGTTATCCCAAACACCCTCTGTTCCCGTGATTCTGGTCTTTGGTGATGGTCACCAGATCGAAGTCCAGGGTTATGCGATTGTGGGTCAGACGCTCTGGGCTCTGACGGAGCAAACTTCCACCCGGATCTCGGTTGCAGATTTGGATCTCGAAGCGACCCAGAAGTCGAATGCGCAGCGTGGCATCCGTTTCCCGCTGCCACGGAAGCCGTAGCGCGCTTCGCCTCGGCGATGCATATGGATAAACCACGACATCCTCAAGTCATCCGACCTTGGAAAGTCGAGCGTATCCGAAAACCTGGTTCGAACGTGGGTAAGAAGTTCCAACAGCCGAAGCCCAGAAAGAAGTTGAAATAGATCTTCGGAGGTGTTTGATGAAAGCGATATGGAACGGCGCCACCCTTGCCGATAGCGCTCAAACTGTTGTTGTTGAAGGTAATCACTATTTCCCGCCGGACTCGATAAAAACTGAACACTTCCGCGGAAGCGAAACACATACGACGTGTCATTGGAAGGGTGAAGCGAGTTACTACGACGTCTTCGTCGATGGGAAGACGAATAAAGACGCTGCCTGGTACTACCCCAATCCGGGCGAAGCCGCGAAGCAGATCAAAGATCATGTGGCGTTTTGGAGAGGCGTTCAGGTCACGAGTTGAAGATTTCCCGCCGTACTTCCGTCCAAAGGAGGTTTTCGGGGGAGGAGTTATTTCCAGCCTGTCTGACTCGGCATTCTGTTCCTGCCATCAATCGAGATCAGTTCCCCGGGGCGGTATACTGGCCTTATGAAGAAGATCGTGATTCGCTACTGCCTGGTCTGAGCGTCGTATCCTCCACGGGCTGCCCGTGTGGCGGCGTTGCTCAAGAAGGAATTCGGCACAGATGTCGAAACCACTGGCGGAAAGACCGGAGAGTTCACTGTGTGGGTCGGTGACGAACTCGTCGCGCGTAAGGCCTGGCTTAGATTCCCGAGTGATCGGAAGGTGCTTGAGGCCGTGCGCGTCGCGTTAAAACTCTGACAGGTGGTCGTCACGACCTCATTGAGTTAGTCTTAGCCTGCCTAGCGCGGCCGGAGGCCGCAACCAAAGTTGAAGATTCGGCTGCCGCGCGCTTTCAGCGGTCAGCTTTCAGCG
>WNGL01018423.1_pt1 | contig 12925 bp, 12 predicted proteins | sample 5400591 | NCBI WGS metagenome assembly WNGL01 (sample SAMN13153377, study PRJNA577476) | soil metagenome | isolation source: 80 cm soil or saprolite under Garry oak tree replicate 1 | place: USA:California | collected 2016-06-15
AAAAGCCGCGCTCAACCCCTCATGCGGTCTTGCGGCTGAGCGCCGGCGTCCCGCCGGACAGACCGGCCGCCGCCAGCGCGCCCTCGAGCCGCGTGTATTCCTCGGCCGGCAGGTCTCCGACCGGGCCCCGGCATGTCGCCCGTTCCAGCCGGCCCAGCAGGTTCAGGCAGGCCTTGATCCGCGCCGTGGCGAGGCTGCCGGGGGGCGTCCCGTAGATCGCCTTGGCGAGCGGGTAGATGCGCTCGTGCAGGGCGCGCCCGGCCGTGAGGTCGCCGGCGGCGACGGCGCGATCGAGCGCGACGATCACGTCCGGGATGATCGCCGCAAGGCTCACGAGGCTGCCCTCGCTGCCGAGCACGAAGCAGGTAAAGAGGTGCTCATCGCCCGAGGCCATGACCGCCACGTCCGGGCGGACCGATTTGGTCAAACGGCGCACTGCATCGTAGGCCGCGGTCTCCCAGCTCCCCTCCTTGATGCCGACGATGCGCGGCAGGCGCAGCAAGGCGCGCAGTACATCGGGGGTGAAGGCCGTGCGGCCCGCATTCACCGAGCCTTGGAACAGGAACAGCGGCAGCGAAGTCGCCTCATGCACGCGCTCGTGATGCTGGACGATCACGCGCGGATCGGCGCCAAGCGCCCAGGAGAATGGCGTGAATACCATGACGGCGTCGGCTCCAGCCTCCGCGGCATCCCGAGCCAGCGCAGCCGCTGCCTCGCTGCTCTCGTGATTGATGCCAGCAACGATCAGCCGCCCTGCGGCGATATGGCGCGCCACCTCCAGCACGCGCCGCTGCTCGGCGCGATTGAGCGCCGCGTTCTCGCCGGCGTGGCCGTTGACCAGGAGCCCGCGCATGCCGCTCTCGGCAAGGACCGAGCCGAGATGCCGCGCCAGCGCGTCCTCGTCGATCGTCGCATCGGCCCGGAATGGGCAAACCGTCGAGGCATAGATGCCGTGGAAGTGGCGCGAGGTCGTCATGGTTTGCCCCGTCATTCCTACGCGGCAGCTTCGGCCTGTGTGGCGAGACCCGACGTCTCGATCACGCGCTCCACCTGGGCCACGACGTCGGGGAGTATTGGCATCAGCGGCGGACGCGGGTCCGCGTTCGCAATCAGCCCGAGCTTCTTCAGACCGACCTTGATGCGCGTGTGCATGTCGACGAGCGGCGGAGCGCCGTAGATCGTACGCACCACCGGATGGAGCCGGTCGCTTGCGGCCCGCATGGCGTCGAGATCGCGCGCTTGCGCCACCCGCCACAGGTCGATCAGCCAATGCGGCGTCAGGCTCGCAAGCCCCGAGAGGATGCCGTCGCCGCCGACTGCGAGCTGCGCCAGGAACCAATTGAAGTTCGAGGGCAGAATCGCCACGTCGCCGCGCGCGGCCTTCACGGCCCGCCAGTTTTCCTCGTAAGCGAGCATCGTGTCGCTGCCTTCCTTGATGGCGATGACCTTTGGGAGGCGTGCCATCTCGGTGAGCGTCTCGGTCGTGTAGCCGAGACCCGAGGCGAGTGGATACTGGAAGATCGAGACCGGAATATCGATCGCCTCGCTCACCGCCTTGACGTAGGCAAGCGGCGCGCGCGGCGTCGCAAGCGCACCACCGGCGAAGCTCGGCAGCGGGAACAGCACCGCGCAGTCAGCACCCGCGGCTTGCGCCTCCCGCGCCTGCGCAATCGCCTCTGCGGTGGAGTACGCGATGATCCCGGCGAGCAGCGGCTTTGCGCCGACGTGACGACGCGTACGCTGAACCACCTCAATGCGCTCGGCGGCGCTGAGCGAGGCTCCCTCGCCCGCATGACCGTTCACGAACACGGCGTCGATGCCGGCCGGCACCGCGCAGTAGTCGAGCACGCGCGCGTAGCCCTTCCAGTCGATCGCACCGTCCCGCCCGAACGGCAGCACCGTCGCGACGATCACGCCGTGGAGCTTGCATGTATTTCCGGTCATTCGATCCTCACGATGGCTTCGGGCGCGGGAACTTCAGAGTCGCCTGCGCTTTCAACACCTCGCGCCCCTCTTCGTTGCGCGCGCTAGCTTCCCAGACAAGCGTACGGCTTTCCGGGATCGACTGGGCGATCCACACGTCGATTGTGATCGTGTCGCCGTAGAACACCGGCCCGGTGAACCAGAAGCGATCCTCGATCGAGACCCCGAGTGTGCCGGCGAGCTCGCTGGTCAGCACGCTGGTGCACAGCCCCGCGATCATGATGCCGGGCGCGAGCCTGCGGCTGAAGCGCGTCGTCGATGCATAACCGTCGTCGATATGCACCGGGCCGAAGTCGCCTGTGGCCGCAATATAGAGCGCGCCGTCGGCTTCCGTAATCGTCTTCGAGATGCTGACGCGGTCCCCGACCCGGATACTGTCGAAGGGCTTGAGCTCGTACATGGCTCAATCCTTCTCGGCCGCCGGCCCGAGCGTTGCTTCGCCCTCGACAACCGTCCCGGCCTGATCGAGCGTGCACGTGATGCGGCAGCGCACGCTCTGGCCATCGATGGCCAGCACCTCGGCCACGGCCTCGACCGTGCCGCCAACCGGTACGGGTGCAGGAAACTTGAGATCAAGCGCGCGGATGCGGCGCGCGGGCCCGCCGAGCCGCGCGAGGCACGTGGTCGCCAGTCCCGCCACCACGAGCTCGAAAGCGATCATGCCGGACGCGCCGGCGGCGCGCGCCTTCACGGCATCCACATAGAGGGCCCCAAGATTGCCGCTGATCCCGGTGAACATCGCCTGCTCGGCGACCGTCATGGTCTTGCGAAACGAAACGCGCTGGCCGGGCGCAAGAACGGAGCCTGTTTCCGTCATTTGCAACTCCGCTCAGAGTTCGAGGCCGTTCTTGAGCACGCTGCGCGCGATCAGCATGCGGTGGATTTCCGACGTGCCATCATAGATACGCGTGACACGCGCATCGCGCGCGATGCGCTCGAGCGGCAGATCCTTGGAATAGCCCATGCCGCCGAATACCTGGATGCCGCGATCGGCAACGCGGCCGAGCATCTCGGACGCGTAGAGCTTGACCATGGAGACCTTCTCGCGCGGGTCGCGTCCCTGGTCGATCTCGGCGGCGGTCGCGAGCACCATGGAACGGGTCGCGAAGACCTCGGTCGCGGAGTCTGCGATCATCTGCTGCACCATCTGGAAGTCCCCGATCGCCTGACCGAATTGCCGCCGCTCCGTCGCGTGACGGCGCATCAACTCGAGCACGCGTCGCGCCATGCCGACGCATCGCGCTCCGATGTGGGCAAGCCGTACGGCCGAGACGCTTCCCATGATCAGCTTGAAACCCTGCCCGACCTCGCCCAGCACGGCGTTGGCCGGGATGCGGCAATTCTGAAATGCGAGCTCGGCGTGGCCGTAGCCGCGATGGCCCATCATGGGCTGGCGCCGCGCAACGTTGAAGCCGGGAGTGCCCTTCTCGACCAGCAGGAGTGTGATGCCGCCTCGCGCACGCTTCTCCTTGTCGGTCAGCGCCATCAGGATCACGTAGTCGGCGATGTCGCCGTCACTGATGAAGTGCTTGGTACCGTCGATCACCCATTCATTGCCGTCAAGCCGTGCGGTGGTGCTGATCGCGCCCGCGTCGGATCCGGCGCCCGGCTCGGTGATCGCCATGGCGCAGATTTTTTCGCCGGCAACTGTCGGGATCAGGTAGCGCTCGCGCTGCTCGCCGCGGCACGCCATCAGCATCGGATAGACCTGCCCGAAGACGCGGCGGATCAGGGCATCGGAAGTCCTGCCAAGCTCCTCTTCGACGAGGCAGATGTCGACCATGCTGAGCCCGCCGCCGCCGACCTCCTGCGGCATGTTCATGGCATAGAGCCCGAGCGATTTAGCCTTGGCCTTGAGGGCTTGGAGCTTGTCGGCAGGAATCTCTCCCCGCTCCTCGACCTCGCGCTCAAGAGGTTGCACCTCGGTGGTGACGAACCTGCGCACGGTCTCCACCAAGAGCCGGGGGTCGTCAGCCATGGTGACGTCGAGCATTGTGGATCCCCATCAGGCCGCCGCGGCGCAGCGCACGACGCCGCGCGCCGCGAGATCGTCGATCTCGCCTGCTCCGTAGCCGAGCTCGCTCAGAATGTCGCGCGTCTGCGCACCGAGCGGCTGCGGCACGAGGCGAATTTGCGGGCTTTCGCCGTCATAGCGCGCCGGATGCGCGACCATGGTAATCTGGCGGCCTTCGATACTGTCGGTCGTGACGAAAGCGCCGAGATGCGCGAGCTGCGGATCGGCGATCAGGTCCTCGTAATCCTGCACGACCGCGTGCCAGATCTTGTGCTGCTCGAGCGGCGTGAGCCACGCCTTCGTGGCGCGCTCGGCGAGACGTGCGCTGACGAGGCGCGTGATCGCTTCGCGCTTGGCGAAGCTGTCCTTTTCGGAGAAGCCGGCGAGCTCGGGAACATCGAGCGCTTTCGCGAGGAGCGACGGCGCGGCGAGCGAAACAGCGAGGTGACCGTCGGTAGTCGCATGGATTCCGTAGGGCCCCGGGCTGAACCAGGACGCGATGCCGGCCGGGCCGCGCGGGGAGGCCGAACGCGCGCCGTTGAGCCAGGCAGTGAGTGCTTCGGCCTGCAGGTCGAGCGCGGCTTGAAAGAGGTTGACCTCGACCAGCCGCCCCTTGCCGGTGCGCTCGCGCGCGAACAGCGCCGCGAGAATCGCCATGGCGTAGGTCATGGCGGCGTGGTGGTCGACGATCACTGGCCCGATCGCGGTCGGCGGCCCGTCGGCGCGGCCGGTGCGGGCGGCCAGGCCGGACATCGCCTGCAGCAGGAGATCCTGTCCGGGCCGGTCGCGATACGGACCATCGGAGCCAAACCCGCTGGTCGCCGCATAGATCAGGCGCGGATTTTCCGCACGCAGCGCCTCATGACCGAGACCGAGCCGTTCCATGGTGCCGGGCCGGAAATTCTCCATCACGACGTCGGCGCCGATGATGAGGCGGCGGATCAGCGCGCGGCCTTCGTCGCTCTTCAGATCGACCGCGAGGCTGCGCTTATTGCGCGCGGTCGCGATCAGGTTGACGCTCTGCTGGCCCACGAAGTGGTTGGCGACCGCCCAATTGCGCTGGAACGCGCCTTCGAGCGGCTCGACGGCGACTACGTCGGCGCCGAGATCGCCAAGGAGCTGCGCCGCAATCGGGCCGGCGAGGAAATGATTGAAACTGATGACCCGTACGCCTGCCAGCAAGTCCATCCATGCACCAAATCGTCGCGCCGGGAATCTTCGCCAAGGATATCGCGCCACCCGTCGCAGCCCAAGATCGGACCCTATGAAAACATCGCTGCGGACTATGACCGTGATCTATTGTGAAATTCGTCGCCGCAGAAGTACGGGAGCTTCTGTTCTGTTGCGGGGACGTGAAACCACCGATAGCGTCTTGTTGGATTAATTGCCGACTGCGACCCGCCAGGCGGAACCTTGCGACGCCGTCGCGAGGATTCATGACGAACCGAAGTAGACCGTGCACGTCCTTGATGAGAGCCTGTCGAGGAATTTCAGGCCGGTGAACTTGGCGGAGGGGATACGGCGCCAGACAGTAGCGCGAGCGGCAGCGAACTGAAGACCTCAGGCGGACCGCTTTCGCGCAGCGCGAAGGTCTGGCCGACGCCCGCGGCCAAGCCGGTGCGGGTGTCGGGGATCATGATATGGACGAAGAAGACCATGTTCGCCTCCATGATCAATGGATTCCCCGAATAGATCATCGGCGGCACGTCCATCCAGGTTGGCCGGAAGGTGCAGCCGAGCGCATAGCCGCAAGCCGCGAAGCGCTCCTGGCCGAAGCCGGCGGCGTCGAGCACCTTGCGGTGGATATCGTCGAGCGTGCCGAGTTCGCACCCAGGCCGCGCTGCCTCGATGACCTGGCTCAGGGCGTCGCAGGCGACGTCGTGCATCGCCAGCTGGCGCGGGTCGATCTTTCCCAGCACGACCGTCTGCTCGATGCAGACGTTGTAGCGGCAATAGGAGGCGCCGAGTTCGATCATGATCTGGTCGGTGTCCTCCAGCCGGCGCGGGCCGGCGACGCCGCGGCCATACAGCGCGCGTGGGCCGGAGTTCACCAGCGGCCCACCCGCCGGCATGTCGCCGCCGCCTTCCAGCATGGCGGTGACACCAGCGGCCGTCGGCACGCTGTCGAGCACTCCAGGCCGCGCCTTCTCGACCATGGCAAGCACGGCCGCATCGGCGAGCTGTCCGGCGCTGCGGATGTAAGCAAGCTCCGAGGCTGACTTCACCAGCCGCTGCCGGCGCACGATGTCGGAGCCGTCGACCACTTCGGCGAAGCCGGCAAGCGCCGCCTCAACCTCGCGGCTGTTGGCGCCGGTCAGTCCGTAAGTCGCGAATTCGACGCCGATGCGCGAGTCCTTCAGCCCGAGTTCGGCGAGGATCGCCTTCATGTCGAAAGCCGGCCGCGCGCCCTCGGCGTTGAGCCAGATCCGGACATCGTCATAGAGCGAGGCGACCTGGGCCTGGCGCAGGTCCGGCCGGCGCGTCAGCAGCACGGTGGACCTGTCGTCGGCAGTAACGATGCCGACCTGGAAGAAGACATAGCCGGCCGTGTCGAAGCCGGTGAGGTAATAGTGGCTCTCCTGCGCGAAGACGAGCAGTGCCGACAGGCCGCGGCGCTTCAGTTCTGCGCGCGTGGCGGCGAGCCGGGTGTCATGTTCGGCCTTCTCGAAGCGCAGTGTGACGGCGCGGCCGGAAGCCGTGGCTGCGGCGATCTCGTTCATCACGCGACCTCGCAGATGTCGAGCATCGTCAGCATGTAGACGCGGATCATGTCGAGGAAGTCGCGGATATCGACGCGTTCATCGGGCATGGTGTTGTAGCGCCCGCCCGGGCCGCAGACGATGCCTTCCATGCCGAGTTCCTTGTAGAGATGCCCGGCATCGGTGCCGAAGAAGCCCGGCGGCGGGATCGCGCCGGTGGGCTGTTTCTCGCGGCGCACCACCTCGTAGGCCGCGTTGATCGTCCGCACGATGCGGGCATCCTTGCTGACCTCGAAGGCTGGCATCGATTGATGGCCTTCCTTCTTTTCGATCCGGATCGAGGCCTTCAGGCCGGGGAAGCGCGCCTCCAGCGCATCGAGCTCACGGCGCATGTCGGCGAGCGCTCCGGTCTCGGTCTGGCCAGGCGCAAAGCGGCCGGAACCTTTCAGCCTGGCGTAGTCGGCGACCTGCGGCGCACGCCATTCATGCAGCTCCCTGCCGAGCGCGCCATGGACGACGCCGACATGGACGCGGTTGATCGACTGATGCTCAGGCGTCGCCGCGCCCGAGAAGGTCATGGCGTTGAGGCGCGGGATCAGGTCGCAGGCCGCCATGATCGCGTCGACCGCGTGCTCGCGCTTGGAGAGATGGCGCGTATTGCCGGTGAGTTCGATGACGAAGGAGAAGGCGCATGCATGCATGGTGATCGCCTGCAGGTCGCTCGGCTCGCTGTTGACGAAATAGTCGGCCCGCACGCCGTTGCGGATCGCTGCGACCGTGCCGACGCCTCCCTGCAGCTCGCCGATGACATAGGTCAGGACGACGTCGCCCTTCAGCTTTACGCCGGCATCGAGCAGCGTCTTGACGGCGCAGAAGGAGGCGGCATCCCCTGCCTTCATGTTGGAGACGCCGATGCCGTAGATGAACTCCTTGTCGACGAGCCCGCCCCAGGGGTCGACCGTCCAGCCTTCCGTCGCCGGATTGGTGTCGAGATGGCCGTTGAACAGCAGGCTCTTGCCGCCGCCGCTGCCCTTCCAGCGGCCGATGGCGTTGACGCGCTCGCCCTCGACGCGCCTGTGCCTCGATCCCCATCGTCTTCATCTGCTCGACGACATGGAGCACGAGCGCGCGTTCGCCCTCGGTCTCGGTATAGCTCTTGTGCCTCGCCCAGTCGGAGATCAGCGCGAGGCAGGCTTTTTCGTCGAGCGAGTGGATCAGGTCGCGAGGGTTCATCGCGGACTCCTGCGGTTCGTCAGGGGTGGATCGGTGGCGGCATCGCCTCGAGCAGCGAGCGCGTATAGGGATGGCGCTGGCCGGCATCGAAATCGGCGGCGTCGAACAGGTCGACCAGGTCACCGCGCCAGACCACCGCGATGCGGTGGGCGAGCTGGCGCACGAGGTTGAGATCATGGGTGATGAACAGGCAGGATGTTGCCGTGCCGGCCTGCAGCTCGACCAGAAGCCGCGCTACCGCCGCCTGCACAGAGACATCGAGCGAGGAGGTGATCTCGTCGCAGATCACCAGCTTGGGCTTGGCCGCGAAGGCGCGCGCGATGGCGACGCGCTGCTTCTCGCCGCCGGAGAGTTGGTGCGGGTGGCGCTGTGCGAACTCAGCCGGCAGCCGAACCTGGGCGAGCAGCTCAGTTATGCGCTCCTCGATCGCACGGCCTTTAGCCAGACCATAGAGCTTCAGCGGCCGGGCGATGATGAACACGATCTGCGCCGCGCGGCGGTAGCTGCGGTCGATCTCGCGCCGTGCCGACACCGTTCGACCATCGAAGCTTATTGCACCGTCGAAATCGGCGATGCCGGCGATGGCGCGCGCGATCGTCGATTTGCCCGAGCCGGATTCGCCGACGATGCCGAGGATCTCGCCCTGGCGCAGGTCGAGGTTGATCTTGCGGGCGCCCTCGACGGCAGCCTCGCCCCGGCCTGTCAGCTTTTGCAGGAAGGAGCGCCCGCCATAGCGCACGGTCAGGTCCTTGACCGCGAGCACGGTCGGGGCGGTCGGAGCCGGCGCGGGACCGGAGAGTCGGATGTCGGGGCGCGGCGCTGCGGCGATCAGCGCCTTGGTGTAGTCGTGTCGTGGATTACGGAAGACGGTTTCGGTCGCGCCCCGCTCGACGATCTCGCCGCGATGGATCACCGCGACCTCATGGGCGATGCGCGAGACCAGCGCCAGGTCGTGCGAGATGTAGAGCGCCGCGACGCCGGTATCCTCCTGGAGCTTGCGGAAGATATCGAGGATTTGGCGCGAGGTGATGGTGTCGAGCGCAGTCGTCGGCTCGTCGAACAGGATGCATTCCGGGTCGCAGGCGAAGGCGGTCGCGATCACGACGCGCTGCTTCTCGCCGCCCGAGGCCTGATGCGGATAGCGCTTCATCATCGCCGCCGGCCGGGTGATGCCGGTGCGCGCCAGCAGGGCCTCGCCCTCGGCATAGGCCTGTGCCTGTGTCATCCCGCGGTGGCGGATCAGCGTTTCGCTGAGCTGGTCGCCGAGCGTCAGTGTCGGGTTGAGCGAGGTGCTCGGATCCTGGAAGACCATGCCGATGCGCCGGCCGCGGATATCCGCGATCTCGCGCGCCGTCTTGGCGCGCAGATCCTCGCCCGCCAGCAAGACCTCGCCGCCGAGTTCGCGGGCATTGCCGGGGAGATAGCGCATGATCGCCCAAGCGAGCGAGGTCTTGCCGGAGCCGGATTCGCCGACGAGGCCGAGCGTCTTGCCGCGCGGGATCGCAAGATCGACTGCCTTCAGTGCGGTGAAGAGGCCGTTCGGCGTCTCATAGGCGAGGGTGTAGCCGCGGGCTTCGAGGGCCGGTGTCGCGTCGGGCATTGCGGGATCGCTGCTCACGCGCTCAACGCCGCCCGCGCGGGTCGACGAGATCGCGCAGCGCGTCGCCGAACAGGTTGAAGCCGAGCGCCGCAAGCGCGATGGCGACGCCGGGTGCGGCGACGCAGATCGGGTTGCGGAACATGTACTGCCTGGCTTCGGCGATCATCAGCCCCCATTCGGTCGAGGGAGGTTGAGCGCCGAGGCCGAGGAAGCCGAGCGTCGCGCCGAGCATGATCGCGAAGGAGACGCGGATCGTCGCCTCGACGATGATCGGCGCGATCGTGTTGGGCATGATCTCGCGGCCGATCACATAGGCTTGCGACTCGCCGCGCGCCTGCGCCGCCAGCACGAATTCGCGCGGCCTGACCGAGAGCACGGCGCTGCGCGAGATGCGCGCCAGTCCCGGCGTGAAGGCGACAGCGACTGCGAGCATGGCGTGGCCCGAGCCGCCGCCGAGCACGGTGACGATCAGCAGCGTGAAGAGCAGGTCCGGCACCGCCAGAAGCCCGTCGAGCAGGCGCATGATGACGCTGTCGACGACCCCGCCGATCGCCCCCGCAACGAGGCCGATGAAGCCACCGGCGAGCACACCGAGAATGGTCGCGCTCAGCCCGAACAGGATGGTCGAGCGCGCGCCGTTCAGGATGCGCGAGAGGATGTCGCGGCCGAACTGGTCGGTGCCGAGCCAGTATTGCGCTGATGGTCCCTGCAATCGCGCCAGCGGGTTGAATTGCTGCGGGTCGAAAGGCGCGAGCCAGGGGCCGGCGATCGTCATCACGGCGATGATCGTCAGTAGGAGCACACCCGCAGCGCCGGTCGGATGGCGCAGGAGCTCACGCATAGCGCACACGCGGGTCGAGCTTGGCGATGACGAGGTCCGAGATCAGGTTCGAGATCGCATAGGTGAAGGCCAGCACCAGCGTTGCCGCCTGGATCACCGGCAGGTCGCGGTTCTGCAGCGCGTAGATGATGAGGCGCCCGAGCCCAGGCCAGGCGAAGACCTCCTCGACCACGAGGATGCCGCCGAGCAGATAGCCGACGTCGAGCGAGATCACGGCCACGGCCGGCGCCATGGCGTTGCGCAACGCGTGGTGCATCACGACGCGGCGCTCGGAGAGCCCCTTCAGCCGCGCCGCGCGGATATAGTCGCTGCCGAGCACATCCGACATCTCGCTGCGGACCTGGCGGGCGATATGGGCGGTTAGGATCAGGCTCAGCGTCGCCGCCGGCAGGATGACATAGGAGATGGCGGCGCCCAGCCCCTGCGAGAGCGGCGCGAAGCCGCCCGCCGGCAGGAAGCCGCGATCGGGCCCCGACAGGAAGACGAGCAGCAGCGTCGCCGTGACGAATTCCGGCAGCGCCGTGCCGACATAGGCGAAGAGCCCGACGACGAGATCGACCAGCGTGCCGCGCTTCAGCGCTGCCAGCACGCCGAGCGGGATCGCGATCAACGTGACAGTCGCCAGCGAGACCAGCGCCAGCGCAGCCGAGCGCCAGAACGCCTCGGCGATCAGCGCAGCCACCGGCTGCGAGAGCCGCATCGACATCCCCCAGTCGCCGGTCAGAATGCCGGAGAACCAGCGCCAGTACTGCAAGTACCAGGGCTGGTTCAGCCCGAGCTGGAGTTCGAGCGCGCGCAACTGCTCGGGCGTGGCGTATTCGCCAAGGATCATCACCGCCGCGTTGCCCGGCAGGATCTGCGTGATCGCGAACACCGTCAGCGACACGATCAGCAGGACCACCAGGATCGCGGCGAGACGCCTCGCAAGATACGCCGCGCTCATGCCCTCACGCCTTGTCGAGCCAGACGTTCTCGACGAAGAAATAGCGCGAGAGCGGATGGCCGACCCAGTTCTTCACATGGGAGCGGTTGGCGGTGAGCACGTCCTGGAAGAACGGGATGATGCTCGGCACGTCGCGGATCATCATCTGCTGCGCTTGCGCATAGATCTTGCGACGCTCGGCATCGTCGATCGTGGCGCGGCCCTTGGCGACGAGCGCGTCGAACTCTTTGTTGTTCCAGGCGGTGTCGGCGAAGGCGGCGTCGCTGGTGAAGAGCAGGGTGAAGGCCTGGTCCTCGGTCGGCTGCATGCCCCAATAGCCGATATAGAACTGCCCCTTCATCCAGACATTGGCGAGATAGGTGTCGTGCGGGATGGTCTGCACGTCGATGTCGAAGCCCGCCGCCTTGGCCGTTTCCTTGATCGCGATGCCGACCTGCGAGCGGATCGCCGGGCGGTTCGAGCAGATCAGCGGGATCTTGAGGCCCTGCGGATAGCCGGCCTCGGCCAGGAGTTTCTTGGCGGCGGCGGGATCGTATTTTGGTGACGCCGTCTCGAGCAGGTAGCGATAGCCGGGCGAGATGCAGTTGTCGGCGGCGGGGCGGCCATAGCTTTCGAGGATGATGTCGACCAGCGTCGGCCGGTCGATCGCCAGCGCCATCGCCTGGCGCACGCGGACATCGTTGAAGGGCTTCTGGTCCTGCCGCATCACGACATTGACGAAGCGGCCCGAAGGCGTGCGCACGCCAACGCTGCCGGGCGCGGTCGAGATGCGCTTGTAGTCCGCCTGCTGGACCTCGAGCATCGCATCGACGGCGCCGGAGAGGTAGTTCTGCGTCTCGGCGGCGAGGTCGGGGAAATAATTCATCTCGACGGCGTCGAGATAGGGCTTGCCCTGTTGGTAATAGCTCGGGTTCTTCACCAGCTTCAGCAGGCGCGCGCTGTCGAAGACCTCCTGCTTGAACGGGCCGGTGCCGACGGCCCTGGTGTCGAGCACGTTGAGTGGGCCTTTCAGCATCTCGGCCGAGCAGATGCGGGCATTGGCGTGCGCCAGCGAGATCGGCAGGTCGGCATAGGAGGCCGAGAGCGTGAACTTCACCGTCAGCGGATCGACGGCGCTGACATCGGTGATCATGTTGAGCACGGTGCGTGCCGGCGAGGCGCTCTTGGGATCCTGGATCGTCTTGATCGTGGCGACGACGTCCTCGGCGGTGAAGGGCTTGCCGTCATGGAAGGTCACGTTCGGCCGGAGCTTGAACAGGAAGCTCTTGGCCTCGGCGTCGGCTGTCCATTCGGTGGCGAGGTCGGGAATCGGGCGCATGTCGATGCCCAACCGGGTCAGGCCGGAATAAAGCATGTCGACCGCGAGATATTCGGCCGGCCCCGAGATCTGCAGCACGTTCAGCGAGGCGACGCGGGTCGGGTGACTGATCTTCAGTGTGCCGCCGCGCTTGGACGCGGCTTGCGCGAAGGCGAGATCGGGCAGGGCGGTGGTGGCGGCGAGCCCTGCGAGAGCGCTGCGGCGGGTGATCGGAAGATGCGTCATGGGTCTTCCCCTCAGAGGACTTCGGTGAGTGCGTCGGGCAGGCCGGTCAGGATCTCGGGGGCGCCCTCG
>WNGL01007839.1_pt1 | contig 12924 bp, 8 predicted proteins | sample 5400591 | NCBI WGS metagenome assembly WNGL01 (sample SAMN13153377, study PRJNA577476) | soil metagenome | isolation source: 80 cm soil or saprolite under Garry oak tree replicate 1 | place: USA:California | collected 2016-06-15
GACACCGGGGCCGGCGCGGCCGCGCTCGGCGACCCGGTCCGGGTGGTGGCCTGGCTGGCCAACACGCTGGGCGAGATGGGCGCCAAGCTGGAAGCCGGGCACCTGGTCATGACCGGGGCGCTGCATGCCGCCGTGCCGATGCGGGCCGGGGACGTGTTCCGCGCCGAATTCGACCGTCTCGGTCCGCTCACCGTCCGCGTTGTGGAGTAAGGGGTTCCTGTCATGATTCCGGCTGATGAGATCGCGGCCCGGCTGACCAAGGCCCGGGCCGACCGCACGGCGATCGGCTCGCTGTCCGCGTCGTTTGACGGTTTCGACCTGGCTGCGGCCTACGAGGTGCAGCGGATCCTGCGACGCGAGGCCGGGCCGCTGGCCGGGTGGAAGCTCGGCGTGACCTCCCGGGCCAAGCAGGCCCAGATCGGGGTGCACGAGCCGGTGCGCGGCCACCTGGCCGCCGCGGACGCGCTCGACCTCGGTTCACCGCTGGTGGTGGCGGAGCACATCCAGCCCCGGTGCGAGCCGGAGATCGTGTTCATCATGGGCGCGGACCTGTCCGGGCCCGCGGTCACCTCGTCGGCGGTGCTGACCGCCACCGCGGCGGTGGCGGTCGGCATCGAGGTGCTCGACTCGCGTTACACCGACTACAAGTTCACGATGCCGGACGTGGTGGCGGACAACACCTCGGCGGGGCGGTACGTGGTGGGTTCGGCCGTCCCGGTGGCAGGCCTGGACCTGCGGCTTCTTGGTGTCGTTCTGGAGCACAACGGCGAGGTGGTGGCGACCGCGTCGGGCGCGGCGGCGCTCGGCCACCCGGCGGCGGCGGTCGCCTGGCTGGTCCGGTCGCTGGCTGTGGAGAACGAAGGCCTGCGGGCCGGGGATATCGTGCTGTCCGGCGGGCTGACGGCCGCGGTGCCGGTCAAGGCGGGGGACGTGGTGACCGCGACGGCGGACCGGCTCGGCTCGGTGGAACTCGGCTGCGTTTGATGGACCCGAACGGGCCCGGCGAGCCTGTACTGGTACCGCTCGACCGCCCTCCCGGGCGGACCCAGTGGGCGTTCTCGCACGCCGGGCGCTCGTACGCGGTGTTCGAGGTTTCCGGTGACCTGGTTGTTACCGACGGGGCGTGCCCGCACAACGGCGGGCCGCTGGTCGAGGGCCTGGTCCGGGGCGGCGTGGTCACCTGCCCGTGGCACTGGTACAGCTACGAGCTGGCCACCGGGCGGTGCCGGACGGCGGTCGGCTATTCGCTCCGCCGGTATCCCGTGGTGATGGCGGGCGGCCGGCCGCACGTGGCTCTTCCGGCGGTGGCGCCGGCCCGGAGCTGGTCGCAGATCCTGCGGGAGCACGCCCGCCAGGAGGGTCCCCCGGCGTGAGCGGCGGTCTCGATCACGCGGCGGCGGCCCGGGCGCTGCGTTCGGCCCGGCGGGCGGGTCGCACGCTGGACGTGCCGCTCTCCCGTTCGCCCGGGTTGTCACTGGCCGACGCGTACCGGATCCAGGACCAGATGACCGCGCTGCGGCTGGCCGACGGTGAGCGGCTGGCCGGGTGGAAGCTCGGCTATACCTCGGCGGTGATGCGGGCGCAGATGGGCATCGAGGCGCCCAACTTCGGGCCGCTGACCGACGCCATGCTGCTTGGCTCGCCCGCGGTGCTGCCCGCCGGGGCGCTGCAGCCCCGGGTCGAGCCGGAGATCGGGCTGCGGCTGGGCCGGCCTCTTCCGGTTCCGTGCTCGGCTGACGATGTGCTCGCCGCGTGCGACGCGGCGCTAGCTTGCCTGGAGATCGTGGATTCGGTCTGGTCGGGCTACCGGTTCACGCTCGAGGACAACACCGCGGACGGCTCGTCGGCCGCGTGGGTGGTAGTGGGGCCGGTGATGGCGCTTGACGACCTGGCTTCGCTGCCGGTGGCGCTGTCGGTGGACGGGGAGGTGGTCGAGCGCGGTGTTGGCGCCGCGGCGAGCGGGCATCCGGCCCTGGGAGTGGCGTGGCTGGCCGAGCAGCTCGCCGGGCGCGGACAGGCGCTCGGGCCCGGAGACCTGATCATCACCGGCGGCCTGACCAGCGCGCACCCGCTTGAGCCCGGGCACAGGATCGGCGCCTCCTTCGGCGACGGCCAGTGGATGGCTGAGGTGCGCCGACCGGGAGCCGCGCCTGCCCCGCCGCCTGGGGCGGCGGGGGCAGGCGCGGCGTGAGGGATCTGCGAGCCGTGCTCGCTCGTCAGGGGACCGCGGCCGGCTGGTCGCTGGGGAGTTCCTCTTCCGGAGCGGGCTGGCGGGCGAGCCTGCTGGGCCACCACACCCACCGGCCTAGGTCGAGGTTCAGCGCGGTGACCAGCACCGAGCGGACCACGAGGGTGTCCAGCAGCACGCCGAACGCGACGGCGAAGCCGAGCTCGGTCAAGAACGTGACCGGAAGCGTGCCGAGCACCGCGAACGTCCCGGCCAGCACGCAGCCGGCCGCGGTAATCACGCCGCCGGTGGCGGACAGGCCGGTCAGCGCGCCCGTGCGGGCGCCGTGGCGCTTGGCTTCCTCGCGGACCCGGGTCATCAGGAAGATGTTGTAGTCGATGCCCAGGGCGACCAGGAACACGAACACGAACAGCGGGAACGAGGTGTCGGCGCCGCCGAAGTTGAACACGTGGTCGAAGAACAGCGCGCTCACCCCGAGGGTCGCCGCGAAGGACAGCACCACGGTCGCGATGAGCATGACCGGTGCGACGAGCGCCCGCAGCAGCAAGGCGAGGATGACGAACACGACGACCAGGACGATCGGGATGATCAGGTCCCGGTCGTGCGCGGCGGCCCGCTGGACATCCAGGTTGATGGCGGTGTTACCGCCGACCAGTGCGTTGGCGCCCGGCACGGCGTGCACGGCGGTACGGATCCGGTCGATGGTCGTGTACGCGGCCTGGCTGTCCGGAGCGGAGGTCAGCGTGGCCTCGAGGTAGGCATGGCCAGCCACGGTCGCCGGCGACGTCACGCCGGTGATGCCCGGCACCGCACGGAGCGCCGCGGCGAGCTGCGCGCCCGAAGCCGCGTTGCCGAACACCTCGACCGGCTGCCCGGCCCCGGCCGGGAAGTGCTGGTCGAGCACGGCTTGCCCGGCCACCGAGTCGGGGTGGCCGCGGAATGACTGCGCGTTCGTCAGCCCGCTGGCCTTCAGCCCGGTCAGGCCCAGGGCCATGGCACCGAGAAGCACGGCGGTGGTGATCCAGACGAGCCGCGGGCGCACGACGATACGGCGGCCGGTCCGCGCCCAGAAGCCCCGGGTGGTGGGTTCGGCCGAGCCGTATGTCGGCTTGGCGGGCCAGAACACCCAGCGGCCGGTGATCACCAGCAGCGCCGGGAGCAGCGTCATCATCGAGAGCAGGGCGACCCCGACGCCGATCGCCAGCACCGGTCCCAGGCCCTTGGTGGAGTTCAGCTCGGCCAGGGTGAGGGCCAGCAGGCTCAGGATCACGGTGCCGCCGCTGGCGACGATCGCGGGCCCGGCCCGGCGGATCGCCACCCGCATCGCGGCATGCCGGTCCTCGTGCCGCCGCAGTTCCTCGCGGTACCTGGCCGTCAGCAGCAGCGCATAGTCGGTGCCGGCGCCGAACACCAGCACGTCCAGGATGCCCGCGCTCTGCGCGTTGACGGTCAGCCCGGCGTGCGCGGCCAGCAGGTAGATCAGCGCCTGGGCGCTGACCAGCGCCACGCCGGCCGAGATCACCGGCAGCAGCCAGAGCGACGGGCTCCGGTAGGTAATGAGCAGCAGCACGATAACCACGGCCAGCGCGGAGAAGAGCAGGACGCCGTCGATGCCCTTGAACGCCTTGCCGGAGTCGGCCGCGTAGCCGAGCGGGCCCGCGATGTGGATCGTCATGCCCCGGGCATCTGAGGCGGCGATGCCCCTGAGGGAGTCCGCGGCGGGCCCGGCGTTGTTCCAGCCTTCATGGCCGAGGTTGACGGGGACGATCGTCTCGATCGCCTTGCCGTCGTGGGCCACGAACGGCCCGGTTACCTGGCCCTGGACGACGCCGGCCACGCCAGCGAAGCGCTTGGCGTCGGCGGCTGCCTTGGCCTTGTCGGCGGCGGTCACGCCAGCCGGCCGGTCATACACCACCACGGCCGGGAAGACGTTGGGCGACACGACCTTCGACCGCAGCGCCAGCGCCTGCGTGGACTCCGCCGCAGGCGGCAACCACGACTGGGCGTCGTTCTTCTCGGCGCCGGTCAGCTTGCCGGACAGCGGCCCCGCCAGCGCCACCACGACCAGCCAGAACACCAGCACAAGCCACTTGGTCCGGCGCCCCGCCGGGATACCTACCATCGATTTAAGCCTGGACATGTCCGATTCTCCCGTCCCCGTACTGTCCGTCCCTCGTAAGACGATCACGCGCCCCGTGACTCATCTCCCGATCGTCTTGTTGTTCGGAATGAGTCAATCCTGACGGATGGATCGCAACGAAGCCAGTTTTTAAGTGAGGAGGCGGGGCGGCCGGCGGTCAGGCAGCCGGATGGTTCGCGGGGGTTTCGTCGAGCTGGGCGCGGAGTTCGGCCATGGCCTGGTGGTAGGACTCGACCGTTCGCATCTTCACGTCCTCGTAGCCGCGCACGCTATCGGGCAGCTCGGCCAGCCGCACGGCCAGCGCCGCGGTGGCCGGGCTGACGCGGCCGATCAGGTGATCGACCAGGCCGAGGTACTCCTCGATCAGCTCGCGCTCGGCGATCCGGACCCGGGTGCGGCCGAACGGGTCCACCGGCGTGCCCCGGAGCCTGCGCAGGGCCCGCAGGAGGCGGAACGCCGGGACGAACCACGGGCCGAGCGCGATCTTCCGCTTCAGGCCGAGGGCGCGCAGGACCGGCGGGTGCAGCCGCCAGGACGCGTGGGCACCCGGCCCGAACTCGGCCTCGAGGCCGGCGCCGAGGGACGGCTCCAGGGCCAGCCTGGCCACCTCGTACTCGTCCTTGTAGGCCATGAGCTTGTACAGGTACCGGGCGACGGCCTCGGTCAGGGCGGTCGAGCCCGGCGTCTTGTCTTGTTCCGCGGCGCGGACCCGCTCGACCACGTCGAGGTAGCGGCGGGCGTAGGCGTGATCCTGGTACGCCGTCAGGTCGTCGGACCGCATCCGGATCAGCCGGCCGAGCGGAGACTCTGCCGTGTCCGGCGCGGTGGGCGCTGACCGGCCCGCGGCGGCCAGCACCGCAGCGGGCTCGGCGACGTACTGGCGGCCGCGCCGGAACGCCTGGAGGTTCTTCTCGACGGCCACGCCGTTCACCCGGATCGCCTCCTCGATGGCGTCTGGCGGCAGCGGCAGCGCTCCGCTCTGGAAACCCGCGCCGACCAGGAAGACGTTGGCGAACTGGTCGTCACCGAACAGCCCGAGGACAATCTGGCGCACGTCGAGCAGGACGGAGCCGTCCCGCACCCGGTCCAGGATCGGCTGGCTGACGGCGGTCCGGTCGGGGAAGGCCAGCGCCGGGTCGGACACCATCGGCCCGGTCGGCACCTCGGCCACCGAGACCACCGCGACGGTCCGGCCCGCGGCGGTCACGGCGAGGTTCTTCGGATCGGCGGCCACCAGGAGGTCACATCCCAGGTAGAGGTCGCACTCCCCGGTGCCCAGCTTGTTGGTGGGGGGCGGGGCGGAGCGGCTGAACCGGACGTCGGACACGACCGCGCCGCCCTTCTGGGCCAGGCCGGTCTGGTCGAGCGACCGTGTGTGCCAGCCGGCGATGAGCCCGGCGGTCGCGAGGACCTGCGACACGGTGACCACGCCGGTACCGCCGACCCCGGTGAGCCGGACCCCGAACGAGTCGGGGTCCACGACCGGGCGCGGGACCGGGAGCTCCTCCGGGGTGATCGCTTCAATCCCGGCCGCCTGGCGGCGGCCGGGCGACTCTCGCACGGTCATGAACGCGGGGCAGTCACCGTCCAGGCAGCTGTAGTCGACGTTGCAGGAGGACTGGTGCACGCGGGTCTTGCGGCCGAACTCGGTCGGCACCGGCTGCACCGACAGGCAGTTGGACTTGCGCCCGCAGTCCCCGCAGCCTTCGCAGATCCGCTCGTTGATGAACACCCGGGTCTGCGGCTGGGCGATCTTGCCCCGCTTGCGCTTGCGGCGCTTCTCGGTGGCGCACTCCTGGTCGTGCACGAGCACGGTGACGCCTGGTGTGGCCGCGAGGACCCGCTGGGCCTCGGCGATCCGGGAGCGATCCCACACGGCCACCGCGCGGGGCAGCTTGACGCGGCGGTAGCGGCCGAGGTCCTCGGTGGTGACGATGACCCGGGCTACCCCTTCGGCCAGCAGCACTCCGACGATCTGCGGCACGGTCATGCCGCTGGCCGGGCGCTGCCCGCCGGTCATGGCCACGGCCGAGTTGTACAGCAGCTTGTAGGTCATGTTCGCCCGGGCGGCCACCGCGGCCCGGATGGCCAGCGAGCCCGAGTGGTCGAACGTGCCGTCCCCGATGTTCTGCACGAAGTGGTCGCGGTCGAGGAACGGCGCCATGCCGATCCACTGCATTCCCTCGCCGCCCATCTGGGACAGGCCGGTGACCGTGCCGGCCTGCGAGGAATCCATCAGCAGCACCAGGGCATGGCAGCCGATGCCGCCGCCGACCAGGGTCCCGGGCAACGGCTTGGTCGAGCTGTTGTGCGGGCAGCCCGAGCAGAAGTACGGCACCCGGCTCACCAGCGGCAGGGTCGTGCGTACGTCGGCGGGCGCTGGAGCGGCCGCCGCCGTGACCCCTACGGCGGTCATCCGGCGCCGCAGCGGGCCCGTGATCAGGTCGGCGTCCAGCTCGCCGTAGGCCGGCACGAGCTCCGACCCCTCGGCGTCGCGCTTGCCGGTGACGGCCGGCTGGATCGGGCCGCCGTAGAGCACGTCGCGGATGGCGGCCTCGAGGAAGGAGCGTTTCTCCTCGACGACCAGGATCTCCTTCAGGCCGTCGGCGAACTCGCGGACGGTGGTCTCCTCGAGCGGCCACGGCATGCCGACCCGTAGCAGGCGGACCGGGCTGGCCGCCAGGCTGTCCTCGCCGATGCCCAGGCGGCGCAGCGCGGCCAGCACGTCGAGAAACGTATGCCCGGCGGCGACCACGCCGAGGACGTCGCCCGGGCCGCGCCCGACGACCCGGTTCAGCCCGTTGAGGCGCGCGTACTCCCGCGCGATGTGGAGCCGGTGCTCCATCCCGCGCTCGAGCTGGCCCAGCGTGGGGTGCAGCAACCGCGCCGTGGGCACGTGCGTCCCGGCACCCGGCGGGATCCGCGGAGCCGGCCAGTCCGCGGCCAGGTTGACCGTTGACGATCCGTCCGCGACCGCGGTGACGATCTTCATCCCGGTCCACAGTCCCGATGCCCGGGACAGCTCGATCGCGTGACGGCCGAGGTCGAGCACGTCCTGGCTGTCCGCCGGGTACAGGTACGGGATGCTCAGGTCGGCGAGCGCGGCGTCCGACGCGCACGGCAGGGTCGAGGACTTGGCGGCGGGGTCGTCGCCGACCAGGACCAGGGCTCCGCCCCTGGGGTGCGAGCCCATCAGGTTCCCGTGCCGCAGCGCGTCGGTGGCGCGGTCGAGGCCGGGAGCCTTGCCGTACCAGATGCCGATCACCCCGTCGCGGGCGGCGCCGGGAAGGGTGCACGCGAGCTGGCTGCCCTGGACCGAGGTGGCGGCCGCCTCCTCGTTCAGGCCAGGGACGAACGTGACATCGCATCCGTCGAGCAGCTGCTTCAGCCTGCCGAGTTCCTGGTCATACCCGGCCAGCGGAGATCCCTCGTAGCCGGAGATGAACGTCCCGACGCATCGGCCGGCGGCCAGGTCACGCCGGTGCTGGTCGATGGGCAGCCGGGCCAGGGCCTGGACTCCGGTCAGCTGCACCCGGCCCGAGGTGGCGGTGTACCGGTCGCTCAGCTGCGGGCGGGCCACCGTTTCAGTCATCTGGTCCTCCGGTTAGCCGTCGGGGCTCCATTTTGACGATATATCTAGTCAGGTGACCTACTGGTTCGCGGTCGGGCAACTCAGCTGCGCGGTGGTGAGCGACGGCCAGATGGAGCCGCCTCTGGCGCCACCGCTGGAGGCGTTCTTCACCCCGGCACCGGGGTGCCAGACCGGGACCTGCGCGAGGCCCTGGCCGCCGAGGGCCAGGGCCGGACCATGGTGAAGTGTGGCTACAACTGTCTGCTGGTGGAGACGCCGGACGGCCGGGCGGTCATCGACACCGGTCTCGGAGCGCGCTTTCTCGGCTACGGTCCGCGGATCGAGCCGCTGGTCGGCAGGCTCGGCGGCCAGCTGGCCGAGGCGGGGGCTACGGAGCTGTCCGCCGTGCTTTTCACGCACCTGCATCAGGATCACGCGCGCGGCGCCACCTGGTCGGGCGAGCTCACGTTCCCGGCGGCGACCGGGTTCGCTCATGCCGCGGAGGTGGCGTTCTGGTTGGCATCCGGGCGATCACCGCAGGACGACGAGCACCTGCCGGCGGCGCTCGAAGCGATCAGGCTGTTCGGCGACCGGTTGCGCCCGTTCGAGTCCGGCGGGGAGGTCCTTCCCCACGTCCGCGCCATCGACGCCGCGGGCCATACGCCGGGTCATACGGCGTTCGTGCTGGAAAGCCGCGGTGAGCGGCTGCTCTGCGTCGGCGACACTTTCTATGACAGCCTGCAGCTAAGCCACCCAGGATGGCGGACGCCCCGGGACCACGACGCGGAGGGGTCGGTCCTCAGCCGCCGACGTCTCCTCGGCTGGGCCGCCGACGAGAACCTCCTCGTCCACGCGTACCACATGCCGTTTCCCGGACTGGGCCGGGTCGAGCGACACGGCAGCGCCTTCCGGTGGATCCCAGCCGACTACAGCGTGGGCACAATGTGATGACATTGGCCCGGTTAGGACGCGCAGAAAAATAACCCGTGTCGTTTGGGGCAATAGAGCCGCATCAGGTGCCGCAACTGTCACGGCGCCGTGATCGGGTGTCAAAATACCCCCGATAGGGACCCGATAGGGGGTGTTTTGACCCCCAATGAAACGATCCGGGTGCCGCGGCCCCCGCAGATCAGGTCGACGGATTATTAGGCGACGCGTCCTAACCGGTACGTTGTCACATTGTCCCGGTTGGCTGGCCGCCCATTGAACCCCGCTGGCCCCGTGTGTCACAGCTGCACCCGAGCGCCCGCCGAACGATGGGGTTGGATGCTTCACGCTCCCGGTCGGGACCTGTGTCACCGGGGCGCCGGCAGCGGGCGCCTCTTTAAGCCGATGCCTTCGGCTGCGCCCGCCGGGTGACCTTCGGCTCGTCCTCGGGCGGGACCGCCTCCGGGGCCGCCTCGCGCGGCGGGGCCTGGCGGGCGGTTGCGGCGATCTCCAGGGCCTTGTCGACGTAGACCCGGTAGCCGAGGTCGGCCCGGTAGCCGTGGATCTCGGGCGTGTCCAGGCTGCGCATGAAGGACAGGATCTCCGGGCTGAACACCTGGCCGGGGACGAGCACGGGGTAGCCGGGCGGGTAGGGCGTGACGTAGGCGGTGGACACCACCCGCTCGCCGTTCTCCAGCCGCTGCTCGACCTCCTCCGGCCTGAGGTACTCGCAGTAGCTGTCGTTGTAGGACAGGTAGAAGGCGCGCCGCACGTCGCCTTCCGGGGTCGGCGCGATGGCCTGCCCGTTGGCGTCCTGGAAGCTGGGGTGGAAACCGCTGAAGTCGGGCAGGGACGCCGACGGGGCGGTCAGCCGCAGCACGGCGCGCTCGTGGCTGGCACGCTCGGCCGGGCTCATGTCGGCTAGCTGGGTCTCCAGGTCGCGAGCGATGGTGACCAGCACCTCGATCAGGTAGGCCACCGAACTGCGGGTGGTGCCGATCGTGGTCATGAACAGCACGGTGTTGCGCGAGGTCTTGTTGATCTGGACGCCGTAGCGGTCCATCAGGTGGCTGCGCTTGAACGCGTCGCCCTCGATGCCGGTGGCGCCGATGTAGATGGTGATCCGGGACGGGTCCAGGACGAATTCGTCACAGTCCCAGGCCTTGATCATGTTCCGCAGGCCGGAGCGCAGCGGCTGGTCGATACATGCCGGCCGGTATTCGGCCGGGATGAGGTCGGCAGTGGTCAGGCAGCGCATGTACTTGCTCAGCAGCGGGTGGTGATCCACCGCGTCGCGGAGCCGCATGGCGTTCTCGATCTGCTTCTGCACCAGCTCGAACCCCTCCAGTGCGGCCTGCCGGCGGCCCAGGTCCAGGGAGGCCAGGATCTGGTAGTTCGGGGAGGTGGAGGTGTGCGTCATGTAGGCCTCGTGGAAGGTCGCCTCGACCTTCTGGCCGAAATCCTGATCCCAGACATGGATCATCGAGCCCTGCCGCAGCGAGGTCAGCGTCTTGTGGGTGGACTGGGTGGAGTACACCCGGACGCGGGCCCGGGCAGGATCGGGCGTGAGCCGCCGCATCAGCAGCACCTCGTCGTCCGCGGCATCGATCGTGCCGAGCTCCTCGGCCTGGGCGTCGTATCGCTGACGAGATTCGGGCAGCCGCAGCCGCTCGGCCAGTGTTCGGGCGGCCCGCATGGCCGTGCGCGGCCGGGAGACCGGGTGGAATCTGGCGAAGGCGAACCAGGCCTCATCCCACAGGAAGATGAGGTCGGGCTTGATGGCCAGGCACTCCTCCATCACCCGGCCCACGTCGTAGACGATCCCGTCGAACGTGCAGTTGGTCAGCAGCAGCATCTTGACCCGGTCCAGCTTGCCCGCTCGCCGCAGGGCCAGCAGCTGGCGCTTGATCTCGGTGAGCGGGACGGCACCGTACATGGAGTACTGGTTCAGCGGATACGCCTCGAGGTAGGTCACCATCGCGCCGGCCAGCATCAGCCCGTAGTGGTGGGACTGGTGGCAGTTCCGGTCAACCAGGACGATGTCGCCGGGCTGGACGATGGCCTGCACGACGATCTTGTTGGCCGTCGAGGTGCCGTTGGTGACGAAGTAGGTCTGCCGCGAGCCGAACGTCTTGGCCGCGAGTTGCTGAGCCTCCCGGAGTGGCCCGGTCGGCTCGAGCAGCGAGTCGAGGCCACCGCAGGTCGCAGAGGTTTCGGCCAGGAAGATTTCCAGGCCGTAGAAGTCGACCATGTCCTTGATCCAGTGAGAGTTGACGATCGACTTGCCGTGCGAGATCGGCAGCGCGTGGAACACCCCGGTGGGCCGGTGGCTGTAGTTACGCAGCGCGCTGAAGAACGGGGAACGATATCGTGCCGCGACGCCGTCCAGGATGGATAGGTGCAGCTCGAGCGAACCTTCCCGGGCATGGAAGATGCGCCGGAAATGGTGGCTGAGCCGGCCGGCCAGATCCTCGACGGAGATCTCCGTCATCAGGTACAGGTCGAGTTCGGGCCTGATCCTGGCCAGCGTTCTGGCAAGTACCTGAGCGCGGTCATCCGGCGTATGGTCCATCAGGTCGTCAGCTCCGTCGATACCCGCGAACGGTGCGAGCAAGGGCGAGTCGTGGCGGGACCGGTGGGTGAACCGGCGGCGGACCACGCACGCCTGCAGCCTGAAGTTCAGCCGCGCGGCCATGACCGCCTCGTCGAAACTGGGCACCACGATGATCTCGTAGATGAACTGGTCGTCCGGGCGACGCCACCGCCGTAGCTCTTCCCGCAGCGAGCTCTCCTGCTCCTCGGTCAGGTCCTCGATGACGAGAACCTCGAAATAAGGCCGGTTACCGCCGAACTGCTTCGCCGGGTGGCTGTCGGCTTGATATGCGTCGTCTTCGGAACGCAAATCCCAGGCCTGACCGTCGCGGTAAGACTCGGTGACCAGTGCCCGGTTGGCCCGGCTCACCACTGCGGCGAGCCGGTCGTACTTACCGGCGGCGAAGAGCCGCCGCACCTCCCGGTAGGTCTGCGCGCCGGGAAACGCCCAGAATCGCTCGATCGACCCGAGGACATCCAGCAGCCCGGTTACCGTCTCGGCCAACTGCCCGACGGAACGCTGCTGGGCGCCGGCCAGGGCCAGCTGAGTAGTCGATTCCTCCAGGCTGGACCAGGTATCGTTCCTGAGCTGCCACAGGCTGTTGTACGCCAACGGCTTGATGTCAACCGACACGGTGACCACCTCCGCGATCTGGACAGGCGCACAGGCACCCTCGCTGGCCGCCTAACAGGCAGGATGCTCCTAGCGGGCGCTTGTGAACAAGAGCACGGAGGTATGTTGCCCCGGTTTGCGGTTCCGCGCCGGGGAACCGCAAACCAGAGCCCTGGTGGCGGATCAGTCCAGCAGGCCGAGGAACGGCGTGCTGACGTAGCGGTCCGGCACCGGCAGGTCAGATCCCCAGGATCTTTGCCTTCGAGGCGGCGAACTCCTCCTCGGTAAGGATGCCCTGATCCTTGAGGGCGGCAAGCTGCTTGATCTGTTCGATCTGCGGGCTCTCGGCGGCTTCGGGTGCGGCGGCTTCCGGTGCGGCGGGTTCATCCGCTGGAGCGGGGGCAGGCGGGGCCTGGTCCTGGTACTGGTCCTGGTCGGCCGCGGCGCTCCGCTGCGCGGACTTTGCTCCCATGTGGGCTGCGGTCCCGGCCACGACCGGCCATTCGTGCAAGGGGTCGACGTCGTCGGAACGGCATGTCAATCGTCTCCTGTTGTGTTGGCGCCTTCGGCGCAGGACCATTCGGCGCGAATGGTGCGGGTTGGTCGGTCTCAGCCGAGGGCGTCGGCCAAGGCGCCCATGGCCTCTTCGATGATCTCGCGCGGGATTCGTGCGCCCTCGAGGATTACTCCGTTCGCATTGCGCACTGCTTCTGCGAACGGGCCCGCCCAGGCGTCCTCCCAGATGATCAGCACGGCTGAGGTGTTCGGCTCGAGGCTCAGAGCGGCGTGGGCCACGTCTTCATCGGTGAGAATCCCGCCCACTTCGGCGTCGAGGCCGGCGAACGCCGCCAACTCCTCGACAGCATCGAACTCGACCACCTCCACACCGCCGG
>WNGL01012358.1_pt1 | contig 12924 bp, 13 predicted proteins | sample 5400591 | NCBI WGS metagenome assembly WNGL01 (sample SAMN13153377, study PRJNA577476) | soil metagenome | isolation source: 80 cm soil or saprolite under Garry oak tree replicate 1 | place: USA:California | collected 2016-06-15
CAGAACGTGCCGTCCACCCAGAGGGCACCGACCGCAGTCACATGCGGGCTGCCGTCCTCGTTGATGGTGGACAGCCACGTCGTGCGGGAGTTCGCCGCGTCCGGTCGCGGTGCCGGCCCCGCATCGAGCTTCCCGGCAACGACGGCCCAATCCACCGGCGGCAGCCCATCCGCCTTACCCAGATTGATGATCTCCATATCCAGAACCTACCTGCCCGTTCTTCCCCCGGCGAGCGCAGTCCGCAACGAGACTCGCGGCCGAACGCCAGGCGCGGCAGCAGAGTGAGTTCGCCCGGCGAGGAGTCGTTCGTTAGGTTTGTCCCGATCGGAACAGCGCGTCGATGGGTGCGACAGTCACCAGATCTTTCACGGTACGGGCCAGATGCCGGCCGAGCGTGATCAAAGCGTCGGCTTGAAGCCGGGTCGGGGCGACGTACTCGGCGTCAAACGTGTCGGGCCAGCCGAGCTGGCCGGCGCCCTTCCAGGCGACGTTCTGCAGGACACGGTCCCCGAGCAGCCGGATCCGCAGCGCGCGCAGGTAGCTGAGCTGCCGGTCAGCCTCCGCCTTGGTCATCTCACCGCGATGTACTGCCGGGTAGAGGAGCGACAGCACCTGTGAGCGAAGCAGCGCCGGAGCCAGGATCTGATGCTCGTCGCGGATCACGGCCTGGTCATGGGCCAGGCGAATGGCGACGTCCGGACCGATGACGTACTTGGTCATGGGCAAGACCTGTTCCCTCCGCCGCTGCATCGCAAGCGCCCGCCTCAGAGTAAGGCGATGCCGGGCCTGGCCGGGCGGCCACGTGCTGATGCCGAGCTGAGTGGCTCGGGCCTGCCTGGCAGATACTGGGGCGATGATCCGGCTTGGCGTGCCCTCGGACCACCCGGCCGCATCCGGTGTCTATCGCCAGGCGTCGTTGTCCAATCCGGCGGAACCTGACAGCCTGCTGGCCCATCCCGAACACCTGGTCCTGGAGCCCCGAGGGACTGGCCGAGGGCCGCACGTATGTCGCGGAGAAATGCAAGTTCCTAGTGGGTTTCGCGACCTGGGCCGAGGCCGGCGGCATCGCCGAACTGGAAGACCTGTTCGTGGACCCGGTCTGGAGGCGGCGCGGGATCGCTACAGCGCTGGTCAGCCGCATCGCGCAGATTCTGCGGGCGCGGGGGGCGGAGTCTCTGGAGGTGACCGCCAACCCGCACGCGATGGGGTTCTACCGCGCCACCGGATTCGTCGACTGCGGGATCACCGTGACCGACCTTGGCACCGCCCCGCGCATGGTGTTAGCGATCCAATGACTGCGGCTCTTTGCCGATCCCGCTCAGCGGCATGAGCGTAAGTTGTCCCACGGCTCGGGGGGCGAGTTGGAGGCCACCTGTGCGTTTGTACTTGTCGTCGTTTCGGATGGGCGATCATCCCGAGCATCTGGTAGCCCTGGTGGGTGGGGACGGCCGCCGCAGCGTGGTCATCGCCAACGCCATGGACGATGCGCCGCGAGATGTCCGCCGCGCCGGGGTCGAGCTGGAGCTGGCCGCGCTGGCCGACCTTGGCGTGGGCGCCGCAGAACTCGACCTGCGCGGCTACTTCGGTCAGCAACAGCGCCTTCGGCAGGATCTGGCCGGGGTTTCTATGGCATGGCTGCGCGGCGGCAATACGTTCATGCTTCGCTATGCCCTGTACCTCAGTGGCGCCGACACGGTGTTTCGGGAACTGCTTGCCGCAAACGCGCTGGTCTATGCCGGGTATAGCGCTGGGGCGTGCATTCTGTCGCCGAGCCTGCGGGGTCTTGAGCTGGTCGACGACGCTTATGCGGTCACGCGGGCCCTACGGCTCGCAACCGTTGTGGGACGGTCTGGCGTTGTTCCATGAGGCGTTCGTCCCGCACTACCGGTCACCGGGGCATCCCGAGACGGCTGCGATCGAGCGGGTCGTGACCCGGTATCGCGCCGAAGGGATCGCTTACCGCACCCTGCACGACGGGCAGGCCCTGGTAGTCAACGGCCCAGACACCAAGATCGTATAGGCGAGCGATCAGGACCAGCCGGCTCGCCAGCAGGGCGAGAATGCCGCCATCGAGGTACTACCTGCGGCAGATGTGCGCGTGTGCCAAGCCGAGAACGTCTGCCGGGCGGGACGGGAGTCAATGGCCGCGAATGTCGATGGCGCGGGCCAGCCGGTCCAATGCCGGCTGGGTACTCGGCTGGAGACGGACGATGAGGTCGTCGATGCCGAGCCGTTCGTACGCGTCGATCGCGCGGGCCAGCTCGCCGGCGTCGCCGGCGAACGACCCGCCGCCGGCCTGGCCGGGATCAGTCAGCTCGCAGTCCATGCCTACGGTGCGGCGCAGCGTGGCCGGGTCGCGGCCTTCGGCCAGCAGCGCCGCGTGCAGGCCGGCCAGCCGCTGGCCCAGCCGCTTGCCGGGTAGCCCGAACCAGGCGGTGTTCCAGGCATCGGCGTAGCGTGCGGTCAGCCGCAGCATCCGCGGGCGGTTGCCGGCCACCAGGACCGGGATCGGCCGGTCCGGCGGCGGGAGCAGCACCGCGTCGCGGACCTGGTGGTAGCGGCCGGCAAAGGTCAGCCGCTCGCCGCGCAGCAGCGGTCCGATGATCTGCAGCGCCTCTTCGAACCGGGCGACACGGTGGCCGGCCGGGAAGCCGAATGCCAGGTACTCCGGGTCATACCAGCCAGCGCCCAGACCCAGGACGAGACGACCACCGCTGACGCCGTCGGCGGTGACCGCCATCTTCGCCAGCAGCGCCGGGCTGCGAAACGACACGCACATCACCAGCTGGCCCAGCTCGATCCTGCTGGTCGACGCAGCGAGCGCGGCCACAATCGTCCAGGCCTCGTGGATGGCCCCGGCGGGCCCGCCCGCCGGGCCGGACAGGAAATGGTCGCAGACCCACAGCGAATCCAGCCCGATCGCCTCGGCGTGGGCCGCAAACGCGTGCATCTCCCGCCAGGCGGGCAGCCGGCCCGGTCCATCCGACGCGCCGAACGGCAGCGTCACGCCGATCCTCATCGACGCGAGAGCCTAGCGCTCAGACCGCCGCACCGCGATCCCGTGATGAAGCCGCGCTGCTCGTCACGAACAAGAATGCCACCAAGCCGACGTCCGCGACATAGACCAGGCGTCGAACCGCTTCGCCGGCGGCGTCGACCTCTCAGCGGCATGCATGACAGGATGCTCGATTCGCGTTGCGACTACGGGCTACGCCGACAGAAGGATCGCACGTCGCCGATTGCTCTCACTTGGCCTGGCCGGTCCCAGCGAACTTCCAGCGATCTTCTCATCGGGCATGATCAGGACATGCGCGAGCAGCGGGTATGGCCAGTGCGCTACCAGGTGACGATAAGGTCTGGCCTCGGGCAGATACGAAAGCAGCAGGTCGTGACATGGCTGGGGCCCGAAAAGGCAATAGCGATGGCTGCCCACGCCGATGGGCTGACCGGATGGAGTTCTAAGGAGTACCCAGGCTTCCGAGGCCCCAACTCCTCGCGCAGCGTCCGGCATGAGCGCATGCCGGGTGCGGCATGAGCGGATGGGTCTCATGGCCCCATGCCGGACGGAGCAGTCCCGAGCGGATTCCGCCCGTATGCGCCTCTCAGAGCAATTCCCGGCACGAGTTACCACATCTAGCGTTAGATCCGTCTCAAGGATTCCTGCACTTGGCCGCAGCCTCTGGACTGCGATGGTTGACAGGGCAATCCCCGTGATGGTAAATGCGAGCCTTCCGCTTGCGCCCCGATCGGATGGTTGTTGCTGCTGAGCGCTGCACCGAGTACACCGCGTTGTCGATGGGGTGCATCGCCCGGCGGGCTCTCTTTACCGCCTTGGGCGTCACCGCTCGCTTCACAGCGCGGCCTGGATGCATGGCCCGGCGAACGCTTCGCGGAACGAGCAACCTTGAGAAAAAGCCCACCTTGGCCCCCAAAGTGACGAAACCAGCCCGTCGCAGAGTACGCCCATGGTGGTCACTCGGCTAGCGAATCGATCGGCTGTCGGCCCGCTGAGGCATGGTCACTATCTGCCCGCCTCCAGGCATGCCGCGGGAACAGGTGGGCCACCCATCCGGGCGCGCCACCAGCGGCACGACCGAGCGCTGTTGGACGTCGCCTGCACTCGTCCGCCGGGGTTGCCGGCAGGACTGCGCCGGGAATGGTTGACCGGAGGGTTCTTGGCACGGATGCTGCATCCTATGCGCGGCTTTCCCCGCGTATGGAGGAGCATGCATGCCGCACATCGCCCTGAACTCCGACGAACCGGGAATCCGCGGTTTGCTCCGGTTCCGCCCGGAGACTGGCCGCCCGCTGAGCGACCTGGCTGAGGTGCTGCTGCGCGGGCCGAGCACCCTGTCCCGGGGCGAGCGGGAGCTGATCGCGGCTTACATCTCGGCGCTCAACGACTGCCAGTACTGCTCTTCTTCGCACTCTGCCTGCGCCGCAGCCCAGCTACCAGGCGGCATGGCGCTGGTGGAGCAAGTCCGCGCTGACGCCGGTAACGCGCCGGTATCAGCCAAGCTGAAGGCCTTGCTCGGGATTGCGTCGGCGGTACGGCAAAGCGGGCTCGAAGTCTCCGCAGAGGACGTGGCCGCAGCCCGCGTGGTGGGCGCGACGGACCTGGAGATCCATGACACGGTGCTGATCGCGGCAGCGTTTTGCATGTTCAACCGGTACGTCGACGGACTGGCCACGATCGCCCCTCAGGACCCCGCCCTCTACGCCGCCGGGGCGCAGCGCCTCGTCATGGAGGGTTACCTGGCGCTGCCGGCCGAGCCCAAGGGCGACGGCTGACCGCCCGGGGTCAGACTCGACGGCTACGTACACGATCATCGACGCGCCGGCCCAGTCGGCCCGATTGCCGGGGCGAGCGGACTGCGGCAATAGCGTGCGTTAGGTGGTGTTGAGACGCCGAAGCGGAGTTGCCGGCTCGAGCCGCCGGGTTCTGACGGAACGCCAGCCCGCACATGAAGGTCGAAGCTGCATGGGGAACGGCGACCTTGCCGCGGGGCCGCCCCCCTGCCGTCCTTATCAGCCGGTGCCGGCAACGCGTGTGGACCCCGCCGGCGATGGGTGCAGAATGTGCCACGCATCGGCAACGGGCGAGGGAGGGTGGATGCTGATTCCCTATGCGCTGATGTACCGGCTGGGGTTCGCGCCCTGGGAACGGCGGCCGATTGTCCCGGCATGGCAGCGGGTGACCGAGGGCCCGGGCGCGCTGCCGCCAGGCCGGGCCCTTGACGTGGGCTGCGGGACGGGGCGGGATGCTGTCTATCTAGCTAAACGCGGATGGCAGGTGACCGCGGTGGACATCGTCGCTGACGCGATCGGCAAGGCCCGGCAGCGGGCGGCGCAGGAGGGCGTCCGGGTGCAGTGGATCACAGGGGATGTAAGCGGGCTGGGCGGGCTCGGCCTGGAACCCGGATACACGCTCTTGTACGACTTTGGCTGCATCCAGGGCCTCCCCGGCCCGGCCCGCGAAGGCACGGCCGCCGGGATGACTAAGCTCGCCGCGCCGGGAGCCACGCTCCTGCTGGCGGCCTTTGCGCCCGGCCGCCGCCTGCTGCTGCCCCGCGGGATGGGCGAGGATGAGGTCATCGGCCTGTTCGGTGACGCCTGGGAGCTCGCGGAAGCCGAGCAGGCGACCGACCCAGCCGCGCCGCCACCGGTCCGCCGTGCCCGCCCCACCTTGTACCGGCTCACCCGCACGGCAGGCCCCGACGGAGCGCCCAATCTGTAGCGGCCCGGCCCTTCAAGATCATCGGCACGCGTGTTGCCGCCGTTCGGCTTCTAAGATTCACTGCGGCCGTCGGACCGGGCCCGCGGGAGGGCCGTAGAAGGCGCAGTCCTGAATAGCCACGCGATTGGCGGCATGAGCGGGGCCGTCAGGCGCGTGATGACTGGGGAACGCACCGGATAGGGCCAGGCGAACCTGCCAGGATGGTCGCGGGGAATGGAGGTCAGACGAGATTGAGCGCCGTGGTTACCGGGATCTTCACCATCGCCGGGGTCGTCGTTACGGCGGCCGCCGCGCTGCTCGCGGCCTGGATCAAGTTCAAGACGGATCGGCGCCAGGAACTGAGGAAGGAGCGGCGGGAGCTGTATGCGAGGTTCCAGCACGCCAGCGCGCAGATTTGGGACGCGCTGTTCCGGGTCGTTCCGGCCGGTGAGAACGGAGCAGAACCCTCAGGAGATGCCATCAGCGCCGCGGACGAATCGTGGATCGCATGGGCAAAGATCTGGATGGAAATGTCCATCGTGGCCAGCGACGAGGTATGGCGGATAACCGAGCCGTTGTTCGAGGAGTTCAGATCGGCCTACTTCCACAGACGCCTGCCATCAGAAAGCCACGAGGATGCACTCCGCGAACAGATGAGGCATGAGCTGGGCCGTTGACTGTTCCCCGCAAGGGTCATCAGCAAGATCGTCCAGGCTCCAACAGGCGCGCGGTCGGCGGCATAGCGAGTGTCTGGCGCCAGCGTCATCGGCGCCTTCGTCTGCCACGATGGTGTTGTGAACGAGCAGATCACGCCGATCCTTCGCACCGGCGATGCCGAGGCCGCCCTGACCTGGTATGCGCGGCTGGGCTTCGCCAAGGACTGGGAGCACCGCTTCGAGCCGGGTTTCCCGCTGTTCGTGGCGATCTCGCGTGGGCCCATGCGGATCTTCTTGTCGGAGCACAAGGGCGATGCCCGCCCCGACACGCTGGTCTACCTGAGCGTCCATGACATTGAGGCGGTGGCCACGGAATTCGGGCTGTCCGTTGAGCAGGCACCGTGGGGGCCCGAGGTCGAGTTGCGCGATCCGGACGGCAACCGGCTGCGGATCGGTGCGGCACAGGGCTGACCAACCCGGTCCGCGTTAGCCTGTGAAGTCCCGCCACGAGAATGGGCACTTCTGGGATAGCAGTCGTCAGCCGCCACATCCAGTCAGCGGCATAGAGAGTGCATCTAGGGCCGGAAGCCTGTCGCCGGGCGGCCCTGGACGTATATATGGTCGCCGGGTGCCAGACGCGATCTTTGCCAGCCCTCGCCTGGCACGCATCTACGATGCCTTCGACGGACAGCGGGATGACCTGGCCGCCTACCTCAGTATCGTCGAGGAGCTGGGCGCCGTCCGCGTGCTCGACGTCGGGTGCGGGACAGGATGCCTCGCGGTCTTGCTCGCTGAGCGCGGCCTCAGCGTTGTGGGTCTCGACCCGGCCGGGGCGTCGCTTGAAGTCGCCGCGTCCAAGGACCCGGCCGGGGTCATCACCTGGGTCTGCGGCGATGCCGCGAAGGCGCCGGCGTCTGACGCTGACCTGGCGGTGATGACCGGGAATGTGGCACAGGTCTTCCTCAGCGATGCGGACTGGGCACGGGCCCTCCAGGCCATCCACGCTGCGCTTCGCCCGCGCGGCTACCTCGTATTCGAAACACGGCGTCCCGAGCGCCGGGCGTGGGAGGAATGGGCTGCCGACACTGCTCCGGTCACGCTCGATATCCCGGGAATCGGCCCGGTAGATCGGCGCTTCGAGGTCACCAGTGTGAGCCTTCCGCTGGTCTCCTTCCGGTACACCTACGCGTTCCTGCACGACGGTGTGGTAGTCGCCTCGGACTCGACCTTGCGGTTCCGCAGCCGCGATGAGATCGAATCGAGCCTGGCCACCGGCGGCTACCGTGTCCTGGACGTGCGAGAAGCACCTGACCGCCCGGGTCGCGAGTACGTGTTCATCGCCGAGCGCACCACCTGACATAACAGCGGCATAGGGCGTTCCCGCGAGAACGCCCGAGCCAAACTCACACTGTCGGCGGCATGAGCGGGCGTGTGGCGCCGACACAGGAGGCTCAGCAGACTCTGGAACGAGATGCCCCTAGTCGAATCTAGGTCCCGGCGAAGCCCTAGTTCAGGCATCGAAATGCGCTGCTACTCCGCCAAGGATTTGCCGGCACTTGCACCACCATCTGCGCGAAGCGGATCGGCTTTCAGGTATCCCAGGAGGTATGCCAAAATCGTCGCGGTCGCTCCGGTCAGGGTGGCAAGTGTCGCGGCTGAAAATGTGTGCTTCCACCACGTGGCAGCAGCAATGGCCCAGAAGATGGTGGCGATCGCGCCGCCGAGCGCCGCGGCACTCACCTTCGGTGAGACCGCAGCCGCTGCTGTTGCGCGTGCGACGAGCGGACCTGACGCAGGAGTGGTCATCCTGTTTTCCTTCCTTGAAAGTGCCTTCCAGGCACGACGAATCGGTAGCTTGGAGAAGAGGCTCGTCAGGGCAGTAAGAGTCCCGGTTGACCTTGCCCCTGGTGTCCACGGTCCTACCGCGCCGATAAACAGGAACAAAAGCCCTGCGATCAGCAGCGCGATCAAGATCTGAACCGTCTCGCTATGGACAATCGCCGGAATCAGTTTTGCGACAATTACAACACATGCGCCCACGAAGATGAATGTTCCAAACGCCAGCCATACGTTGGTCTGACCCCGGGGTAGCGCGGGCTCAGTGGTTATCTCGACGGCACCGGGCTGCGCGGCGTCAGATGCCCCAAGGCGCCGATATGAATCGGCTGCATTCCTGAGCTCCGCTGCAGTGATCTCCCGCTCGGGGTCACTATCTTTGATTCCGCTTAGCGCCCGGAATAGAATCTCGCCTTTATAGTTGTCGGCGAGCGCTTCCAGCTGGTCTCTGGCCTCTCGATTGAGCTTGAGACGTAGCTTCACCTTGTTATTCATTATCCGGCCTTCGCGACGAGGTTCATGACGTTGGCGATGACGGCCGCGATAAATCCTGCAGAGATACTCTGCGTGAACAGCTGTTGGTGGCCACCGTGTAGCGACAGGCTTGCTACGAACACCCCCGCACCGAGGATGGCTCCCACAAAGTTCACTACCAAGGAGCTCCTGAAGCGCCATACGGCCAGCCCTCTCGGTGTGACAATCTCGATTGGACGGCCCAGACGCAACTCGACGACGCGGGCGATACGCTTGACCTGCGCGGTTGGCACGCGCATATCGTATCGCCGTCAAACAACGCAGACCTCTAGTTCGGTTCGTTCTGCCACCGATCTGGCGCAACTGGTCGGGGGCCCTGTTCCGGACTCTTGTTGCAGAATGGCTCTACCTAGTCAAATTAAGGGGACACCCTGTCTGACCTGGGTGAAGCTACACGGGCCTCTTCCTTCGATCCTGATCGCCGGGGCCTCCGCGGCGACAGCCCGCAGTTTGAGGCCGTGCTGGCGGCCATCGCAGTTCCACGGCTGGGGCCGGGCCAATGCCATGTAGAAGAGTGTGATCGCGCTGGTGTGGTAGCAGGCTGAAGCCGGTTACGGATTGTGTTCGTCAGGCGGGAAGTGCCCTTGATCGCGGACGGCGACACGCATCGGCGGGTGCGGGCTTGAAAGGGAGGTTCCCGGTAGAAGAGGAGGTACCACCCAACCTCTTCGTCCCGGGAGCCTCCTGATGCCGTTCTACCGTGCCGCGCTGCCGGATGTCACCTCCTGTGCCGGGGAGGATGCCGCCTTCGGGCTGGCGGGCGGGGCGGGGATGGTCGCAGTCCGGGTACAGGACCTGATCTCGCCGGCGGGGCGGGGGCTGGGCAAGGACGGCCGTTCGGCGCTGGTCGCGGCCGGGGCGGGCAGGATCGCTACCGGGGACCTGGTGGTGTTCCTGCGGCCGGTGGCGGTCGCGGCGGCGGTGGTGCGCCGCGACGGGCGGGTGCAGGCCGCCGGGCATCCGGCTGATCACGCCCGCCTGGGCCTGGCCGAGGAACGGCTGGACGCGCTGTGCGGGACCGCTGATGTGATCGGCCAGCTCGCCCGGGCCGTCACGCTGAAGGGAAAGGTCAAGGGGAAAGCGCGGCGGGCGATGACGGCTGGCCTGGCGATCCGGTTCGTCCTGCTCATGACCCTGATGCCCGCGGACTATGCCGAGGTGATGGCCGCCCTGATCGGTGACCTGGCGGCCGTGCCGTGGCATCGGCCCTATGCGCTGCCGGCCGCGACGGTGGCGTCCACGTGGCGGGAGGCGGTCGGGCCCGGTCCGCTGCAGGAGCTGCGGGACATGCTGCTGGCTGCCATCGACGCTGAGCACCGCGATCACGACTACCGGGCCGTCACCGTAGGGGACCTGGACGTTTACTCGATTGACGGGTCGCTGACCCGGGTCCCGGATACCCCGGCGAACCGGGAGGCGTTCGGGTCGGCCGGCACCGCCGACGACAGCGCCCCCTACCCGCAGCTGCGGGAACTGCGGCTCAGCAACGCCTCCACCCGCGCCACCCTGGCGGTGACCGCCGGGCCGTCGGGCGCCGCGGCCGGCGGCGGGCGGGAGAAGGGAGAAGCGGAGCAGAAGCTGCTGGACAAGGCCTTGGAGGACTACCCGCGCCTGTTTACCAGCCGCCGGCTGTGGATCATGGACAGGAATTTCCCCGGAGCTCCCCGCGTCCAGCGGATGCTCGCGACCGGCACGCACGTGCTGATCCGCGTCAAGGACGGCATCACCCTGCGGCCGGCCGGCGGGTTCGCGGCCGACGGCTCCTACCTGGCGGAGCTGTCCGGCGGCGGCGTCACCCTCACCGTCCGCGTGATCGAGTATCACGTCACCGTCGCCGGGCGGGACGCCCCCGAGCTGTTCGCCCTGATCACCGACCTCCTCGACCACGCCGCCTACCCGGCAGGGATGCTGGCCGCCGCCTATCATTGGCGGTGGATCGGGTCGGAAACCTGCCTGAAGGAAGCCAAGTCCGCGATCAGAGGCGCCGGCCCGTCCACCGGGCCGATGCTCCGCTCGCAGTCCCCGGCCCTGGTCGCCCAGGAGCACGCCGCCTGGGTGACCGCCACCGAGCTAGCCCGCGCGGCAGCACGCGCCGCCGCGGCCATCGCCATCCCCGCCCGCAAGGGCAAGCGCGCCGGCCAGCCCGTCCACCCCAGGGAGATCTCCTTCACCGCCGCGCGCCGCGCCGTCATCACCACCACCCGGGCCGGGGCGGCCACCGCCAGCCTGCCCGCCCCGGCGATCACCGCCAGCCGCGAAAGCGCCCTGGCCAGCCTGGCCCGCCGCCGGGTCGACGTCGACCGCAACCGCCACCGCGACCGCATGACCAAGGCCCGGCCGGGCTTCCCGCCCGGCGGGCCGCGCGTTCCCGCGCTCACCGCCAAGGCCCAGATCAGCGTCTGCGTGCCGATCGCCGCCTGACCCCTTTCCCCGTCCCGATGCACTCGCCGGCCCGTGGAGCCCGCCGCCCGCCCGGAGCGACAGCCGGGCCATCGCCATGCCCGCCACCGCAGTCACTCTCCGTTGAACACCCCGCCGACCGCACCGGACAGCGCACCACCGGCCCAGAACACCCGATCACGCTCTTCTACATGGCATTGGGGGCCGGGCCGACCCCGCACCCGGCCAGACCTAGTGCTGGCCGACAACGCCTCCGGGTCGCGTGCCAACCGCGCTTACCTGCGGCGGCGGGGGATCCGGTGCACGATTCCGGAGAAGGCTGACCAAATCCGCAACCGCAAAAAAACTACAGGAATGCCGAAACAGGGCAGCTAGAAGACCGAGCCAAAGGCTCCCGGCCCCCGGTGAGCATCGGGCCTCCCCAGGCCCGACACGAACTACGCACATAACTGATGGCCGGGCCGCAGAACCCCTGGCATTGGGGGAAACATTACACAACACCTCGCAGAGTCAATGACACATACTCACATCGGCATGTGAGTGAGGCGAGCAGCGTGGCCGTAGCGCTGATTGGCCGGGAAGGCTCCGACGGGCGCGGGCACTCATGGTCTGACTGATGATTGATATGCGCGTCGCCCTGCGGTATGCCGTGCGATGGGCCCTTGGCGCGTAGTGGTTACTCGCCAGGCCGCGCTGAAGGCGTGTGCCGGTCAGGGGCTGGCGGATCCTGTGTGAAACCCGCGACCGGCAGCTCGTGGTCCTGCTGCTCTGGAGGTCAGGTACTGCGGCAAGCCTACGGCGGGGCAGTGATCAGGCACCGGGGAGCCCTGCTCTCAGCCGCAGCCCCCGAGCCCCGCCAGTCCGAGTCTCCAGGCATCAACACCGGCGACAGCGGGGCCAGCCCTCCGGCTGTCTCCTCGCAGCCGAGCTACCGGCCGCGACGCCGCCCTGGTTGCTCCGGGTCCTGTTACCGGCCGGCCGTGGCATGGATCACGGGCTGCCGTCCATGACGCGGTCATAGTTACGGCGTGCCCGGGCGCCGCGCGCGCTGGCGCCGTACCGGCGCAGCATCTGCGGGGAGGTCCAGCCGTTCAGCTCCATCAGGTCGCCCTCAGCGCCTCCCCGGTCCAGCCAGGTGTGGCTGAAATGATGCCGGAACCTATGCGGGTAGACGGCGACTCCGCACTGGCGGCCGCGCCGGGCGACCATCTGGTAGCTGCCGTTGGCGGTCAGCGGGCCCGGGTTGTTAACTCCCAGCCACAACTGCGCCCGGTACGCCTGGGCGTGCCTGGCCCGGACGCGCAGATAGCGGTCGATGCTGCGGGCGGCCTCATGGCCCGATCCTGACGATCCGCGCCTGGCCACCCTTGCCGGGAACCACGTTTCCCGGTACTGCAGGTCAACGTCACTGCGCAGCGGCTCGTCCGGGTCATAGCGGATTCCGGCGAACTCGGACAGCCGGATGCCAGTCGCCCGGAACACCGCCATGATCGCGTAATCCCGGCGCTGGGCGAACGTCCGGCCCTGGCAGGCCTTCTCCAGGTTCGATAGTTCTCCGCTGGTGAACACCGGAATGAGCTTGTGGGCGGCGGCGAACCATCGCACCGCCTCGGTGTAAATCCGGATTGTCTTGGGCGACTTGCCCTCGGCTGCCAGGTGCAGCCGGAACGAGCTGATTTCCCCTTCGAACGCTCCCGAGGCGAGCAGCTTGGACTGCCGGGAACGCGATGCCGCTGCGGTCATAGTTTCCCTCTGTTCCCGCAGTAAGCGAGGACTCCACGC
>WNGL01026971.1_pt1 | contig 12922 bp, 13 predicted proteins | sample 5400591 | NCBI WGS metagenome assembly WNGL01 (sample SAMN13153377, study PRJNA577476) | soil metagenome | isolation source: 80 cm soil or saprolite under Garry oak tree replicate 1 | place: USA:California | collected 2016-06-15
GGAGTGGGTGTTCCCGAGCGCGGGCGCCGGGGCGCTGGTTGGCGGTCTGCTGTTCGGAATCGGCATGACGCTCGCCGGCGGCTGCGGCGCCGGCTCGATCTGGCGCGCCGGCGAAGGTCAGCTCAAGCTCTGGATCGCCATCGCGGGCTTCGCGCTGGCCGCGTCGTTCACCCGGCTGGGCCTCACTGCCGCCGGGCTCGCCGGCAAGCTCGGGGCCGCGGTGTTCCTGCCCTCGGCGTTCGGGTGGGGCGGAGCGGTCGTCCTCGTCATCGTGGTCATGGCGGCGTGGGCCGCGGCCGCCACCTGGAACGAGGCGTCCGACCGGTTCAGCGCGCTTCAATGAGAGGAGAACGGCGATGAAGGCGATGGGGCGACGTGAGTTCCTGCGAACGTCGGGAATCGGACTGGGTGTCGGCCTGCTGGGCGGTGGGTGCGCCACCGCGATGAAGGGTGATTTCGCACCGAAGACAGCGCGCCGGGTCGTGGTCGTCGGCGGCGGGTGGGGCGGCGCGACCGCCGCGAAGTACGTGCGCCTCGGCGACCCGTCCATCGAGGTCATCCTGCTCGAGCCCAACCGCCAGTTCGTCTCGTGCCCCTTCAGCAACCTGGTGCTGAGCGGCGTGCGCACGCTCGACAGCATCACCTTCGACTACTCGGGGCTGCGCCGTCATGGCGTGCGCGTGATCCACGAGATGGCGAGCGCGCTGGATCCCGCGGCGCGCCGCGTGCGCGTGGGCGAGGGCTATCTCGAGTACGACCGCGCGGTCGTCGCTCCGGGCGTCGAGTTCCAGTGGGAGCTGGTCGAGGGCCTCGCCGAGAACCAGGACAAGGTGCTGCACGCGTGGAAGGCCGGGCCGCAGACCCAGGCGCTGGCCGAGCAGATGCGCGCCATGCCCGACGGCGGCGTGTTCGTCCTCAGCATCCCGCCCGCGGCGTATCGCTGCCCGCCCGGGCCGTACGAGCGCGCCTGCCAGGTGGCGTGGTACCTCAAGCAGAGCAAGCCGAGGTCCAAGCTCGTCATCCTCGACGCGAACCAGAACATCATCTCGAAGACGGCGCTCTTCCGGGCCGCCTGGCGCGAGTATCCGAACATCGACTACCGCGCGTCGAACAAGGTGGTGAAGGTCGACCCCGGCGCGCGCGAGGTCACGACGGACTTCGGCGACAAGGTGAAGTACGACGTCGTGAACCTGATCCCGCCCCAGCGGGCGGGCACCATCGCCGTGCAGGCCGATCTCGTCGGCGCCGACAAGCGCTGGTGCGAGGTCAATCACCTCACGTTCGAGTCGGCCAAGGCGCCGAACGTCCACGTCGTGGGCGACTCGACGATCGGCCTGCCCGTGCCGAAGTCGGGGAACGTCGCCAACGCCATGGGCAAGGTGGCGGCGGTGGCGATCGTCCACCAGCTCAACGGCAAGCAGCCGCCCCAGCTCGCCCCCGGCAACACGTGCTACTCGTGGGTCAACGACCGCGAGGCGATCGCGGTGGTCAACACGTACCGGATCGAGAACGGCAAGGTCGTGCAGATCGAGCAGAAGCTGACGCCCGGCCAGAGCGCCGCGGTGGCTCAGAACTCGCTCGGGTGGGCACGGTCCATCTGGAACGACGTGGTCGGATAGGAGGAGACGCCCATGCAGGTCGTGATCGGTATCGCTCTCGTCCTGGCTGCGGCGTCCGTCGCCGGCGCCGGCCCGCTCGACACCCCCGGCGCCATGAAAGCGCTCAACTGCTCGGCCTGCCACGGCTTCGCCGGCCAGAGCGCCGGCGACACCATGCCGATCCTGGCCGGGCTGTGGCCGGAGTACTTCAAGAAGGCCATCGCCGACTACGCGTCCGGCAAGCGGCCGTCGACGGAGATGGAGCCGTACGCCAAGCAGGTGATCCAGTTCGGCGTCGACGATTACGCCGCGTACTTCGGCGGCCTCAAGCGCGAGCCGACCAAGATCGCGGTCGACGCCACCGCCGCGGGCCGCGGCCGCGCGGCGGCCCAGCCCTGCGTCATCTGCCACGGACCGGATGGCCGTGGCGATCGCGCCAAGCTCATTCCCGATCTCGCCGGTCAGCCGCCCGGCTATCTGAAGAACCAGATGATGCTGTTCCGCGAGGACAAGCGGAGTCCGGGCGATCCGAGCCTCAAGGCGATCAAGGAGCTGATGAAGTCGCTGTCCGATGACACGATGAGCGACCTGGCGGCGTACTACTCGAGCGTACGGTGACTTGACGCGGCCTGGATTCTGGATACAGAATCCAGGCCACATGCCCAGCCCTCCCGTGGCCCCGCTCCGGCGGCGGCGCCTGGTGGACGACGCCACCCAGACGCTCCGCGACGCCATCCTCAACGGCCGCTTCACGGCCGGCGAGCGGCTGCGGCAGACCGACCTCGCCGACCAGCTCGCCATCAGCCGGACTCCGGTCCGCGAGGCGTTGGGCCGGCTCCAGCACGAAGGCCTGGTCGAGTTGCTTCCCGGTGGCGGCGTCCGCGTGGCGGTCCTCGCGCTGGAGGAGGCCGCGGAGCTCTACGACCTGCGCGAGGTGCTCGATGGTCTCGCGGCGCGTCTGGCCGCCCAGCGCGCGGCGCCCGCCAGCTTCGCGCGGCTCGAGAAGTCACTCGACCGCATGGCTCAGTGCCTGGCCCGGAACGACGCCAACCAGTGGTTCGGTGCTCACGTCGCCTTCCACGAGGAGATCTTCCGGGCGAGCGGCAACGCGCGGCTCATCGCGCTGTCGGCGATGGTCAGGCTCAGCATCCAGCGATTCCACCCCGTGCTGCTGCGCACGCCGCATCGCCTGGCCGACGCCGACCGCGAGCATCGTGGGATCCACGCCGCCATCGTCGCCGGGGACGGAGAGCGCGCCGAGCTGCTGGCCCGGGCTCACATCGCCGGGGCCAAGGAGATCGTGGTGAAGGCCATCGCCCAGGGAGGCACGGATGGCGCTGTTCAAGCTTGAGAAGAAGGCGCCGCGCGGGCCCGCCGGCAAGTGGGACGTGGTCGTCGGTGAGGACATGTGCAAGGCCTGCGGGTTCTGCCTCAGCGTGTGCCCGACCGACGTCTTCGCGTGGCGAACGACCCCCAACAAGATCGGATGGTTCCCGATGATCGTCGCCCACGAGGACAACTGCGTCGGCTGCATGCTCTGCTATCAGATCTGCCCGGACTTCTGCATCGATGTTGCGATCAAAGGTGGAAACAATTAATGGCGACCGTCGAGCACGCCGTGAAGGAGACCCTGGTCGCGCCGTGGGAGGAGTGGGCCCGGCGCGAGATCAAGGGCCGCCGCCTGCTGGAGGCCGGTACGTACGCGATGACCGAGGGCGCCATCGCCGCGGGCTGCCGCGTCTTCGCCGGCTATCCGATCACGCCGGCGACCGACATCGCCGAGTACATGTCCAAGCGCTTGCCCCAGGTCGGCGGGTATTACATGCAGTGCGAGGACGAGCTGGCCGGCATGCACGCCTGCGCGGGTGCGAGCCTCGGTGGCCTCAAGGCGATGACGGCGACGTCGGGGCCCGGCTACACGCTGATGCACGACGCTTACGGCTGGTCCATCACCAACGAGATCCCGCTGGTGATCGTCGATGCCATGCGGGTGGGGCCGATCAGCGGCATCACGGGAGCGCCGGGCCAGGGAGAGTTCTACATCGCGCGCTACGCGAGCCACGGCGGCAACTTCGAGACGATCGTGCTCTCGCCGTCGTCGGTGCAGGAAGCGTTCTGGCTGACGATCGACGCCTTCAACCTGGCCGAGCGCTTCCGCACGCCGGTGACGATCCTCACCGATCAGGTCATCTCGGACATGTGGGAAGACCTGTTCATCCCCGACGACTACGACGGCCTCGACTTCGTGATCCCGCGCAAGCACAACCTCATGATGCCGTTCTATCCGGTGGGCAGCGCCGACCTCGACGTGCCGCCGAACGTGATCGGCCACGGGACCGGCGTGTGCGTGTCTGCCTACACGCATACCGAAGAGGGTTACGACATCGAGGAGATGGAAGCGCAGTGGGCTCAGACGTTCCGTCTCGTCAACAAGATCCGGCATCATCGCGTTGACCTCACGCGCTACGAGACGCTCGGCGTCGACGACGCCGACGTCATCGCGGTGGCCTACGGCGCCAACGCTCGTACGGTGAAGACCGGGGTGCTGGAAGCGCGGCGGCGGGGCGTGAGGGCCGGGTTCGTCCGACTCATCACGCTGTGGCCCTTCCCCGACGAGCTGTTCGAGCGCGATGCCCGGTACGTCGTCTGCGAGCTGAACTACGACGGCCAGCTCGTGCGCGAGGTGATGCGGGCGGCCCCGGACAAGCGCAAGGTGCACTTCATGGGCAAGAGCGCCGAGCTCCACACGGTGGCCGAGGTGGTCGCCGGGCTGGAGGGGGCGGCCCGGAGCGGCACCATCCCCGAGCTCCCATATATATGGACGGAGATCAGGTGATGGCTGAAGAGGTCCGGCGATGAACAAACTGGCAAAGAAGTACCTCCGGCCGAGTCAGATCCCAACCAAGGCCTGCCATGGCTGCGGGATCGGCATGATCGAGAACTGGCTGCTCCAGGCCATCGACGAGCTGGGGCTCAAGCAGGAAGACGTGATCTTCGGGACCGGTATCGGCTGTGTCGGGCGCCAGACCTTTGCGACGTGGGGCGGCGACAACTTCGGCGCGACCCACGGCCGCGCGCTGGCCATCGCCACCGGGCTGAAGCTCGCCCAGCCGGACAAGAAATACCTGATCGTCGTCGGCGACGGTGACGCCGCGTCGATCGGCACCTCGCACCTGATCCACGCCGCGCGCCGCAACCTCGGCGTGACCGTGATCTGCGAGGACAACATGGGCTACGAATCGACCGGTGGCCAGTTCTCACCGACCACGCCCGCCGGCTACGTCACCAACTCGAGCCCCTACGGCATGGTCGAGCCGCCGTTCGATCCCTGCGACGTCGTCAAGGCGGCCGGCGCCACGTTCGTGGCCGAGACGACGGCCACCCAGTGGCATCAGACGGTCAAGATCGTGAAGAAGGCGCTCGGGAACGACGGCTTCTCGTTCGTCCACGTGCGCTTCCCCTGCAACGAGAACTTCGGGGCGTATGCGCTGGGCACGCGCGACACGCTGAAGAACCTCGAGTGGATCTACGAGCACACGCAGGGCAGAAAGACGGACGGCACCGAGAGCGATTTCACCTGGGAGACCGGCATCAAGCACGACGCGTCCAACAGCCGCCCGGAGTTCTCGCGGATCATGCGCGACATGAACGCGCGCGTCCAGGCCGACCTCGCCCAGAAGAAGGGCGGGAAGGCCACCACCTGATGTCGGCCGCCGACGGCCGCACCGAGATCCTGATCTCCGGCTTTGGCGGCCAGGGCGTGATTCGCATGGGCCAGATCCTCGGCCTCTGCGCGATCAAGCAGGGCCACCGGGTGACCATGCTCAAGAGTCACGGTACCGAGACGCGCGGTGGTTACGTCCGCGCTCAGCTCGTGATCTCTCCCCGGTACGTCGACAGCCCGGTGGTCGAGAACGCCGACGTCTTCGTCGCGTTCTCGGCGCCCGCCTACCGGAAGTTCTTCGACTTCTGCCGGGGCAAGATCCTCTACGACCCCGAGATGGTCGAGGAGGTCCGGAGCGAGGCGCCCGAGCGTCACGTGGCGGTGGCGGCCACGCAGATCAGCAAGGAGCGCTTCAACAACGTGCTGTTCGCGAACATGGTCATGCTCGGGGCGCTGACGCGGGTGGCCGCGCTCGACTACGAAGCCATGCGCAAGGCCATGGTCGAGGTCATCCCGCGCTTCCACGAGCAGAACCTGAGCGCGCTCGAGGTCGGCTACCAGCTTCCGGTCCTCAGCGCCGCCTGACGTGGCGTCCCTCGTCGAGGAACGCCCCTGGCATCGCGTGTGGCCCGCTCACGTGCCGCGCTCGCTCGACTATCCGCATGAGCCGGCCTGGCGGCTGCTGGAGCGGAACCTGCCGCGCTTCGCCCACCGCGTCGCCTTGCAGGAGATCGATCACGAGTCGCTGGCTGCCGGCCGGAGCCTGACCTACGAGGAGCTCTGGCGCGCCGTGCGCGGCGTGGCGTCGGGCCTCACGGCCGCCGGCGTCGAGCGTGGCACGCGTGTCGGCCTCTGCCTGCCCAACAGCGCGGCGCTCGTCATCGGGTACTACGCGACGTGGGTGGCCGGCGGCACCGTCGTGCCGGTGAATCCCGGAGCGCGCGAGGGCGAGATCGGCGCGATGCTGTCCCACCGGAACATCGTCGTGAACACGACGCAGTTCGCCGAGTGGTACGCCTTCGCTCCCGGCGATGAGGTCTCCGTGTGCGCGCTGCCGCTCTTCCACTCCGGAGGGATGTCGGGCGTGATGAACGTCCCGCTCTCGGCCGGCGCCACCCTGCTCGTGTTCGGCCGGTTCAGCGCGGCGGCCGTCGCTCACGCGGTGACTCGCCACCGCGTGACGCGGCTCTTCGGCGTCCCCACGATGTTCATCGCGCTGCTCAACGATCCGGCCGGCCGCGCCGCCGACTACTCCTCGCTCCGCGCGTGCCGGACGAACGCCGCGCCGCTGCCGCCGAGCGTGAAGGCCGCGTTCGACGAGCTGGTCGGACGCGAGGTGCTGATCGAGGGCTACGGGCTGACCGAGACGAGCCCGCTCACCCACGCCAACCCGATCCATCGCGCGCGGGCCGGCTCCATCGGCCTGCCGCTGCCCGACACCGACGCGCGCATCGTCGACGAGAGCGGGCGCGACGTGGCGCCCGGCCAGCCCGGCGAGCTGCTCATCCGCGGGCCCCAGGTCATGCTCGGGTACTGGAACCGGCCCACGGCGACGGCCGAGGCGCTGTGTGATGGCTGGCTCAAGACCGGCGACATCGCGCGCATGGACGACGAGGGATACTTCGCGATCGTCGATCGATTGAAAGACCTGATCAACACCGCCGGCTTCAAGGTGTGGCCCCGCGAGGTCGAGGAGACGATCTACGCCCACGAGGCGGTGGCGCTCGTCATGGTGATCGGCGTCCCCGACGACTACCGCGGCGAGGCGGTGAAGGCGTGCGTCGTCCTCAAGGACGGCCACCGGGGCCGCGTGCGCGAGGCCGAGATCGCGGAGTTCTGCCGGGCGCGGCTCACCCCGTACAAGGTCCCGCGGATCGTCGAGTTCCGCGACGCGCTTCCGCAGACGACGACAGGCAAGATGCTGCGTCGCTTGCTGCGGGAGTCGTCCTGAGCCTGGCACAGCGGTAAGGAGGTCGACGATGAGAGTGCGCACACTGGCGTGCGTTCTGCTCGCGGTTGCCGTGAGCCAGGTGACGGCGCAGGAGAAGTTCCCCAATCGCCCGATCGACATCATCTGCACGTGGGGCACCGGCGGCGGTGCTGACACGATGGCTCGGCAGATCTCGAGCCTCACCCTACCGGTGCTCGGCGTGGCGCTTCCGGTCTCGAACGTGCCCGGCGCGTCGGGGAACACGGGCATGGCCCAGGTGCTCAACGCCAGGCCCGACGGCTACACGATCGCCACCTACATCCAGGACACCTTGATGACGATTCCGATGGGCCTGGCCCGTCACAAGGTCGACGACTTCGAGTGGATCGTCCGCACCCAGGTGGCCGACTCGTTCCTGTTCGTCAAGTCGGACTCGCCGTTCCGCTCGATCCAGGAGCTGTTCAAGCACGCGCAGGCCAATCCCGGCAAGCTGCGTGTCGCCGCGACCGGCTTCGGTACCGTCGACGACGTGACCGTGAGATTTCTGGAGAAGAAAGGCTACAAGATGACGACGGTGCCGTACCCGAAGCCAGGCGAGCGTTACGCCGCCGCGCTCGGCGGCCACACCGAGGTGCTCTACGAGCAGGCCGGCGACGTGCTGCAGTACCTGAAGGCCGGCCAGCTCAGGCCGCTGATCATCTTCGCGGAAAAGCGCCATCCGGCGTTCGCTGATGTGCCGACGTCGAAGGAGCTGGGCTTCGACATCACGCTGCCGCAGTTCCGCGGCCTGGCGACCCGCAAGGGCGTGCCGGTCGAGCGCGTGAAGGCGCTGGCCGACGCGTTCGCGCGGGCGATGCAGACGCCGCAGTGGAAGAAGTTCGCGGAGGAGTGGTACATGAGCCCGGACAGCTTCATGGGCCACGAGCAGTTCGGGCCGTGGGTCGCCGGCGAGACGGCGACGCTCGAGCGGCTGGTCAAGGACTTCGGGCTCCGCAAGTAGGATGCCGGCCCTGGCCCGCGTCGTCGCGCCGCTCGCCGGCGTGATCGTCGCCGTCGCGCTGTTCGCGGCCACGCGCGGCCTCGACGACGTCGCGCGCGGCGAGCAGCTCGGCCCCGGGTTCTGGCCGCGCCTGGTCCTCATCGGCCTGGGCCTGGCCTCCGCGGCCAAGCTCGTCGAAAACCTGCGGCGCGCCGCGCCGAACGACCATGCCGTGGCTCGCGCCGGCGCTGCCGGGCTGGGCGGCGTGCGCCGCGGCACGTTGCTCCTGGCCATTGCGACGATCGTGCTCTACGTCGCGCTGACGCCGTGGCTGGGCTTTCCGCTCGTCACCGTGGGATTCGTCGCCGCGTTCATGATGCTGGCCGGGGCCCGCTCGCCGGTCGCCATCGGCGCGGCGGCGGTCCTCGGGACGGTCGGGCTGCTCTACGTCTTCGTCAAGCTCGTGTACCTGCCGCTCCCCAAGGGCGACGGCGTGTTCGAGACGATGACGCTGGCGCTCTACCGCGGCCTCGGCATTTTCTAGCGCGGCGACATGGGCGAGATCCTCGGCAATCTCGCGACGGGCTTCGTCAACGCCGTTCAGCCCCTCAACTTCCTGATGATCGTCGTCGGCCTCGCCATCGGCATTATCGCCGGCGCGCTGCCCGGCATCACGATGCTGAACGCGATCGTCCTGGTCCTGCCCTTCACGTACCTCATGGGGATCGTGCCGGCGCTGCTGCTGATGATCGGCGTCTACTGCGGCGGTGTGTTCGGCGGCTCGATCACCGGAATCCTCTTCAACATCCCGGGCGATCCCATGAACGTGCCCACGACCTGGGAGGGCTACCGGATGAGCCGCCAGGGCCACACGCAGTACGCCCTCGGCCTCGCCATCATGTCGTCGGCCTTCGGCGGCCTGGTGAGCGCGCTCTTCCTCGCCTTCTTCGCGCCGCCGTTCGCGCGCTTCGCGCTCTCGTTCTCGACCGTGGAGTTTTTCTCGGTGGTCGTCTTCGGCCTGGCCAGCGTCTCCGTGCTGGGCCAGTCGTCGATGGCGGCCGCGCTCGTCTCGCTCTTCAGCGGGATGTTCCTGGGCACCATCGGCACCGAGGCCCAGTACGGCGTCGAGCGCTTCGCCTTCGGCATTCCGTTCCTCAAGACCGGCGTCGACTTCGTCACCGTCCTCATCGGGCTCTTCGCCATCGGCGAGGTGCTCGACCAGATCGTGGGGACCTCCAGCGAGCCGGCCGCCGAGACGCCCCGTGCCCGCGCGGTGCCGCGCTTGCCCTTGCTGGCGCTCTGGCCGCTGCGCGGGCCGCTGGTGCGAGGCACGGCGGTCGGAATCGCCGTCGGCGGCCTCGCCGGCGCCGGGGCGACGGTGTCGTCGTTCGTCTCCTACGGCCTCGAGAAGCAGATCTCGCGGACTCCGGAGCCAGCCGGGTCCGCTCCTCTTCACGCGGCAGACGGCCGAGGTCTACACGATCGTGGCCGGGATGATCCTGGCCAATGTCGTCATGATCGGGCTCGGCTTCCTGGCCGCGCTCTCCTTCGCCATGCTGATGAAGGTCCCGCCGCCGATCCTCAACACCTTCATCGTCGTCTTCTGCTTCCTGGGTGCGTTCGCGCTCCGCAACGATCTCGCCGACGTCTGGCTGACGATGCTCTTCGGCGTCCTCGGCTTCTTCATGCGACGGTACGATTTGCCCATCCCGCCACTGGTGATGGGCATCATCCTCGGCCCGATGGCGGAGCAGTACTTCCTCACGTCGATGGTGGCCCACGCCAACGACGTCAGCGTTTTCGTCACGCGCCCGGTGAGCGCCGCGCTGCTCGCCATCTCGGTCGTGATCGTGCTGTGGCCGGTCGTCAAGCGGCTTCGCCAGCGGTCACGGCCGGCGTCCGCGACATGACACTGGCGTTCGCCGCCACGCTGATGGGCCTGGGCCTCGGCGGTGCCTTCGTGGCCGGGCTCCTCGGTGTCGGCGGCGCCATCATCATGATTCCGCTGCTGCTGTACGTGCCGCCGCTCGTCGACGTCGGCAAGCTGAGCGTGAAGGCCGTGGCCGGCGTCACGATGGTGCAGGTGCTGGTCGCGGCGACGTCGGGCATGCTCGCCCATCGTCGACACCGCGCCGTCAACGCCGAGCTGGCGTGGGTGGGCGGCGTGGCGATGGCGTCGGGCTCGCTGGTGGGAGCGCTCGGGTCCTACTACGTGTACGACCGCTGGTTGCTGCTGATCTTCGCGCTCATGGTGACCGCCGCCGGCGCGCTCATGATCGTGCCCGTCGAGGCGGCGGCGCCGTCCCTGCCCATCGGTGAGCCTCGACGCTTCAGCCGCCCGCTCACGGCGACGGTGTGCGGAAGCGTCGGCGTCGGCGCGGGACTGGTCGGCGCCGGCGGCGCGTTCCTGCTCGTCCCGTTGCTGCTGGTCGTCGTCGGTGTGCCGATTCGCGTGACGATCGGCAGCTCGCTCGCCATCACGGCGCTCTCCTCGAGCATGGGCGTCGTGGGGAAGCTCGTCACCGACCAGATTCCGTACGAATCCGCGCTCGTCGTGGCGATCGGCGCGGTGCCGGGCGCCCAGCTCGGTGCGGCCCTCAGTCGCCGGCTGTCCGGCAGTCAGCTCAGGGTCGCGCTCGGCCTGATCATCGCGATCATCGCCATCCGCGTCTGGTGGGACGTGCTCACGTATCACTGATCGTTCGATCCGCTCGCACGACGGCTCGACTGACTGTGTCTTGCCGCCGTCGGGCCGGACGCTTCTGTTATCATCGGCTGCCCCGGCCCGGAGTGCGATCGCCACCCAGGGATCCCGGCCCATCGGAGGACGAGACGCGTGCGCTACGGCTTCGTGATCGATCAGCGCAAATGCATCGGCTGCCACGCCTGCACGGTGGCCTGCAAGGAGGAGAACCAGGTTCCCCTCGGCGTGTTTCGCACCTGGGTCAAGTACGTGGAGCGGGGGACGTTTCCGAACACGCGGCGGTACTTCTCGGTGCTCCGATGTAACCACTGTGACGACGCGCCATGCGTCACCATCTGTCCGACCGTCAAGTCGTGCATGCAGGCCTGCCCCTACGACGCGCTCTACATCGATCCCGCCACCCAGACCGCGGCCAAGTGCAACTACTGTGCTCACCGTCTCGAGGTCGGCCTCGAGCCCGCCTGCGTGATCGTCTGCCCCGAGCGCGCGATCATCGCCGGCGATCTCGACGATCCGCGCAGCGGCATCGCGAAGCTCGTGGCCACCGAGCAGGTGCAGGTGCGCAAGCCCGAGCAGGGGACGCGTCCGAAAGTCTTTTACGTCGGCGGCGACGCGGCGGCGCTGACGCCATCGCTCCAGGCACCGGCCGCGACCTACATGTGGGCGCAGCGCCCGGCCGCCGAGATCTCGCTCGTCAAGATGCTGGAGGGGCTCGGCACGGCGTCGTCGCACGGGGACGGCGCGCTGGCCCGGTCCGTGTACGACGTGCCGCACGTGCCACGTCCGTGGGGCTGGAAGGTCTCGGCTTATCTCTGGACCAAGTCGATCGCGGCGGGTGTGCTCCTCGTCGCCGCCCTCGGCGTCTTCTCCGAGCTCGCCGGCGGCGGATGGCTCAGCGGCACCGTCGCGCCGCTGCTCGCCCTCGTCTTCCTGGCGATCACGACCGGCCTGCTCGTGTTCGATCTCAAGCGGCCCGAGCGGTTCCTGTTCATCCTGCTCAAGCCGAACTTCCGCTCGTGGCTCGTGTGGGGCGCCTTCGTCCTGCTCGCGTATGGCCTCGTCGCGACGGCGTGGCTCGTCGCCGGATGGCTCGGCGACGTCGGGGCGTTGCGCGCGCTGGCGCTGCCGGCCGTGCTCCTCGCCGCTGCCGCGGCCGGCTACAGCGCGTTGCTCTTCGGCCAGGCCGAAGGCCGCGACTTCTGGCAGAGCCCGCTCGTGCTGCCTCAGCTCCTCGTGTCCGCCGTCGTCGCGGGTGCCGCGGCGCTGCTGGTCGTCGAGGCCGTCGGCCGGCGCGATCCCGCAGCGCTCGGCGGGCTGAGCGCCTGGCTTCTCCTGGGCGTCCTCGTCCACGCCGTGGCGCTGCTGATCGAGCTCTTCACATATCATCCGAGCCTCGACGCCGCCCACGCCGCGAAGCTCATCACGCACGGCCACTACCGGTTCAGGTTCTGGGTGGGCGTGATGGTGATGGGAACCGTCGTGCCGGTCGTGTCGATCGCCGCCCTGGCATCGACGCGATCTTCGATGGCCGTCGACGGAGTCACCGCCGTCGGGCTGCTGCTGGCGTCAGTGCTCGCGCTGGCCGGGCTGTGGCTTTGGGAAGATCTGTGGGTCAAGGCCGGCCAATCCATCCCTCTGAGCTGATGCGAGGCCGATCGACGTCGCCGCACGTCGTTCTCGGCCGTCACCGATCCTCACGTACACACCACGTACGCTGCGGTCGGCTCCGGCCTCGGGCCTCGTGCGGCTCGTGTCTCGGCCTCGCAAAGAGAACCCCGGTCGATCCCTCTGAGCTGATGCGAGGCCGATCCACGTCGGCCTCGCAGACGAAATCGCACTGAGGACGAGATGACGCGACCGATTCCCGAGCCGTTACATCCCAGTGCGCGCGAGCTGCCCGTCCCCGAAGGCCTCGCCAGCTATCCGCCGGTGGAGCGCTGGGACGACTGGGAGGAGTACGACGCCGTCGCGTGGCCTCGGAAGGTCAAGCGTCGCTATCGCCTGATTCCGACCATCTGCTTCAACTGCGAGGCGGCGTGCGGGTTGC
>WNGL01013327.1_pt1 | contig 12921 bp, 9 predicted proteins | sample 5400591 | NCBI WGS metagenome assembly WNGL01 (sample SAMN13153377, study PRJNA577476) | soil metagenome | isolation source: 80 cm soil or saprolite under Garry oak tree replicate 1 | place: USA:California | collected 2016-06-15
ATCGCGCTCATGGCCGCGTCCATGACGGGGGCCAGCGCAAGACCCATCCCAGCTCCAGCAAGCACGTAGGCTGGCAACAAGCTCATGTAGGGAACCGTCGTCGCGGCCAGCAACCCAATCCAGACCAACGCAGCCGCTTGCGCCAGCATGCCAGCCAGAACCACCGCGCGCCTTCCCAGTCGCTTCGTGAGCCAGCCGGTCAGCGGAGCAACCAGCATGATGGTGCCGGTCCAGGGCATCGTTTCCAGTCCCGCCACAAGGGGGGAAGCCGCGAGCACATTCTGCATGAATTGCGTCAAGAAGAAGATCGAACCCATGGTTCCGAGGTTCATCAGGAAGCCGATGCTGTTGGCGACGCTAAATGTGCGCACCGTAAAGAGCTTCAGCTCAATCATGGGTGCAGCCACCCGCTGTTCACGCCGCAGGAAGGCCACGAGCAGCAGAACGCCCACGACCAGGACCCCCAGCACGCGCACACTTCTCCACCCAGCGGTATTCCCGCTGGAGATGCCGACGACGATCGCCAGCAGACTTGCCCCAATCAAAACGCCGCCTGGGAGATCCAGCGCGCGCTGCTCGCCCCGGGACTGAGGCAGGTGCAGTCGTCCCAGCACCAGCAGGAGTATCCCAAGAGGCACGTTCATCCAGAAGACGGCATTCCAGTTCCAGCCACTCACGACCGCTCCTCCTACCAGGGGACCAATGGTCAGGCCAAGTCCTGCAATGCCGGACCACAGGCCAATCACCAGTCCCCGCTGGCTCTCGGGAAAGGTCCGTGTCAGAATCGTGAGGGTCAATGGGGTGATGCAGGCTGCTCCCACGCCTTGCAGCGCACGAGACAGGGCCAGCATAAGAGAGCTACTTGAAAGGGCAGCCAGAGCCGAGCCGAGCGTGAAGATCGCCACCCCTGAGAGCAGCACGCGGCGATGACCAAGTCGATCTCCCACAGCGGTTGCTGGGATCATGCCGATGGTGAAGACGAGGGCATAGGCGTTGACGGTCCACTCCAGGTCGGAGAGCCTGGCATGCAGAGCACGCCCAATGGCAGGTAAGGCGGTGGTGACTACCAGGCTGTCGAGCGCCCCATGAACAGAGCCAGGCAGACCAGGGCGAATACCCACCAGCGATGCGTCGTGGTCACGAAACGCCTCCTTCCTGTGCGCGCTTGCCGAGGTCTGTTTCATGGCGCTTCCTGTTTTGCGCTGAAACAATCATCCTGGTGATCGCGCCCGTATCATAGCTGGTCTCGTTTCCCATCACACACATGCCATATCCGAGGGGGGGATAGAGGCGGAGTTCACTCCGGTATCCTGCGCCTCCACCGAGATGGTAGCAGAAGCGTCTCTCTTCATTTCCATCAAGATGCCATCCCAATCCTATTCTCTGAGACATCTCGCGACCGCTTGTCGAGAGCTCCTCGCCACGATGGTTGCGCTGCGGTATGAGCATCTCGGCAATTGAGGAGGATTCAAGAAGGCGACGCCCTTCGAAGGTGCCACCACCCAGATAGGCCTTCAGAAAGTTCCCGATCTCAGCAACTGGCCCAAGCAGCCCTCCATAGGGTGCGCCATCGATGAGGAAACGGTGAAACGCGGTGTACCCGTTTCGGGTCGCGCCAAAGATGCGCCGATCCACCAGGAACCGTCCCAGTATGCCCATCATACTCCGAGATCGGACGTAGCCAGTGGCGACATCCTGATCCCGGAGATGCTCATACGAGAAACCTGTCAAGCGCATGTTAAGCACCTCCAGAATATGCTGCTGGATGTAGTCCGTATACCTCTGGCCTGAAGTACGCTCGATCACCTGGCCCAGGACCAGGTAACCCAGGTTGGAGTAGGCATAGCGCGAACCTGGCTCGAAGGTCAGCCGATGGTATTTGGCAAGGAGGCGCCTGGTAAAGTCGTCGAGATTGACCGCCGGTTCTTCGGCCAGATGGACCCAGGAGACAGGGATGGGATTGGCGATCCCTGACGAGTGACTGAGCAGGTGACGCACGGTGACCTCACGCCCGGAGGGATGATGCAACGGGAAGTCAGGCAGGTAGGCCCTGACTTCCCGGTCGAGATCGACCAGACCACGTTCGCGCAGTTGCATTAGCGCGGTCGCGGTGAACAGCTTGGTCATCGAGCAATACAGGTAGATCGTCCCGGCTGAGGCGTTCGTTCCTTGCTCCAGGTTGCTCCACCCATACCCACGTGCAACCAGCGTGTCGCCACCTCGCACGGCTATCACGGCCAAACTTGGTGAAACACGGTCTCCACGAATGCTCGCATGCGTTGATCAAATTGCTGATCCTGTACCTGTTCCACGCTCAGTCTCTTCTTCATGGCGAGTGCCTCTCTTTTCTGCCCTCAAACTTCTCAGGAGGACGTGAAGTCGCCTCTAAGGCTCGAATGTACGCTTTACACGCCAAAGATCAAGCATCGCTAACACCAGGTCGTCTCAGGCAGTCGTTCGAAAAAACATCATGAGCGCTCGCCTCCACCCGATTCACCGCCAGCAATGGCAATGTCAAATCTCGCACTTTGATCAACACCCCGTGCAGTGCAGCCTCATCGACGAGGGGACCGCGCAGCACCGTGTTGTCATCGGCGTCGTAGCTGATCGCTAGCCCCTCGAACCACTCCGACCACTGCTGGTCGAGGTGCGCCTGGACGCGAATTTCATACGTGTTCATCATGCTTCCTTCTTGGCATATGTCTGCGTTGTGTTCAGCATTCCCCCCACAACAATGATCAGAAACATTGAGCCGAACTATGCGACGTGCCTGGGCGGCAGTTGCGGAACGCATTCCTCGGTTGGTTTTGCTTCTTCCGCACGTGAAGTGGAGAGCGCACCACTCATGAGATACGCACCGAATGCGATTTCCCAGATAACGATGGGATAGACAACCATGCGCTCGATTCCGCCAAGGCCGAGGCCGAAGATCCCGTTCCACCGAAAAAATGGGCCTTCGAATGTCAGCGGGATAAGAGAGGCGAAGGAAAAGAGACCCAGGGCCACAGAGAGGTACTTCAGAGGTGATTTGAGAAACCAGAAAGCGACGATCGCCGCTGTGCTCCCGCCCAGGAAGGACGCGTTCGAGGCAAGCTCATGCACCGAAAGAAGCGTCTCAGGGACTGCCCCCGCGATCAGTGCGCCGAGACCAAATATGCCGAAGAGGATGCTGAAGCCCTTCTTCCTGGTTGCGCCATAGAACAGGATCGCACTTACGAGCGAGAGCAGGCCCATCAGGAAGAGAGTGGTGTCCCAGATATAGGACGAAGGAGAGACGATGACGCACGGAGTGAGCAACAACCCACGATGACAGGTTGCCCCGAGGTCGCTGAGATAATTGTGTTGTATGCTGTAGTTGGGATACTGTGTTTCGGCGACGATGACCAGGAGCACCCATTGGGCCGCTGCAACGAAGGCCAGAGCGCCCGCGGCCTTGAGCATTCTCGTGACGTTGGCCATGAAGTGCAAAGCATACCCTTCTCTCAGCTCCGGCATGGTCTGTCCTGATCTGCTCTGCCCTCCAGGAGTGAGGGGTTCTAAAACCTTGTTCTTTTCTGTTGACATTGCATTTGCTCCGTTTCTGTCAGATGAAATGAGTTGTGTTCAGCACTACACACAGTATGTGGCTCAACCAGGCAGGTCAGCATGTACCGAAGGATGTGTTGTGGAGTTGATTTTCTCACTGGAGCATTGACGTACGCCAGCTCCGAGGCTGGCTTGCGGGACAGGCGAGCTGGCCCGAACACGAGTACCACGATCAAGGCAGCCAGGCAGAACCCTCCAACTCCTAGCCAGTAGAGCAGGCCAGCGGGGACATGCGCAGTATTCATTGAGGGGAAGATCTGGGACCAGGTATTCGCCGCAGCGTGAAAAAACATGGCCAACAGCACGCTTCCCCGAGAGTTGTTATAGACCCAGGTCACGAGGACCGCGTCCGCAGTAGTTCGCGCCAGGAAGCCGAGCGGGGGCTCGTTGGCCAGATTCCCGAACGCACCACCGCCATGCGTGAAGAAGATGGGCAGATGGAACAGGGACCAGATGACGCCCAGGATCAGGCTCGCGGTGAGCGCGCTATACTTCCCCTGGAGTCGCGGCAAGGCATAGCCTCGCCAGCCGAGCTCCTCTCCATTGATCAGCAGACCCACCACAAAGAGGAGTATCACATTGAGGATCAGCTCCGCCAGTGAGAACGAGGGCAACGCCGGAGGTGTGCCGCCGAGGAAGGCGTACAGTTTGAGGGGGAGGAAGAACAGGAGGGCCGGGAGGAAGAGCGCCACAGCATACCACCCGATGCCCACCCGCCATACCAGGAGCCGACGCAGCAGCGTGCGGATCCCCGCCTTTCCACTGGTCGCGCCTGCGGCAATGAGTGCGGCAAGGCTAGGCCCGTATGCACCCAGGAGGGTGAGAACAATCCCGAAGCCTCCCATGGGGATGCGGAACGGGATCACGCCCCAGGAGCCAAGGGCATCCACGATCATAAAGGGCCACGTGAGCCCATAGGCCAGGACAAAGAAGGTCAGCAGCGGGTGGTGTTTGATGAGACGCTTGAGCGGTGAGGAGGTCGCAGGCAGCTGCGGCGTCGTTGTGATGGTGGACATGGTGTGTTTCCTTTCTTGTCATTCCTGACTACTGGGCTGTCAAGCTAGCCATCCCTCTTGCAGTTCGCTCTGATATCAGTATGCAGCTCAACCAGGCAGGTCAGCATGTACCGAAGGATGTGTTGTGGGGTTGATTTTCTCACGGAAGCATGAACATTGACAGGTGCGATTGCTTGTACTGGGGGTATGAGGAGTATTGAGACAGGAAAGCGGTGTCGTGCCGGCAGTTCGTTTACACTCACCGCTGAGAGATAGGTTGAACACAGCTAGAAACTGTCTGAAAAATCGTCCTAAACCACTTTCAGAGGTGCGTTAAAAACGGACTTCAGCATATTTTCAGACAGTTTCTCGTGCTCATCACAGGCCTAACAATGACCGCTATTACACCACCACTGCCAGATGTTGATCGTCTCAGAAGCGCCCGCAGGGCTCGGGTGGTAGTTGTGCACAGTATTCTTGTGCATGGCGAGATCACTTGGAGCGTACAGCACGACGAACGGGAACTGCGTCAAGTAGATCTGGTGGATCTGGTCGAATACCGCCTGCCGTTGGTACGGGTCAGCCGTCGACTGCTCCGCCATGTAGAGCTTGCCCAACTGCGGGTTGCAGTAAAAGGTGATATTGAACCCCACTGGCGAGAGCTGGTCGCAGGCGAACAAGAAAGAATCATCCGGGTCATAGCCCCCGTTAATTTCGAACTCAGCAATGTCGTACCTGCCCGACACGGCTCCCGTTGGAGGCGACGGATTACCTCCTATCAGGAAGGAACCAACGAAGGTGCTGGCGGCATAGTTCTGGATGTCCAGCTTGATGCCGATTGCCTTGAAATCCGACTGCAAGATTAATTCGTCGTCAGCCCGCCAAGGGTTGTTGGCCGTCGTCGAATACTCGAACTCTAGCCGCATGCCGTCCCTGGCGCGTACCCCATCGGTTCCCTTCACCCAGCCGTTCTGGCCCAAGAGCGCATTGGCTGCCGCAGGATCGAATGTGGGGCAAGGCGCGTCCGGCTGATAGCCGGGATGGTGGCCCTTGCCATGATCGGTACACAAAGGTACAGCCTGCCCATGCCGCGCCGTGTTGATCAAGGCCTGGTGATCTACCGCCATCGCCATCGCCTGCCGCACCTCCAGATGCTTGCCCAGGATGGCATTGTGGAAGTTGAAGTAGAATGCTTCGAAGTGCAACGAATTGGGATTGGAGGTGAGCGTATAGTTGGCCAGACGTTGGTAGGCGGTGGTCTTGGTCACATCAAGGAACCAGGCTGAGTCGATGGTATCCGTCTGCAGGTCAGCGAGGATGGTGTTCTGGTGGGTGACGATGCGGAAGACCACGCTGTCCAGGTAAGGGAACCCTTCCGCTGCTCGATAGTACAGAGGGTTCTTTACCATCGTGAAGTGATCCCCCGGCTTGCTCTCCTTCATCATGAAGGGGCCACTGGCGACCTTCGGGTTCAGGTTGTCCGGCGAGGTCAGGATCTTGTCGGGAGGCACGTCCTTAAAATGGTGTGCCGGCAACGGCGCGCTGAGTCCATCCGCCCATACCGAAACAAAGGGTGAGAAGGCTTGCTTGAGGTGGAAGGTGATTGACAGGTTATCCGAGGAGATGTCGGTTGATGTGATCAGGTGAAGACCGGTGGTAATGGCTGCGGGGAACTTCGGATTGGTCCACAACTTCCAACTGAAGTCAACATCGCGAGCGTCCAGGGGCTGACCATCGGACCACTTGAGGTTGGGGCGCAGGTGGAATGTCCAGGTCTTCAGATCCGCACTGATGCCGCCATTGGCCACTGTAGGAATGACGGTCGCAATGCCGGGAGTAAGCTCGCCATTCGCGTCACCCACGAAGAGAGGAGCGTAAATAGCCTGGTCCACCATATCCGAAAACGTTTCGGCCGAGGCATTGGGAATGAGGGAACTCGGCTCTTCAAACAGGTCATCGATCCAGGTGCCGCCCTTGACTGGATTGCTGCTAACTTGCGAGTTTCCTGGCGTTGGAGCACCACAGGCAGAAAACACCAGGAGCAGCCCAACGAGGAAGGAAAAGGCCCTCAGCAAAGGTTGGAGCCTGGGTCTCTTGAGCATAATATCCTCCTCTCCAAAAGTTAGATTAGCAGTATGTGGTGCTGTCTCTTAGAGCAAGTGCAACGTGTGTGCCAGCGCAACCGCCTGAGTACGACTGTTCACGCCGAGTTTACCGTAGATGCTGTTGACATGCCGTTTCACTGTGCCGGCAGTGATGACGAGTTCCCGCGCAATGGCAGAATTGGACAGCCCGGCCATCAGGAGCCGCAGCACATCGATTTCACGCTCGGTGAGCGGTTCGACGAGCGAAGCGGGATGGGGCACGTGAGGCGAATGGACAGTTGGTGCCTGTTCACCGCATGCCAACAGGAGTGTTGCAACGTAGTCGGCTGCGACGCCATGCGCGTGTACTTGACGCAGTAACACCACCATTGCTTCTCCCTCATCGATGAACAGGCGGACGTAGCCTTCTGGCTCGGCCAGTAGGAGCGCGCGTTCGAGTGAGGCCAGGGCTTCTTTCCTCTTACTCTGGACAGCAAAAGCTAGCGCACGCAGTACGAGGATTTCAAGCACACTGCTCACGCGTGCTTTGGTCTCAGCGTCCTCAAGAAGGCGATTCAGCAGGTACAAAGCATCCTGGAGGAAAGAATTCGTGGTGAGGTTTTCATGACCAACCGGGTCAGTTCGCCCCTGGGCGATGCGCAGCCGCGCCAGGGTCAGATACTCCCGTTCGCGAGGATAGCTGAGATCATCAGAAACTGAGAGGCCACTCGCCTCCAGCCAGCGAATGGCTGCTGCCAGGTTGCCCTGTGCTAGCTCCACATGCACCAGCGCAGCTTTCCCTTGTGCCACCAGCAAGGGGAAGAAGTGACGCTGGCGAGCTACCTGTGTCAGTGTGTTTAGTGTTGCAATCGCCTGGCTGTACTCACCACGTGCCTGGTGCAGGCGGGATTGGGCAATGTAACCCAGCGTGATCACATCGCCGTCAACCGTCAGTGCTCCTCTCCCAGCCACGTCTATGCCGTCAGCCAGGTAGTGCTCAGCTGCTTCCAGGTCGTTCCACTCGCGCAATATATCGCCCAGGCCGAAGTAGTAGGATGGGCTGCCCACGAGGACTCGTAGTCCCTCCTGCCCTGGTACCAATTGTAGTGCCTGCTTATAAGTGGCAGCGGCCTGACGGAGTCGCCCTTGCAGGACCTGTTGCCGTGCCAGCAGGGTAATGCTTTTCAAGACCGCAAACACGTTATCAGAGGCACGTGCAGGTGCCTCCACGCTCGCGACCACGCGCTCCATGGCGGGTGTCACATCTCCGCTCACCAGGTAGGCGTGGGCGGCATGCACTATGGCACCCGTACGCCCAAGTATATCTGTCTCAGGCACCCGCTCCAGCGCCTGGTGCGCTAGCGAGACGCAACGGACGAGATCGCCAGAGAAGCGGGCGATATTCGCCCGAAGCATAGCTACCCGGCCCAGGATAATCTGTGCCTCCTCTGTGAGCGGACTCGACTGAACACAGCGTTCTGCATCGCCCAGGCGGCTCTCAGCAGCCTCCAACTGATCAGTGAACATAAGAGTGCTTGCGCAGAAAATACAAAGAGTGGGACGCGTGCGCACAAGCGCATCAGGGAACATGTTCAACCAGCCAAGCACTGTGTGGACCTGTCCCTGATACATAACGGCCGGGCCGATGTCTTCGATCAGGTGAGCCGCACGCTCGAAATCAGGGGCTGCCAGCGCATGGTGCACCGCTTCAACGCCCAATCTGTGCTGCTCGTACCAGGCGCTGGCCCGACGATGCAATTCAGGTATGAGCGCAGGTTGTGTGCGCTGCAAGCGGTTGCGCAGCACCTCGGCAAAGAGGTGGTGGTAGCGGTACCAGCCCCGCTCGTCATCCAGCGAAACCACGAACAAGTTCGCATCCTCGAGCGCTTCCAGCATCGCCCGGCCCCCCTCTTGTTCCGTCACTGCCTCGCAGAGGGGACCACTGAGGCGCTCCAGGATCGAGGTATGGAGCAAAAATACCTGTACCCCGGCAGGTTGCCGTGCGAGCACCTCCTCGGAAAGGTAGTCTAGTACGAAGCGATGGCTACCGGTGAAGGCGGTCAGAAATGCTGAGACATCGGTTCTACCCCGCAGCGAGAGCGCGGCAAACTGCAAGCCAGCAACCCACCCCTCTGTACGGCTCTGCAAGGTGTCAATCGCTTCGATTGAAAGGTCGAGCCCCATCGCGGTTCGCAGAAACGCACTCACCTCATGTGTTGCGAACCGTAACTCGGCGGCACGTAGTTCGGTGAGTTGCCCACGCGCACGTAGCCGTGACAATGGAAGTGGGGGGTCGGCGCGAGTCAGGAGGATGAGGTGCATCTGGGGCGGCAAATGCTCCAACAAGAACAGCAGCGCGTGATGAATAGGCGGAGCCTCGATGACGTGGTAGTCATCCAGGACAAGGGCGAAATCTCCTCCGTCACGCTCACGGCTCACCACGTCGTTGCTCAGCAGAGTAAGCACGGTCTCCGGTGCTGCAGGTTGCGGCGTATGCAGCAGGGTGAAGGCCATAGTCCCCAGGCGTGGGTCAAGCGTCTGTAAGGCGGCAATAAGATACGAGAGGAAGCGCACCGGCTCATTGTCCCCCGGCTCAAGTGACAGCCAGGCTACAGGCATGCGGCTCTCTGCGAGCCATTGAGCCAGCAGGGTCGTTTTGCCAAAGCCCGCGGGTGCCGAGACAAGGGTGAGTGGACCCGCCATGCCCTGCTGGAGTCGCTCGATCAGGTGGGAACGGCGGACGAGTTGCATTCGTAGGATGGGCGTGTGCAGCTTGGTTGCGAGCAGAGGGTTGAGTGAATCGCTCTGCGCGCTGTGTGTTTCTGCTCGTGCCCCAGAGACATCGGCGGCCGCCGCACTAGGATATGAGATCCTGGCGGGAGCTTCGGCCAATGCCTGGGCCACGGCTTGTAAGCGCTCAAGCGTGACGGCCTCTGACTTGCCCAGGTAGCGAGAGGAAAGCTTGCCGTGCTGTTTACGATAAGCCTTCCAGTACCAGCCACCGCGCTTCTGGCCCGACTGCTCACGGCGAGCGGTGAAGAGGCCAAGAGCGCTGATAAACGAGAACGTGGATGCCGTCTCTAACCAGGCAAACCAGGCTGCTGTGCCTACGGTCAGCACGTGTTCCTGCCCGTCCTGCTGATAGACCAGGGTCTCACCCTGGATCACGGGAGCCATCCCGGACTCCTCTCTGCTGTTGAACAGCCTCTCTCATTGATCCGGTTACCGAACATGATCACGGTTACACAACAGTATAGCACAGGTTGGCGATTTGTGAAGAAAATGACTACATAGGTGCTGAAACAAAGCGGAAGTGCAATACAACGTCTCATTGGAGGAGGTAGAGTTCCCTTGCCTTGACAGCATAGTTCAAAAATACTCTATATTGACCGCTACCATGTAACTTGCTATACTCAGCAAAAGTTTTGCATGTATAAAACTATCTTTGCATCACATGCCTCTTGCACAGGAACAGTGGCTCTGCAGTGCTCACTATTTCTATCGTTTTGAATGTTTGAGCAACAGAGCGACCAATGCCCGAACTGCAATAGCCAAACGCACATGTCTAGTAGGAGTGAAGTATGAGCAAAATGAACATTCATGGTTCAGAGTATCCTATCAAGAAAATATTCAGCGATGATTTCGTTTTTACTATTCCCGTCTATCAGCGCGCTTACGCTTGGACCATAGAAGAGTCTGAGGAGCTTTTTCAGGACTTGATAAGAGCCATAGGTGATGCTGAGGAAGCAATTGAAGATATATCTCCCTCTTTTCTTGGAAGTATCGTGCTTATCAAAGGTGACGAGCCAGATGCTCAGGTTGTTGATGGTCAGCAACGATTGGCTACGCTTACAATGCTTCTGGCCGCGTTGCGCAGCTTAATTAAGTCTGAATATGTTGATGGCTTAACGTCTTTTCTGTGTGAGAAGGGAAACGTCATCACCGGAACCCCGAAGCGCTACCGTTTGCAACTTCGTTCGCGAGATGCACAGTTTTTCCAGAAATATATTCAAGACGAAGGCGGTATCGGAGAACTGAAAGGATTACAAGGCCCATCACTTCCAGAGAGCCAGAGAAACATTCGAGACAACACTTTAGGTTTCATACGAGAACTGCAAAAGCTTTCGGCAGACTATCTTATTAAACTAACACAATTTATCATTAATCGCTGCTTCCTGATCGTCGTCTCTGTCTCTACTCCAGATCTGGACTCAGCCTACCGAATCTTTTCGGTTTTAAACAGTCGTGGATTAGACCTCTCCTACCCGGACATTTTAAAGGCCGAAATCATCAACACTATTCCTATAGAACAGCGAGAAGATTATTCCATGAAGTGGGAGGGAATAGAGTCTCTACTGGGCAGTGAGATATTTGAAGAGCTTTTCTTTCACCCGCGAGCAATTTTTTCCAAAGAGAGACTCCGTAGAGGGATGATTGAGGAATTTCATGAGTATGTTTATCCTCGCCATCCACAAACCTCTACACCGCAAGATTTCATTGATAACATCCTGGTTCGATACGCTCATGCCCTGAACTATATCGTGAAGACCAACTATCAACATGGCACCTCGGCGAAATCGAAAGAGATCAATGGCATGTTCAAATGGCTAAATCAGCTTGACCATGGACGCTGGATGCCGCCAGCACTCTACTACTTTTTCCAGAATTGGTCTCGGCCTGATCTGGTGTTGCGTTTCCTAATTGACCTTGAGCGTCTAGTCGTCAGTTTTATGATTTGTAAAACTCCACCATACAGGCGAATTGATCGGTACTGCGAATTATTGAAAGCTATTGATGATCGAAAAGACCTATATGTACCGAACTCACCTCTACAATTAACTTCAAGAGAGTGTCACGAAGTCTTCAGAATGCTCAATGGGGATATGTATCTCATGCATCATGTCTGTCGATATGTCTTGTTACGTTTAGATGCAAAACTTTCAGAGGGTACAGCTACATACGAGTATCAGACGATTAGCATAGAACATGTGTTACCACAACGTCCCGCTCCCGACAGTAAGTGGGTCAAATCGTTTCCTTCCAAAGAGGTGCGCGAAAAATACGTCCATCGCCTGGGTAATCTTGTCCTGCTTTCCAGAGGAAAGAACATTAGAGCAGAAAACATCGATTTCGACTTCAAGAAACGACAGTACTTCACGACAGATGGTGGTATTTCGCCCTTTGTACTAACATCGCAGGTTCTCCAACACCGAGAATGGACTCCCGCCATCATAGAACAGCGACAAAATGAATTGATCGGTGCCTTAAAGCAGCTTTGGAGATTATAGAGGAAAGGTCTTTTCCATGCACCGCATCTGTGTCTTCTCAGGCTCAAACACGGGCAAACGCAAGGAGTATCAGCAGGCAGCGCGCGATTTAGGGCAAGAACTCATCGCACGCGGCCTCGGGCTGGTTTACGGAGGAGCTAGCGTCGGACTGATGGGGGTTATTGCCGATACTGTATTGGCCGGTGGCGGCGAGGTCATTGGCGTCATACCGAGAGCCCTGTTTCGTCGCGAAGTCGCTCATAAAAACTTGACTACCCTGCACGAAGTAGGCAGTATGCACGAACGCAAAGCCCTCATGGCCGATCTCTCCGATGGCTTCATCGCTCTTCCTGGCGGCTTTGGCACCTTCGATGAGCTCTTTGAGATCACAACATGGGCACAGCTTGGTCTGCATACAAAACCCATAGGGCTACTCAACGTTGCTGGCTATTTCACGCCATTGCTCACGATGGTAGATCATGCCGTCACAGAAGGTTTCATTCCACCAGACCACGCACATATTCTCCTACACAGTGCATCGCCCGCTGATCTGTTAGACAGCTTTGCAGCGTACGCTCCATTATCTGACCAAGCTAAATGGTTGGATATACCACCAGAATGATAATTACATCCTTTATGCGTAACCGATTTGTCTCGACATCCGTTACATTACAGTATAGTATCGCAAGTAATTTTCCTCTTGCAGACAGGAAGGAGTAAATCATGACGGGGGAGGTTGTTCCACCCGCTGCACAGATTCCATGTAGCGCCACAATCCTTATTGTTGAAGATGATGCCGATATTGGCAAATTTCTTCAACGATTGATCGAAGAAGAGACTCCGTATAATACGGCTGTCATAACAAATGGCCTTCAGGCCCTGGAAAAAGCTCCGCAAATTCATCCTTGCCTTTTGTTGTTAGACTATCGGCTGCCAGGCCTCAATGGGGTAGAGTTGTATGACCGTCTTCAGCAGAAGGAAGAGACCAGC
>WNGL01007364.1_pt1 | contig 12920 bp, 12 predicted proteins | sample 5400591 | NCBI WGS metagenome assembly WNGL01 (sample SAMN13153377, study PRJNA577476) | soil metagenome | isolation source: 80 cm soil or saprolite under Garry oak tree replicate 1 | place: USA:California | collected 2016-06-15
CGGAGATCATCGCCCGCCGCCGGGCTGCCCGCGCCGTCACCACGAAGGGCGGAGTCATGCTGTCGGAATTCATCTTCCATCGCGACGGCCTACCCATCGGGGACATGCGGAAGGCTTGGAAGACTGCCTGCAAGCTCGCGGGTGTATCTGGTCGTGTTCCATGACCTCTGCCGCACGTTCGCGCGCAATGCCGACAACGACGGGGTGAGTCGCTCCGTGGCGAAGGACATCATGGGGAGGAAGACCGAGGCAATCTACGCCCGGTACCGTATCGTGGCTCAAGGGGAGAAGATTTCTGCCCTGCTCCGCATGCAGCAGAAGTCCTTCGCGTCGCCGGGACGCGTCGTAACCATGTCATCCCCCGCCGTCCAGTGAGAACACGGACAGTTCACGGACAGTTGGGCAAAAACGAAGGGAGCCGGTTTTCAGGCTCCCTTTTAACTTGCTTGCTTCCTATGAGTTCTTTGGTTGCGGGGGGTGGATTTGAACCACACCGGCATATTGATAACACGCAAGTTATTGATTCTACATGTTGCTAAAACAGCGAGAAACGCACCACTCGCACCGGGACAGGACACAGACAGGACACGGACATCCACACTTTCCGCCTCGGATGTCATGCTGTGATAGCCTTGTCGCTTTCTCATGGCGAAACGAGCGACCGATAAAGTCAGGCGTGCATTCTATCAAAGTTTACCGCCGTCCTCACACATTGCGAAACGCTTCAAGCTCACGGATGCGAGCATTCTTGCAATACGCGCCGGGACGAGTGTGTACGGCTCGCAAGCTCAAGCGTTGCTCGTTGCCGCTGAGGTCCTATCCCGGCTCCGCGAACCTATCAAGCTCCCGGAAAGTCTCGTTGCTGGTAATCTCGTGGGAATGACGTACAAGATAGACCCTCGCGTTGTCCGCCTCTTGAACGCCCTGAAGAAGCAATACGGCACCGCTCGCCGGGTCATGGCGGCGTGTGCGTACATAATCTCAACCGCGCCGTAGACCTTTGTGCCCTGCCTCCTTTTTCTCCCGCCGAGACCGATTACATCTTGAAAAGTTTGTAGCGCTTGGCGAGATTGCGGCTCGTGTCTTTGAGCTTGTTGAGACGGCGGGTCTCGCTTTTCATCGTGCCGCGATTCTAGCACCGTGCCAGCGCCCGCTCTCGCCTGGCAATTGACCAGCGCACTTGCTTGTTTGGTCACCCTTGTTTGTGTAAGTGTGCAGCCAGAGCTCGAGTTGGTGCACGATGGGACGCAATCTGTGCGATGCGTTCTTCCGGTGCCGCCTTGCTCGGGAGGCCTGTGTCACATTAAAGTTGGAGGACCCCCAGCTAGCCGGGGATGGCGAATGCCCATCAGACAGATCTCGTTCGGGGATCTTTCGATTGCCGACCTGATCGTGGACGCGATCTATAAAGGCGGATCAGCCAACAATGCGGGCGATGATCCCATTGCGAAACTCTTGCCGTGCGGCAACCAAGGAGGATTCCGCTTCTGCGGGAGCACAACGTTACCGGGGTGCCGGATGGCTGTCTTGTTTAGCACTTTTAATGAGCCCGACTGGCCAGACTTGCTCGAACCGGAGACGGGACGATTCATGTATTTCGGTGACAACAGACAGCCGGGTCACGAGTTGCACGAGACGCGTGGAGGCAACAAATTGCTCAGGGCGTGTTTCGAAGCGCTGCACTCAGGCGTGCAATCGCGACTCACAGTGCCACCCTTTTTTGTCTTCTCTCGCGCGTCAGAGCGCAGGGACGTTCAGTTCAAGGGCCTTGCGGTTCCCGGAGCTGAGGGTGTTCCTGCAACCGATGACCTAGTCGCAATCTGGAGAACATCTGACGGGCTGCGGTTTCAGAATTATCGCGCAGTATTCACGATTCTGGACGTACCCGTCGTTTCAAGAGAGTGGATCAATCGAGTCGTTGCCGGAGACCCAGCAGACGGTGCGCCCAGTCCGTGGCTCAATTGGAGGTATAACAATTGTGGATTCGGCGGCGGGCCCTAAGAAGTTGCAAGACCGCGTTCATAAAAAATACTCTCTTCCAATATACTTCTTCCTCTTGAGCCAAACTGGAGGCTTGTGACTGACGTAATCTAGCGGGTAATGTGCCTCCCGAAGATCATCAGAGAAGCAGTAGGAGACACAATGCAAATTCTGCGTTCGGCTCGTTGCTTCTCTTTTGTCCTGCTGATGCTGGCTTTAGCGGCCCCATCTTTCGCAGGAGTTTCAGTCTCGGTCACGATCGCCCCACCGGTGCTGCCCGTTTATGAGCAGCCGCCTTGTCCCGGCGACGGTTATATCTGGACGCCCGGCTACTGGGCCTACGGTCCGGACGGCTACTACTGGGTGCCAGGAACATGGGCGACGCCGCCTACGGTCGGCCTGCTCTGGACGCCTGGCTATTGGGGTTGGCACGAAGGCGTCTATCTCTGGAATGCGGGTTATTGGGGAGCGCACGTCGGTTTCTACGGCGGCGTGAATTACGGATTCGGCTACGTTGGCACCGGCTATGCGGGCGGATACTGGAGAGGTCGGAACTTCTTCTACAACCGCAGTGTCAACAACGTCAGGATCACCAACGTTCATATCTACAACAGAACTGTGATCAATAACGTCACGGTGAACCGTGTCAGCTATCACGGAGGCCATGGCGGAATCGGTGCTCGTCCGACTCATGAACAAGAGAGATGGACTCGGGAACGTCACTTCGAACCCACAGGCGTGCAAATGCGGCATGAGCATGAAGCGGGCAGCAATCGGGCCTTCCTGGCTTCCGAGAACCATGGGCGACCGGCGATCGCCGCCACCGCGCGGCCCGGAGAATTTCACGGCCGTGAAGTCGTAGCCGCGCACTCGGGCGATGCGCATGATCGTCATGGCGACAATCGCCCAGTGTCGCATCAGCAGAATTCTTCCCATGAGGTGGAGCGCCCGGTAGCGCACCAGGAAACGCATGGAAACCGAGGTGCGCAACCAGAGCACGAAACTCGCAGGCCAGAAAATCTTCGCGGCTCGCAACCCAGCGCCTATCATCCCCAGACCGCTCTTCCTCGGCAGAACGCGCCTCAGCACGAGACTCATTCTGGTGGAAGTCACGACCAGAAGCGTCATTAATCACGAATCGGTGATTGGGCTGGCGAAGAGCCAGCCCAATTTTTTGTGTTCTTGAATACGGTCGACTGGCGCGCGCACCTGCTTGTGGTAGCTGCTCTGAATTTGCGCGCACGGCGATATAACTATTTTCTGACTCCGGCCAGGATTATTCACACGGTTTGTAGCCAAAAGTATCGAAAACGGGCGATCAAAGCGGGCTAATGGCTTTCGGACTGAGTCGAGCACACTGCAGGCGTGTGCTTTAGCCGTTTGGGGGCTGGTCCTCAGGTGGTTGCCTCCGATGCCTGTCGTTCCTTCCGCCACGCCAGACAGCCCTGCGTGAGCAACAACGAGTGGCCACAGCAGAATCCCCGCCCACCGGTGACCCCCACGTAAACGAGATACAGTGTTGCGAGCCTTGTGTATCCCCCATCGTGATCCGGCTATTGTTCGGCTCCGAAATCGTTAGCTCATCCCCTCCACTCTGTTTCGAACACACCTACGCCATCATGGGTCCTCCTGTTTCGAGTCGACCCGGTGGCGGGAGTCCGGGGTGGGTGTCTGGGCACTTGGGTAGAGGGTCTAGCTAATCCTCTGTTATAACCCACTTACCAGTCGCGGGTCCTTCTGTGAGCGGTACAACTACTCGGCATTTGAGGCTCCATCAGATAGGTGTGAGGGAGTGAGAAATGGGTCCGCTATATGCCCGATTCGGGTACCTGCTGGGGGATTATGGTTTCGAGGCTCGTCCGTCGAGCTTTGTCAAGTCCCCCGATGTCGGCTTCTTGGGAGGTGGTGGAAACTCCGGCGGTGCTTGTCGGCGGGCGGTGTAGAGTCACGGGCCTCCATTCCACAATGCGGTAAGGGAAGGGTGGTAAGGGAAGGGTTGACAATCCGGGAGTTATCGTGGCTCGAATCTAGTGGCGAACGGGACCGTTCTGCAGCATCAAGTGAGAACGCCTTTCCATGGGACTATAATGACGCGCAACGCATGGGGCTGACGTCTGGGACCAAACTCGGTCCGTACGAAATCCAATCGCCGCTCGGTTCAGGTGGCATGGGAGAGGTGTATCGTGCCCGCGATACGCGGCTGGAACGGGATGTAGCCCTTAAGGTTTTGTCTGCGGGTCTGTCCTCGGATCCCTCCTTACGGCAACGGCTGGAGCGCGAAGCGAAAGCAATTTCGAGACTCTCTCATCCTCACATTTGCACATTGCATGACATCGGTCATCAGGATGGCGTGGACTTCCTCGTCATGGAATTGGTGGATGGTGAAACCCTGGAGCATAGGTTAATCAAGGGGCCCTTGACGCCGGAACAAACCTTTCGCTTTGCGGCGCAAATTGCCGATGCGCTGGCCAAGGCCCACAAGCTGGGCATCACGCATCGCGATCTTAAGCCGTCGAATGTCATGCTGACGAAGGGCGGGGCTAAGCTGATGGATTTCGGTTTGGCGAAGAAGTCGGGCGCGGCTCCGCTGGCCGCAGCTCCGACGGAGATGACAGCAGGCCAAGCCAAGCTGACGGTAGAGGGCACAATCATCGGGACGTTCCAGTATATGGCACCCGAGCAATTGGAAGGCAAAGAAGCAGACACGCGAACAGATATATTCGCGCTGGGCGAAGTCATCTACGAGATGGCGACGGGGAAGCCGGCATTTAGCGGAAAGAGCCGCGCAAGTTTGATCGCGGCGATCCTGACTACGGAACCTCCCCCGATCAGCCAGCTCCAGCCCCTGACACCACCTGCACTCGAAAGAGTGGTAAAGACATGTCTGGCGAAGGATCCCGATGATCGCTGGCAATCGGCACGGGACATCGCAACAAACCTGGAGTGGATCGCTGAAGGTGAAAGCCCACTCCCGTCTTCCAAAGTCAAGCACAACCCATGGCGGGAGCTTGCGGCTTGGCTGCTGGCCGCCACGTTTTTTCTGTTAACGGTAGCTGGAGGCGCGGCCTGGTGGCAGGTAAGTAACAAGCACCCGCCCCCGATGTATTTCCACGCTTCGGTGCCATTCGCCGCAAATGACATAGCGCTATCGCCGGATGGGCACTCGCTGGCGATGGTCGCCTATTCCGCGCAGGCGAACAACTACGTGCTCTGGACGTATCAGGTCGGGAGCCGGCGGACCATTTCGCTCGATGGAACGCAAGGGGCATCCTACCCATTCTGGTCACCGGACGGGAAATTCATCGGGTTCTTCGCCGACGGCAAACTCAAGAAGGTAGAGGTGTCGGGAGGACAGCCCCAGGTGTTGTGCGATGTGCCCAACGGGCGCGGCGGCACATGGAGCCGGGACGGAGTGATTCTCTTCACTCCTGATGGATTCGGAGGATTGTTTCGCGTGTCATCCTCGGGAGACTCTCCGGTCGAAGTGACCAAGCCGGACACGACGCGCCTTGAAACCAGCCACCGCTGGCCGGTGTTCCTGCCGGACGGGAAGCATTTTCTCTATCTGGGAGCAAATTTCACCGGGCAGTTAGAAAATAACGCTATCTTCCTGGGCTCGCTGGATTCACAGGAAAGGCGATTGCTGGTGAGCACCAGCGCGAACGCGGCCTACGTGGAGCCCGGCTACCTGCTGTACCTGCGGGACAACAAGACGCTGGTGGCGCAACCGTTCGACCGGCGGCGCTACGTTCTGAGCGGCGAGCCGCACACGTTGAGCGACGAAGTGCTGTACTTCCCGTCGGTGGACAAGGCGGTTTTCAGCGTCTCCAGCGGGGAGGTTCTGGTCACGCAAACGGGGAAAGGCGCGTCCCTTTCGCAGTTGACATGGTTTGACCGCAGCGGAAAGCCGGCGGGCACGATCGGTACGCCCGGGTCGTACAAAAACCTGCGTCTCTCGCCCGACGGGCGCCGGGTCGTCGTTGACCAAACCGACCAGGATGGTCGAAACGTCGATATTTGGATCCTTGACCCAGCCCGGGGTGCGACAACGCGGCTAACCTTCGATCCGTCGGCCCATCAGACGCCTGTCTGGAGTCCCGATGGCAGGCAGATCCTGTTCACTGCGAATCGCAAGCTCAGCATGCAATTTTATCTGAAAAACGCCGATGGTTCTGGCGACGAGAAGGAGGTGGCCGGTTTCGACAGCCTTTCGCAATCCAATGTCTGGGACTGGTCGCGCGACGGCAAGTACGTACTGGTTAGGAAGGCGAATGAGCTTTGGTACCTCACTTGGCCGGAGCATGTAGCCAAGCCGCTATTGCAGACCAAGTGGACCGTGCGGAACGCGCAGTTGTCCCCTGATGGCCGATGGTTGGCCTACGCCTCGAATGAAACGGGGAGCATGGAGGTCTATGTGTCCCCCTTTCTGAATGGGAACGGCAAGTGGCAGGTGTCGAGCGGAGGAGGACAGGAGCCGAGATGGCGCCAGGACGGCAAGGAGTTGTTCTATGTGGCGGCGGACGGAAAGATGATGGCAGCGGCGGTGACGGCAGGAGCCAGCTTCGAAGCCGGCTCTCCGGCTGCGTTGTTTCAGACCCACCGACGGCAGCCGATTTCAGCACAGGACGTGTTCTCCTACGATGTGAGTAGCGACGGGCAGCGATTCCTCATCATCACGAAAGTGGACGAAGCCAATGCCGCGCCGCTCTCCATCCATTTGAACTGGGCCTCGGACATGGAGAAATAGAACTGGCTGCGTGCCTGCAAGCATCTTCCGTAATTCCCCAATATCTGGTGGCAACGAGGCCGGGCAAACCTTGCTTGCTTCCGACATTCACAAAAATGAAGAAGCGGCTGGGTGAATTTCTGGCGAGCGATGCAGCTCGGTTCGCAAGAGAATAAAGCTTTCCGGCTACAGCTTTTCGGGATGTGATTCAGAGAGTTGGCCGGTAATCTACGGCAAGTCGGAAACGATTCCAGCGTCTAATACTCCGTCACTCTGGGAAACCAGGTCGGGACTTGGCGTCGGCCAAGGGAGCATGCTCCCATGAGAACAACCGGCGCGTTGATATCGGTTGACAGAGAGTTGGCGAAGAGGAAACATGAAAAACATTCTCGTGGCACTTTTGATAGGACTCGCGATGAGTGCGTGCGCGTCAGGGCAAGCACCGACGGCGGCGGTGGAGTTGAAGCACTTCCCTTTGGACAGCCTGGAAGGGGTACGTGCGACTACCGGGGCTAGCTTCGACCCGAAGATCTCAGCGGATGGAAAAGGTTCTTTGCGAGTCGACGCCAAGGAGCCGATAACGGTCCCACTGTTTGAGGTCACCGACGTCAGCGTCGAAAATGCGACCCTGATCTACCAGGCCCGCTTGCAGTCGGAGAGCCTGGATGGGAAGGCATTCTTGGAGATGTGGGTCCGCATTCCTGGCAAGGGAGAGTTCTTCTCCCGCGGGCTGGATCGCCCCATCACGGGCACCATGAGTTGGATGACTGTCGCGACTCCTTTCCTGCTGCAGGCAGGGCAAAAGCCGGATCTGATTCGGCTCAACCTGGTGGTGCAGGGAAAAGGACGAGTCTGGATTGATGACGTGCACCTGATGCGCGAACCCCTGCCCCACCGCTGATTAACGGGTTGTTTACGGCAATCAATCTCTCACTGTTCCGGAAGGCCTGCTATGCGTCCAGTCCCGTTGTTACGAAAGTGGCAAGATTCCCTCTCGGCGATAGCTCGTGACCCGGACATGATCCATTGCGCCGTGAGGAAACAGCCAGCACCGGATGGCCTTGCTGCATTAGTGTGAGCTCAGGATCTACTTTGGCTTCTCGTCGCGCCGCTTCACCATGTGTAATGCGCCGAATACGTAATCGTCTTCTCTCCATTCGGCGGAATCGTCACTGGGAACTCGATGGTCTTGCTGTCCGTCTTCCGGTACGGATCGGATTTTGCCGAGATGTCCCAAGTAATCCAACGGTATAGGTGCTCCACCACACGAACGTCCACCGGCTCCTTCTTGTGATTGCGGACCTTAATTTCGAAGGACTCGTCAATCGTTTGCCGATTTGTTTCGACCCGGTAGTCCGTACGGCGGCGTTCCCCCATTAAATCGAAGGCATTTCCCGTATAGACCCGCACCTTCTCGTCGCGCGGAGTGTGATCGATCACGTTCTCGCCGGTGAACTCAATTTGCCCATCGTCATTGCGTCGGTAGAACCGCACACGTCCCTTGGGCAGTGGCATGCCCAGATGGTTGGCTTCGGAGTTGTTGAACTCTCGCATGACCCATATCTTGGGATTCGATTCTGTCCCATAGGAGAAATCATTACGAATGTTCTCCCAGTTCCATCCGTTATAGCGATTGGGGTCAAGTTTGAGCCCGTCATAGACGTAGACCTGGGTGGTGGAAACGTTGGCAGCCCGTATGAACTCCACCTGTTTAGTTTCACGGTCGTCCAGGGTGGTGGAACGAGCCAGAGTGTACAGGTGGTATTCGTCGAAGGTTCTTTCGGTGACCGGTGGGGTCATGAGTCCGCCTACTGCGCCGTTACTCGCGAACACCTGCGCGCGGTCATACATTTGTCCTGGCTGAATCTTGTTAACATCACCCGCCATCAGCTTGATGCGGGCATTCTGAAAACGCTTGCCGCTTTGATTGTCCATGGTGACCCAGCCGACGATGTCAACAGCGTTTCCCTTTTCCGGCGCCACAATGTTGTAGTCGGCTTCCCAGGTCAGGCCTCCGGTTACATATGAAAATTCAGCCCGCAACGGTCCTGGGTTTTGCGTGGAAAGCAGCCATTGCAGCGTCGGTTTGAGCACCGTGTCGTCGCCGAGGGCGGGGAATAATGGTGTTCCTGGCAAACCGAAGCGCAGCTTGCCTTCGACCTCAACGATGGGCTGCTCTGAGCCGCCCCGAGCATAGGACATTTGGGCCTGGTAATACTGCGAACCGTACTGGCGCATCGCCATGGAGCTGTGAGGCACATAGCCGCTGCGGATGATCTTCCCCGGAACGACTTCCTGCTTGTTTTCGCGCTGCACCAGGAAGTCAACCGTCTTGCCCTCAAATAGTGAAAGCAGGAGCGACTCTGATACCGGATCGGCACGGTAGTTTTGCTCCAGCACCTGAATCGGTTGTTTTCCGGCCGGGTCGCGCAAAATCACGGAGTCGGGCTCCAGGTGCATCGTGATGTCTGTCACGCGGACCCTGTTTACGCCGGGCGTCAGCTCTACCAGCAGTTCCTGGCGGACGACGGCAAAGTTCTGGTTGTAGATGGTGAGGGACGGTTGAGAAGAATCATCAGCAGCTAGCGAGACGGTGCAAAGAGCAACCAGGCAAACAACTCGGCGAATCATGGGTCCTCCTGGCCGGAGCGTTTGGCTCTTGAAGGAGCTCGGCTCAGCCTATCTTTATTAGAACGCAGCAGGTAAGTACCACTTGCGGGACAGTCTTGGCCGGTGGGCAACGGTTCTTTGTTGGCATAACCGGTTGATGGGGCGAGACAGCCATTCGATCTGGGTATATTGGCAACTGCTAACGCGATTCTGGCCGTATCGTTAAAATTAACCGGCCAAATCTGTTTGCTCCTTGCTTTTCAGCGAAGCGCCCTAAAATCAAACAGTTTGGCCGGTTAATTTCGACATAACTGGTCCAATCTGTGCACGCGCCCTTAAATCTCTCCATCTGCTTGAGTTACGCTCGCGCGGGCATCATGATTGGCCAGTTATGTCGACAATACGGAAGTTATCACCAACACCGCTTGGCCGTGCAACCCAGGAGCGTTGCCGCCGCAAAGCAATTCACTAGCGCGGACCCGATGACCCCAATGGACGTACTGAGAAGAGACCGATGGTTTCACTGAAATCAGCGGAAGTTCTTTTCGAAGGAGTGGCGGGGACGACGGGACTCGAACCCGCGGCCTCTGCCGTGACAGCATGTTACGATCGTTCCATGTGGGAAGGCACCGTTGTCTCTATCCACATCGCACGAGAAGCGGCGGCAACGATGCAGTCGATCGCCGAAGTGCGGGCGCTTCCGGGGCGCGGTCTAGAGGGCGACCGGTATTTCGCTGGGACGGGCTACTATTCGAAGACGTCGAGCCATGGAGGGCGCGAAGTCACGCTGATCGAGATAGAGACCATCGAGGCGCTCTTCCGCGGCGTGCTCAACGCTGCTGGTGGGCGGCTCGGAATCAAGCTCGCTGCCGCGGACACCCGCCGCAACATTGCGACCTCGGGTGTCCCACTGAATCATCTCGTCGACCGTGAATTTTGCGTCGGTACGGTGCTCATGCGCGGCACGCGCCTTTGCGAGCCGTGCGAGTATTTGGAGGAACTCACGCAGCATGGCGTCATGAGCGGTCTGATCCATCGCGGAGGGCTGCGTGCTCAGATCCTGAGCGAAGGCGTCATCCATGTCGGCGACACCGTCCGCTCGAAAACCCTCTCTTCGACGTCTACACAGGTTTGAGTGGGTCGCGAATTCTCAGACTAAGAATTAGCCCTCCCGCCGCCATATAGACGAGTGCGATGAACCCAAAGCTGGCCGCAAGCGAGTGAGTTCGAACATTGAGAAAACCAATCACATATGGCCCGGCAAGCCCACCGAGTTGCCCGATCGAATTGATTAGCCCAAAGGTGGCTGCAGCCACCGATTCACTCAGCATCATAGTCGGGATTGCCCAGAAAGCGGGATAGTAGGCATACAAGGACCCGCTGCCGAGGAGCACGAACAGAATCGCGAACGGTATATCGTGGCGAGCGACGACAAAAAGGCCGAACATCGATCCCGCAACCAAGAGAGGAATAGCAGCGTGCCAACGTCGCTCGCCGGATTTATCGGAGTGCCAACCGTTAATAAGCAGCCCGGCAACGCCAATCAGAGCCGGAACCAGCAGCAGCGACGTCACCGTCCGATCAGGAAGTCCCGAAAGGCGTTTCACGAAGGTTGGAATCCAGTAGATGGTGCCGAGAGCTCCGGTGAGAGCCAGGAAGTACGCGACAGTTAATGTCAGAATTCGCCGGTCGCAGAACGCTTGCAGGGTCGTGTAATCTCGGACTTTCTTTTTCGCTTGCAGGTCGGCTTGCAATTCGTTGACGAGCCAGTCTCGTTCGTCTGGAGGAAGCCAGCGCGCCTGCGCTGGCGAGTCCGTTAAGTAAAAGACGGTGATGATCCCCACGACAACGGCAGGAATCCCCTCGAGAATAAAGAGTCAACGCCACCCAGCGAGAAACCACCAATGCACTCCGAGCAGCCAACCTGCCAGGGGAGAGCCGATTAAAGAGGCGGCAGGATTAGCTGTGTATAAGCAAGCGATCGCACGGCTGCGCTCGCGCAAGCGGAACCAGTGTGTCAAATAAACGATCATGCCAGGGAAAAAGCTGGATTCAGCAACTCCGAGAAAGAAGCGGGCAGCATAGAACTGCCCGGCGGTGTGCACAAACCCAGTCAGAATCGTAACTATTCCCCAGGAGATCATGATTCTAGCGATCCATTTCCTTGCGCTCCAGCGTTCGACGATGATGGCTCCGGGTATTTCGAACAAGACGTAGGTTACGTAGAACATACCTACTCCCAAACCGTAGACCCGGTCACTGAAGCCTAGATCTGCACTCATCCTGAGGTTGGCGAAGGAAACGTTTACACGGTCGATGTAGTTGACGATGTAGATGAGAAAGACAAAAGGAAGCAGACGGTAAGCGATTCGCCGTTTTGCGCGCTCGCCGACATCACTCAAGTCAGGTGTCGTCACAAGTGCAGCCCCATCCGCGTTCGCAGGCATCGCTACAGCTCCGTCGGCGTAGTCTTTAATCTTCAGCTGGACTTCGTCGAAACGTAGAGGAAGCGGGAAAGACGGCCTTCTCTGGCCAGCCGAGCGGCAATCGCAAGGAACTCCTGCTGACCGTCGTATGCCTGATCGCCTTCGATCTCGCGCAGGGCAGTGCTTCTCGCTGCACGAGCCGCGCGCCTCGCCTCGGCAACCTTAGCCATGTTCTCAGTGACGTCTTCGCACACCAGCAATCGCAATCCACACTGCGCAATGGCGCGTTCGTCGTAGCCATGCGGAACGAAAAGATAGAAACCTGCCGAACTCCGTACCGCGATTTCTGCATTCGTCAGCGCTCCGGTCACAGTGATGGGGTCGGTGAACAGCAGTCGTCCGCCCGGTTTCAATAGTCGGGCCCAGTCGGCAATGGCGTAGGCCCGATCGGGGAAATGATTGATTGCATCAATACAGGTGATGGCGTCGAAAGTGGCGTCGCTAAATGGCAACGACCGGGTAGCATCTGCAACCCGAAATTCGGCGCGCTCGACCAAGCCCGACTGTTTTGCGAGTAAACTCGCGGTTGTAACCGCCTGTTCGTGAACGTCAATCCCTATCACAGAACAGCCGGTGGTCGCGGCTATCCGCAGCGCCGGCCCTCCTGCTCCGCAAGCAACATCGAGCAGGGTCTTCCCCGGAGAAAGGTCGAGCCACTCCAAAAACCTGTCCTGCTCGTCTGAAGTGAGCCAACTATTCTGTCCGATATCCTCGCCAAAACCTTCCCGACGAATCTGTGCGTACAGTTCCGTTTGGAAATTCCCATAATTGGCGTTGTAATGACCGGCAAGAGGTAGCGAGTTAGATTTGTGCATCTGGGCCCACGCTCAAACCGAGATAGAGGCTCTGTTTCCTGTGATTTCGAAACGCGGAGAATTTTAGCGCTTTCTGTGCGTCGCGTGAACCCGTACTCATCATCAATAGCCCAAACAAATCAGAGTCACGTTTCAGCCGCGGACGGGCCGTACAGCAGGCAGCGACGTTTTTCGTCATTTCGTCACCGCGTACCGGTCCGACAATTCTGGACGAATCGTCGGCAACCTTACCTTGGGATTACGTCAGGGTTGCTCGTCACCTGGGCGCAATCCCCCGAAGCCCTTGATATAGAATCGGCCCTG
>WNGL01007366.1_pt1 | contig 12919 bp, 13 predicted proteins | sample 5400591 | NCBI WGS metagenome assembly WNGL01 (sample SAMN13153377, study PRJNA577476) | soil metagenome | isolation source: 80 cm soil or saprolite under Garry oak tree replicate 1 | place: USA:California | collected 2016-06-15
GATCATGAACGTATTGCAGCGGCGTGCGAAGCAGTTTCGACCACTCGAGCGGTCCCGCCGATTCGACGATGACCCGACCACCGCGCTGCGCGAGACGGTCGAGGCCATCTGGACGAGCGTCGAACAGGCGGGGTCCGCGAGCGCGCTCGACCTCTCGCGCCACGGTGTGCGCGCGCTGCTCGCCCGACGGGATCTGGTGCGGCGCGGCACGTGCATGTTGTCTGCGGTGATTCGTCGGGGCGTGGCATCAGGCGCGTTTCGGCCGCAGTGCGCCTCGTGGGCCATCGAGCGCTTGCCGTACGCCATCGTCGCGGGCGCGTGCGTGCATTGGGTGTTCGGTCTCTCGCGGGGGCCGTCACTGCGGGCGAGCACGGCGGTGGCGGCAGCTCTGGAAATCCTGCGAACCTCAGAAAGGAGAAGCGCATGAGCGGGGTACGGGTACTGGTTGGCACACGCAAGGGCGCGTTCGTGTTGACGTCGGACGGAAAGCGCGCCCGGTGGGACGTCAGCGGTCCACACTTCGCCGGCTGGGAGATCTATCACATGAAAGGCTCCCCCGCCGATCCGGACCGGCTGTACGCGTCGCAGACGAGCGGGTGGTTCGGACAGATCATCCAACGCTCCTGCGACGGCGGCAAGACGTGGGAGGCGCCCGGCGGCGGAATGACCATGGAGCCCGGCCAGATGCCGAAGGGCGAGAGCAACAAGTTCGTGTACGACGCGTCTCCGGAAACGGGGAAGCCCCTCACGACGCACCAGTGGTACGACGGCACGCAGCACCCCTGGGAGTTCAAGCGAGTCTGGCATCTCGAGCCGTCGCTCTCCGATCCGGACACGGTCTACGCCGGGGTGGAAGACGCCGCGTTGTTTCGCTCGAGTGACGGCGGCAAGACGTGGCAGGAGCTCGCCGGGCTGCGCGGTCACGGCACCGGGCCCAAGTGGCAGCCCGGCGCAGGCGGGATGTGCCTCCACACCATCCTACTCGATCCGAGCAACCCGAAGCGAGTCTACGTCGCCATCTCGGCCGCGGGCGCCTTCCGCTCGGACGACGCCGGCAAGACATGGAAGCCGATCAACCGCGGCCTGCACTCGCAGTACATCCCCGACCAGACCGCCGAGGTCGGCCACTGCGTCCACCGTATCGCGCTGCACCCGTCCCGTCCGAACACACTGTTCATGCAGAAGCACTGGGACGTCCTCCGCTCGGACGACGCCGGCGACTCGTGGCGCGAGGTCAGTGGGAACCTGCCGACCGATTTCGGATTCGTGATCGACGTTCACGCGCACGAGCCGGAGACCGTGTACGTCGTCCCGATCAAGAGCGACTCCGAGCATTACCCGCTCGATGGGAAGCTGCGGGTGTACCGCAGCCGGACCGGCGGCAACGAGTGGGAAGCGCTCACGAAGGGACTGCCGCAACGCGACTGCTACGTGAACGTGCTGCGCGACGCGATGGCCGTCGACTCACTCGAGTCGTGCGGCGTGTACTTCGGGACCACGGGCGGTCAGGTCTACGGGTCGACGGACGGCGGCGATACGTGGACGGCGATCGTGCGGGATCTGCCGGCGGTGCTGTCGGTCGAGGTCCAGACGCTGCGATGATCCGCGTGGTGCTCCCGCCGCACCTGCGGACGCTGGCGCACGTCAAAGGCGAGGTGACGCTCGACGTCCCGGGGGCGGGCCCGGTCACTCGGAGCGCGGTGCTCGACGCGCTCGAGGCCCGCTATCCCATGCTGCGCGGGACGATCCGCGACCACGTCACCGAGCAGCGCCGGCCGTTCCTGCGATTCTTCGCCTGCGCGCGGGACCTGACCCACGAGCCCCCGGACGCCCCGCTGCCCGACGCGGTGGCGTCCGGGGCGGAGCCGTTTCTCGTCATCGGGGCCATCGCCGGCGGTTAGGCAAGGGAGGCACGCTTCGTGAGATACATGCTGCTCATCTACCTGGACGAGCGGGCCCTCGACGACGCCGAGCGGGAGCGATGTTACCGCGAGTCGGCGCAGCTGGCCCACCAGCTCGATGCCGCGGGTCAATATGTCGCCGCCGCCCCGCTCGAGCCCACCGCCACGGCGACCAGCGTCCGGGTACGCGAGGGCAAACGGGTGGTGACCGACGGTCCGTTCGCGGAGACCAAGGAGCAGCTGGGCGGCTATTTCCTGATAGAGGCGAGGGATCTCGACGAAGCGATCGCCATCGCCGCGCGGATTCCCATGGCCCGTCGGGGCACGATCGAGGTCCGGCCGGTCATCCACATCGCGGATCTGCCGCCGGATTAGCGCACGCCGCATGATCATCGTCAAGGACGTCGGATGAAACAGGTACGCTCGCGCGATGGCACCACCATCGCGTACGATCAGCTAGGCGCGGGACCGCCGGTCATCCTGGTGGACGGCGCGTTCTGCAGCCGATCGTTCGGGCCGATGCCGAAGCTGGCCCCTGTGCTGGCGCGACACTTCACCGTGTTCATGTACGATCGCCGGGGCCGCGGCGATAGTGGCGACACGGCGCCGTATGCGGTCGAGCGCGAGATCGATGACCTCGATGCCTTGATGCGCGAGGCCGGGGGATCGGCGTTCGTCTACGCGATCTCCTCCGGCGCGGCCCTGGTCCTCGAGGCGGCGGCGAGCGGCCTCAGCATCAAGAAGCTCGCGTTGTACGAGGCCCCGTTCATGGTCGGTAACCCCAAGCACGTGCCGCCCGCGGACCACCACGCGCAGCTCGTGCGGCTCGTCGCGGAGGGTCGGCGCGGCGACGCGGTCAAGTACTACATGAGAGACGTCATGGGCATGCCCGGCCTCCTCGTGACCCTGTTCCGCATCTTGCCGATGTGGTCCAAGCTCAAGGCGGTGGCCTCCTCACTCCCCTACGACTCGGCAGTCATGGGAGACTTCTCGCTACCGGCCAGGCGGGCAGCCTCGCTCAAGATGCCGACGCTGGTAATCAGCGGCGACAAGACCATGCCGGTGCTGCGCGAGGCGGCCCAGCGGCTCTCGGAAATCATCCCAGGGGCGCAACTCCGCACGCTCCCGGGTCAGACCCACAACGTGGCGGCCGCGACGCTCGCCCCGGTACTAAAGGAGTTCTTCGCCCCATGAAGAAATTCGCCTCGGTGGCTGCCTACCTCCGGGCGGTCCCACCCGCCCCGCGGGCCGCTCTCCAGAAGCTGCGCAAGACCATCAAGGCCGCCGCGCCCGAGGCGACCGAGGTCATCAGCTACGGGATTCCGATGTTCAAGCACCACGGAATGCTGGTGGGGTACGCCGCGTTCAAGAACCACTGCAGCCTCTTCATGAGCACCTACCTCCCGAAGCCGCTCCGGAAGGAGCTCGCATCGTACCAGACTGCCAAGGGCACCATCCGCTTTACCGCCGACAAGCCCCTCCCCGCGACGCTGGTGCGGAAGCTCGTCAAGGCACGGATCGCGCAGAACGAGCGCACGCGGTGACGCCCTCCGACGCTCATGGCGCGATCGACGCGGTGTGGCGCATCGAGTCCGCCAGGCTGATCGCCGGGCTCACCCGGATCACCGGCGACGTCGGCTTGGCCGAGGACCTGGCGCAGGATGCGCTCGTCGCCGCGCTCGAGCGCTGGCCCGAGTCGGGCGTCCCGGACAATCCGGGCGCCTGGCTCATGGCCACCGCGAAGCATCGGGCGATAGACCAGTTGCGCCGGGGCAAGATGCTCGACCGTAAGCACGAGCAGCTCGGTCACGAGCTCGACGCCGGACGGGAGGGCGCGCTGCCCGACCTCGACGCCGCGATCGACGATCCCATCGGGGACGACTTGCTCCGCCTCATGTTCATCGCGTGCCATCCAGTGCTCTCGACCGAGGCGCGCGTGGCGCTCACACTGCGGCTGCTCGGCGGGCTCACGACCGACGAGATCGCGCGGGCGTTTCTCGTGCCGGAGCCGACCGTCGCGCAGCGCATCGTCCGGGCCAAGCGGACCCTGCGCGAGGCGCGCGTCCCGTTCGATGTCCCCCGCGGGGCCGAGCTCACCGCGCGCCTGGCGTCGGTGCTCGAGGTCATCTATCTCGTCTTCAACGAGGGCTACTCCGCGACCGCCGGCGACGAGTGGGTGCGGCCGGCGCTGTGCGAGGACGCGCTCCGGCTCGGCCGGATCCTGGCGGAGCTCGTTCCCGAGGAGCCCGAGGTCCACGGCCTCGTGGCGCTGCTGGAGATCCAGGCGTCGCGCCTGCGCGCGCGCGTCGGGCCGGGGGGTGAGCCCGTGTTGCTGGCCGATCAGGATCGCACGCGCTGGGACCAGCTCCTCGTGCGCCGCGGGCTCGCGGCGCTGGAGCGCGCCGAGCAGCTCGCCGGCGCCCTCGGTCCCTACGCGCTCCAGGCCGCGATCGCCGCTTGCCACGCACGCGCGCGCACCGCGGAGGAGACGGACTGGACGCGCATAACCGCCCTGTACGATGCGCTGGCCCAGCTCACGCAATCTCCCGTCGTGGAGGTGAATCGGGCGGTGGCGTACACCATGGCATTCGGTCCGGCGGCAGGCCTCGAGATCGTCGACGCACTGACGGACGAGCCCGCACTCGCAAAGTACCATCTGCTGCCGACCGTACGCGGCGATTTCCTGGCCAAGCTCGGGCGCTTCGAGGAGGCCCGGGCCGAGTTCGAGCGGGCGGCGTCGCTCACCCGCAACGCGCGCGAGCGCGACCTCCTCCTCGCGCGTGCCGCCGCGTGCGACCGCACACCGTGATCGTTCATCTCGTAGACGGCACCTACGAGCTGTTCCGCCAGTTCTACGGCCGGCGTCGCTTCCAGAAGGACGAGGACAAGTCCTTCGGCGCCGTCGTCGGTGTGCTGCATTCGGTATTGGAGATGATCGAGGAAGGAGCCACTCACCTCGGTGTGGCGACCGATCACGTGATCGAGTCGTTCCGCAACGCTCTCTGGTCCGAGTACAAGACGGGGGATGGTATCGAGCCCCCCCTGCTGGCTCAGTTCCACCCGCTCGAAGAAACCCTCACCGCCATGGGCGTGGTGGTATGGCCGATGATCGAGCTTGAGGCCGACGACGCGCTCGCCTCCGCGGCGCGCATCGCGTCCGGAGACAAGAGGGTGCAGAAAGTCTGCATCTGGTCGCCCGACAAAGACCTGGCGCAGTGCGTCCGCGGGGACCGGGTCGTGCAAGTGGATCGCAAGGGGCAGAATGTCCGCGATGCAGCTGGAGTTCGCGAGAAGTTCGGGGTGGAGCCCGCCTTGATTCCCGACTTCCTCGCCCTCGTGGGCGACGCCGCCGACGGCTATCCAGGCATTCCGGGGATCGGTGCGGTCACCGCAGCACGGCTCCTGAACCGCCACGGCGCCATAGAGGACTTCCCGCCTACGGTGCTGGGGAAGAACCGCGACCTGGCGCTGCTCTTCAAGAATCTGGCGACGCTCCGGACTGACGCGCCCCTGTTCCGCGATGTGGACGAGCTCCGATGGCGCGGCCCCACCAACGGCTTCGCCGCGTGGGCCGAGCGCCTGGGAGGGGCCCGTCTGCTGGAGCGCTCCCGCAAGGCGCCAGTCGCCTGAGCAACCCTCAAATGGAGGAGTCCTGACATGACTGCACCCAACGTCGTCGCGAAGTGGTCGAGCTGGGCCCCCGAGCTGCAGAGCGTGCTCCGCATCGTGGCCGCGCTGCTCTTCATGCACGTCGGCACGGCCAAGTTGTTCGCCGTTCCGGTGGCCATTCTCCCCAACGGCGCCACCGCGCCGATCTGGTCGCTGCTGGGCCTTGCCGGCATCCTGGAAGCGTTTGGAGGCCTGTGCGTGCTGCTGGGTCTGTTCACCCGCCCCGTCGCCTTCCTCCTCTCTGGCGAGATGGCGGTCGCGTATTTCATGGGCCATGCGCCCCACGGTCTCTGGCCGGTGCTCAATCAGGGCATGCCGGCCATCCTCTTCTGCTTTCTCTGGCTCTACTTCTCGGCCGCCGGCCCGGGACCGTGGAGTCTGGATGCGAAGCGGGGGAAATAGGGGGCTCACAGCCGGAAGTAGTACACCAGCTTTCCCACCACTGCGCCCCGCGCCGGCCGGCCCCACGGCACCCCGTCAGCCAGGGCCGTGGGCCACGCGCTGTTCCACACGAGGTACGCGTCGCTCCCCGGGCCGGGCATCCAGTGCAGCCGCGCGTTGACCGTGAGCCGCTCCGATTCGTCGTCCCACTGAACGAAGACCGTACTGCCCAGCCGCGGAGTGGCCGCCACGTCGAGACGCAAGCGCGCGGTGCGTGCCGTGAATCGGGCGGTCGCGAGACGCGCTGCCAACTGGGAGTACTCGACCTCCGTGATCACGTGGGGCGCCGTACGGACGGTGAGGGTCGCATCGAGCTCGGTAGACATGCCCGTGTAGAAGTCGCCCGCGCTCGCCGTGAGGCTCGCGCTCACCGGCCGGCCGGGAGAGCTCGTGAACTGGACTTCGGCGCGGTCGAAGGAGTAGTCGCCGGGATCGATCGTGTGGCCCCGGAAGATCTCGAAGGGAGTGGAGGGCGCGTCTTCGAGCCGCTTGAGATTCAGCAGAAACTCGTCGCCGCTCTCGAAGACCGCGCCCAGCGGCGTCACTTCGTACAGCGAATGGGACGGCGAGCCGTCGAGGTGCGTGACCCCCTCCCACGTCAGGAGGCTGAACTCGAGCTGGCGGATCCCGAGCACGTGGGGACGCGGGAAGACGTCGACATGACCCGTGTGCCGCCACACGCCGGTCTCGAGGACGAACCCCAGTGCGGGATCGAAGCCGGGCTCCACCCGCATCAGGCTCAAGAAGCTGTCCATCACGTCGTTGGGGTAATCGACGTAGATCCGCCAGGCGCTCGCGACCGGCGCCATGGCGCCGTCCTTGGAACCGGCCGCCCAGGCCGCGAGCACGAGATTCTGGCCGTGCACGTAGAACGGGAAGCTGAGATCCGCACCCCCCGCGAGCCGGGTCCCTCCCTTCACGCCGGACTGACTCGTGAACACGCCCCCGACGTAGCCGCGTGAGAACACGTCGTGCTTCACGCGTGCCACGAGATCCACCGCGTGCTCCGGATCACCCGTGCGCACCGCGAGCAGACCAATCTGATCGGGACCGAGTCGCCCGGTGAGCCGCGCGCCGGCAGTGAGCGTGATGGGATTGCCGAGCGTGTCGAGGCCGATGCGACGGCTGTAGAACACCGTGGCATGGTCGACCAGGCCGTACTTGAAGATGCCGCTCGACTCGAGGAAGAAGTGTCGCTTCTCGGGGAAGAAGAGCGGAAAGCGGGTCAGATTGATCACCTGGTCGTCCGCTTCGACCTGCGCGAAATCGGTGTTGGCGGTGAGGTCGAGCGTGAGGGTCGCTGCGGGGGCGAGCTTGGCATCGAGACCGGCCTTGAGACCGGCCGAGCCGAGGCTGAGCAGGCTGTCGTTCCCCGCGGGAGGATACTGCAGTGCTCGTGCCTGTCCCGTGACGGCGCCGTACGGCCGCAGCTCGGCGATCGCGCGGGGCGGCAGTCCGCCGAACCCGGCTACGGCGCCCTCGTGCGGCAGAAACAGGATCCCTTCCGTGCGGCGCCATGCCCGCCACAACACCTCTTCGTTGTTCCGCCGGATCAGCCGGCGGAAGTTGATCCCCCATGTGTCGTGGCTCGGGTGGTAGCGGAGCGTCTGCCAGGGAATGAACAGTTCGGCGGTCCAGCCGACCGGCGTGATGCACGCGCGGGCGTCCCAGACGCCGTTCCAGTCCGGGTTCGTCGTCTCGAAGTCGATCACCTGCGCATCCGTCATGGCGCCGTTCGGATTCACGCTAAAGAGGAACCCGGTGCGATGATCCCGGAGGGGATCGAGCAGCAGCGTAAACGCGTCGTCCGATTCCAGGGCGCTGTCGCGCCGCAGGGCCGTGTGGCGGATCGCCGTCGGAACGGCGTCGTACGCCCACAGGCCCACCCACAGGCCGTCCGGCGTTGCGAGCAGGCGCACCACCGTTCGTTCAGTCGCGGGGCGTCCCTCGGCGGGCTCCTTCTGCGTGAAGTCGCTGATAGAGTCGGCCGTTCGCCACGCGGGCTCGTCGGGGATCCCGTCGAGCCGCAGGCGGGCCGTCGTGTGGGTCACGAGCGCGTCAGGAGCATCCGGCCCCTGGGCATGCAGGGCGCCAGGACGGAGCATACATGCAACGGCGCCCGCGCTCGCGATGGCGCGCGCCCACCTCACAGCGCACTCTTTGCCAGCAACCCCACGATTCCCGAGCCGGCAATGAGCAACGGTTCAGAGATGTGCTTGAACCGCAGCACGAGCACGAGTGTCACGGCGCAGACGAGAGCAGTGGGCAAGTCGACGAGCGCACGCCGCCCCAGAACGAGCACGGCCCCCGCAATCGCGCCGGTGGCCGCCGCCGTCACGCCGTTCACGAACGCCTTGATGGCGGGACTCCCGGCCACGCGACGGTAGTGCGGGGCGGCGAGCACGACCACGAGGTACACCGGCGCGAACACGCCGAGCGCCGCAACCGCGGCGCCGATTGGACCGCCGACCAAGTACCCGATGAACGCCACGGTGATGACGACCGGACCGGGCGTGATCATGGAGACGGCAACGGCATCGAGGAACTGCCGCTCCGTCAGCCAGCGGTATTGCTCCACCACGCCGCCATGCAGAAACGGCACGATGGCGAGCCCGCTCCCGAAGACGAACAGCCCGGCGGCGCCGAAGTACCAAAAGATCTTCCAGAGCACGCCGGCGGACGCCAGCCCACCGAGCCCGGACACGAGCCACGCCGGCCAGGGCGCCACGAGCAGCACCTGGGGCGGCGCCGCGCGGGGGCGGGGGCGGGGGCGGGCGAGCACAGGGACGAATCCGGATGCCACGAAGAGCCACACGATCTCGGACGCCGTCCAGGCCGTGACCACGAGGCTCACGGCGAACAGCCCCCAGAGCAGGCGGTCGCGCCCCAGCGTCAGGCCCACGAGCTTGGTGGCGCTGCGCGCGATGATGGCGATGACCGCGGCCCCGATGCCGTAGAACAACGCCTGCATCCAGGCGAGCCCGCCGAACCGGACGTACAGGGCCGCCAGGGCGAGCACCATGAGAAACGACGGCGCGACGAACGCAATCCCCACGAGCGTGGCGCCGAGCGTGCGACCGCGCACCCATCCCAGGTACATCGCGAGCTGGGCGGCGAGCGGCCCCGGGGCGAGCTGCGCCAATGCGAGCCCCTGTTTGTAGTCTTCGCGGGAGATCCAGCCGCGCTCGTCCACGAGATCGCGCTGCATGTGCCCCGCCAGCGCGATCGGGCCGCCGAACCCGACCGTACCGAGCTTCAGGAAGTAGCGGACGAACTCCCGCAGGGTGCAGCTGGCGGGCGCGGCCGGCGGCGCGGGGGGGGCGGGGGGCTGCGACATCGGACTCAGCGTTTGCCGCGCGGCCGCGATCGGCGCGTTGCGGCGAACGACTGGTACAGGGTGTCGAAGGCGTCGGCCCCGCGCCGCACGCGCGTGGTGTCGGCGGCCGACTGCCGCGCGATGCCGGCGAGCAGCTGTTCGACGCCCGCCGTTTCCGCGCGCCCGAACTTGGCGTCCTTGCAGTCGATATCGTGCACGATCTCGCCGATGGCGCGCAGCGCGGGATCGCGCAGCCGGAAGCGCCGCACGAGTGTCTCGAAGGTGCAGCGGTCCGCTTCATGCGTGTACTCGGCCTCGAACATGTCGAAGCGCAGCTCACCCCGGCGGGGCACGTAGCCCTCCGGGGCGACGAACTTGAAGCGAGCCTCGGGGTCGATGAACCGCTTGATCAGCCAGGCGCTCGCGATGCGATCCACGAAGACACCGCGCCGCGTGACCCACGTCCGTCCCCGGAGCTGCCCTACCTGCCGCGCCGCCGCCCGCGCGGCGGGCCGCTCACGCCCCCGCAACCGTGTCGCCAGGCGCCCCACGGCCCGCTCCGCCGTCGCGCGGCCCGGCGCGCCGCAGTAGTCGATCGCCGCCACGTCCGCGAGGCGCCGGTCGAGGCGCGCCACCTCGGCGGCCGCCGGGGCCCGCGCGAGCGACTTCGCATCGCGCACGACGCCCGCGTAGTCGGCCTGGCGAGCCTGGCGGAACAGCGCTGCGACGTCGCGGTCGCGCAGGCCGTCCACGAAGTCCCCGCGGCACAGCGACCCCTCTCCACCACCGTCCACGATTTCCTGGAGCAGCCAGCGGAAGTCCTCGACCGCCTGATCGCCGTAGGGGAGCACCCAGACAGAGTTCTTGACCGGCACCGCACCGATGCGTTGCAGCCTGCGCCACACCTTCACCCGGAAGTAGTCGGGCTTCGGCGGGATGCGGTGAAACAGGAGCAGCCAACGTCCGCTCGCGGTATCGGGCACCGAGGGACCACCCAGTTGACTATAACAAGTGTATCATCGAACATACGACCGGGAGAGGGATGGCGCAACGCGGTCAGCAGGCAACAAGGAGGAGTCCATGAACCGAAGGATGGGGTCGCTCGTGCTCGCAGGCGCGACGCTCGTCGTCCTGGGCTGCGGCGGTCGGGAAGCCCGGGAGGACGACACGGCCGCGCACACCACCGCCGCGAGTGCGCCGCCGCTGCAGGTGAACTGGACGGCGGTCGAGCAGGCTCTGGGCCGCACGGGAGCGCTGCAGCCCGGTGACGTGTACAAGTTCGGCTTGCCCAGGAGCGACCTCACGGTCGTGGTCGACCGCGTCCCTCTCAAGCCCGCTCTGGCGCTCGGCTCGTGGGTGGCGTTCAAGGCGACGAGCTCGGGCGCTGTCGTTATGGGGGACCTCGTGCTGCGGGAGGACGAGGTCGAACCCGTGATGGCCAAGCTCGCCCAGGGCGGCATTGACGTGACGGCGCTGCACCATCATGTGCTGCACGAGACCCCGCGCGTTTACTACATGCACATCCACGGCGCGGGGGATGCCGTCAAGCTGGCCCAAGCGGTCCACGCGGCCGTCGGATTGACGCAGACGCCCCCGCCACCTGCCACTGCGGCTGGCTCCGCCGCCGGTCCGTTCGGCATCGACACCGCGCGCATCGCGCAGACGCTCGGCCACTCCGGCAAGGTGAACGGAGGGGTCTATCAGGTGAGCGTGGCGCGACCTGACACGATCCGGGACGGCGGGCTGGTAATCCCGCCCGCGATGGGCGTCGCGACCGCGCTGAACTTTCAGCCGACGGGCGGTGGCAAGGCCGCGATCACGGGCGACTTCGTGCTGCGGGCGGCCGAGGTGAATCCCGTGCTGCGCGCGCTGCGCGAGCATGGGATCGAGGTCACGGCCGTCCACAACCACATGCTGGACGAGGAGCCGCGGCTGTTCTTCATGCACTTCTGGGCTGTGGGCGACGGGGTCGGTCTCGCTGAGGGGCTGCGAGCCGCCTTGGACCTGGTGGGCGGAGCGAGACGGTGAGCCACCGCATTTATCTGAGCGTCGCGTGGGGGACCATGGCCTTGTAGAGGGGTAGCGCTCTGACTTCGTAGGTGCCCTCCGCGACTCCCGCAAGAGGCTTCGCCTGCATGCGGACGACGATCAAGTCGAGCGCCGGAAAGACGTGAAGGTCCGTGTCCAAGTGACCGTGACCTGCAAATCCCGGTGGGTCATCGTGCAGCCACCACAGCAGCCCGTACTCTGGGTGCAGCCGCTGCGACGGCCGCGTCGATGCATCGATCCACGCCTCGGAGAGGATCCGGCGCCCGCGCCACACTCCGCGATGCAGCATCAGGAGACCGATGTGCGCCAAGTCTCGTGGCGTCGTCTCCATGTCCGCGTAGGTCCAAGCATGGTGCCGCTCGTCCTCGTGGAGGCGCGTGTCGCGCATGGCGAGCGGCTCGAAGAGCCGCGTCCGCGCATAGTTCTGGATCGGCTCGCCAGCCGCTCGATCGAGTATCGGGGACAGAAGCTGCGCGCCTTCGTTGCTGTAGTCCCACCGCGTCCCCGGCTCCGCAGTCGGCGAGAGACCCAAAACGAACCCATCCTTGTCGTAGACGAAGCCGACACTCGAGTCGCGCATGCGCGGCAGACCCGACGTCATCGTCAGCAAGTGCCGTAGCGTGACTCGCCCGCGGCGGCCCGTGCACCATTGCGCAACATAGGTACACACGGGCTCATCGAGACTTCTGATACGCCCGTCGTCGACCAACATGCCCACCAGCAGTCCCGTGATCGACTTCGTGGTGGACATCGCGTAGATCGGCCGCTGGTAGTGCGGGGAGTACCACTCCTGGACGATCTGTCCTCTGACCACGACCAGGCAGGCGTCCGCCCCGGTCTCCGCGCACAAGACGCGGTGCTGCTCCAGCGCCGGCACGTCAACGCCGAGGGCGACGGGATCCCCGACCGGCCACAACCCGTCGTCGTCGAGCCCCGGGGTGGACGGCGTCGCGCGCAGAGATTCGGCCGCACTCGAGTCGACCACCGCGCTCGCCAGCTCCCGTCGTAACCGGGACAACTCGGCCGCGTATCCGGTATCGAGCTCGACGCCGGAGCAGTCGCCGTCGAACGCCGCGAGCGCAGCCCGCGCCGCAGCGCGCTGTCGGAGCCGCGTCTCGGCGTAGACCAACTCTTGCCGCAGGGTGCACGTCCGCCGGGTCCTCGACGCCGCCGACGGCCCGGCGAGAAACTGTTGAGCGACGGCCGCAGCTTGGGCCCAGTCCCCGGCGCGATTGAGGCTCAGAACCCTGTCGACGGCACCGTCGTCCTGTGCGGCCGCGGGCGCGGGCGCGGCAAGAGCGATCACCAACGGCATGGCAGCCAGTCGAGGGGGGAGCGTTCCGTACCTCCGTGAAAACAACGACGGCCAGCGTCGCTGCGGCGTTGGCCGTGGTTTTTCAGGCTGCGGGAGGATGCCCTGGCCCGGATTCGAACCGGGACGCCTTACGGCACTGCCCCCTCAAGACAGCGTGTCTACCAGTTCCACCACCAGGGCGGGCGACGAAAGGTAGAACCGGCGCCGGGGGGTGGTCAACCAGGCGCC
>WNGL01007371.1_pt1 | contig 12915 bp, 12 predicted proteins | sample 5400591 | NCBI WGS metagenome assembly WNGL01 (sample SAMN13153377, study PRJNA577476) | soil metagenome | isolation source: 80 cm soil or saprolite under Garry oak tree replicate 1 | place: USA:California | collected 2016-06-15
TGCCGCTCAAGCTCCGCATCGCGACGGAGCTGCACCTCAAGCGGCTCGTGGTGGGCGGCTTCGACCGGGTCTACGAGATCGGCCGGATCTTTCGGAACGAGGGGATCTCGCGCCGGCACAACCCGGAGTTCACCTCGATCGAGTTCTACCAGGCGTACGCGACGCACGAGGACCTGATGCTCCTCACCGAGGAGCTCCTCCACTCCCTCGCGCTCGAGGTGGCGGGCACGGCGGTCGTCCCCTTCCAGGGGCAGGCGATCGATCTCACCCCGCCGTTCCCGCGGGTGTCGATGATCGCCGAGGGCGCGAAGGCGCTCGGCCTCTCCGTCGAGGACGCGCTCGCCGGCAAGGGGCTCTCCGAGGCGCTCTCCCGCGCCGCGGCGCGCGAGAACGAGTCGGAGGACGCCTGGAAGCTCGAGCAGGCGGCGAAGAAGAGCCCGGGCGAGGCGATCGCGGCGGCGTTCGAGGTGTTCGGCGAGCCGCGGCTGCCGAAGGATCGGCCCGCGTTCGTCGTGGACTGGCCGTTCGAGACCTCGCCGCTGTCGCGGCGGCGCGACGCGGATCCGCGGCTCGTCGATCGGTTCGAGCTGTTCGTCGCGGGCATGGAGGTGGCGAACGCCTTCTCCGAGCTGAACGACCCGGTCGACCAGCGCGCGCGGTTCGAGGCGCAGATGAAGGCGAAGGCCGCCGGCGACGAGGAGGCGATGCCGTTCGACGAGGACTTCGTCCGCGCCCTCGAGCACGGGATGCCCCCCACGGCCGGGGAGGGGATCGGGATCGACCGGATCACGATGCTCCTCACCGACTCGGCCTCGATCCGCGACGTGATCCTGTTCCCGCTCCTCAAGACGAGGAGCTGAGCGGGCATGAGCGAGCTCGGACCGCCGCGCCCCGCCCCGGCCCTCGACGGCGCCGAGCCGGCCGCCGCCGCACCCGCGCCCGGCGCGCCGCCGCCCGCAGGCGGCCATCCGGCGCCGCGGGTGTTCTCGCCGGTCGCCTTCGTGCTCGTGCTCGTCGCGGTGCTCGGGGCGATGGCGGTCGCGCCGCTCGCCTCGTCCTTCTTCGGGGACCGGCTCGCGCTCGCCGGGCCCGTCGCCGCCGGCCTCGCCGCGGTGGTCGCCGCGGCCTTCGCGATGGCGCTCGGCGGGGCCGCCGCGGTCGCGTCGCGCCGCCTCTGCTTCTACGAGGTCGCGGCGGCGTCGCTCCTGTGGGCCGCGCTCGTGGGGGTGGTCGCCACCGCGCCACGCCTCCGCGGCGCGGGCGCGCTGCAGTCGCTCGAGTCGCAGGGCACCCTCGTGGTGGTGCTCGGCCTCCTCGGCGCGGGCTTCCTCGCCGCGACCGCGGCGTTCGCGGGCGCGACGCTCGCCTACCTCCTCACCGGGACGGGCCGCCTCGACGGCAAGGTCTCGTACGAGCTCTTCGTCGCGCGCAGCCACCTGCGGCTCTCGGCCCGCACCATCGCCGGCCTCTTCGTGCTCGTCGTCACGGGCCTCGTCCCCGGCCTCCTCGTCGCGCTCGGGTGGTCGCTCTTCCGAGACGCGCGCGAGCGCCGCGCCTACCGACGCGGCGAGCTGTTCCGGCGAGGCCGGATGCCCGCCACCCTCCTCATGACGCTCATCTCGATCGGCGGCGTCGCCATCGGGGTGTGGGCGCTCACCGTGGTGCTGTCGGTGATGAGCGGGTTCGAGGCGGACCTCAAGCGCAAGATCCTCGGCCACAACGCCCACGGGATGGTGCTGTCCTACGGGCCCGACGCATTCCAGGACTGGCGCGCGACCCGCGAGAAGGCGCTCGGGGTGCGCGGCGTCGGAGGGGCGACCCCGTTCCTCTACAACGAGGTGATGCTCTCCGCCGGGCAGAACCTGACCGGCGCGATCCTGAAGGGCGTGGACGTCGACACGATCGGCACCGTCACGGACCTCCCGCGCAGCGTCGAGGACGGGAAGCTCGCCTGGCTCCGCGCCCCGGCGGAGATCCCGCGCGCCGGGCGCGACCGCTCCGCCGAGCCCGCGCCGCCCCAGCGCGCGGACCGGGTGCTGCCCGGGATCGTGATCGGCCGGGAGCTCGCCCGCTCGCTCCGGGTGTTCGTCGGCGATCAGGTGAACGTGGTCTCGCCCTTCGGCGACCTCGGGCCGGCGGGGCCGCAGCCCAAGAGCCGCCCGTTCCGCATCGCCGCCGTCTTCTACAGCGGCATGTACGAGTACGACTCGAAGTTCGCGTACCTGGATCTCTCCGAGGCGCAGCGCTTCTTCGGGAGCGGCGACACCATCACCGGGCTCGAGCTCCGGGTGAACGACGTGGACGCCGCCCGCGCGGTGATGGGCCGGGTCGTGGTCGCGCTCGGCGGGTGGCCCTTCCGCGCGAAGGACTGGGGCGAGCTGAACCGCAGCCTCTTCTCCGCCCTGCAGATGGAGAAGGTGGTGATGGCGGTGATCCTCGGGTTCATCGTGCTCGTCGCGAGCTTCATCATCGTCGCGACGCTCATCATGCTCGTGCTGGAGAAGACGCGGGAGATCGCGGTCCTCAAGTCGATGGGCGCGGGGGTCCCGTCGATCATGAAGATCTTCGTCGCCGAGGGCGTGATCATCGGCGCGGTGGGGACCGCGTTCGGGCTCCTGCTCGGCTACGGGACGTGCCTGCTCGTCGACCGCGTCGGGATCCCGCTCGACCCGGAGGTCTACTACATCTCCAACCTGCCCGTGCTCATCGAGCCAGCGCAGTTCGCGCTCGCCGCGCTCGGCGCGCTGCTCCTCTCGTACCTCGCCACCATCTACCCCGCCACCAAGGCGGCGCGCCTGCGCCCGGTGGACGGGCTCCGGGAGTGACGCGATGACCGCTCCGTTCGTCTCGATCGAGGGGCTGGTGAAGACGTACCTCATGGCGGACCGCCGCCTCGAGGTCCTGCGCGGGCTCGACCTCGAGATCGCGGAGGGCGAGCTCGTCGCGCTCACCGGGCCGTCCGGCGCGGGGAAGAGCACCTTCCTGCACCTCCTCGGCACGCTCGACGTCCCGACCCGCGGCCGGATCCGGTTCGACGGGGAGGATCCGTTCGAGCGCGGCGAGGAGGACCTCGCCTCGTTCCGGAACGAGACCGTCGGCTTCGTCTTCCAGAGCCATCACCTGCTCCCCGAGTTCACCGCCCTCGAGAACGTGATGATGCCGGCGCTCATCCGGCGGATGGCCCGGGGCGACGCGCGCCGCAAGGCCGGCGCGATGCTGGAGCGGGTCGGCCTCGGCGACCGCCTGGACCACCGCCCGGGTGAGCTGTCCGGCGGCGAGCAGCAGCGGGTCGCCCTCGCGCGCGCCCTGGCGCTCTCGCCCCGCCTCCTCCTCGCCGACGAGCCCACCGGGAACCTCGACCCGCAGACCGCGGACGGGATCCACGCGCTGCTCGTGGACCTCAACCGGACGCTCGGGATCACCGCCGTCGTGGTCACGCACAACGAGCGGCTCGCGCAGTCGCTCCCGCGTCGGCTCCGGCTCGCCGAGGGGCGCCTGCAGTAGGCCCCGGACGCCGGACGCTGAGCCGCGGATCCAATTGAGCTTTTCCACCTCCCGGTCTAGATTCGCCCGCTCCGTGACGCGCCTCTTCCAAAGCGCCCTGGGCCTGCTCCCGGCCCTCGTGCTCGCGCTCTCGCCCGCCGCCGCCCGCGCCGCCCCCACCGGGGCGGTGATCGAGGAGGTGCGGGTGGAGGGCAACCGTCGCGTCGAGCCCGCCGCGATCAAGAACGCCATCACCGCGCGCAAGGGCGGCCCCTTCGACCCGAGGAAGATCCAGGCGGACGTCCGCGCGCTCATGAAGCTCGGCCTCTTCTCGGACGTGATCGTCGAGCAGGAGGGCAACCCGGACGCCCCCGTCGTCGTGTTCCGCGTGGTCGAGCGCCCCGCGCTGCGCGAGTGGCGCGTCGAGGGGAACCAGGAGCTCTCGAAGAAGGACATCGAGGAGAACGTCACGCTCAAGGCGGGCCAGCTCGTCGACCCCGCGGTCGTCCAGAAGGACGTGAAGAAGCTGCAGGAGAAGTACGTCGAGAAGGGGTACTTCCTCGCGGAGGTGACCTCCCGGATCCTGGACGCGCCCGACGCGCAGGTCGACGTCGTGTTCGTGGTGAACGAGCAGGCGAAGGTCCAGGTGAAGGGGATCGGCTTCATCGGGAACTCCCACGTGTCCGCCGACGAGCTCCAGAAGATCATGGTGACGCGGGAGGGGAGCCTCCTGTCGCTCCTCACCGACGCGGGCAACTACCGGGACGAGGGGCTCCAGCGCGACCTGCAGGCGATCCAGGCCTACTACCTCGACAACGGCTACGTCACCGTGAAGGTCGGCACGCCGGCGGTGTCGCTCTCCCCGGACAGGCGCTTCATCTACGTGACGATCCCCGTCGAGGAGGGCGAGCAGTACACCATCGGCAAGATCGCCTTCGCCGGCCAGCTCCTCGACCAGGAGCCGCGGCTCCACGCCATCCTCCGCACGCGGAGCGGCGTCCTCTTCTCGCGCTCCGACGTCGCCGCGGACCTCTTCGCGATCACCGACGTCTACAAGGACCTCGGCCACGCCTACGCGAACGTCTCGCCGCTCACCGCCACCGATCCCGACAAGCGCATCGTCGATCTCACCTTCGAGGTGCAGCCCGGCAAGGTGGTGAGCTTCGAGCGGATCGAGGTGATCGGGAACGACAAGACCCGGGACAAGGTGATCCGGCGCGAGCTCCGCGTCTACGAGGGGGAGCGCTACAGCGGGACCGGCGTGAAGACCTCGAAGCAGCGGGTGAACGCGCTCGGCTTCTTCGAGACGGTGGAGATCACGACGAAGCCCGGGAGCGCGGACGACAAGATCATCGCGGTGGTCGAGGTGAAGGAGCGCCCGACCGGCACCTTCCAGCTCGGCGCGGGCTTCTCCTCCTACGAGAACTTCATCCTCACCGGCCAGATCTCGCAGCAGAACTTCTTCGGCTGGGGCCAGACGCTCTCGCTGCAGATCCAGTGGTCGAAGATCCGCCAGCTCGGGCAGATCCAGTTCGTCGAGCCGTACTTCCTCGACACGCGCTGGACGTTCGCCTTCGACCTCTACATGACCGAGGGCGTGTACACGACCTTCACCCGCCGGTCGGTGGGCGGCTCGCTGACCTGGGGCTACGAGCTCTCCGGGCTCGCGCCCTGGTGGTCGTTCGCCCAGCGGCTCGAGGACATGCGCGTCTTCGCGACCTATACGAACGAGCGGATCGACGTCACCGCCGCGCAGCTCTCGACCACCGCGCGCAGCCAGTTCAAGTCGGGCACGACGAGCTCGGTCCGGCTCTCGCTCCAGTGGGACCGCCGCGACAACCGGCTCTTCCCGACCAGCGGGTACTTCCTCACATTCTCCGGCGAGTGGGCGCCGCCCGCCTTCTCTCCCTCGGAGCTCTTCGGGAACGAGCCGAACCTCTTCTCCCGCTACGCGCTCGACCTCCGCCTCTACCGGCCCGTGTGGAAGGGGCTCGTCGCCCGCGGGAAGCTCACGATGGGCATCATCCGCGACTGGGACGCCGCCCACCCGGTGCCCATCTCGGAGCTCTACTACGTGGGCGGCATCAACTCCGTCCGCGGGTACCGCTACCTGTCCATCGCGCCGTCGATGCCGGTCGGCGTGTCGAACGCGTTCGACGCGGGGACGCGCTCGCTCTCCGTCGGCGGCGACAAGCAGGTCGTCGTCAACACCGAGCTCGAGTTCCCGATCGTGGCGGAGGCCGGCATCCGCGGCGTCCTCTTCTACGACATGGGCAACGCGTTCGCGCAGGGGACCTGGAGCGACCCGAGCGTGTCGCTCTCGCTCTACAAGGCGTGGGGGTTCGGGCTGCGCTGGGTGAGCCCCATCGGCCCGCTCCGCTTCGAGTGGGGCTTCCCGCTCGACCGCCGCAAGGACCCGATCACCGGGCAGTACATCGACCAGCCGGTCGACTTCCAGTTCACGATCGGCAACTTCTTCTAGCCGCGGCCGCCCCGACGCGGCCCCTCTCACGGAAGGAAAAGGACCATGTCGCGCTCCCTGAAGACCCTGCTCCTCCTCGCCCTCGCCGCCGGCCCCGTCCTCGCCCGCGCCGAGCTGAAGCTCGGGTACGTGGACCTGCAGCGCGCCCTCAACGAGGTGGACGAGGGCAAGGCCGCCAAGGCGCTCCTCAAGAAGGACTTCGACGAGAAGCAGAAGCACCTCGACGCGAAGAAGGCCGAGTTCGACAAGGTCCAGGCCGACGCCGAGAAGCAGGCGGTGGTGATGTCCGACTCCGCCAAGAAGGACAAGGCGAACGAGCTCGATCGCCGCGCCCGCGAGCTGCAGGGGCTCTTCGTCCAGCTCCAGAAGGACCTCTCCGAGCGCGAGCGGGAGGCGACGAAGGGGATCTTCGACCGGATGGCGGTCATCGTCCGGGAGATCGCCGAGGCGGACGGGGTCTCGATGGTGTTCGAGAAGGGCGCCGGGCTCGTCTACGCGCCGCAGTCGTCCGACCTCACGAACGAGCTCATCCGCAAGTACAACGCCCGCCACCAGTCCGGCTCCGCGAAGAAGGCGGACAAGGGCGAGGGCAAGGCCTCGAAGAAGTGATGGGCCCCGCCTCCTTCACGCTCGCGGAGCTCGCCGCGCGGGTCGGCGGCACGGTCGAGGGCGACGGCGCGATCGCGGTGGACGGCGTCGCCACGCTCGAGGACGCCGGCCCGTCGCAGATCTCGTTCTTCGCGAACCGCAAGTACCGCAAGGCGTTCGAGGCCTCGCGAGCGGGCGCCGTCATCGTCGAGGCCGATGAGGACGTCCCCGCCGGCCGCACCGTGCTCCGGGCGTCCCCGGCGTACCTCGCCTTCGCGAAGATCTCGACCGCGTTCCACCCGCCCCGCGAGCCGATGCCGGAGGTGGCGCCGGAGGCCGTCATCCACCCGACCGCCCGGATCCACCCGAGCGCGCAGGTGATGCCGCTCGCGAGCGTCGGCCCGCGCGCCGAGGTGGGGCCGCGCACGATCCTCTTCCCGGGCGTGCACCTCGCGGAGGACGTCCGGGTCGGAGCGGACTGCCTGCTCTACCCGAACGTCGTCGTGCGCGAGCGCTGCGTGGTGGGCGACCGGGTCATCCTCCAGCCGGGCGTCGTCGTCGGCGCGGACGGCTTCGGCTTCGCCCTCGATCTCCAGGGTGAAGGGCGGGGCCCGCGGCACTACAAGGTCCCGCAGGCGGGCCTGGTCGTGATCGAGGACGACGTCGAGATCGGCGCGAACAGCTGCGTGGACCGGGCGACGCTCGGCATCACCCGCATTGGCCGGGGCGTGAAGATCGACAACCTCGTGCAGATCGCGCACAACGTCGAGGTGGGCCCGCTCTCCATCCTCGCCTCGCAGGTCGGCATCTCCGGCTCGACCCGGCTCGGGATGGGCGTCGCCGTCTGGGGCCAGGCGGGCATCGTGGGCCACGTCACCATCGGCGACCGCGCCAACATCGCCGGCCAGGCCGGCGTCGGGAGCGATCTCGAGCCCGGCGCCCGCGTGGCGGGCTCGCCCGCGACGCCCGACGTGCAGTGGGCGCGCAACGTCTCCGTGTTCAACCGCCTCACCGAAATGCGCCGCGAGCTCCGCGAGCTCCGCGCCGAGGTCGCCCGCCTCCAGCTAGGGCAGGAGAAGAAGAAATGACCGCCGAGCGCCCGGCCGAGCCGGCCAAGCCCGTCCTGGACTCCGTGCAGATCCAGGCCATCCTCCCGCACCGCCCTCCCTTCCTCCTCGTCGACCGCGTGGTCGCCTTCGAGCACGGCAAGAAGCTCGTCGCCTGGAAGAGCGTGACGATGAACGAGCCGTTCTTCCCCGGCCACTTCCCGGGGCGGCCGGTGATGCCCGGCGTCCTCATCCTCGAGGCGCTCGCGCAGTCGGCGGGCCTCCTCGCGATCCTCTCGCTCGGCCCCGAGGAGCGCGGCAAGCTCACCTACCTCATGGGGATCGACCAGGCGCGCTTCCGGCGGCCGGTCGTCCCCGGCGACCGGCTCGAGCTGCACGTCGAGATCGTGAAGCAGAAGGGGCCGGTCTGGAAGATGAAGGGGACCGGCATCGTCGACGGCCAGGAGTGCGCCGGGGCCGAGTTCATGGCGATGCTGGTCGACCCGAAGGACGCGTAGGGGAGAACGCGACATGGCCATCCACCCCACCGCCGTCGTCGAGCCCGGGGCCGAGATCGATTCGACCTGCGAGGTCGGCGCCTACGCCGTGGTCGGAGCGCACGCGAGGCTCGGGCCGAAGAACGTCCTCTCGGCGCACGCCATCGTCACCGGCCACACCACGCTCGGCGCGGGGAACCGCGTGTTTCCCCACGCGGTGCTGGGCGAGGCCCCGCAGGACCTCAAGTACCGAGGCGAGCCCACCCGCCTCGAGATCGGCGACCGGAACACCTTCCGCGAGTGCGTGACGGTGAACCTCGGCACCGAGGGCGGGGGCGGGGTCACCCGGATCGGCAACGGCTGCCTGTTCATGGCCTACAGCCACGTCGGGCACGACTGCATCATCGGCGACGGCGCGATCATCGCGAACTCCGTCGCCCTCGCCGGCCATGTGACCCTCGAGGACCACGTGCACATGTCCGGGCTCGCCGCCTCGCACCAGTTCTGCCGGATCGGGCGGCTCGCCTTCGTCTCCGGCCTCACCGGCGTCGCCATGGACGTCGCGCCGTACTGCACGGTGACGGGCGCCCGCGGAGAGCTCGCGGGGCTGAACGCCGTCGGCATGCAGCGCGCGGGGATGACCGACGAGCAAATCGGCCGGGTGAAGCAGGCCTACAAGATCGTGTTCCGCTCGAACCTGGCGCTCGCCGAGGCGCTCGCGCAGCTCGAGTCGGAGCTGGGCACCCACCCCGAGATCGCCCACTTCCTCGCCTTCGTGAAGGGCTCGCAGCGCGGCATCACCCGGTGAACGTCCTGGCGACGATCGGGCTCATCGCCGGGGGCGGCCGCTTCCCCCTGCTCTTCGCGGAGAGCGCGCGCGGCGCGGGCCACCGCGTGGTGGCGGTCGCGCACCGGAACGAGACCGATCCGGGCCTCGCCGAGAAGGTGGACGCCATCACCTGGGTGAAGCTCGGGCAGGTCGGCCACCTCCTCGAGGCGCTCAAGGCGGGCGGCGCGACCCAGAGCGTGATGCTGGGCGCCATCACCAAGCGCCGGTTCTTCGCCGACGCGATGCTCGACGCGACGGGCCTGCGGGTCCTCGCGCGAGTCGCGATCCGGTCCGACGACAACCTGCTCCGCGCGCTCGCGCGCTTCCTCGAGGAGGAGGGCGTTCCCATCGTGGACGCGACCCCCTTCCTCTCGGACCGGCTCGCCCCCGAGGGCGTGCTCGGGCGACACGCGCCCACCGACGAGGAGCTCGCGGACGCGCGCTACGGCCTCGAGCTCGCGCGCGGGATCGGGAAGCTCGATCTCGGCCAGACCGTGGTGGTGAAGGACCGCGTGGCGCTCGCGGTCGAGGCGCTGGAGGGGACGGACGCGTGCATCCGTCGTGGCGGCGAGCTCGCGAAGAACGGCGGGTTCACGGTCGCGAAGGCGGTGAAGCCGGACCAGGACCGCCGCTTCGACCTCCCCGCGGTCGGGCCGGACACGGTGGAGACGATCCGCGCGGCGGGCGGGCGGGCGCTCGCGATTGAGGCGGGGGCGACGCTGGTGATGGACCTCGACCGGATGATCGAGCGGGCGAACGCGGCGAAGATCGTGGTCATCGGAGTTCGGCCGTGACCCCCTGGGCACGCGAGAGCTCGGACGGGGCGGTGCTCGAGCTGCTCGTGCAGCCGCGCGCCTCGAAGACCCGGGTCGTGGGCGAGCACGACGGCCGGCTCAAGCTCCAGCTCGCGGCGCCGCCGGTGGACGGCGAGGCGAACGCGGCGCTCCTTGCCTTCCTCGCCGACGCGCTCTCGGTGAAGCGCGCCGCCGTGGCGCTCCTCGCCGGCGAGTCGGGCCGCAAGAAGCGCGTCCGGATCGCGGGCGTCGCGCCCGAGGCGGCGGCCGCGACGCTCCTCGGGATGGCGAAGGCGTGACGCTGGCGCGCGCGCTGGTGCTGCTCGCGGCCGGGCTCCTCGCGGTGCCCGGCCTCTTCGTCCTCGCGAAGGGGCTCGCCGCGATCCGGCGCAGGACCGCGCTCGTGCAGGGCAAGACGGTGACCGGCGCGCGGGCGATCCTCGCCGGTCTCGTGCTCCTCTCCTGGGGCGCCGGGATGATCGGCTTCGCGGTCCTGGTGCTCGTGGCGCAATCCCGCCGCTGAGATGGTTGGCCGCCCGCGGACGAGCCCTCGATCGCTGTTCCGGACCCTCCCGGTGGACTAAGATGCGACCCCTCATGACCCACCGTTTCCTCGCAGCGTGCCGCAAGCAGCCCGTCGACCGCCTCCCCGTCTGGATGATGCGTCAGGCCGGGCGCTACCAGCCCTCGTACCGCGCGGTCCGCCAGAAGGTCGGCTTCCTCGAGCTGTGCCGCTCGCCGGAGCTCATCGCGCAGGTGACCGTCGCCCCGATCGACGAGTTCGGGTTCGACGCGGCGATCCTCTTCTCCGACATCCTCGTGCACCTCCCGGCGATGGGGCTCGACCTCTCGTTCGAGAAGGGCGAGAAGGGCAAGGGCGACGGCGGCCCGAAGATCGCGAACCCGGTGCGCAACCGCGCCGACGTGGACGCGCTCCATGTCCCCGAGCCCAAGAAGGACCTGCCCTACGTCCTCGACGGCGTGCGCGCGATCCGGACCGCGCTCCAGGGCCGCGTGCCGCTCATCGGCTTCGTGGGCGGGCCGTTCACGGTCGCGAGCTACGTGGTCGAGGGCGGGAGCCAGGGCTTCACCCGCCTCAAGACGATGCTCTACGCCGAGCCGAAGACCGCCCACGCGCTCTTCGACAAGCTCACCCGCGCCGCGATCGTGCAGATCGAGGAGCAGATCGCGGCGGGCGCGGAGGCGGCGCAGATCTTCGAGAGCTGGCTCGGCGAGCTCGACCGCTACGACCTCGAGGAGTTCAGCTTCCCGTACCTCGCGCGCATCGCCGAGGCGGTGAAGAAGGCCGGCGTGCCGGTGATCTTCTTCGGCACCGGGATGGGCGGGCACCTCGAGCGGATCGCGGGGCTCGGCTTCGACGTCGTCTCGATCGACTGGCGGATGCCCATCGAGGACGCGCGCGCCCGGCTGCCCGGGATCGCGGTGCAGGGCAACCTCGACTCGACGGTGCTGCTCGGCCCGAAGGAGGTGGCGGTGGACCGCGCCCTCCGGATCGTGAAGGCGGCCGGGCCCGCCCCCGGTTACATCTTCAACCTCGGCCACGGCCTCCAGCCGCCCACCCCGGTCGAGAACGTGAAGGCGGTCGTGGACGCGGTCCACGCCTTCCGCTGGAAGTGAGGCGCAGGTGATCCAGATCCCCTCCTGGGAGCTCATCAAGAAGTACGACCGGCCCGGGCCGCGGTACACGAGCTACCCGACCGCGGTCGAGTTCAAGGAGACGTTCGGGGTGCAGGCGTTCGAGGAGCACCTCGCGCGCGCCGACCGCCAGGGCGGGCCGCTCTCGATCTACGTGCACCTCCCGTTCTGCCGCGAGATGTGCCGCTTCTGCGGCTGCAACGTGGTGGCGACGCACGACCGCACGCGCGCCGACGCCTACCTCGACCAGCTCGAGAAGGAGGTCGCGCTCGTCGCGGCGAAGCTCCCCGCCCGGCGGCAGGCCTCGCAGCTCCACTGGGGCGGCGGCACCCCGACCTTCCTCGACGAGAAGCAGCTCACCCGCTGCCACGAGATCCTCTCCCGCCACTTCCAGTGGACGAAGGACGTCGAGAAGGCGGTCGAGATCGACCCGGCCATCACCACGAAGTCGCAGATCGAGACGCTCGCGAAGCTCGGGTTCAACCGCATCTCGATGGGCGTGCAGGACTTCGACGCGAAGGTCCAGCAGGTCGTCGGGCGGATCCAGGGCGAGAAGGAGACCCGCGAGCTCGTGGAGGCGGCGCGCGCGAACGGGTTCCACGGGGTGAACCTCGATCTCATCTACGGGCTCCCGTACCAGACGCCCGAGACCTGGGACGACACGCTCCGGCGGATCGTCGACATCCGGCCCGACCGGCTCGCGGTGTTCGGCTTCGCGTACGTGCCCTGGTCGAAGCCACACCAGAGGCTCCTCCCGCAGGAGGCGCTCCCCAAGACCGAGCAGCGGGTCGAGCTCTTCCTCGAGGCGGTCGAGGCGTTCACGAAGGCCGGCTACCGGCTCATCGGCCTCGACCACTTCGCGCTCCAGACCGACGAGCTCGCGAAGGCGCAGGACGACGGGTACCTCTACCGGAACTTCCAGGGCTACACGATCCGCCCGGCCCCGGACACCATCGCGTTCGGGATGAGCTCCATCTCGGACATCGGCGGCGCCTACGTCCAGAACTTCCACAAGCTGAAGGAGTGGGGCGAGAAGGTGGACGCGGGCGTCATCCCGGTCGAGCGCGGCGCGGCGATGAGCGACGACGACGTGATGCGCCGGTTCGTCATCAACCGGGTGATGTGCCTCCTCCGGCTCGACCTCGGCGAGGTCGAGGAGAAGTTCGGGAGGGGCTCGCGCGAGGTGATCGAGCAGGATCTCAAGGGCGGCCTCGCGGAGCTGATGGTGGACGGGCTCGTCACCTTCGACGGCAAGGTCCTGAAGGTCACGCCGCTCGGGCAGCTCCTCGTCCGCAACGTCGCGATGCTCTTCGACGCGTACCTCAAGAAGGGCGCGTCCCGCAGCCAGTTCTCGCGCACCGTCTGACGGGCCCTCGCGCCCTTCGACTCCGCGCACCGCCCCGCGGTGCGCCCCGCTGAGGGAGCCCCATGGCGCACACCGCCGTCTTCCTGATGAACCTCGGCGGGCCGCGGTCGCTCGAAGAGGTGGAGCCGTACCTCTACGAGCTGTTCTCGGACCCGCTCGTCGTCACCGCTCCCT
>WNGL01007373.1_pt1 | contig 12913 bp, 14 predicted proteins | sample 5400591 | NCBI WGS metagenome assembly WNGL01 (sample SAMN13153377, study PRJNA577476) | soil metagenome | isolation source: 80 cm soil or saprolite under Garry oak tree replicate 1 | place: USA:California | collected 2016-06-15
TCGATGCGCTCGGAGTCCGCAGTCGGCACGTTCTTGCCGACGTAGTCGGGGCGGATCGGAAGCTCGCGGTGGCCTCTGTCGACGAGCACGGCGAGCTGAATCGCGCGTGGCCGCCCGAAATCCATCACCGCGTCCATCGCCGCGCGGGCGGTGCGCCCATGGTGGATGACGTCGTCGACGAGGACGACGACCTTGCCCCTGACGTCGGGCATGTTGCTGGTCGGGGGGTGGTGCGATGCGGGTCGGGTCTCGAGGTCGTCGCGGTGCAGCGTGACGTCGAGCCGGCCGAAGGGAACCCGCGTGTGCTCGAGCTTCGTCAGCGTGCTCGCGAGCCGCTCCGCGAGCGCATCGCCCTTGCTGACGATGCCGACGAGCACCACGTCGCCGACTCCGCGGTTGCGCTCGATGATCTCGTGGGCGATGCGGGAGAGGGAGCGGCGGATCTGGTCGGCGTCCATCACCGTCGCCTTGAGGGTGACGCTCATGTGATGGCCGACCTGCCGGCGGCGACGAGAGATTCGGTGCACAGGCGGCCCAGATGGGAGGAGACGACGAGCACCGGAGCGAGCGCATCCGTTGATGCGTGAGCGAGGAGCGGAGGAGTCGACGATGCAGATGGGCTGCATGGGCGCCGAAGATCCGGTGACGTCGGCGGGGCGGTCATCCTAGTAAGCGGTCGAGGAGCGCCATGCGGATGTGCAGTCCGTTGCGCGCCTGGCGGAAGTATGCCGCCCGGTCGTCGTCGTCGACCTCGGGCGCGATCTCGTCGACGCGCGGCAGAGGATGCATGAGGATCGCGTAGTTGCGCATGCTCGCCATCGCCTGCTTGTCGATGCGGTAGACGCCCTTCACCGCGTTGTAGGCATCGGGGTCGGTGAAGCGCTCCTTCTGGATTCGAGTCATGTAGACCACGTCGACCTCGGGCAGGACCGCCTCGAGGTCCTGGGTCTCGAGCCACGGCACGTGGTGCTCGTCGAGGTGGGCCTTAAGGTCGGCGCGCATGGCGACCTGGGGCGGAGCGACAAACCAGATCTTCATGTCGTTGAACTTGCTCAGCAGGTAGGTGAGCGAACGCACGGTGCGCCCGTTGGCCAGGTCGCCCACCATCGCCACGCGTACGCCGTCGATGCGTCCGAGCTCGTCGCGGATCGTGTACAGGTCGAGCAGCGCCTGGGTCGGATGCTGGCCCGGCCCGTCGCCGGCGTTGATGATGGGGACGGCGCTCACCGCCGCCGCGCGCCTGGCGGCGCCTTCTTCGTTGTGGCGAAGGACGATCACGTCGGCGTATCCGCTGACGATGCGGATGGTGTCCTCGAGCGTCTCGCCTTTCGCGGCCGACGAGAACTCGCGCGCGTTGTCGGTGCCCATCGTGGCGCCGCCCAGGCGCAGCATCGCCGCCTCGAAGGACAGGCGTGTCCGCGTCGAGGGCTCATAGAAAAGCGCCGCCATCACCTGGCCCGCAAGGCGGCCGATGAAATGGTGCGGCTCGCGCTTGATCTCGTCCGCCCGCGCGATCAGGTCCTCGAGCAGGGGACGAGAGAACTGTTGCGACTCGATAACGTGTCGGAGCCGCGACGTGACGGCCATCAAAAAATCTCCTTCCCTGGCTCTCTGGCCAGGACTTAAAGGCGAGCTTTCGGCAGTTTACCGTAACTTAGGCAGCCGCATGAACAAGCGCCCTGGGCACGTCACCGTCACCACCGAGGTCGGCTACTGCAACTTCTGCCAGCGCACGCGCACCCTGCGCCGCGAGGATCACCAGCTTGGCCAGCTCGTGCGCACGATCGTCGCCTGCGAGACCTGCCACCGCACGCTTTCGAGCACGATCGGAGTGGCCGCGCCGCCGGAGCCGGTCAAGGAAGAGGTGCCGGTCGTCGAGGCGGCGGCCGCGGTCGAGGAGAAGCCGAAGCCGAAGCGGGCGCCCGCGAAACCGAAGCCGGCCGCGGCGACAAAACCCAAACCCAAGCCGAAAGCACCGGCCAAACCGAAGACACCGGCCAAACCGCGGTCGACGGCAACGAGGCACCCGACCAGAAAGAAGTGACCCATCCCGACGAAGTCAGAGGCTGACGCCGTGACTTCGCGAGGGCCCCTCGGCCCGGCGGTCAGGATCGACCGCCTCGAGAAATCCCTCGGCTCGAACCACGTCCTGCGCGGCGTCAGCCTGGAGGCGCGACCCGGCGAGATCTCCGGCCTGCTGGGACCCAACGGCGCCGGCAAGACGACCACCCTGCGCGTCATCTGCACGCTGCTGGCGCCCGACGCCGGCTCTGTCGAGGTGCTGGGCTTCGACACCCGCAAGGCGCCCGAGGAGGTGCGGCGGCGCGTGGGCGTCGTGACCGCCGAGTTCGGCGTCTACCCGCGTCTTTCCGCGCGCGAGAACATCGCCTACTTCGCCGAGCTGAGCGGCGTCCTCGACGGTGAGCTCGACCGCAAGGTCGACGCCGTGATCGAGCGGCTGGACATGGGCTCCTTCGCCAGGCAGCGCGCGGAGAGCCTGTCTTCGGGCCAGAAGCAAAAGGTCGCGATCGCGCGGGCGATCGTCCACGACCCGCCGGTGCTGATGTTCGATGAGCCCACCTCGAACCTCGACGTCCTCGCGTCGCGCGAGGTCCGCGAGTTCATGGTCGAGTCGAGGGATCGCGGCAAATGCGTCATCTTCTCGACCCACGTCCTGCACGACGCCGAGCGCCTGTGCGACAGGGTGACGATCATCCACCAGGGCCGGGTCGTGACCAGCGGCACGACGGCCGAGGTCCGCGGTGCGCACCAGGAGCTGGAAGACGCGTTTCTCGACCTTCTCCAGGCGGCGCCGTGAAAGCGACCGTGACGGTCTTTCGCAAGGAGATGCTCGAGATCCTTCGCGACCGGCGCACGCTGATCGCCATCGCGCTCGCGGCGCTGGCGAGCCCCGTTGTCCTCTACGTCATCTCCCAGGTCTCGACCCGCACCGCATCGGAGACGTACACCGTCGGCTACAGCGGCGACATTCCCGTCGGCCTCGACGTCCTCTTCAGCACGACGGGGCTCAAGCTCGAGCCGGTGGCCGACCCGGCCGCGGCCGCAAAGCAGCAGGTCGACCTGGGCATCGTGTTCACGCCGAAAGGGCTCGACGAGTACTACGACCCGACACGCCAGAGCGCGCAGATCGCCGATATACGGCTGCAGGAGATCCTCAGCAGGTACGACGCCGCCAAGGTCGCCGCCGCACTGCAGCAGAAGGGGGTCGACCCCTCGGTGCTGAATCCGCTCCCGGTGAGCGTGCATCCCCTCAGCTCTCCGGCCCAGGCTGCGGGCAACGGATTTCTCAGCTTCTTTCTCCCCTACATCCTCATCACGATGAGCCTGACCGGAGGCCTGTCAGCCGCGCTGGACACGTCAGCGGGCGAGCGTGAGCGCAAGACGCTGGAGAGCCTTCTCCTCACGCCCGCGCCGCGGGCCCAGGTGCTGATCGGCAAGACGCTGGCGGTGGCTACGATCAGCTTCGCCGCCGCGCTGGCGGCCATCGTCTCGATGCTCATCGCGCTGACCCAGATCCAGTTCGGGCCGAGGCAGGGATCTCTGCCCATCACGCTGAATCCCATCGCGGCCGTGGTGATGGTCTGGCTGGCGGTGCTGCTCGCCGTCTCGTTCTCGTCCCTGACGATCGCCCTTGGCACCCTCGCGCGGAACTTCCGCCAGGGCCAGGCGTACGCCACGCCGCTGTACTTCATCACCATCTTCCCCGCCTCGATCGTGCTCTTCATTCCCGACTTCAACCCCAACCTCGCGTACTACCTCATCCCGATCCTCAACGCCGTGCTGGTGCTGCGGGACGCGATCGTGCACGACACGGTCGCGCTGGGCGCGCTCGCGGTGACGTCGGCGAGCCTGCTCGTCACGGGCGCGCTGTGCTTCTACGCGGCGCTCCGGCTGTTCACAAGGGAGGCTCTCCTCATCCGCTCCTGAGTGGCAAACTGTTCTGGAGGAAAGCCATGCGCCGACGACTGGAGCTAAGGGACCTTCGCAGCCTCGAGCGAAGGAGCATGTACTCGATCTTCCACCCACTCGACCCGAACGAGCGGCTGCCGCGCGAGCTGATGCTTGAAGGCAGGCCGCACCGCCTCTTCGAGATCCAGTCCCTGCTCACCTGGGTCGGGGTCCTGTACCTCCCGGTGCTGCTCCTGACAGTGGTCGTCATGGGGTCGCTCAACATCAACGTGGTGGTCGCCTTTGGCGTCGCCGGGCTGGGGCTGCTGGGCGTCTACGTGTACGTCCTCTCGACCAGGTCGAGCTAGGCCATCTCCAGCAGCCAGCGCGCCGTGGGGTTCGGACTTCCCAAAACGCGTATAACCGTCCCATGACTGAAGCAGTGATCGTGGCGTACGGCCGCTCGCCGATCGGCAGGGCGCGCAAGGGGTCCCTCGTCGACGTCAGGCCGGACGACCTCGCTGCGCACGTGGTGACCAAGGTGCTCGACAAGGTGCCCGAGCTCGACCCGACGCAGATCGAAGACCTGATCTGCGGATGCGGTCTCCCCGGCGGAGAGCAGGGACACAACATCGGCCGCGTGGTCTCGATTCTGGCGCGCCTGGACGTGCCCGGCGTCACTGTCAACCGTTACTGCTCGTCGTCGCTCATGACGACCCGCATGGCCGCGCACGCCATCGAGGCGGGCGAGGGCGACGCCTTTCTTTCGGTCGGCGTGGAGTGCGTCTCCCGCTACGGCAGCGGCTACCCGGACGCGCCTGACACCCACAACCCCAAGCTCGTGCGAGGCAACACCGAGGAGTACCCCGACATCTACATCGCGATGGGACAGACCGCGGAGAACGTGGCCGAACGGGAGAAGATCAGTCGCGAGGAGCAGGACCGCTTCGCGGTCAAGAGCCAGGCCGCGGCGGTCAAGGCGCGCGACAACGGATTCTTCGACCTCGAGATCATCCCCCTCCCGCTGCCCAACGGACAGAGGTTCACGAAGGACGACAGCCCGCGGCCGGGAACCACGATCGAGGTTCTGGCCACGCTGCAGCCGGCTTTCCGCGAGAACGGCACCGTGACCGCCGGCAACGCGTGCCCGCTGAACGACGGTGCGGCCGCGGTGGTCGTGATGTCGGACAGGCGCGCGAAGGAGCTCGGCATCAGGCCCATCGCGCGCGTCGTGTCCACCGGCCTGTCGGCGCTGGAGCCGGAGTTCATGGGCCTGGGTCCGATCGACGCCTCGAAGCAGGCGCTGAAGCGGGCCAAGATGACCATCGACGACATCGACCTGGTCGAGATCAACGAGGCGTTCGCGGCGCAGGTGATCCCCTCCGCGCGCGGGATCGGCGTCGACCCCTTCAGCGACAAGCTGAATCCACATGGCGGCGCGATCGCCCTCGGCCATCCCTTCGGTATGACCGGCGCCCGCATCCTCTGCACGCTGCTGAACGGCCTGCGCGAGCAGGACAAGACGTTCGGCCTGGAGACGATGTGCGTGGGCGGCGGCCAGGGGATGGCGATGATCCTGGAGCGCCTGAACTAGCCCGCCGCGACCTCCTGGACGATCCGCACCAGGCTCGAAGGCACCATCCGGCGGTGAATCGCCACGAGCACCCACGGCCAAAGCAGGCCGAAAAAGACCAGCAGCCCGAGCAGCACGAGCCACCCGTATGGAGTCTGTGAAACCTGGTCGCGAGCTCCCGGCCAGGCCAGCACCACGGCGAGGATGGCGCCCGTCAGGGCCAGGCCGTGGATCGCCGCGTATGCGGCCCAGCGCCGGAACGAGCCGTGGTAGGCGATCCGGTGCAAGCCATCCCGGCGCAGCTCGACCTCGTTCAAGCCGACGTTGTACGCGGTCCAGAACCCTCGGGCAGCGAACGAGATGGCGTCCTGGGAACGGCTTCGCACGACGTAGTCGGCCCGCCGGCGTGAACCCGGGAAGAACAGGCCGTTTTCGACTCGCCGGGCCACGCGCTCGGTGAAGTCGTCGGGCACCGCGCCGAGCTCGATGACGCCTTCGTAGGCCGGCGAGAACATGCCCATCGCGCCCCGAGTGTAAGCACGCCTACGTCGCGTGGGACCCGGTTAGCTCAGGCTCAACTGCGCCGGTTTTTCCGGTCTTTCTGCCAGAGCCTGAACCGGCTGACGCGTTCCTTGTAATAGCCGCGGACGTCATCAAGGCCAGGCCGATCACGGCGGCCGCGGTGCCGAAGGGCAGCCAGAACATCGCCGAGTCGTATCGCGAGCGGTCCACGGTGCGCTCTAGGGTTAGACCGCGCTTCGATACCCTGAATACCGTGGGGGACGACAACCGCCGCCTGTGGTCGGAATGGGTTGGCGCAAACATCGGCGGCGACGCCACGCGCCAGCGGCTGGCGCTCGAGGCGGCTCTGCAATCGCTGGCGGCGGGCAAGAGCTCGGGCGAGGCCGCTGAAGCGGCGCGCCGCGCCGTCGGGGCGGCTTCGGCGCAGCCGCCTCCGTACGGTCAACCGGGGCCAGTGCGTTGTCGCTTCTGCGGGTCGATGCCCGCGGTGCCGATGACGATCTACGAGCACAACGGCTACGTGATCCTGATGCAGTTCAAGAACCTTCGCGGGCCCTTCTGCCGCATGTGCGGGCTCAACGTCTGGCGCAGGATGACCGACTCGACCCTCCTCCGCGGCTGGCTCGGGGTCTTCTCCTTCTTCATCGCGCCGGTCACCGCGCTCATCAACGTGGTCAACCTGCGCAAGCTGACCTCGCTGGGGGCCCCGGACCCCAGCACCAGCGTTCGGCCGCCGGCGGACCCGGGACGGGGGATGTTCCAGCGCCTGGGCGTCTACGTGTACGCGGTCGTGATCGTCGTCGTCCTGGTGCTCCTCCTGCTGCCGGCCATCGCTGGCCGTTAGAACCGGGTCAGACCCTCGCTTCGGTGAACAGGCCCTCGAGCACGCGCTCCAGCAGGCGCCGGAGCGTCTTCCGCTCGTCGGCCGACAAAGGGCCGAGAACCTCATCCTCGAGCGTGTCCCTCGCCTTGTCGGCCTTCTCCAGGGCTCGCCTGCCGGCCGCCGTGATCTCGACGATGTGCCGCCGGCGGTCGTTCGGGTCGCGGCGGCGGACCGAGAACTGGGCCGCCTCGAGCTCGTTCAGGATCAGGACGACGCTGTTGGCGTCCATGAACAGGGCGCTCTCGATCTCTTGCTGGCTGATGCCCGGGTGGTCGCGGATGAAGCCCAGCGTCATGTAGGGCTTGAAGCGCATCCCGAGCAGCTCTTCGCTGGTCCTGCGGTTCAGCGCCTTGTGGACCTGGGTCAGCAGCGAGACGAAACCGCCGTCATGCCTCTGCCGGCCCTCTTCTTTCACGTCCATCGATTCTATCACCGACTATTAATGTTCCCACTTTCCAAATAATCCATGCAATAAGGATCATGATGATCCTGTTATAGTGATCATCCATGATTCGGTCCGGTTCTTTGGAGAGGGCTATGAGTACGAATTTGCGACGTTGGGCGGCCCTGGTCGTCGTCTGCCTGGGCCAGCTGATGATCATGCTCGACACCACGATCGTCAACGTGGCGCTGCCCTACATGCAGCGAGACCTCGGTTTTTCGCAGTCCAATCTGACCTGGGTGGTCAACGCCTACCTGATCGCGTACGGGAGCTTCCTCCTCGTCGCGGGCAGGCTTGGTGACCTGGTCGGCCGCCGCAAGGTCTTCCTGGCCGGCGTCTTCCTGTTCACCGTGGCCTCGGTCGGGAGCGGGTTCGCCCAGAGCGCGGACCACCTCATCGTCGGCCGCTTCCTGCAGGGCCTCGGCGGGGCGCTGTCCGCGGGCGTGATCATCGCGATCATCGTCACCGAGTTCCAGAAGCCGGCCGAGCGCGCGCAGGCGATGAGCGTGTTCACGCTCGTGATCGCCGGCGGTGGCTCGCTGGGCCTGCTGGCGGGCGGGTTCCTGACCCAGTGGGTCAACTGGCACTGGATCTTCTTCATCAACCTGCCGATCGGCGTGATCACGATGATGCTCGGCGCCTGGCTCATCCGGGAGAACGAAGGCCTGGGCCTGCGAGGCGGCATCGACATCGCCGGCGCGGTCCTCATCACCGCCGCGCTCATGCTCGGCGTCTACGGGATCGTCACCGCGGCTGCCTATGGCTGGGACTCGGAGCACACGATCAGCCTCGAGGGAGCATCGATCGCGCTCTTGGCCGCCTTCGTGTTCCTCGAGTCGCGGCTGCGCAACCCGCTCGTGCCCCTTCGCGTCTTCTCGATCCGTTCGCTGACCGGCGCGACCGCGGCGCGGGCGCTGCTGTTCAGCGGCCTGTTCACCAACTTCTTCGTCGGGGCGCTCTACCTGCAGCACATCCACGGCTACAGCGCGTTCGAGACCGGCCTCGCGTTCTTGCCGACGACGCTCACGATCGGCGTGATGTCGGCGGGCGTGGCGGCTCGGCTGATGGCACGGGTCGGAGCGCGCAACCTCTTGATCGCCGGCCTGATGCTCATCGTCTCAGCGCTGACGATCCTGTCGCGGGTCGGCCCGGACACCGGCTACGCGCCGTCACTTCTGGTCGCGTACGTGCTGCTGGGCGCCGGCGGTGGAATGTCGTTCCTTCCCCTGCTCACCATCTCGATGTCCGAGGTGCCGCTCGCCGACGCCGGCCTGGGGTCGGGCTTCAGCAACGTGGTCATGCAGGTCGGCGGGGCGCTTGGCCTCGCCTCGATCACCTCGGTGTCGTCCGCGAACGCTCACGGCAACGCGGCGTTCCAGCTCGCGTACGTCCTCGCCGCGCTCTGCGTCGTGGCATCGCTGATGGTCGTCGTCTCGGTGCTCCGCACCGAGAGCGCGCGGGTCGTGGTCCGCGACCACACTCGCATCGAAGAGGCGGCTTAAGACACTTCCCTCATACGGGCGACGAGGCGGTCGATGTCCGCCTCGTCGTTCCACCATCCGGCGGACGCGCGCAGCCAGCCGTCCGGAAGGTTGCGGATGACGACATCCTTCGCCTCCGCGTTCCTCACGATCTCGGCCGGGTCGCCCGGGACCCGGAACGAGACGAGCGTGCCCTGGCCCGCCTCGGTCCTGACCTCGATGCCTTCCTCCAGCAACGACTTGCGCGTGTAGGCCACGAGCTCCGCTGCACGCTCGAAACCCCACTCCGGACGGTCCACGATGGCTGCTAGGAGGCCGGCGATCATCGAAGGGGCGAGGTGCACCACGCGCAGGCGCTCGGCGTCCTCGTGGGCCGAAGAGGCGTACGCCTGCATCTGCGGCCGCAGCCGGGTATGGTCGGCGACGTAGAGCGCGCCAATGGTCTCGGGTCCGCACAGCCACTTCTGTCCCGAAGCCGTGTACCAGTCGGCCACCGAGGCGTCGACAGGGATCGCCCCGACCGACTGCGCTCCGTCCACGAGCAGTGGAAGGCCGGTCGCTTGCTTGATCTCGGCCAGCGGGAGAACGTGGCCGTTCAGCCAAAGCACGTGCGAGAGGGCGATGAGCCGGGTGTTTGGCGTGACCTCGTCGAGGATCGCCCGCAGCGCCTCCGCCGCCGGCCGCTCCAGCACTCGGGCTTCTCGAATCCGGGCGCCCGAGGCGCGCAGGGGCGCTGACAGGCCGGGGTGCTCGGCGTTGGTGGTGACCACCTCGTCGTCGGGGCCGAGACGCAGGCCCGTGATCACGATGTTGCAGCCCTCGGTGGTCGACGTCGTGAGCACGACCTTCTCGACCGGGACGCCCATCAGCGCCGCGATCCGCCCGCGAAGCTCCGCCTCGACGGGCATGGCGGCTTCCCAGGTGCTGATGGCGCCGCGGCCGCGCTCCAGCGCCAGCTTCTCCGCCGCCTGCATCGCCTCGAAGGTGCGGCGAGAGAGCGGCCCGACCGAGCCGGCGTTCAGGTAGGCCCGGCGCTGCAGGACCGGGAACATGGCGCGAGCCTCGGCCGGGGTCATCCGGCCTTCGCGTAGAACCGGCACGGCGGCGACTCGGCCGTGGTGTGGAAGTTCCAGTGCCGGCACCACGCGGTGCCGTCGAACTTCTTGCACGAGCCGCACGTCACCTTGGCGTGCGCCACGCGGGTCTTCTTCATGTGGTGCTGCGGCTTCTCCCCCGGAAACGGATCCTCCAGGGGCCCTCGCAAGCTCACGGCGTCATTCTCTGGGTTTGTGGGGATATCACAGGTGCGAGCGCACCTCCCACAGCTCGGGATAAAAGCGCTTGCCGAGCGTGCGGCGCAGGTACTCGGCGCCGGTGCTGCCTCCGGTCCCGGTCTTGCCGCCAATCTGCCTTTCGACCATGAGCACATGGCGCGACCGCCAGTGCGCGAAGGCCTCGTCGTGGTCGAGCATCGCCTCGCACAGGTCGAACAGGTCACCGTGGTGCTCGCGGTCGCGGAAGATCTCGAGCAGCGACGGCGAGCCGCGTCGCTTCACCAGCTCGTGAAACGCGTCCGCCACCGTCGGCTCCTCCAGGCGCTTGCGCAGACGGGCCATCTCCTCCGGCGTCACCTCCAGGCGCGCGACGTACTTCGGCTCCTTGAGCCCGGAAAGGAACTCGATCTCCCGAAACTGCACCGACTGGAACCCGCTCGCGGGCGCGAGCTTGGAGCGGAAGGCGAGAAAGTCCTGCGGCGACATCGTCTCCAGGACCTCGATCTGCTCGACCAGAAGCTTCTCGATCACGTTGACGCGGTCCAGGTGATGGCGCGCGAAGAAGACGTTGTCGGCGCCGATCTCGTCGCGAGCGGCCTCGAGCTCGAACAGCACGACCTTGAACCACAGCTCGTAGACCTGGTGCGCAACGATGAAGAGCAGCTCGTCGTGCTCCTTGCTCTGGCGCTGCTGCAGCGATAGGAGCTCGGGAACCTTCAGGTAGCTGCCATAAGACAGCTCGCGGCCCTCCTCACCGAATCGGCGTGACATCGTGCCTCAGTGCTTGAAGTGCCGGCGGCCGGTCGTGACCATCGCGACGCCGGCCGAGTCCGCGGCCACGATGACGTCCGCGTCCCGTATCGACCCGCCCGGCTGAATGACGGCGGTCACGCCCACGTTCGCGGCAAGCTCGAGCCCGTCGGGGAACGGGAAGAACGCATCCGAGGCGAGCACGGCACCTTTCGATCTTTCACCGGCGCGCGTCACGGCCATCTGCACGGCTTCGACGCGCGACATCTGGCCTGCCCCGACGCCGACGGCGGCTCCGTTCTTGAAAAGGACGATGGCGTTCGACTTCACGTGCTTGACGGCGGTCCAGGCGTAACCCAGCTGCGTCCACTCCGCCTCGGTCGGCTCGCGACGTGTGACCGTGACGCAGGACGTGCGGTCGAATCGTTCGCGGTCCCAGTCCTGGATCAGGAATCCCCCCGGCACCGAGCGGACCTCGTGGTCGAAAAAACCCGGAGTCGCGGGCGGGGCGGCGAGCACGATCATGTTCTTGCGGCGCGCCAGCGTGTCCCTGGCCTCGTCGAGCACCTCCGGCGCGACGACCACGTGGGTCACGATCTGGACGATCAGCTCCGCGGTCGCGCGATCCAGCGGCCGGTTGACCGCGATGATGCCGCCGAAGGCCGAGACCTTGTCGCATTCGTACGCGAGCCGGTAAGCGGTGGCCAGGTCCTGGGACACGGCCAGCCCACACGGGTTCATGTGCTTGACGATCGCCGCCGCCGGCATCTCGTAGTCCAACACCAGGGAGATCGCGGCCGAGGCGTCCTGGATGTTGTTGAAGCCCGGCGGGCTCCCCTGCACCTGCTGCGCCTCTCCGATCCCGCCCGCACCAAACCCGAGGCGGTAGAAGGCTGCTTTCTGGTGCTCGTTCTCGCCGTATTTCAGCGGCTGGGCGAGCAGGCCCGCGAGCGTGATCTCGGCCGGGAAGCCGTTCCCGTCCTGCTTGCGCAGGTACGCGGCGATCCAGGCGTCGTAGGCAGACGTGTGGGCGAACGCCTCCGCGGCGAGGCGCTTGCGCATCTCGCCGTCCAGGGTCCCTTCGTTGAGCGCGCCCAGGACCTCGGTGTAGCGCTGCGGCCGCACCACGACCACGACGGACCCGTGGTTCTTGGCGGCCGCGCGGATCATCGCCGGTCCGCCGATGTCGATCTGCTCCACCGCTTCCGCGAAGGTGGCGTCGCCACGCAGCACCGTGTCGACGAACGGGTACAGGTTGACGCAGACGAGGTCGATCTCGCGCAGGCCATGCGCCGCAAGAGTCTCCAGGTGCTCCGGCCGGTCGCGGCGCGCAAGGATGCCCGCGTGCACGCCGGGATGAAGAGTCTTGACACGGCCGTCCAGCATCTCGGGAAATCCGGTCAGGTCGCTGACGGGCTGGGCCTCGATGGCGGCGTCGTGCAGCGTCTGCAGCGTGCTTCCGGTGGCGAAGAGATCGTAGCCCAGGCGCTTGAGACCCCGCGCAAACGGGGCGAGTCGCGTCTTGTCGCTAACGGACAGCAGGGCGGTCGGCAAGCAGTGCCTCCATCATGCGTATTCCCTCGGGCAGGATCCTGTGCTCGGCCTCGTGCACGCGCCGGCGCAGAGTCTCCACCGTATCGCCTTCGAGGATCGGGACCGATTCCTGGACGAGGGTCGGACCGGCGTCGAGCTCAGCGGTGACGACGTGAACGGTCGCGCCGGTGAACTTGAGACCGCTCTCCAACGCCTGCTCGACCGCGTCCATGCCGCCGCCGAACATCGGCAGGAGCGAGGGGTGGATGTTGACGATCCGGCCCTCGAACGCTTCCAGAAACGGCGCCGTGTGGATGCGGTCGTAGCCCGCGTCGACCACGAGCTCAACCCCGCGCTCGAGGAAGAAGTCGCGCATTGCCGCGTCCCGCTCTTCGCCCGACGCGAACGATTTCTGCGACAGCGCCGCGACCGCGATGCCTCTGTCGCGGGCAAACGCGGCGGCCGGGCAAGACGCACGGTTGGTCGCCACCGCGACCACGTCAAAGTCCTGCTCGACGAGGTTGCGCAGGTTCGTGCCTTGTCCCG
>WNGL01007375.1_pt1 | contig 12913 bp, 14 predicted proteins | sample 5400591 | NCBI WGS metagenome assembly WNGL01 (sample SAMN13153377, study PRJNA577476) | soil metagenome | isolation source: 80 cm soil or saprolite under Garry oak tree replicate 1 | place: USA:California | collected 2016-06-15
CCATGTCGATCGCATGGAACGCATTCACCCCCGCATCGGCCTTGATCGGCGGCGCGATCATCGGCGCGGCGGTGGCCCTCTTCGTCGTGCTGAACGGCCGCGTCGCGGGAATCAGCGGCATCCTCGGCGGCCTCGCGCGCCCCCAGGCCGGCGATGTCTCCTGGCGTGTCGCGTTTGTCGCGGGCCTGGTCGCCGCGCCGGTGATCGCGCCGCCGATCAAGGCCGATGCGGGGGTGAATGCGTTCCATGCGATCGACATGGTCCGAGCATAATACAATCGGAGGCAATATGAGACTTGCCCGGATTGTCCTCTCGGCGGTCCTTTCGGGATGCGGTCCGGTCGCGCTCACGCAATCGGCTGCCGACTATCCCCATCGCGCGATCCGCATCATCGTTCCGCTCGCGGCCGGCGGCAACGTCGACATCGTCGCGCGCACGCTCGCCGATCAGGTATCGAAAAGCCTGGGCCAGGCTGTCCTCGTCGAGAACCGCCCCGGAGCGTCGAGCCTCGTGGGCACGCAGTTCGTCGCGAGATCGGCGCCGGACGGCTATACGGTGCTCGCGGTGGCGAACACCTTCGCCACGGTGCCCTTGCTCGTGGCGAGTCCCGGCTACGATCCGCTGAAGGATTTCACCGGCATCACGCTCACCTGCCTCGTGCCCCAGGTGCTCGTCGTCAATCCCGCCCTCCCCGCGCAGTCGGTGAAGGAGCTCGTCGCGCTCGCAAAGTCGCAGCCGGGCAAAATCTCCTACGCGAGCTCGGGGAACGGCTCGACCGGCCACATGGCGGCCGAGCTCTTCAACCGCCAGGCCGGCGTCACGATGCTGCACGTGCCCTACAAGGGCAACTCGCAGGCGCTTGTCGACGTGATCAGCGGCCAGGTTGCGATGATGTTCGATCAAGTGAGCACGTCGACCCCGCAAATCAAGGCGGGCAAGGTACGGGCGATCGCGGTCACGAGCCTCGCGCGCTCGGCCCTCCTTCCCGACGTGCCGACCGTGGACGAGGCGGGCGTGCCGGGCTACGAGGACATCACCTTCAACGGGATGGTCGCGCCTGCGGGAACACCTCGCGTGGCTCTGGTCCGCCTCAACCGGGCGATTGCCGAAGCCGTGCGTGAGCCCGTGCTCTACAAGCGCTTCATCGAGCGCGGCGTCGAGCTCAAGGCGAGCACCTCGCCCGAGGAGTTCACCGCGCACATCAGGGCGGAGTTCGAGAAGAAAGCCCGGCTCGCGCGCGAGGCCGGAATAAAGTCCGAATAGAGAAATGATCGAGCGCAAGCAACTGGGAATCGCCGTGGTCGGCGCCGGGCGCATCGGGAGCCTGCGCGCGCGGCTCGCCGCCGGGCATCCTGCCGTCAACTTCATCGCGATCTCGGACGCCGATCCGGCGCGCGCGCGCGATCTCTCGAGAGAAGTCGGCGCGCAGTTCCATTCCGGCGACAACCTCGCAGCGATGTCGCGTCCCGAGGTGAGCGCGGTGGTCGTGGCGACGAGCGAGGGCGAGCACATGCAACCGCTCATGCGGGCGCTCGAGTGCGGGAAATCGGTGCTCGTGGAAAAGCCGCTCGCCCTCACGCTCGCCGAAGCGGACCGCGTCGTTGCCGAGGTGGAAAAACGCAAGGCGAGTCTCCGCGTCGGCTACAGCCGCCGCTACAAGGAGCGCTACCTGATCGCCAAGGAGCAGGTCCTGCAGGGCCGAATCGGGAGGATCGTCGGCGCGAGCGCGCGCGTGTTCAACTCGCGCTCTCAGGCGCTCGCCATGCTCCAGCGCAACCCCGGTGCGACCCCGGTGGTGGACGCCCTCACCTATTACGTCGACCTGGTGAGCTGGCTGCTCGAGGGCGCGCACGTGACCGAGGTTTTCGCGCGCGGGCAGAAGGGTGTCCTCAAAGAAGCCGGCCACGACACCGACGACGTCACCTGGGCGATCCTCACCTACAGCGACGGGGCGGTCGCGAACCTCGGCGTGGGTTACGCGCTGCCGGAAAAATATCCTGCGCTCGGGCACGCGGCGCGGGTGGAAGTGCTCGGCACCGAAGGCGTGATGATCCTGGACGATGATCACACCGATCAGCTGATGTACAGCGAGAAAGGCGTTCCGCACGTCTACCTGCCGGATCACTCCGTGAACATGGTGTTCCTGCAGAGCGGGACGCCCGGCGACTGGGCGCTCGGCGACTTCTGGGGACCGATCGCCAACGAAACGCGCGCCTGGCTCGACCACCTCGCGCTCGGCAAGCCCTGCGCCCTCGCCACGGCGCGCGAAGCGCGGCGCACGCTCGAAGTGACGCTCGCGATCGAACGGTCGGCGAAAAGCCTCAAGCCGGTCGCGCTGCCCGTGGCGAAATAGCGACCCGCGTAAGGACGCCCTGCAGGGTCGCGGGTCCGGGTCTGCCCTCAGGCGGAAATGCGTCCGGCTGAATCCAGACGGATGCTTTCCAGGTGGCGTCGGGGCGGGTGCTGGCGTCGCTCCTGTCCCTCCCATGGCTCCTGTCGCAGGCGCCGGTCCAGTGACCAGCGACGGTCCCTGAACCAAGAGAGCGCCGCTTCTTCGTTAGGAAAGCTCCGCACGTTGACCCCGTTGCGTCGCGCAAGCAACTCGATGTATTGCTGGGAGAGTCTGAGCTCGTCGGAATCCCCGGTGAGCGCAATTCGGCATTTCAATACCTCGCCCAGCCCTTTGAAGTAATCGGGGAGCCCGTACTGCTCGACTTTGAACAGGGGTCTCGAAGCATGAACCGATATGAGGATCTGCGAGCACGCGCGCTTGCGCGCCTCGGCCGCAATGGCGGCAAGCGCGTCGCGCGCTTCTTCAGCCGTTTGCCGGTTGAACAAATCCGCCTTGAGATAACCCGGCCCGACGGTGATCTCACATAGCATTTCAGTGCACCGAAAGATGTCGTGTCGTGCTCGCGGTACTCGCCCATGGATAGCATGGCCTACAACCGTAACAAAACATCGTGTCACAATATAGTCCGCATGGGCTATCTCGGCGTCTGCCGTAATATCCGGACATGGGTTTCCATGTCTTGAAAGCGTGCGCGCTCGCCGCGCTCGCGATCTCGGCGTCGGGCCACGCCCAGGTCTATCCGGCAAAGCCGGTCCGCATGATCGTCGCCTACCCGCCCGGCGGCGGCACCGACATCGTCGGACGAATGGTGGCGCAGAAGCTGGGCGAATCGTTCGGGCAGAGCGTGGTGGTGGAAAATCGCGGCGGGGCGAGCGGCAACATCGGCACCGAGCTCGCGGCGCGCGCCGCGCCCGACGGTTACACGATCCTGATGGGCAATGTCGCGCCCAATGCGATCAACGTCAGCCTGTTCAAGGAGCTGCCTTTCGATCCCGTTGCGGATTTCACCCCGGTGAGCCTGGTCGCCTCCACGCCCAACATCCTCGTGGTCCACCCCTCGACGCCTGCGCGCACCGTGAGAGAGCTGATCGCGCTCGCGAAAGCGAAACCGGGAACGCTCAACTTCGCTTCCGCAGGCGTGGGCAGCTCGTCGCATCTGGCGGGCGAGCTGTTTCGCATCCTCGCCGGCGCGGATATCGTGCACGTGCCATACAAGGGAGCCGGCCCGGCGATGGTCGACGTCCTCTCCGGGCAGGTACAACTCTACTTTGCGACCATGCCGGCGGCGATGCCGCACGTGAAATCGGGCAAGCTCGTTCCCGTCGCGGTTACGAGCGCGCGGCGCTCCCGGGCCTTGCCGGATTTGGTGACGATCGCGGAGTCGGGCGTCCCCGGCTACGAGGCGTCGACCTGGTACGGTGCGCTCGCGCCCGCGCACACGCCGCCCGGGGTGGTCGCGCGCCTGCATGCGGAGATCGTGAAGATTCTCGCCGATCCGGCGCTGCGCGCCCGCCTCGCAGACCAAGGCTTCGAGCCGGTCGGCAACTCGCCCGAGGAGTTCAGTGCGTACATAAAATCCGAAATCACGAAGTGGGGAAAGGCAATCCGCGACGCAGGCATCCGGCCAGAATGATCGTGGCGAGCGCGCGGGCGAAGCGGATGCGGCTCAAAAGGCGATGCTGACTCCGGCAAGAACACCGCCGCCGCCGACCTTCACGTCGGTCCCGGTCTTCCCGGTCGTGGAGGCGAGATACTTGTATTGCACCAGCAGGCCGACCCCTCCGAACCGGAATTCCATGCCCGCCAGGCCCTGATAAGCCGGACCCCCCGCGGTCCCCTTCAAGTCGCCGCTGTAGACTGCATCGGCGAACCCTACGCCGACGCCCACGAAAGGATGGAACCAGTCTGCCACGGGGACGTAGTACTTTCCGTTGAGCATAAGCGCGACCACTTGCTGCTTGGCAACGACTCCGGTCGCAACCAGATCGTTCTTGTAGTAGAAAACCTCGCCGCCCACGGCGAAGCCCGCCTTGTGGCGCAACTCCGCCTCGATGCCGACTGCGGGCTTGGATGCAGTGTCGAAGGTGCTCGCGGAGCCAGCGACCGTCTGGTTGGCGTTCGCCAATTTGAACGCACCCCCCTTCGCGATCAGCGCGAAGTTCCAGTCGCCCCCTGGCTCGGCCGATCGAGCAGTCGCCTGTGGAGCGGGACTCGGCTGCACGCGCGGGGCAGCGGCTACCGGCGGGGGCGCGGCGGGCGGCTGGGCGCGCGGTGCGGCGGCGAACGCCGCCGGCGCGGCGCCGACCAGGCGACTCTGCGCGAGCGAGCTGCGACCGTCGACCTCGCTCACCAGACGCACTTCCGTTCGCACCGGCCTCACGCTGGAGACGGCCTCGATCCGCACGAAATAGCTCCGGTTGGCTGCGGCCTCGAGCGTGAACACGGCCACCGCCCGTTCGCCGATGCGTAGGAAAGTCCTTCCGGGATTGACGGTCGCAACGGCGAAGGTGCCGTTCGCCAGGTCGCCGATGCGCACCAGGTTCACGATCACCGGCACCTGCGCGGCGACAGGCTGGCGGTCGCTGCGAAAAACGAACACCAGCGTCTTGCCGGGCGGCGGGGTCGCCCGCGAGGCGTCCTGCGCGTGCACGGGCGAGGCAGCATCGAACAGCGCGGCAAGCAGGATGACGCCGCTCACCGAAAGACATGCGCGCAGCTCATTCATGGGTGGATCTCCGTAGTGTTTCTTCTTCGCTTTCCTCGCCGGACTGCGGAGGATTTCCCTCTCGCCATTGTAGCGTCCATTGGATAAAAAAACGATAATTCTTTTGTCGCGATCGTTCTTTTGTCGCGATCACAGCGCTGAATCAAACGCCGCGACAACCCCGGGGGCATCTCAATGAGAGACAAACTATTCGAGCAGGGTCTGAAATTACGCAAGCGGGTGCTGGGCGCGGCGTACGTCGAGAAGCAGCTCAGGAATGCCGACGCGCTCACCATGCCGATGCAGATGCTCGCGACCAAGTCGGCCTGGGGCATGGTGTGGTCTCGCCCGGGGCTGCCGCGCCGCATCCGAAGCATGCTGAATATCGCGATGCTGGTCGCGCTGGGCAAGTCCGAGGAACTCGAACTCCATCTCGACGGCGCCATCCGCAACGGCGTGACGAAGAAAGAGATCGGCGAGATCCTGCTGCACTCGGCTATCTACTGCGGGTATCCAGCGGCTCTGGGTGGATTCAGGACCGCGCGCGAGTATTTCGCGAAGCGCGGCAAGAAGACGGCGGCGAAGAGACGATGACTCGGAAGACCGGGAGCTGCACTTGAGGCTGCGCGCCGCTGCGCTATTGTCGGCCGCGCTCGCGGCGTCGGCGCCGCACGCGGCCGCGGCGGAGGCCTATCCCGCCAAGCCGGTTCGCTTCGTCGTTGCTTTCCCGCCTGGCGGCGGCACCGACATCATCGCGCGCTCGATCGCGCAGAAGCTCTCCGAGCGCTTCGCGCAGCAGGTGCTGGTCGACAACCGGCCCGGCGCGGGCGGCAACATCGGCACCGACGTCGTCGCGAAGAGCGCCCCCGACGGCTACACGCTGCTGATGGGCTCGGCGGGACCGCTCGCGATCAACGCGAGCCTCTTCGGCAAGATGCCCTTCGATCCGATCAGGGACCTCGCGCCGGTGACGCTCGCGGCGTCGACGCCCAACGTGCTCGTCGTTCACCCGTCGCTTCGGGCAGCGACCGTCAAGGAGTTGATCGCGCTCGCCAAGGCCAGGCCGGGCGAGATCAACTTCGCCTCTTCGGGGCACGGCACGCCCGCGCACCTCGCGGGGGAGCTGTTCGACTCGATGGCGGGAGTCAGGATGGTTCACGTGCCGTACAAAGGCGCGGCGCCGGCGCTCGCGGATCTCCTCGGTGGCCAGGTGCAGCTCATGTTCTCGACCATGCCGCCGGCGCTCCCGCACGTGAGGGACGGGAAGCTTCGGGCGCTCGCGGTGACGAGCGCGAAGCGCTCGCCCGCGGCGCCGGAGCTGCCGACGGTCGATGAAATCGCTTTGCCGGGATTCGAGGCGAACACCTGGCACGGAGTGGTGGTGCCCGCGGGCACGCCGGCCGCGATCGTTGCGCGGCTCAACCGCGAGATCGTCGCGATCCTGCATTTGCCCGACGTCGTCGAGCGCCTCTCCAGCCAGGGCGCCGAAGCCCTCGGCAGCACGCCCGAGGAGTTCGCCGCCTACATCAAGTCGGAAACGCTGAAGTGGGCCAAGGTCGTCCGCGATTCGGGCGCGAAGGCGGAGTGAGAATCGCAGTGACGAAACGCCGCCTGTGTTTGACGATCGCCGCATGGGCCTCTCTCGTCGCGCCGCTCGCAGCGCAGGCGCAAGCCTATCCGACTCGCCCGATCCGCTCGATCATGACCGTGGCCGGAGGCGCGGACATCGTGGCGCGGCTGGTCGCGCAAGGCCTGACCGTTGCGCTCGGGCAGCCGGTGGTCGTCGAGGCGCAAAGCGGCGCGGGCGGCGCAATCGGCGCGGAAAGCGTGGCGCGCGCCGCGCCCGACGGCTACACCATCATGCTCACCTCGGCGAGCGCGCTGGTGATGAACCGGTTCCTGTCGAAGAGCGCGCGCCTCGACCCCCTCAAGGATTTCACCCCGATCACGAAGGCCTTCGAGACGGTGGCCCTCGTCGTGGCGAGTCCCGCGCTGCCGGTCGAGTCGGTGCGCGATCTCCTCGAATACGCGATGCGCCATCCCGGAAAACTTTCCTACGGCACTTCGGGGATCGGCACGACGCATCACCTTTCCGGCGAATCGATCCGCCTCCTCACCGGCATCGACTGGGTGCACGTGCCCTACAAAGGCGGGCCGCCCGTGATCACCGACCTCATCGCCGGCGAGATCCAGGTGGGCTTCAGCATTCTCGCTACCGCGGCTCCCTTCCTCGCCTCGGGAAAGATCAGGATCCTCGCGGTGAACGGCGCGAAGCGCTATCACGTCATCCCGAACGTGCCGACCGTGGCGGAGCAATTGCCGGGCTACGAAGCGCCTTCGACCTGGGGCGGATACTTCGGGCCCGCGGCAATGCCGCAGGCCATCGTGAACCGCCTGCACGACGAGATCGTGCGCATATTGAGTTCGCCGGAGGTACGCACGAAGTCCGAGGACATCGGCTTCCCGATCGCGACCAGCACGCCCGAGGAGCTCACTGCCACCATCCGCCGCGACATCGAGTACACGGCGCGGATCGTCAAGGCGATCGGGATCAGGCCGGAATAACCATGGCGGGAAAGCTGAAGCTCTCGATGATGATCGGCGACTACGAGATCGTGCGCGCCCTGAAGGACGGCACGGTCAAGCCCAAGGGCATCGAGCTCGCGGTCGCCGACTATCCCGGCACGCGCGCGATCCACGACAAGGTGGCTGCTGGCTCCGCCTGCGACATCAACGAGTTCAACGGCGGCGCCTACGTCGTGCAGAAGCACCGCGGGCGGGACGACTTCACCGCGCTGCCGGTCTTTCTGCACCGGCGGTTCCGCCACGGCTTCATCTACATCAACCAGGCCAGGAGGATCGCGCGGCCGGCGGACCTGATCGGCCGGCGCGTCGCGTGCCGCACGCTGGGCGCGGCGGCGAATTACTGGATGCGCGGGCACCTCGAGGAAGATTACAAGGTGCCGCACCGGGCCCTCACGTGGGTGATCGAAAGCGACGACGACGCATCCCTGCAGGCGCCGGCGGACCTGAGAATCGAGCGAGCACCGCACGGCAAGAAAGTCGAGGCGATGCTGCTCGCTGGCGAGGTGGACGCCATGATCGCGCCGAACGTGACGCGCATGATCGGCGAAGACGACCCGCGCGTCGCGCGGCTCTTCCCGAACTACCGGGAGATTGAGGCCGACTACTTCCGGCGTACGGGGCTGTTTCCGATCATGCATGTCACCACCGTGCCCTCGGAAATCGTCGCGCGGCACCCGTGGGTGGTGGAGAGCCTGGTGCTGGCATTCGAAGAGGCGAAGCAGCTCGCCTATCAGCGCCTTGCCAATCCGCGCAACGTGCCGCTCGCCTGGTTCCGCACCTACTGGGAAGAGGAACGCGCCCTCCTCGGCCCCGATCCCTGGGAATACGGGCTCTCGGACCTCAACAAGCGCAACTACGGCACCCTGGTCGGCTGGGTGCACGCGCAGGTGCTGACCGGCGCGCGTCCCAAGCTCGCGGACTTGTTTCCCAGGGAGGCTTTCGAGCTCGAGCTGCCGCTCCCGCGCATGCACGAAATCGACTACAAGTTCTAAAGCGACGCGGAGCTCATGTCGTCGCACGAAGACCGCCCCGATTTCAAATCGCCGCCCGCCGGCTGCGACTGCCATTTCCACGTGTTCGGCCCGGCCGGACGCTATCCCTACAACCAAGCCGACCTGCGCTATGCGCCTCCGGTAGCGCCGGTCGAGGTCTATCTCGCGCTCGCGAGGAAACTCGGGACCGAGCGTTTCGTCTTCGTGCAGCCCTCGGCTTACGGTCGCGACAACCGCTGCATGCTGGACGCGATGCACGAAGTCGGGGCGGCGAGCTGCCGCGGCATCGCCGACATCGACGAGAACGCGCCCGACACGGAGCTCGAGCGCCTGGACGCTCTGGGCGTGCGCGGCGTGCGCATCAACGTGCCGCCGGTGAAGGCGCACGAGGCGGGATTCGCCGCGAAATTGCTTCCGCGCATCGAGCGGCTTCGCGCGCGCTGCGCCGAGATCGGCTGGCAGCTCGATTTTCTGACGCCAGGCTGGTTGACGAGCGAGCTGATGCCCGTCTTGAACAAGCTCGACGTCGATTTCACGATCGCCCATTTCGGCATGTTTCTCGCGAAGGACGGCGCGGAACAGGAGGGCTTCCGGCAGCTCCTCGATCTGGTGCGGCGCGGGCGCTGCCACTTGAAGCTCACCGGCGTCTATCGCGTGTCGGTCGCGAAGGGATTCGCCGACGTCGCGCCGATGGCGCGCGCCCTCATCGAAGCGGCACCCGACCGGATGATCTGGGGCAGCGATTACCCGCATCTTTCCTTCGCCGACAAGGTCGGCTCGGTCGAGCTGTGGAATCTGCTGGGAAAATGGGCGCCGGCCGAGGCGACCCGGCGCAAGATCCTGGTGGACAACCCGCAACGCCTGTTCAAGTTCTGAGCGTCTTGACCCTAGAACCGGCTTGCGCCTACACTCATCGCAAACTCTGGAGGAGCCTCCATGTTGAAGACTGGCCATTGCGGCGGCCTGGGAAGTCTGTGGATCGTGCTGGCGCTCGCGGCGCTGCCCGCCTCCGCAGGCGAGGTCCGCGTCTATGCGACCAACAGCGCCGGCGACAACGTCCACGTCATCGACCCGGCGACCAACAAGGTGGTGCAGGTGATCGAGGGGATCGAGACGCCGCACGGGGTCGACTTCGCCCCCGACGGCACGCGCGTCTATGTCAGCAACGAGGCCGACAGCACGCTCGACGTCGTGGACCGCAAGAGCGGCAGGATCGTGAAGAAGGTGCCCCTGAGCGGCCACCCCAACAACATCGCGGTCACCCGCGACGGCGCGCGGGTCATCATCTGCATCGCGGAAGACAACGGCGGGCTCGACATCGTGGACACGAAGTCCCTCACGCTCGCCAAGACCGTCCCGCTCAACGGGCGCATGCACAACGTCTACGTGACCGCCGACGGCAAATACGCCGTCGCGGGCTCGGTGCGGCACAAGTTCCTCTCCGTGCTCGACCTCAAGACCGAGCAGGTGGCCTGGGACCTCAAGCTCGACAAGGGCGTGCGTCCGATGACCCTAGAATCCGCCCCCGACGGCTCGACCCGCCGCATCTTCGTCCAGCTCTCGGACCTGAGCGGGTTCGCGGTGGTGGACTTTGCGCAGCGCAAGGAAGTGGCGCGGGTGCGGTTTCCGGACCGGCCCACCGGCTACGGCATGGCCGAGGGACGCAGCGAAACGCCCTCACACGGCATGGCCGTCGCGCCGGACAACAAGTCGCTGTGGGTCACCAGCGTGTTCGCCAACGCAGTCTTCGTCTACTCGCTTCCGGAGCTGAAGCTGCTGGGACACGTTGCGCTGCCCGAACTCAAACTGCCGGGGCGCGCTGCGATCGGCGCGCTTCCGAACTGGGCGACCTTCACTCCCGACGGCAAGCTTCTCTACGTCACCAACTCCGCGATCAGGTCGGTGTCCGCGATCGACACCCAGGCGATGAAAGTGGTCGCGAACATCCCGGTCGGCGAAGTGCCGAAGCGCATCAACACGCTGGCACTGCGCTAGGATGAGGGTTTGCATCGTGCGCGCGGGCCTTCTGGCGACGATCGTGGCGGTCGCGGCTACCCTGCAGGCGGCTCCCGCGTCCGCGCAGTCTCCCGATTACGAGTTTTTCAAGGCGCGGGTCGAGCCGGTCTTCCTGAAGAAGAAGCCGGGGCACACCCGCTGCTACGTCTGTCACGCGGAGAGCAACAACGCCTTTCGCTTGGAGAAGCTCTCTCCGGGCGCCAAGTTCTGGACCGAGGAACAGTCGCGCCGCAACTTCGAAACGGTCTCGCGACTGGTGGTTCCCGGCAACCCCGCCGCGAGCCGGCTTCTGATCATGCCGCTCGCGCCCGAGGCAGGGGGCAACTCCTTCCACAACGGCGGCAGGCAATTCGAATCCAGGGACGACCCGGACTGGAAGACGCTGGCCCAATGGGCGGGCGGGCAGAAGCCGGTCAAGAGCAGGTAATTCGCGCGGCATCAACGCGCCGCCTTGCGGCTCTTCACGGCGTGACGTATTCCGCGTCCCCCCTGACGCGCCATTTTCTTCCCGGACCCGATCTCGTATCATCCGCGCATGGATTTCTCACACCTTTCCGAACCGCTCATGGCTTCGATGATCGGCGCCCTCGCCACGGTGGCGGCCGCGCTCGTTCAGCTTCGCATTTCCTGGCGCAAGGAAATAAAAGAGCGCGAGCGTGGCCAGCCGATCACGAAGAAGACCCGGCGCGGGCCCGTGATCGTCGTCTTCGCCCTGCTGGCCGCCGCGGCGGTGGGCGGGTTTGCGCTCTCGCAGTACTTCGTGTCGCTGCGCGAAGGCGACCGAGATTCTCTGCGTGCCGACCTCCAGTCCAAGCTCTCCGAGATCAACGCGACCGCGACGCGCCTGGAGCAGGCCCGGATGAACGAGCGCAGGCAGATCGAAACCGAGGTCCAGCGCGCGGACGCCTCGCGCTTCGGCGAGGAAGGCGCGGCAGCGAGCGTCGTCGTCGGACCCTGCAAGCCCGAAGGCATCCCCGGAGCGAGGCAGGCGTGCACCGAGCAGAGCGCGCTGCGGATCGCGATCTGCGCGAGAGTGCCGGCGGCGGCGAACGTCAAGGAAGTGCAGCTCTACATCGCGTCCGAGAACTCCAAGCAGCCGTGGCAGGAGAGCCGCGTGCAGCCGGGGCAGGAAGCGGGGGAGGCGCGCTTCGCGGAAAAGTTCTCGGAGCGACCCGATGGCGACGCCAAGCAGGTCTGCCAGAGATTCGCGAACTGGAGTGGCGAAAAATCGCGCATCGCGCGCATTCTCGTCAAATACGCTCTTTGAGCGGAGCTTGACCGACGCCGGGCGGAGTCACTTCTCGGTCATGCCCATGCCGCCCGTCACGCAAACGCTCCTGATCGCCAACGTCGCGGTGTTTCTCCTGCAGTCCGCGAGCGGCGGACTGCTCGAGGACTGGTTCGCGCTGTGGCCGCCCGGATACGGATTCTGGGCCTGGCAGCTCGTCACCTACGGTTTCCTGCACGGCGGGATCGGGCACATCTTCTTCAACATGCTCGGGCTGTACATGTTCGGGAGCGACATCGAGCGGCTCTTCGGTTCGCGCTACTTCCTTTTTTACTACTTTGCCTGCCTCGTCGCGGCTGCGCTCACCCAGCTGGTGTTCACCGCGATCGCAGGCGGGCCGCCCGTTCCGACCCTGGGCGCCTCGGGTGCGCTCTACGGACTGCTGCTCGCCTTCGGGATGTATTTCCCGCGGCGCATGGTCATGCTGATCTTCCCGCCGATCCCGATGCAGGCGCGCATCTTCGTGATTCTCTTCGGCGCGCTCGAGCTCGTGTTCGGCGTGACCGGCACGGCGGCGGGCGTGGCGCACTTCGCGCACCTGGGCGGCATGCTCGGAGGCTGGCTCGCCATCCAGTACCGCCGCCGGGGCTTTCCGTTCGCGCGCCGGCGCTAAAGGCGGCTGTCGTCGAGCCCCTCATCTGGAGATCGACACAGGGAAGACCAGAAAGATTCCGGAGAGCAGCAACAGAATCAGGACGATCTTTCGAAAGCTCGCTTCGTCGAGCCGGCCGTAGAGTCTCATCCCGACCCAGGTGCCGGCCAGCAGCATCGGCAGGCCGAGCAGAAACAGCTTCACCGTATCGGCGGCGACCGCGCCGCTCGCACCCAGCCAGAGCGCGGTCATGGCACTCGTCGTGATGATGACCGGCTGGAAGACCGCGCGCTGCACGTCCTTCGGCCAGCCGCGCAATTGGCACCAGATGACCACGACGATCCCGACGAGGCCGGTCAGTCCGCCGAGCAGCCCGTTGAGA
>WNGL01009803.1_pt1 | contig 12913 bp, 10 predicted proteins | sample 5400591 | NCBI WGS metagenome assembly WNGL01 (sample SAMN13153377, study PRJNA577476) | soil metagenome | isolation source: 80 cm soil or saprolite under Garry oak tree replicate 1 | place: USA:California | collected 2016-06-15
GGCATTCCCGGCGTCAAAGGAGTCTATGCTCATCCTGCCGCGGCCGGCGGATTCGGCATGATGATCGTTTCGCTCGAGCAGCGTTATCCGGGACACGCGCAACAGGTGCTTGCGATCGCGGCACAGTGTCCGGGCGGCGCGTATTTTACGAAATGGATTATCGCGGTTGACGATGACATCGATCCGACCGACATCAACGAAGTGCTCTGGGCCATGGCCACGCGCTGCAATCCGGTCGACGGCATCGAGATCCTGAAGAACACCTGGTCCACCGGACTGGATCCCGCACAAAATCCGCCTGAGAAAAGACCTTACAGCTCGAAGGCGCTCATCAACGCCTGCATGGAGCACCGTCATCTGAAAAGCTTTTCGAAGCGCGCGAAGTTGCGCAAGGAAACCTACGACCGCGTCGTCCGGCGGTGGAAGGAATTGGGATTCACGAATCCAGCCCCTGAGATTTTGACCTTTGAGAAAGACGTATAAATTCAACACCTCCATCGCCTCCTCGACGGCCTTGAGTGGCAAACTGGATTCAAGGATCATGTCCTTCAGGATCGGCGTGAGGCCGGGATTCTCAAGGTGATTGAAAATGTTGTTGTGATGCGGAACCTTTTCAATGAATCCGCGTTCTTTGGATTCTCGAGGGTCGGACATGAAGCGTCTCCCGCTGGCCGGCCCACCCACCCGGTGGACGCACCGCGATTCCAGTTGCTTTTAGATAAGCTCCTGCGGTTTCTCGACGCACACTAGTGGCTTGCTGGATGCGCCGAAGCGTCCAGCCGATTCTTCCCAATGCGATGACTTGTTGTTTCTTTTCTTCGTTCAAGACATTGCTCATGCCGACGGAGCGGATCCCGCCCGAATCAATGTCCCGAACGTTCGTTATCGTTGGCCGGTCTTCAGGTGATTATCATCGGCGGGTTTTGGGTGACCGCTGAGGCATTATGTTATGGCCACCAGCTCAAAGGTGCGAGGGCCGGATGGGGCACGATGAACCGGCAGTAATACACCTTCGACCCATTTCCTCAACGCACAAGCGCTGCTATCCTCGCTGCGCAAATTCAAAAATGGGCAAGGATGACGAACACGAATAGCCAATGATGACAGTGGTTTCAGCCTATTCTGGTCTATCCTATGGCGTCTACTGGATTCTTACTTTAGATGCCTGCCAAAAGCACCAAAATGGACCCATTGTGGCCATCGTTGCAATTAAGGTAGGGTTATGACGTTTTGCTTCCAGAAATTCGGATGTTGCAAAACGTCCCTGGGGGGCGTAAAAGTTAGGTCCCCAGAAAACATTCTTCCGAACGGTGTTGCTAGTTTGCGGCCGTCTCTTAGAATTGAAGATGGAGGTCTTCGCGCTATGTCTCGGTCACAAAAATCCGATGAGGTGAAAGTGTCGGTAAACTCCGAGGGACAGACTGTTGTGAACGCCAAAGACCTTTTGGATAATCCCAAAGTGCAGCAATTCATCCAAGAGTTCGGCCAAGAGATACAGAAACACATAGAACGGAATCCGCCGAAACCCCGAAAGGGCGATAACGACTAGTACGCCCCTATGCCGACCAACCTGCTACTGCTTCCGCTCTTAGCAGGTTATTGGTTCATTCGCTACTGTCATTTTTTCAAGTTCAGAGCCCAAAAACTTGATGGGTATAGACTGCTGATACACTCAGCCTCAGTTGGAGTTGTATTCTTGGGAGTCTCGCGTCTGTTGACTTGGTCAGTACTCTATTGGCAGCAGAAATATTTTGTCGTCGGACTCATCGCGCGGACTTGGAACGACATTACACCAGAGCCTTACGCTGGTAGCGCGGTCCTGTCCTTCCTGATCGGCATAGTTGCTCCGTTTGCAGTTAATCGGTTCATTTCACGACAAACAGCTAAAGATTGGGCACTCAAAGGCTCAACTGATGATTTAGCTAAGTTGCTGCATTCTGCCATGAAGAGAGAATTGCCGGTCTCCATCAGTCTCGATACTAGAAAGTTCTACATTGCCTACATTCTCAGGTCACCAAATCTAGATCCGGAGGAAAAAAACATCGTAATTTTACCGCTGGCTAGTGGATACCGGGACAAGACCGCGCTGACCTTCCGCTTCACGACTGATTACACCCCTGCCTACAAAGCCAAGCCGGAACACATAACCGAAGAAGACTTTCAGATTGTTATTCCGGTCTCTTCCGTAAAAAGTGCTCATATTTTTGACCCCAAAGTCTATGCTGATGCCTTCTCAAAAAAACAGACAGGTAATCGTTTCGAAGACTCCTTCGATGACGACTAACGACCGCATGTGTCAAATGCACCTTCTGTTAGGCAGATATCGAATTTACAGTTTTCTGTCGGGCAAACGGGTTTCGTTGGGCAAAGCCACCGTCAACTTATCGTAAGCGTTGCGAGACCGTTGGAGGCTGTTGGCAAATGGCAATACTGGAAGGATTCAACTTTCCGGCAAGCGGTATTATATGTGTTAGTTTGATCCGGGAGTTTATAATGGGTCAACTCATAAATTGGCGAGAGGAGTCGGTCATGACGAATCCCACGTTCCAGGAAGGGCGACAACTTCGAGTCAGCATGCTGGCCGTCGCTGTGGTGCTATCGCGGTTGGTGGTGACAGCCGAGGCTGCTCCGCCGCAAGTGACGTTTTCGAAGGATGTCGCGCCGATCTTTCAGGCGAAATGCCAGGAGTGCCATCAGCCAAATTCGATCGCGCCGATGTCGCTCATCACCTACCAGGACGCCAGACCCTGGGCAAAGGCGATCCGCGAGCGCGTGATCACGCGGCAAATGCCGCCGTGGCACATCGACCGCAGCGTCGGCGTACAGAGGTTCAAGAACGACATGTCGCTGACCGATGAGCAGGTGGACTCTATCGTCCGCTGGGTCGATGGCGGCGCGCCGCAGGGCGATCCTAAGGATCTGCCGCCGCCCAAGCCGCTCGTTACCGACAACGAGTGGAAAGCGGTGAGAGATGGCTACGGGCCGCCAGACCTCATCATCAAGTCGCCGGAGTACACGATGCCGGCGCAGCACCAGGATGTGTGGTATCGGCCCATGTCCGATATCCCGCTCACTGAGCCCCGCTGGGCGAAGATGGTGGAGATTCGTCCGACAAACCTGAAAGGCCGGAGGATCATTCATCATTCGATCGCGTATCTGGTGCTGAACAACGATCCCGACGCCGTCAACACGGGTACCGCGAATGGCCCCGATCGCTTCCGCGACGGCGACGACCTCGTCAACCGTCGCCCGCAGTTGATGGAGTGGGCGATCGGCAAGGGTTACGACCTGTTCCGGCCGGACACGGGAAAGTTGATCCTGCCTGGCGAGAAGATTTCCTGGGACCAGCACATTCACGCCGTCGGTGAGGAGATCACGGCGGGCTCTGAAATCGGTATTTGGCTTTACAAGAAGGGCGAGGAGCCAAAGAAACGAAGTTATCTGGTTGCGTTCACCGGGATCAGGGGTGGCCGATACCTCGACATCCCGCCGAACTCGCTGGCGCAGACGGAAGGCTTCACGGTGCTCAAGGAGAACGCGCTCCTTGAAAACTTCCAGCCTCATTTCCACCTGCGTGGAAAGTCGATGCAGGTCGAAGCGATTCTGCCGGACGGCAGCTCACAGATCGTCAGCTACATCGGTAACTTCAACTTCAACTGGATGACGAACTACATTTACACCGACGACGCCGCACCAGTCTTCCCCAAGGGGACAGTCATTCACGTGAGCGCGTGGTACGACAACACGAGGGCAAACAAGAACAACCCCGATCCGGATCAGTGGGTGGGCTACGGGGACCGCACTGTAGACGAAATGGCCCACGCCTGGATAAACGTCGTCTATCTCAGCGAGGAGGAATATAACGCCCTCATCGCCGAGCGCAAGTCGAAGACCTCCAAAGAGACAAACGCAGGGAATTAGCAGTGAAGAGACTCGGGAGTCTGTGCGCCGCCGGCGCGATCGTCGGCGGCGCGCTGTTGTTGGGGCAGCAGATCCCCGAACCGCGGAAGCAGTTCGGCGCCAGCGTTACCGGCGCTTTCGAAGGCTGGTTTAACAACGAGGATGGCAGCCGCGGTTTTCTCGTCGGATATTTCAATCGAAATATACAGCAGGAACTCGATATTCCCATCGGGCCCAACAACCAGATCGAGCCGGGTGGACCCGACATGGGGCAGCCGACGCATTTCCTTCCCGGCCGGCAGTGGGGAATGTTCGTCGTTCCTGTGCCGAAGGATTTCACCCCGCAAGATAAATTTACGTGGACGCTCTTCGTAAACGGCCAGGTCACCAGCATTCCTCTCCGCCTGAATCTCGATTACGTCATCAGCCCATTCAGTGAGATCGCCGTTAACAACACGCCGCCAGTGATTCGGTTCGAACAGAACGGACCAACAATCCAAGGTCCAGTCACAACTCTGGCCAACGCTCCGGCCCGGACAGCTTCATTGTCCGCACCTCTCGCGTTGACGCTCTGGGTGACGGATGACATGAAGTACACCACCGGCACGAGTGCGCCGCTAACGACGCCACGTCCGCCGGTGACCCTCACCTGGTCGAAATACCGAGGACCTGGTGTAGTGACCTTCGACAAAGCAAAGCCCAATGTTGAGAAGTTGCCATCTGGGATCGACAATCCGGCCTTTAACGGAAAAGCGACGACGAACGTCAAGTTCAGCGAACCCGGCGACTACGTGCTGCACGTCACCGTCAACGATTATTCCGGCGACGGTGGCGGCGGATTCCAGTGCTGCTGGACGACGGGTCTGGTGAAGGTTTTTGTCAAGCCCTGACCTGCTCTCACAGGCCAACCACCTCATATTTCTCTCCAGCCAGATGACGCAGGAGGCCCTCGGCCGGCTACTTCGAACGGGCTGAGCCTTCGTACATGAAGGTCATCGGCTTCGGACCTTTCATGTAGCCAGTATCCATCCGCTCGATGCGAAATCCCGACTCCTCTATCAGTTGACTGATCGCGCGATTGAGGTGGCAACCACCAGCGATGCGCTTCCAAAGCGGTGTGAGGCGATCTTGCCAGCGACGCACGTTTGGATCAGGCGATCGGCCATGCTCGACGAAGAGCAGTCGGCCGCCGGGCTTGAGGACGCGACGCATCTCTGACAGCGCGCGCGTAACGCTGGGGATCGTACAGAGGGTCCATGTTGTCACCACGGTATCGACGCTTTTATCGTCCAGGGGGATCGCCTCGGCGGAACCTTTTAAGAGCTCAACCGGAAGCGAGACACCTCTTGTCGCTCTTTCCGCCATGGACAACAGCTTCGCTGACGGATCGAGCCCGATGATGCGCGCGGCTCTCTCGCCATAGTGTGGAAGGTTCAGGCCCGAACCGACGCCGATTTCGAGGACACGACCTTCGGCTGCGGAAACGAGGCGATGTCGATACACCGCAAGGGTTCCTTGCCGCATCGACATGTGGACGAGATAAGGAAGGATCCGGTCTTCATAAAAACCCACGGCAGTGCTTCCCCCACAGTGAGCAGTTCACGGGCAGGTATCGGCGGCGCAAAGCTGAAGTCATCGAATCAATCACGCACGAACACAACGCTCTTCCTGTCCGCTAATCGAGCAGACGTTTGAGGATTTTCACCAGCGCCCGCTGCTCATCGGCCGAGAGTCGACTCAAGCTGTCGGGTGGTTTGGTGATGCGTTCGAGCACCGTCGAACGGAGGCGAACTCCAGCCGGCGTGAGTTCAAGCGCTTTGACCCGGCGGTCTTCGGCAGACGGCCGACGCCGGACAAGGCCGCGTGATTCGAGCCGATCAATGAGCCCAGTCACATTCGACGCATCGCACGCGAGAGCCTCGGCGAGTCTGCCCATCGGGATCGGCCGGTCAGGCTCGATCAAATGCAGGACATGACACTGCGCAGGCGACAGCTCAAACTCCGACGCGAGCGTAGGCAGGTCTGCTCGCTCGGTGAAGAAGAATTTCACGAGAAGCTGCCAGGCCTCGCATGGCTTCGATTTGACTGATTTCATAAAGCAACACAGTTTAGCGCATCAATAGTTGACAACATCAACTATATGCATATCGTTGGCCCTATGACAAGGCTTACACTCATTTCTCTGGATGACACCGTGGTTTTCCCCGGGATGCCCGTCACGTTGGCGCTGGACGCCGGCACTGACAAGCATATTTTCTTGATGCCGCGGCACGGCAACACATACGCAAAGGTCGGAGTTGTTGCGGAAGTGACCGAACGCGTCCACCTTCCAGGACGTGGATTTGCCGTCTCGCTCAATGGTCTCCATCGAGGAGTACCCAGGGCGGCTCAAACTGACCCGGACGGCCGCCTCCGAGTAAATGTCGAGGAACGGCCGGACATCGTTCCGCCTCCGACTCAGATCCGCGAACTGGAACGCGAGTATCGGGCAGTTGTCGAGGAGATCCTCGAACTGCGCGGCGACGACGGCCGGCTCAGCGGGTTTGTGCGATCGATCACACATCCGGGAGCCCTGGCGGACACAGCCGGCTACTCGCCGGATTTAAATTTCGCACAGAAGATCGAACTGCTTGAAACATTGGATGTCGTCGACCGTTTGAAGTTGGCGTTGCGGTTCCAGCAGGAGCGGCTGACGGAATTGCACGTGCGCCAGCGCATTCGAGACGAGGTGGAGTCCGGCACACAGAAGCAGCAACGCGAGTATTTTCTGCGCCGGCAAATGGATGCGATTCGCAAAGAACTCGGTGAAAACGAAGGCTCCATCATCGAAGAATATCGGAAAAAGATTGATGACGCGCAGATGCCCGAGCCGGTTCACAAGCAGGCCGAACGCGAACTCGCGCGGTTAGACAAAATGGGTGAGTCGAACGCCGAGGCATCGATGATTCGCACGTATCTCGACTGGCTGCTCACCGTCCCATGGTCGAAACGGTCTGAGGAGCGTCTCGACCCGAAGTACGCGCGAGAAGTGCTGGACACGGACCATGCCGGTCTGGATGACGTTAAACGGCGCATCACCGAGTATCTTGCGGTGCGCAAGCTGCGCGCGGAGCGCGGTCTTACCGACAACCGCAGATCGGGCGCGATTCTGACGCTGATCGGACCGCCGGGAACCGGCAAAACATCGATTGGTGAATCCATCGCACGAGCAACCGGACGAAAGTTTGTCCGTATGTCGTTAGGCGGTGTTCGCGATGAGGCCGAGATCCGAGGTCATCGCCGCACCTACATCGGAGCTTTGCCTGGCCGGCTGGTGCGCGCCTTACGCGACGCCGGCACCATGAATCCGGTGATCATGCTTGACGAGGTCGATAAGCTGGGCGCCGACTGGCGCGGGGATCCTTCGGCCGCCCTACTCGAAGTGCTGGACCCGGCGCAGAATCATGCCTTCCAGGATCATTATCTGGATGTCGAGCTCGATCTCTCTCATGTTCTGTTCATTGCAACAGCAAACGTGGCCGAGACGATTCCAGGACCACTCCTCGACCGTATGGAAGTGATTCGGTTCGACGGCTACACGACGGATGAGAAGGTCGCCATCGCTCGCGGCTACCTGTGGCCGCGCCAGATCGAACGGAACGGTTTGCGCACCGACGAAGTAACCGTCGAGGACGCCGTCTTGCGCCTGGTTGTCACCGACTACACGCGCGAGGCGGGCGTCCGTCAACTCGAGCGGGAGTTGGGTACCTTGCTGCGTAAGACTGCAACGGCGATCGCTTCAGGCGATCGGCAACCGCCAGCCGAAATCGATCCCACGACGGTTCGGGATGCGCTAGGCCGGCAGAAGGTCCATCACGAGGCCGCCGCGCGCCCGGCGACGCCCGGTGTTGCGACCGGCTTGGCGGTGACCGGTGTCGGCGGCGACGTGCTTTTCGTCGAAGCAGCATCCATGGCCGGTAGGAGTGGCCTCCTGCTCACGGGTCAATTGGGCGATGTTATGAAGGAGTCCGCCCGCATTGCCCTGACTTACGTGCAGAGTCACGCTTCGCAATTGGAGATCGACGAGCGGTCCTTTGATGGACGGGAGTTCCACATTCACGTACCCGCCGGCGCGACCCCCAAGGACGGGCCAAGCGCAGGAGTAACTATCGTCACGGCGCTCGCTTCATTACTCAGCGGCCGACCGGTGAAGAGCACTGTGGGTATGACAGGCGAGGTAACGCTGCAAGGGCGAGTCCTGCCGATCGGCGGCCTCAAACAGAAGGTCATGGCAGCCCAGGCGGCTGGCTTAACGGATGTCGTCTTGCCGGAGCGCAACGAACCTGAATTGGATGATCTTCCGTCCGATGTGCGCAAACAGATGCGTTTTCACGCCGTCAGGTCCATCGATGAGGTGCTCGCGGTGGCGTTGGAACCGAGCGAAGTCGCGATGGTTGCGTAGTTCACGAAGCGAGTGTGCGGAACGATCGGCAGGATGCCGGCGCATTCCCGTGTTGTAAGAGTTTCGCTGGCTGGCACAGAGATCGATACAACCCTGTTCGAGAGACACGGCAAGGCCGCCAGTTCTCCAGCAGAACATTTTCAATCATTCGTAGCGCAAGGCCACCAACGGATCCACTTTTGTGGCGCGACGAGCGGGCACATAACAAGCGGACGTGGCGACAGCGACGAGCACTGCGGCGACTGCAATCATTGTCATCGGATCGCGGGCGCCAATGTTGTATAGCAGGCTGGCCATCAGTCGAGTTAGTCCTAACGCTCCGCCGACTCCAAGGACCAGTCCGACCAGAGTAAGGATCAAACCATGGCCGAGAACCAGCCAAAGCAGGCTAGGTTCGGAAGCGCCGAGAGCCGCGCGAATCCCAAGTTCCTGTGTTCTCTGGGCGACTGAGTATGAAATGACGCCGTAAATGCCTATGGCTGAGAGCGAGAGGGCGAGGATCGCGAAGATGCCAAGCAGGACAGACTGGAGACGGTTTTGGGCCATAGACTGATCTTTGATCTGATCCAAAGTACGGATATCCGTCAGCGCTTGATCCTTGTTCACGCTGTGAATCGAGGCTGCGATCGCCTTTTGGAGCGTCAGCGGGTCCACATCTGCCCGTACGCTGAGTGTCATGAAATACCCGGGACTTTGTTCGTTCGAGACGTACACACCGGCACTGCGTTCATCAGCAATGCCGTTCACTTTCTCGTCACGAACCACGCCAACCACTTGCCACGCAATGTCCGGGCCGAGCTCGGTTTTTCCGGGAACGATTTGCTGGATTAGGATGCGCTTTCCGATGGGATCCTGGTTCGGAAACTCGCGCTTGACAAGGCGCTCATTGATCACGAGGGCTGGCGGCGCACTCTTCGTGTCGTGATCCGAAAGAGCGCGGCCCCGAAGGAGCTGAAGGCGCAAGGTAGTGAAGTAAGACGGACTCACGATTTTGAAGAATCCGCCCGAACGATTGGCGCGATCCACAAGCGGACGATCGGCGACCTGCATCGGCATTCCATAGCACGTGCCCTGCAAAGGAGTCCCGCAGCTCAACCCCGTCTCGCGAACGCCTGGCACCGCCTCCACGGCCGTGCGAACGTCACGCAAATACGAGTTCAACCGCGTCGGATCCGGAAATTGTTTGGCGGCGGTGGGCAAGCCAATGGTCAGCACGTTTGTGGAATCGAAGCCTGTATCGACATTCAGTAGCCGAAAGAAGCTGCGCATCATGAGACCGGAACCGACGAGCAGCATGAATGCCAGCGCAACCTCGGCGATAATCAAGATGTCTCGGAACCATTTGCGGGAGGCGTTGCTCGTCGTGCTGCGGCTGCTCGTTTTCATGGAGTTTACGAGATCTGGCGATGTCGCCTGCAGAGCCGGCGCCATACCGAAGAGCAATCCGGTAAAAACAGAGATTGCCAGTGCAAAAAGCAACACGCGAATGTCCATGTCGATGTTGACTTCGCGAGCGAACGAATATGGGGGGATGAGACGCTGCATCCATTGCATCATGCCGTAGCCAACGAGGATTCCGAAGAGGCCGCCACAAACCGAAAGCAACACGTTTTCCGTAAGGAATTGGCTGACCAGGCGCCACCGTCCCGCGCCAAGAGACGCGCGCACGGCAACCTCCCGCTCGCGAGACACACCGCGCGCCAGCGCGAGATTGGCCAGGTTCGCGCATCCGATCAGCAGCACCATACCGGTGGCGGTCATCAACACCCAAAGCGCAGTCCGAGTCTCCGGACCCACAATGACATCCGCGTAACGCTCAGCAACTACACCCCATCCCTTATTGGAATCCGGAAAGTCTTTTTCGATTCGCGCACCAATCGCGTTCATCTGCGCCTTGGCTTGCTCGAGTGACACTCCTCGCTTTAGCCGGGCAAAGGCTACCAACCAATGAAAGTCACGCGTCATGTTCGACGGCTCGAAGGCTAGAGGCCGCCACAGTTGATTGAACGCGCGATCAAACGCACTGCCGGCGGGCAATACACCAATGACGGTGTGCGGTTCATTATCCAGGAGAATCGTGCGATTGATGATCGACGGATCCCCGCCGAACTGAGTAAGCCAGAGAGCGTGGCTGAGTATTACGACCCGATCCTTCCCAAGTTGGTCTTCATCCGAAAGAAAAGTGCGGCCAAATGCCGCCTTGATTCCAAAGATTTCGAAGTAGCTCGAGGACACACGCGCACCCCGTAGCTGTACGGGTTCGCTTACACCGGTGAGTGTCGCCGGTCCTCCCGTCTGTGCGGCCATGAAATCGAAGACGCTGTTGTCTTTCTGCCAATCGAGGAAGTTTAGCGTTGAAATGCCGTTGCGCTCTCCACGAGGGGGCCGTTCAAGAACGCGCACGATGCGATCGGCATTCTCGTATGGCAGCGGTTTCAGGAGAACGCCATCGACGAAACTAAAGATCGCTGTGTTGGCGCCGATGCCCAACGCCAGTGTAAGCAGAGCGATAATCGCGAAACCAGGACTACGTGCGAGCATTCGCCAGCTGTATCGCAGATCTTGCAGAAATGACGCCATGGAGGATCTCCAAGTGTAACGATCGATCGGTCACCATTACCTGGTCTTGCGGAGTATCGCAGGCTGCACGATCCCTCGCGATGACGCCTCGCCAGCAAAGGGGGGGTCGGCAGACGGAGCTTCGGCCCCGAGAGCGTTTGAAATTCTCTCCTTTATGGCAGATCATCCAACCACTTGGGCGAAAAGGTCGGCTACTCGTAGAAGTGAAGGGCCGACAAAGCCCCAGAAGTCGGTTGTCGGAAGCCACGCCGCCCAAACTCCCGCGGTCTGGACTTCTGGTTCTTTAAACCCCAGCTTTAGGCTGTTGCATTCACCTGAATCCACCTACCGGCAATAGCCTTGGCGGGAGCGCGGGGTGTGTGAAATAATTTGCCAACATTGCGCAAACGAATTTTCCGGAAGCGATCAATCGCACTTGTTGTCGTTGCGTTGCCGCTCTTCGCTGCTCCTTTACGAACGCTTGCACAAGAGCGCGCAGGTCGTCCAATTGCCATTATCGGTATAACAAGCGAGATCGCGCCGGTCGAAGCTAGGATGCAAGCTGCAGTGGTGACACGCATCCAAGGCGTTGTCTTTACTTCCGGTACGATCGACGGTACTTCTATCGTTGCCGCGCGTTCAGGTGCGGGAAAAGTCAATGCGGCGATCGCCGCCACGCTGCTGGTGGATCACTTCTCGCCATCTGCCGTCGTATTTACTGGAACAGCAGGGGCCATCGACGCCGAACTGAATCCTGGCGATGTCGTCATTGGCAGCGCGGTGGGCTACCACGATTTCGGTGATATCACGACTGGTGGGTTTGTCCGATCACCTACACGTAACGCGTCCTCCGGCCGGCTCGATCCCGCCTTCTTTCCCGCCGACTCGACGCTCCTCGCAGCTGCTCGCCGGGCAGCCGCAACTGTGAAGCTATCGCGGGGATCTGATGCCGAAGGCAGTCTCGCACCTCGAATTCGGGAAGGGCTAATCGTAACGGGCGATGCGTTCGTCGCAAATCCAACGCGTCGGGAGGACCTTCGCCGTGAGCTGAATGCCAGTGCCGTTGAGATGGAGGGCGCTGCAATAGCGCAGGTGTGCGCGCGCTTTGGTGTGCCGACCATCATAATTCGAAGTATCACAGATCATGCTGATGAGGGTGCCGCTGGCAGCTATCAACGATTCGTGGGTGTGGCTTCACGCAACGCTACCGAACTCGTGCTCGCGACTATTCATGAGATGCTGAAGTCACAACAACCTAAGTAAGCCGCCTAACCGGAAATGTCGACAATCACCAAACGAACCAGAAGTCAGCTTGGCGGAAACGATAAGTGGAACGTCTAGGCGATGTCATGATTAGCTTCTTCGGCGCCGTGCAAACTCGATGCCTGTACCCGCGCCAGCTCATGCACGCTGTGCGGGTCGCCGCGCAGCACCTGCAGCCGTGGATGGCGGCGCGTGATCTTCTCCGGCGAGCGCACGAACGCTCAAGACAAAGAGATCCAGCAGCCGGTAGAGTCCCTCTTTTCCACTGGCCAAAATCGGGCATTTCCCCAAATTACGTCACTCCGAGTTTCTTTTTCGAGCCCCTGAAGCCCAATGTCCTTGAGCTGTGCCACACACCGTCGGGACTGCCCGTCTCCGCGCAGACGCGCGGACGGCGGGCAGGGCGAGAGGGTCAGAATCGGTAAAAGAATCCGACGGAGGGTTGTGCCAGGTGAGTCACTTTGTCGAGGTTTAGGTTGTCGAGGTTAAAGTCGGGAGCCTTGTACACGAAACCGCGATACTCCGCTCGCACACCGAAGTTGCGTGTGATATCGAAGTTGACGCCACCACCATATACGAATGTCGCTTTGGCCTGTCGATCGATACCGGCATTGATCCTCCTGGCATCGTCGGTTGGATCAAAAATCAACGCTCCAGCGCCAGCGAGTGCGTAAGGTCTCACACCCCGAGCATTCACCGGAGTGTGCGCGACGAATGCTCCTGTTATTTCATGAAAATCGGACCGTATCG
>WNGL01007377.1_pt1 | contig 12912 bp, 8 predicted proteins | sample 5400591 | NCBI WGS metagenome assembly WNGL01 (sample SAMN13153377, study PRJNA577476) | soil metagenome | isolation source: 80 cm soil or saprolite under Garry oak tree replicate 1 | place: USA:California | collected 2016-06-15
TTGTTGTCTTCTGTTGACATAGATGTATACCCTTTCTGCGCACTGCTTGCTTGAGGTGCGCTCAATGCAGAGATGAGGCATGTTGAGGGAAAACCACAACGTGCTCTGATAGAGGGGTAACCATCAGCTAGTCTACCTCAAAACCACTACAATTACAACAAGCGAGCGGTCCTCGGGTGAGCCTCAGATGGTGGCACCCCGCCTGGCACCCACAAGGGGTGCCACTACTATGCTACGTCGTAGCAAGCCCGTCCATAGTAGTGGCACCCCTTGTGGGTGCCAGGTTCTTCACGCAAAAAGATGGGGGACACCCGCGGTCCTCTGCATTCTCCGCTAGCGGCCAGCCAGGGAAAGCTCTATCCGCCTGAGGAAGAAATAGGCGATGCCTGCAAAGACGAGGCCAAGCTCAAAGCCGATGTCCATCCCGTAGGGGGGATTGAACAGTCCAGCGATGGGACCCACAAAGAGCACCTGCGCAGCCCCAAGGTAGACACCCAGCAGACCAAGAGCCATCGAAATGAGTGCCGCCCACCCAATGGGCAGTTTCTCTGGCCTATTCCAATCGTCAACGTTGTAGCGCCCACGGCGGAAAAGGAAGTGTTCCTCGAGGAGGATAATCCCCCAGGGACCAAGCCAGTAGGCAATAATCAGCAGGAAGTTGGTCAGGGATTCGTCGAAGTTAGCGACAGCCGGGATAGCGATTAGCATGTAAATCACAGTCCCAAACAGCGTCCATATGGCACGGTTGACGCGCTGGAAGGACCTGTCAAGCACCTGCATGGATAGTCCGAGGCTGTAGGCATTGGGAATATTGTTGGCAACAACGCTTAGAGCAAGCAGAACCAGCAGCAAGCCCCCAAAGTTATCTAAAGGCTTGACCACTGCCGCGAGCAGATTACCGCTGCCCGCTCCTTTATAGGCCGTGGTCAAGGCCATGCCAAAGATCTCCAGGACAATGCAGGGCAGAACCACACCCAGGAAGGTGAACCAGAAAACGCGACTTGCCGGTGTCTCTTGGGGTTGGTTGACGTTGTAGTCAGAGCCATAGGGACTCCAACCGACAGCGAATCCGTAGACGGCACCACCGAAGGAGATGAAGGAGGCGATCTCGCCGATGCCAAGCGCAGGGGTGGGAATAATCGACATTTTTGGTGCTGCGATAGCCATCATGACCAGGAAAATGATGGCCATCGGGATCCAGGCGTAGCGTGCATAGCTATGGACATATTTGTACCCATAGATACTGAAGATCGTCGTCAACACGGCAATGATGAGAATACCCACTGGTCGGCCAATCGTTCCTCCACTGACTGCTGCTATGAGCTGACCTCCCACGATCACGTTGACGGCAGACCAACCGGTGCATGCTGCAACGTTGAAGAGTGACATGATCCTTGCGCCCACCCAACCGAATGAGAAACGCGAAATGGTCATCTGCCGCAGGCCCAGCTTGGGACCCATGGTCGAGAGGAAGGCGACAGGGAGCACTCCAAGAATATTGAAGACAATGATCGCAACCACACTATCCCAAAATCCAAGTTGGAAGACGCTCGTCGCAAGGGTGCCAAGTGCAAAAGTAGAAATCACCAGGTTTGCCGAAAACCAGATGGTGAAGTTATCGGAGATGCGCAGGTGCGGTCTGGTTATCGGCGAAACACGCTCAATACCATGGACCTCTATGCCTTGTTCGAGTTCTGGGATAGAGATGGTATCAGGGGTAGAGATAGTATCAGAAACCATGGAAAGAGTTCTCCTTAAAAACTACTTCATCTCACTACTTTGATCTTCCCAACCCGCTTCGCTGGTCGCCAGCATACTGCCCATGGCAACACAGACCAACCAGACCGCCGTGACACCACCGACCACAAATCCCCACTGGCCGCTTGGAATCTGCTGCGGTATCGGTGAATAGGCCAGTGTGGCAACGATAGCCAGCACACAAGCAAGAGGTGCAACGATTATACAAGCCCACAGGACAGGCATGGGAAAGATGCGCCGTGCGTGAAAACCCTGCCGATTCCGCAAGTAGAGCACCAGCAGATTGATAAACAAGAATGAACTGGAGATTGCCCACACCATACTATGTGCATACAGACTGACCGTGAACAGCTCGTTGGCAAGATTCACGGGATTGCCAAGCGAGATGAGGTATGGCAATATAAAGACAATTGTTGCGAACAGCACGGCAATGATGGTCTGGAACATGACGGCATTGAGAGGAACGCGATTTTCATCGAGCTTCCCGAGACCGATCGGCAGGCGTCGATCAAGAGAGGCCACCAGCAGCAGGCGTGCAAAGATGCTGTTGAGGAGTGCGGTGAAGACGACAAAGAAGGCGATCACACAGACACTGGCAATGTTGCCGACAAACTTTCCAAACACCAGGTCGATAGTTTTGATGATTGAGAAGGGCCCCCCGATAGCTGCATGTGGTCCCTGGACCACGAGCAGGGCGAAGGTGACAATCATGTAACTGACGAGAACGAGTAGGCCACCCTGGAAGAGGTGACTTGAAACCACTTTGCGGTTGGTGATCTCGCTGCCCATGATCATCGAGACATTTGCACCTAAATACGCGAGGATGACTGTGCTAAAAAGCGCGTAGTTTCCTGGCTGAATTGCCAGGTCGCTGGCATGAGTAAAGCTCGTGGCAACGGGGTGTCCGGTCGCCAGCCAGGTCAGTGCTGCCAGCCCGAGGAGGACGATCACGCCGAGCATCAGGAGCATGGTCATATTGACAAGCTTCTGCACCATGCGAAACCGCTGTAGGGACAGTATTGACGAGAGGATCAGAATGAGTACTATAAGCACGCCCTGTTGTCGGGGTTCTGCAAGCGAGCCACCGTTGATCCCCTGAAGAAAGGTGACGGCGATTCCTGCACTACCTACCATCCCCAGGACGCCAGCGACCCAGAAAGAGACGCCGACAAAGAAGCTCCAGAAGCTGCCAAGCGCTTTATGCGTCCAGTTGTAGAGAGAACCTTCATGGGGAAACATCATTCCCAGCTGAGCCGTTGCAATGATACAGGGAAGAAAGAAGGCGAGAGCACCAATGATCCAATAGGTAAAAGCGGCAGGTCCTGCTCCAACAGTTCCGACCGGATTGTTGATGAGGAACATGACCATCAGGAAGATCATCGTCATGTCAAATGTTCCCAACGTCTGTGGCATTGCCTTGGGCACATATTCCTCTGATAGAATTACTTCTTCTCTTCTGTGCTCCCTGGGGAGTACTGTCTTGATCACCACCATTTCTCCTTTCTGCCCCTGCGTTCAAGGGTATTTACTCCAATTGAAGAAGTCTACACGAGATCTGCAGAGGTAAGCAAATGCCTCACGCTTCTGCATAGTACTAATTACTTATCGGACGTCCGTTGTGCATAGAAGAGTATACTCTATATGCTCGGTATGATATCAACCCCGGTTGAAGAGGGATGATTTGGGGACACCCCAAACCCCGGCAGAGGGCCGGCCGCCCTCTGCACTCCCGCTCCGATGATATCAACTCCGGTTGAAGAGGGATGATTTGGAGACCCCTCAAACCCAGGCAGAGGGCGGCCAGCCCTCTGCACTCCCGCTCTGATGATCACTCTTCTGGCGGGTTTGGTGTGAGTGAGGGCTTTCATCTTCAGAAGGCTCTATGTACGAAACATTGCACGCAGCCCCTCTATCCCTTGCGCGATGAACTTCTCGCTACCAGAGTATGCTCCATAGAGCAGTTCTGAGAAAGGCCCATAGCGGAGGTAGAAGTCCATGCGTCGCCAGAACGCTGCATCTACTATGCCCTGGTAGCGTGCCAGCACACGCTCTGTGAACTCTCTTCCGTGCCCCTTGTGGAGTCCCACAAAATCCAGCGCAGGATCGCCAATTGTCGCGTCACCCCAATCGATCACACCCGTCAGCACACCGTGCTTCGGGTCGCAGAGGATATGTTCGCAGGCGAGATCGCAGTGGATCAGCACCGGCTGAAACGTGAAGAGAGTCTGGTCATCTAGAAAATCCTTCCACAACCGATCCGACTTCGCACGCAACTCTACATCCAGCAGTGGAAGGACGCGCTCCTGTAAGTCCATGTAGCGCTCCTGGTAGCGCTCTTGCCACTGTGCGGGTGTATGTTCCTGTACACCGGCCTGAACCGCCTGGGTTACTGGAAAGCTGTGCAACTCGCTGAGGAAGGTCGCCAGAGCTGGTGCGAGAGCTGCGAGTTGCTCCGGGGTGATGCTCTCATCCTCTAATGTGATGCCGCTCAGCTTGCGATAGCCTACAAACATATAGGGGTAGTTGGCGTCTCCATGCCCGATATAGTCAAAGTGTGGAATAGGCGTTGAAAGAATCTGCTCCAGCAGAGGGAGCAGACGCAGTTCTTTCTGAAGATAGGCTACCACATCATCCCGCATAGGAAAGCGGAAGATCAATTCGCCGTTGACTTCCAACACGAAACTATCCCAGCCTCTTGTAATTGGTAGCGCAGTCTGTATCGCTATCTGTGGGAAATTGTGTTGAATGAGCATTATAGACGTATTGATGTCTATCATTTACCTGGCTCCTGTGTGAGAAGGCTTCTTTTGGGCGTGCTTGCTTTAATTATACACGACCCTAATAGAGGGCTGATTGGCCTTGCGGCTTCGCCTTGTATCCTTGACATTTTCGCTCTATTCTTTTATACTTCACTTAGTAATATATAATCGACCTTCTAAGCGTCTGCATGGGCTAGAGCATGTCCATAGGGGGGTCAATGATGGCTGACAACATAAGACAACAGCTGGGCAATTATCGACTGATCCGTCTGATTGGACGGGGTGGCTTTGCTGAGGTCTACCTTGGTGAGCATATTCACCTTGGAACCCAGGCTGCGATCAAAGTGTTGCAGACACGCCTGGCAGGGGAAGACCAACAGCGCTTTTTTAGCGAATCTCTCACCATCGCTCGCCTGCGACATCCCAATATTGTGCGGGTGCTGGATTTTGGCGTGGATGGCGACACACCTTTTCTCGTTATGGACTATGCTCCCGCAGGTACGTTGCGTCAACGCCACTCAAAAGGCACTCGTTTGCCAGCAAGCAATATTGTACCCTATATCAGACAGGCAGCATCAGCTCTACAATATGCACATGATCAAAAGGTGATCCATCGCGATGTCAAGCCAGAAAATATGCTGATGGGAGCAAACAACGAGATTCTGCTTACTGATTTTGGTATCGCGCTCGTCACCCAAAGCTCTCGCTACCAAACTACCCAGGAAGTTGTCGGTACGGTCGTCTACATGGCCCCTGAGCAACTTCAAGGCAAACCACGCCCGGCCAGTGATCAGTATGCGCTAGGAATTGTTGTCTATGAATGGCTTTCTGGCGACCGTCCTTTTCATGGGTCTTTTGCCGAGGTGGCAAGTCAGCACATGTTTGTTCCACCTCCTCCACTGCAAGGGAAGGTACCCGGGATCTCAGCCGATGTTGAACAAGTCGTGATGACGGCGCTTGCCAAAGACCCACAGCAGCGCTTTGCAAGTATACGAGCTTTTGCTAATGCTTTTGAGCAAGCCTGTACAGATACCTTTCTGATCCCTGGTTCAACGCTCATTCGTCCCCAACCAACGTATCCACCTACCAGAATAGAGACTCTCGCTGCTGTTGGAGACTACGCTACTATACCTACTCCACCTCTGGCACCTGCTCTGGCTAACACTCTCACTCCTGTCTCGTCCCATGATGTACCCAGACGTGGTATCTCGCGGCGTACCATCATAGTCGGCCTGGCAGGCCTGGCAGCGCTGGCTAGTGGTATTACCTTGCTGGTGCGTGCACAGGAAGGGCACTTGTTGTCATCTTCTGCCGGTTCTCTCACCGTTCCCGCTCATGGAGATACTCCGCACACTACGGCTGCCTCTCAACCTCATACAACGCCTACTTCCAGGTCCAGAACGACGCCCACGCACGCCGCTACCGCAACTCCTACGCATGGTGCTACTGCTCCCTCCACTGCCAGTCCAACTGCTACTGCTCCCTCCACTGCCAGTCCAACTGCTACCGCTACTCCCAGCCCAACTGCTACTGCTACTCCCAGTCCGACGCCCAGTCCAACACCCAGCCCGACCCCAACTCAATCTTCTACTGGTGTTGGAACAACACTCTTCACTTACCACGGCCATTCCGGCCAGGTGTATATTGTCTCCTGGTCACCTGATGGAGCTCGCATCGCCTCTGGAGCTCAGGATACTACGGTACAGGTATGGGATGCGACTAGCGGAGGGAATGTCCTTACCTATCGGGGCCATTCGAAATCGGTATATGCTGTCGCATGGTCACCTGATGGGCAATTCATTGTATCTGGCGGTCTTGATAATACAGCGCAGGTCTGGAATGCTTCAACAGGAAGCAAAGTCTTCAGCTATAACCATTCAGGTCCGGTGCGTACGGTGGCATGGTCTCCCGATGGACAATTTATCGCTTCTGCCGGTGATGACAGCACCGTCCAGGTTCGGGATGCTAGTGGAAATCTTATCTTCACTTATAGCGGTCATACAGCCCGTGTATGGACCGTAGCCTGGTCGTCCGATAGCTCACGCCTTGCCTCAGCAAGCGACGATAGTACGGTACAGGTCTGGGATGCTACCAGCGGAGGTAACATCTTCACATATACAGGGCATTCCAGCAGTGTAACCACGGTTTCCTGGTCTTCTTCCCGCCTTGCCTCTGGGAGCAATGATAACACCGCACAGGTGTGGGACACCTCTGGAAATCGCTTTCTCACATATACCGGTCATTCCGGTGGTATAAGTGCTGTGCGGTGGTCGCCTGATGGAACTGATGTTGCCTCAGCAAGCTCAGATCAGACGGTTCGGGTGTGGCAGGGAGCATGATGCACTCTCCCTGACAGATTTTTGTCTCCCCCCATGCCCCTACCCAATCATGGTTCCGCTTCCCCAAGGCAGTTAGTGATCCGACCCCGATTCTGGATGGAGCCTCAACCTCTAGTTGCAATTTGACATGCCTTCACATCGTTGACTATACTAAATGAAGTAACGAAAGGAACGAGGCGATACCTCATAGCCTCCTTTTTTTCTATTGGAAAGGACACTCTGCTTGCTCGTCGATAGCCATGCCCACATTGATACCTCTCGATTTCATAACGACCGCGAAGCCGTCATTCAGGCTGCCTTTGAAGGGAGAGTCACCCGCATCGTTGACCCGGGCTGTGATCTTGCCTCAAGCCGGTTTGCTGTGGCATTGTCGAAAGCGCATTCGGGGGTTGTCTTCGCCAGTGTGGGGACACATCCGCATGATGCCAGTACATACACTGATGAGGTAGAGATGCAGTATCGACAGATGGCAAAGGAACCCGGAGTTGTGGCAATTGGCGAGTTTGGGCTGGATTATTTTCGTATGCTTTCCCCACGCGATGTGCAACGCGCTGTCTTTTGTGCCCACCTGCAGCTTGCTCGCGAGTGTGATCTGCCCTGTATTATCCATGTACGCGACTCGCACGATGATGTAATCGAGTTGCTACGTGCTCATGGTCAGGGATTACGAGGGGTCTTTCACTGTTTCTCTGGGAATGTTGCCCAGGCCGAAGAGTGCCTGGCTTTCGATGGCTTTATGCTCTCGTTCGGGGGGCCACTGACCCGGCAGGGGAATGCGCTGCCGGAAGTGGCGCGTATGGTTCCCCTGGATCGTGTGCTGGTCGAGACAGATAGCCCGTACCTGGTGCCACAGCCGTTACGGGCAAGGCGCAATGAACCACTTTTTGTCAAGCATGTTGCTCAAAAGCTGGCTGAGATTCGTGGCATGACCCTGGAGGAGATCGCTCAGGTCACGACCGCAAATGCTGTTCGTTTGTTCGGTCTCGTTGGTTAGTAGTGGCATCCCTTGTGGGTGCCATGAAGTCACGACCGCAAATGCTGTTCGTTTGTTCGGTCTTGGAGAAGACAAATGAAACTCTTTAACACTCTCACGCAATCCCTTGAAACGTTTACCCCGCGAGACAATCTAGTACGCATCTATGTCTGCGGAATCACTCCCTATGACACAACTCATTTAGGGCATGCTTTTACCTATGTTTCGTTCGATACGCTGATGCGCTACCTGGAGTTTCTCGGGTATACGATAAACTATGTGCAAAATGTGACGGATATCGATGATGACATTCTACGCAAGGCACGAGAGCTGGGGATAGCATGGGATGAATTGGGGAGACGAGAGACCGAGCGCTATCTGAACGATATGGATGCATTGAATGTGCACCGTCCAAATGTGTATGCTCATGCGACCGAAGAGACTCCCACAATGATCGAGATTATCCAGGTTTTGCTTGAGAAAGGTTTTGCATACGAGAGTGGCGGAAGTGTCTACTACAGCGTCTGCCAGGACCCAGATTTTGGTACGCTGGCTCGTGCGATTGGACTGAACGATTACAAAGCAATGCTCACAATTGCGAACGAACGCGGGAACTACCCGGACGATCCACGTAAGAAGGATGCGCTCGATTTTGTGCTCTGGCAGGCGCAGGCTCCCGGTGAGCCTGCCTGGCCCAGCCCCTGGGGACCAGGGCGACCTGGCTGGCATATTGAGTGTAGTGCGATGGCGATGCGCTATCTTGGCCCTCAGCTGGATATTCATGGTGGTGGTGCAGACCTGGCGTTCCCTCACCATACCTGTGAGATTGCGCAGTCCGAACACTTCACAGGGAAAGCTCCCTTCTCACGCTTCTGGATGCACACCGGGATGGTTCACCAGGATGGCGAGAAGATGAGCAAATCGTTGGGAAACCTGACACTGGTGAGCGACCTGCTCAAAACCTATAGTGCAGATGCGATTCGCGTGACGCTGCTCAATCATCATTATCGCTATCCCTGGGAGTGTTTCTCCGAAGACCTGGAGGTTGCGATGGAGACGGTGGGACTGTTCCAGCAGGTACGCACTATTGTTGGTGAGCAGACCGACGGAGAGGATACAGTGCTGCATGGGCGTTTCAAAGCTGCGATGGAGAATGATCTGAATACGCCGGAGGCATTATTACTATTGCGGCAAGCAGCTGAGACTGTAATAGCTAACCATGATGTCAACACGGGAGCAGAGATTTTGCGTTTGACGAAGGTTTTGGGGTTGAGAGTGTAGGTCTAGTGGCACATCCGCGTAGGGGTACCCCTACGCGGATGTGTCTGTGCCTTCTGGTTCATCAATTAGTGATGGGCCTATATCTACTGGTTTCTCAACCAATGCTGAACTTCTATCTTCCTCGATCTGCCTCTGTTCCTCCGCATGACCGCCAGTCATCAAAATGCCCAATTGCTCCTCGCTTGCCTCTGGAGAGACGATATCGACAATCTTACCCTCGTACATCACGGCGATACGATCAGAGAGAGAGCGGATCTCTTCCAACTCGGCTGAGACCAGAAGTACAGCTTTGCCAGCGTCGCGTTGCTCGATGATGCGACGATGGATGAACTCGATGGCTCCGATGTCGACACCACGCGTAGGTTGTGCTGCGATCAGAACCAGGGGGTCAGAAGCAAACTCACGTGCAATGATGAGTTTTTGTTGATTGCCTCCCGACAGGGAACGGACTGGAGCTTCGACGGAGGTGGTACGAACATCGAACTCCGTAATGAGTCTCTTCGCCCAGTTAAGGATGTTGCGCAGTAACAGTACGAAGCCTCTCCATGAGAATTGCGGCCAATGCTGCCGTCCTAAGATGGTGTTATCTTCGATAGAATCCGTGAGTACAAGCCCGCGGCCACGGCGATCTTCTGGGATGTGCGCTATGCCAAATCTGCGCTCTTCACTCGCATCCATAGTTGTAATGTCTCGAGTCTCGCCAGCCTGCCTATCCTTGACCTGGGTAATGGTGACCTTCCCGTTCGTGATCTTACGCATGCCTGTGATCACCTCGACAAGTTCAGATTGACCGTTGCCCTCTACACCTGCGATGCCGAAAATCTCTCCCGCATGTACATCAAAGCTCACGCCATGCAATACCTCAAGGCCGCGGTCTGACAGTGCATGCACATTTTCCACATGTAAGGCAATAGGGCCAGGATGGGCTGGTGTCTTGTTCACACGCAACAACACCTCGCGTCCGACCATCGATCTTGCTATTTCAGCCTGATTCGTCTGGCTAGTCACCAGTTCACCTGCATTCTTGCCACGGCGCAATACCGTGATGTTGTCGGAGACCTCCAGCACTTCGCGTAGTTTGTGCGTGATGAAGATAACAGTCTTGCCCTGCGTAACGAGGCCGCGCAAGACGCTAAAGAGTTCAAATGTTTCCTGGGGTGTCAGGACGGCAGTCGGTTCATCCATAATCAGGATGTCTGCTGCACGATAGAGCATTTTGAGGATTTCGACACGTTGCTGGAAGCCCACCGAGAGCTTTTCAACACGAACATCGGGATCTATCGGCAGACCATATTGCTTGCTCAATTTGAGAATGACGTCTCGCGCCTTTCTCACGTCATAGACAGAGCGAATATTTCCAGGCTCATGCCCCAGCACGATATTTTCGGCTACAGTCAAGGGAGGGATCAGCATAAAGTGTTGATGCACCATACCTATCTTCAAGCGAATAGCATCACGTGGGCCGGTGATGTGAACGTGCTCTCCGTTGATGTAGATTTCGCCGCTATCTGGATGAATCAGGCCATAGAGGATGTTCATCAAGGTAGTCTTACCAGCGCCATTCTCTCCAACCAGCGCGTGTATCTCGCCTTTACGCACTTTGAGGTTGACATGGTCGTTGGCAATCACACCAGGCCAGGATTTGCAGATCTCGCGCATCTCTACAGCATATGGAGAGGGCGGCTCTTCAGTTTGAATCAGTGCTGTACTTTCCTGCATAGATAATCCTCCTTGGGGCGCGATTTATCGCGTCCCTACAATTTATTCTGATCCTGGCTCGTAGGGAATGCCATCAGCAGCGGGGGGTGTCGTGCGACCTACAAGACCTACCAGGGCAATTAACGTAAACAGGTAGGGCAAGGTATAGAGCAGATTCGACAGATTGGGAGAACTACTCAGATCTTGCAAGGGGATGCTCAGTCCATCGCCCAGTCCGAATATGAGGCAGGCAAGAGCAGCCCCCAACGGAGTATATTTGCCGAAGATCATGGCAGCCAGGGCGATAAAACCTCTACCATTCGTCATACCCGGGTTGAATATTCCGGCAACACCCAGTGCCAGGTATGCACCTGCCAGTCCTGAGAGTAGTCCACTGCTGAGAACGCACATATAACGCAGTAATTGGACATTCACGCCGGCAGTATCTGCCGCCTGTGGGTGTTCACCTACTGCACGGATACGCAGGCCAATGTTTGTACGGAAAAGGAGAAATTGAGTGCCAAGCAGGATCAGCAAGGCAACGTAAAAGACAATATTCTGCTGAAAGAGGACGTACCCCAGGAAAGGAATATTCGCAAGTGGTCCCCAGGAGAGTGTGGGAAGACGTAGGGAGCCTGGCAGGGATGGAACTCCCTGGCCGGCGGGTGTAAGAACGAACACCAGGTAGCTGGTCAGACCGAGAGAGATAATATTAATAGCAATACCGCTCACAATCTGATTCGCTTTAAAATTGATGGAGACAAGAGCGTGGAGGAGTGCCATTAATCCACCTGCAAGGATTGCACTAATGAGGCCGAGAATCACACTCAGCGCGTCGTTCAATCCTAGATTATGGAAAACCAGTGTCAGCATCACACTTGCAAAGGCCCCGGCCAGCATCATCCCTTCCATCGCGATATTGACCACTCCGCTCCGCTCAGAAATAACACCGCCGAGGGCTGGGAGTACGAGCAATGCGGCAAATTCCAGGGTAGTATGCCAGGTGTTCTGGGAGGTCAGCGCATGGAACAGCACTTGAAAAAACATGGTTATTCCTCCTTACCAGGCTCCGCCTGACCGCGCTCTGCCTGACCAGGCTCTGCTTGATCAAGGTCAGTTATATTTAACTCGTTCTCTCCATCTCCATTCCCGTTGCTCATCTCAGGCACCTCAACACTTGCTATGCCACCAATCGTGGCGGGCACCAGGGAGGGTCTGCGGCCAAGTCCCATCCAATTGGGCATAATGCGTTGGATCACGGGTAAGAACTCGGCAGCTATAAAAAAGAGCACCAGGGCCTCAATAATCAGGACGAGATTCGGGTCTACGTGAGCAATCGCTTGCATGGCCGTACTACCAGAGCGCAGCCCGCCAAAGAAGAGCGAGGCCAGAAGGACACCGATGGCGGTTGTGCGACCAAGCAGTGCAACGGCGATGGCGTCAAAGCCGGTGGGGTCCTGGCTGAAAGCGGTAGCTGATAACTCGTATCCAGGCTGCCCCATCAGGTGAGTCGAGCCTGCCAGACCTGCAAAGGCACCAGCGATGGCCATAACCAGGAAGATATGGCGTTTGGTAGGAATGCCTGCATACTGTGCAGCCTTGGGGTTCTCCCCAATCACACGTATCTCATAGCCAAAAGTTGTGCGAGAAATGATGAACCAGTAGATCAACACGGCGATAAGAGCTAAAAAGATGCTGACATCCACGGTATAGGAGAAGAGGGTGAAAGGATCGAGCTGTGGCAGGAAATTCCCAAGAGTCTGGTTATAGAGGGCAGCGATCGAGGGCAGTTGCGCCTGGGGTGAAAGACCAATGGTCTGGGTGACGCCGAAAGGAGCTGTGAATGGAGGGCTATTAATGAGATAGTCAGTCCCCCAAAAAGCAATCCAGTTGAGCATGATCGTTGTGACAACTTCGTGCGCACCACGCCAGGCCTTCAAAAAGCCGACGATGCCGCCCCAGAGGGCACCTGCCAGTATGCTTGCCAGCAACATGGCCGGGACCAACAGCCAGCTCGGCCACGAGGAGTATGTCAGGCCAATCATATCTGCTGCCATTGCTCCCACAGCCAGCTGGCCAGCAGCCCCAATATTGAAGAGGCCGG
>WNGL01033056.1_pt1 | contig 12911 bp, 8 predicted proteins | sample 5400591 | NCBI WGS metagenome assembly WNGL01 (sample SAMN13153377, study PRJNA577476) | soil metagenome | isolation source: 80 cm soil or saprolite under Garry oak tree replicate 1 | place: USA:California | collected 2016-06-15
TCGAGGCGCGCGACCGCGAGATCGAAAATCCCTACGTCAAGGATACGCAGGTGATGAACATCCACAACGCGCGCAGATATATCGGCGACCGGTTGATCCGCACGGCAAGACCGCACCGGATTCTCGATCCCGCGCACGGACCCCTGATCGCGGTGAAACTCAACATCCTGACCCGCAAGACGCTGGGCGGTTTCGAGACCGACCTCGACTCGCGCGTGTTCGGCAGCGACGGCAAGGTCATGCCGGGGCTTTACGCCGCCGGCGAAGCGGCCGGCTTCGGCGGCGGCGGCATGCACGGCTATCGGTCGCTGGAAGGCACCTTCCTCGGCGGCTGCCTGTTTTCCGGACGCAATGCCGGACGCGCAGCGGCGAAAGCTGTGTCGTGAGGCCGTGACCTGCGCGGCCGAAATCATCGATCTCATCTCCGGGCTTCGGATCGCGTGTTGAACGTCAACGGCGCTACCTGCACGCCGATTTACCGGGACGAACGCGCCGGTCGATAGATTTCACGGACATCACGTCGTCGAACGCTGGAAATGATCGCGATTTGTGCGGTCAGCCTATAAAGCGTGCGGCCGATGCACAAATTTTAGAGCGGCGGGTGCAAGTGTTTGTGCGCCTGCAGGCAAGCTTTCGCGCCCTGCGCATTCTAGCCTTTCGGACACCATTCAGTTTTGCCGAGCGAACCTGCTCGTCAGCAACAGAGGAGTCCTTCTCATGATGCTAGAGAATATCTTTGAGGACGTGCGCAATTTCCTCGATAGAGCCGGATTTGCCAAGCGTTCCCGCCATGTTGCAATGGGTGCTGCGTGCCTGATTGCGCTTGGTGTCTCCGGTCAGGCTCAGGCGGCGCCCGCCGGATGTGCGGCGCTGCAGGCGAAATATCCTGCCTGGAAAGGCAAGACTCTCGTTAACGCCATCAATCCGCACACGCCGGGCTACGAAGCGATCGATCCGAAAGACCCGAGCAAATATGTCGGCTTCGACATCGATCTCGGCGAGCAGATCGGTGAGTGCCTTGGCTTCAAGCTGACCTACAAGGCGGTGACGTTCGCAGCCCTGTTGACGACGTTGTCGAGCGGCCAGGCCGACATCGTGATTTCCGACATCTACGCAACCGAAGAGCGGGCCAAAGCGGCCGACTTCATCACCTATTCGAAGGTGTTCGACGGGGTTTTGGTCGCCAAGGGCAATCCGAAGAAGATCGACGGCATCAATTTGTCGATGTGCGGCGCGGCGGCAGCCGAGAACACCGGCTTCGTCGAGGTGCCGCTGGTCCAGGCGCTTATTCCGCAATGCAAGGCGGCCGGCAAGCCCGAGCCGACCCTCCAGCTCTACGAGAACAACGCCAACTGCATCCAGGCCATTCTCGCCGGCCGGGCCGATACCTACGTCAACGACGTCAACACCGTGGATCAGGCGGTGAAGGCCAATCCCGACAAGCTGGAGAAAGCGCTCGCGGTGACCATTCCCTATTCGGTCGGCATCGCCGTTCCCAAGGACAAGCCTGAATTCCGCGACGCCGTGCTTGCCGCGCTGATCGAAGTTCAGAAGGCCGGGATTCACATGGATCTGCTCAAGAAGTGGGAGCTCGATGTGAACAACTTCAAAGAGCCCGACATCCTCTCCGTCAAGTAATGTCGCTGTTCGTCCACTATCTCAGCCTGCCGTACCTGATCGAGGGCATCTGGTTCACCCTGGCGGTGACCGGTCTCGGACTGGCCGGCGGGTTGATCCTTGGTCTCGCCCTCGCGGCAATGCAGCTTAGTCGTTTCTGGGTGCTGGCTGCATTCGCCCGGGGCTACACCGTGATCTTTCGCGGCACGCCGCTGATCCTGCAGATGGTGTTCGCCTACGACGCGTTGCCGCAGATCGGCCTCAAATTGAGTGCGATCGGGGCAGCGGGTCTGGCGCTGGCCGCCAACGAGGCGCCCTTCATCGCCGAGATGCTTCGCGCCGGTGTGCTCGGCATCGATCGCGGACAAGTCCTGGCCGGGCAGGCGCTCGGGATGACGCCTGGATTGCTGATGCGACGCATCATAGCACCTCAGGCCATTCGCACGATGATTCCGGCCTTCGGCAACGAGACCGTCAGCGCGTTGAAGAATTCGTCGCTGGCAAGCGTGATCTCGGTGCAGGAGCTGACGCTGCGGAGCACCCAGCTCGCATCCTCCACCTTCGATTTCTTTTCGATCTTCTTCGCATCCGGGCTGATCTATCTCGCGCTTACCACCGGGGTCAGCGTGATCCAGTTGTTGGTGGAACGTGTTCTCGATCTCGACCGGCCCGCGACGCAGTTTCGTTTCGCGCGCTTGCTGCCCTGGTATCGCGCGCCGTTGGTGCTGGAGCCGATCACCGCCGGACCAGTTGCTTCCACCGAGGCACGATCCGACGCGGTCGTCCCGTTCGCGGCGGCTGTCAAGGACGTCAAGGCATCGCGGGCGGACCGCACCAAGCGATCCGCTACCCTGACGCGCAACAACGCGGCGGTCGAGGTCAACGGATTATACAAGGCCTACGACAGCCAGCCCGTTCTTGCCGGCGTCGATATGACGGTACGCGTTGGCGAAGTCGTTGCACTGCTCGGCCCAAGCGGGTCGGGCAAGAGCACGCTGTTGCGATGTATCAACCATCTCGAGGGCTGGGACGCGGGCACCGTCAAGGTCGACGGCCGCCGCATGGGCTTCCGGGAAGACGGCAAGCCGCTTTCGCCGCGCGACCTTGCCAATGAGCGCGCCATGGTCGGCGTCGGCATGGTGTTTCAGCAATTCAATCTGTTCGGTCATCTGACCGCGCTGGAGAATGTCGCCGGCCCCTTGCGCTGGGTCCACGGCCTTTCGCGAACAGACGCCGATCGGCGGGCGCGGGAACTGCTCGAACGCGTTGGCCTCAGCCATCGCGCCGACGCGTTGCCGCGGCATTTGTCCGGCGGTCAACAGCAGCGCGTCGCGATCGCGCGCGCGATAGCCCCGAACCCGAGCGTGCTGCTGCTCGATGAACCGACCTCGGCGCTCGATCCGGAACTGGTCAATGAAGTGCTGGAAGTGATCCGGCGCCTGGCGATCGAGGATGGCCTGACCATGATTATCTCGACACACCAGTTGCGTTTCGCCGACGAGGTCGCGGACCGGGTCGTCTTTCTCAGCGGCGGCTCCATTGTCGAAGAGGGACCTGCGCACGAGGTTCTTACGAACCCGCGTAATCCGATCACGGCGCGCTTTCTCAGCATCATGGACGCCGACAGACCAACCGCGGCGCCTGCATGAAGCGGCCGCGTGCCGCCTTGTTACGATCAGGTGCCATCCTTCAACTCAAACAATCTTGCGTCCGCAAGCGTTCTCCGAGGCCATCGCATGAAGCATCATCTCCTCCCCGTTTCACCCGCTAACGTGCACTGGGGTTATTTCAGCAAGAAGGTCGCGCCAGCGCTGACGCTGAAGTCGGGCGACCGCGCCACCATCGAAACGCTGACCCATCACGCCAACGACGACTACGAACGGATGATCGCCAATGATCCCGGCGCCGAGAGCGTGTTTCACTGGACCAGGGAGCACAAAGCAGTGGTCCGCCGTGGCGCGGGGCCGACCGAAGGTCCGTTCCTGCGCGGCTCCGGCGAAGGCGTCGGCGTCCATCTTCTGACGGGTCCTGTTGCCATCGAGAACGCCGAGCCCGGCGATATCCTGGAAGTTCGCATTCTCGACGTCCGGCCGCGTCCGAGCTGCAACGCCTGCCATGCCGGGCGCTGCTTCGGTTCGAACGCCGCCGCGTCCTGGGGGTTTCACTATCACGACCTGATCGAGGAGCCGAAGCCGCGCGAAGTCATCACGATCTTCGAACTCGATACCTCCGGCGAGCCGTTCGCCAGGGCGGTCTACAATTATGTCTGGACACCGCAGACCGATCCGGACGGCATCGTGCATCCGACCATCGATTATCCCGGCGTGCGCGTCGATCATACCCTGGTTCGAAAACGCGAAAACATCCTGCCGAACGTCAAGGTGCCGGCGCGTCTTCACTTCGGAACCATGGGCCTTGCGCCGGCGGAATCCGATTTCGTGAGTTCGATTCCGCCTGGTTACACCGGTGGCAATATCGACGACTGGCGCATCGGCAGGGGAGCGCGGATGTACTATCCAGTCGCGGTACCCGGCGGCTTTTTCTCCGTCGGCGATCCGCATGCCGCCCAGGGCGACAGCGAACTGGGCGGTACCGCGATCGAAACATCGCTGACCGGCGACTTCGAATTCATCCTGCACAAGAACCGTGATCTCGGCGGCACGGTGCTGGAGGGGCTCACGCATCCGATGCTGGAAACCGACCAGCAGTGGTCGATGTACGGCTTTACGTTTCCGAACTACCTCGCCGAACTCGGCGCCAACGCCCAGATCGATGTGGCCAATCATTCGAGCCTGGACAAGGCGATGCGCGATGCCTTTCGAAAGCTCCGTCGCTTTCTCATGACCGTGCATCACATGAGCGAGGACGAAGCGATTGCTCTGATGTCGGTCGCGGCGGATTTCGGCGTTACCCAGGTGGTCGACGCCAACTGGGGCGTTCACGGGTCGATCCGAAAGAATGTCTTTATGTGCACTTGAGGGAAAGTTCCTGATTTCGGCTGCCTGCGAGCAGTCCCGACGCTGATCGCAATGCTGACGGTCATAACGGCGCCAAAACCGCCGATCGCCTGGTCGTGCCCGTTGTTGGCACGAGCGTTGCTTCGGTTTGGCATGTCAGAGCGTTTTCAAGCGAAGTGGAGACCGGTTCGCGTCAAGAAAACGCGTCAAATCGAGAATCTAGAGCCCCGTTTCGATTCTATCGAAACGGAAAAGGCTCTAGCGTTGGCCGAACCATGAGTATTCACCCGTTTACCAGTGAATCCTACTCCGAGGGAGACAGGACCGAAGCCTGGCAGGACGTGTTGGGCGGGTTCGGCCTGCGATCTCAGCCAATGTCGGCCATGCATGGCGAGCATGCCACGGCGCTGTCCCGGGCGTCGCTGGACGGCGTCGGTCTGATGCGTTTTGCGGCGGCCCCGCAGGTATTTTCACCGCTGCCGCGGCGTGCCGATCTGCCGATACTGCTGCTGCCGACCGAAGACGGCACAATACTCAAGACAAACGGATCGCAACAAGGCGTTCCGGCCGGCCGCATCGTCCTGCTGCCTCGCCAGGGCGACTGGCAGGTCGCATTTCATCGCAGCATCCGCGCGATCGTACTGTCGGTGACCGTCGAGAGCTTCGGTGGCCGCCGGATCAGTTTACCCGAACACAGAGACGCCAGCATCGTTCCGTCGGGAGGATTGGCCGAAATTCTGTGCCGCACGCTCGAAGCCACATCCGAAGCTCTCGAAACATTGTCGTCCGACGCGTGGAACACGATCCGGCTGAGTCTTGCCGAGATGTTGCTGACACTTGCGCATCAGAAGTTGCGGAGCGCCACCGAAGTGGTCGGCATTGGCACTCAACCCGCGTTGCTGCATCGCATTTATGAAGCGATCGAACGCCGGCGCGGGTCGCGCAGATGGAAGGTATCTCCGAGCGCTATCTTCAGAAATTGTTTGAAGGCACCGGCGACAATTTCACGCATTACCTGCGCGAACGCCGGCTGCAGCATTGCTGGGCGGACCTTGCCAACCCGGCCGAGGCGCATCGTTCCGTGTCCGACATCGCCTTCGGTTGCGGCTTCAGCGACGCGGCCCATTTCAGCCGCTCGTTTCGCGACCGGTTCGGAATGTCCCCGCGGGCCTTCCGGCAACAGCAAGCCGAACGTGTTTCAGGTCTGGGCGTCAAGACCGGGCAGCGCGGCTGGCCTCAGGATGCTGTGGCGCAATTGCGTGCGCACCGGCCGGCTCCGGCGATCGCCGCCGCCGAACTGAAGTTGGTGGACTGCGCGGTCTCTCGAGGTGGCAAGCCTGCGCATCATTTTCTCACCGTGGATGCGACGCGGGTTCACTGGGGCTTTTTCAGCCGCGCGCTGAAACCGCTGATCGAAGTTGTCTCCGGCGACACCGTCACGGTCGAGACCCTGACGCAGCACGCCTCCGACGATCCCGAACTCATGATAACAGGCGATCCCGGCGCGGAGAGCGTGTTTCGCTGGACGCGCGAGGGAAAAGGCGTCGAGCGCCGCGGCGCCGGCCCGATGGATGCGTCAATTTATGGTCGCGGCGCCGGCGAAGGCTTTGGGGTCCACATTTGCACCGGGCCGATCGCGGTAAAGGGCGCCGAACCGGGCGACGTTCTGGAAGTCCGCATTCTCGACATGGTGCCGCGCCCCAGCCGCAATCCGAATCTGCAGGGGCGGATTTTCGGCAGCAGTGTCGCGGCCTGGTGGGGATACCATTATGACGAGTTTCTCTCGGAGCCCAAGCCTCGCGAAGCGGTGACGATCTATGAGATTTTCACGGGCGATGAGCCCTACGCACAGGCGCTCTATTCCTACCGATGGCAGCCGCAAACCGATCCCTACGGCGTCGTGCACCAGACCTACGACTATCCCGGCATACCCGTCGCCGCCGAGACGATCAGGCGGCGGCACGGCGTGCTCGACGGTATCCGTATTCCGTTGCGGCCACACTTTGGCGTCATAGGCGTGGCGCCACGTGAGGCCGGTCTGGTCGATTCCGTGCCGCCGGCCTATTTCGGCGGCAACCTGGACAATTGGCGGCTCGGCAAGGGCGCCGCGATATATCTCCCGGTCTCGGTGCCTGAAGCGCTGCTTTCGATCGGCGATCCGCATGCCGCCCAGGGCGATGGCGAACTGAGCGGGACGGCGATCGAATGTTCGATGACCGGGACCTTTCAAATCGTGCTGCACAAGAAGGCCGATTTCGCCGGCCGTCCGTTTGCCGACCTGACCTATCCGCTGATCGAGACCGAAACCGACTGGGTGCTGACCGGATTCAGCCATCCGAATTATCTCGCCGAATTCGGCGCCAAGGGACAGAGCGAGGTCTACGCAAAATCGTCGCTCGATCTGGCGATGAAGGACGCGTTTCGCAAGGTTCGCCGATTTCTCGTGAATACCAAGGGCTTGAGCGAGGACGAAGCGATCGCGCTGATTTCGGCGGCGGTGGATTTCGGCGTCACGCAAGTGGTCGACGGCAATTGGGGTGTCCACGCCGTGTTGAGCAAGCGGCTTTTCGCGCACGAAGACGGTCTTTGACGGCGAGGTGTTTTGACGGCAAGGCTTTCGCCGATGCAAATCCGCCAACGGATGGCGGGAACCTATTTGCCTTTGCCGCATCCAACCCATCAGCAGTAACCGTCACTCTGGTTTTGAAGAAGGCCGGCACCATCGACTATTACTGTCGATTCCATCCCAACATGAAGGCGACCCTCACGGTTGGGCCGTAACGACGGCCCGGCTTGCGCCGCTCTGGCCGCCATTCATTTGGCTCAGCCACGATTCGAAAACACTGCCGCGCTTCGCTGGACTCTTGTGCCGGCCCCGCCTATATATATTTATATGCGAAATGGTACATAAATTAAACCAGCAGCGGAGGCGACCATGACCAGTGGCAGTTTCAACGATGCCGAGAGCGTCCGGACCGAAGCGATCCTGCAGCGCTTCAACCACGTCTTCCTCAGTCACGATCCCGCCGCGTTGCGGGACCTGGTCGCTGACGATTGCATCATCGAGAACACGCAGCCGGCGCCCGATGGCGCGCGCCATGAGGGCAAGGATGCCTGCATCGCGCTCTGGACCCAGATCGCCAGCATGGAGGGCATACATTTTGAGCCCGAAAGCATCATTGCGCGCGGCGATCGCGGCGAGATCAGGTGGCGGATGGTCTGGGGCCCGGATCGCGCCAGTTCGGTGCGTGGCGTCAACCTGATGCGCGTGCGGGATGGACGGATCGTCGAGGCCCAGGGTTACGTGAAGGGCGCGTGAAGGCCGTTTGGGGAGCGCGTAACCGCGGCATCGCAGATACTCGCGCCGCTCTCAGTCGTTCACGTCAAGCGAGCTTTGCGTCCGCCGCAACGCCGTCGCAAGCCCGACCGCGACGCATGCCTGCCAGACCGGATAGAGGAACGAGGTCAGATCGAGGTCGAGCGCATTGTCGAGCGCCAGCAGCGCGCCGGCAATGGTGCCGACGCTCAGCATCGGCAGCCATGCCCCGACGTCGCGCGGACCCGCCGGCAGCAGGCACATCCCAACCGCCATGATGGTGGCGCCGGTAAAGCCTCCGGCCAGTCCGGCCAGGATATTTCTGGTGGCTTTTGCCGCGTCCGCGGCTCGCCCGTCGGCCCAGATCGCAACATTCACCGCGCACACGAAGGCGATCATGGTGACGATGGCGGCCGCCAGCGCCGCCCACCATGGATTTGGGCTGAAGCGCCGAACCAGGATGAAAACCAGGATTGCGAACGGGATCGCCACCAGTGCGATGCGGAAATCGCCGGGCGTACCGTTGATCCTGTCGATCAGCGGCGGCAGCAGCGGCGTCAGGACGCCGGTCAGCAGGCCCGCGCCTGCAACCTTCAGCAAGCCCTTGGGCGTTTCGTCACTGGCAGCGATCGCCTCGGTCAACGCCCACCCCCGTATTTCCGCTGCCGACAGTTCTGGAAGCGGAATCGAATCCTAGCGCGCCGCCTGAAAGGCCACAATCAGGCGTTGAGCCTGCATAACACGAAGATTGGAATTGAAGCCAGCGCGGATCGGTCAAACCGAGGCAAGAAAAAATAAAGCCGCGCCAACCCGAAAGTTGACGCGGCGATGGCCGTTCTGTTGCCAGGTGTACCTACCCCGAACGGTTACGCCGCGAGGCGCACTTCGTTCAATGCAACGTTATCGTTTGCATTTAGGTTTTTGACCCGATAACGGCGGTATCATGCCGAGCACAATTCAGAGCTTCTTCGCGACCATCGATCCTATTTCGCCCCCGCCTTAGCAGCCCAGGGATTCTGCCTTCCGGCAGAATCGATCTCACCAGGATGAGACCTTTAAGCTCAAGCTGCTAAGGTGGAGGCGCCGGGTACTGCCCCCGGGTCTGCCCGCAGTCCGCTCTAAGTTTCAGCGCCATCGTCTTGCGACGCTCTAAGTTTCAGCGCCATCGTCTTGCGACGCGCGGGACCCTACGCGCGATCGAGGGCAAAAGATAGGCGGCCGTTGGCGTCATCCGCATCCAGCCCGCCCTGTCATTCCCCGTCCCGCCCGTTCCATGAAACTCAATTTAATTGCGCCGGAGCGCCGGGCGGCCTCAAGGGCAAGGGCCGCACGACCGTTTTCAATACCGGCCCCAACGCCATGACCATGGATTTGCCGCCGGCGACATCGGTTACGTCAAGCGCAACTGAATCGCGACCGCGCGCGCCACCGGCTATGTTCCCCGCAAATGGCAATCGGGTAACGCGGACCCGGTTTCAGGCGCTCTGGGCCGCCCGCAGGGGGAGGTCGCCGCCGGCGTCCGATGCGACATCCGCATGCGTGAGGTTGCGGAAGCTGCCGATCGCGGCCGGACGTCCGAGCAAATATCCCTGCACCTCGTCGCACAGTTCGTCGTGCAGGAATTGCAGTTCAGCGTCGGTCTCGACGCCTTCCGCGAGCACGGGCAGGCCAAGTCCGCGACCAAGACCCAATACCGCCCGCACAATCGTCGCGGCCTGACCGTTGGAATTGACCGATTTGATGAAGGAACCGTCGATCTTGATCCTGTCGAACGGAAACGCCCGCAAGGTGGACAGGGACGAATAGCCGGTGCCGAAATCGTCCATGGCAATGCAAATGCCGAGCGCCTTGATCTGCCGCAGCATGCCGAGCGTCCGATTGAAATCGCGGACCAGCGCCGTCTCGGTGATTTCAATCTCCAGACGGCGCGGCGGCAGGCCGAATTCGAGCAGGATCTGGTGCAGTTCCTGGACGAATTTGGCGTTGTGGAGCTGCACGGCCGAGACGTTGACGGCGATCTTCAACGGTTGCGTCCACGTTGCGGCCTCGCGGCAGGCCGTCTTCAGCACCCAGTCTCCGATCTGCAGGATCGCGCCGGTCTCCTCGGCAATCGGGATGAAAACGGCCGGTGAAATCTCACCGCGTGTCGGGTGCTTCCAGCGCAGCAGCGCTTCGAAGCCGATGATTTTCCCGCTCTGGATTTCCTGCTGCGGCTGATACACCAGTCGCAACTCGTCGCGCGCAATGGCGTGGCGCAGATCATGTTCCAGCATTCGGCGTTCGCGGACCTCAGCGCCCATCCTTGCCTCGAAGAAACGATAGGTGTTGCGGCCTTCGGTCTTGGCGCGGTAGAGCGCGGTGTCGGCGTAGGTGAGAAGAGCCTGACGATCCGTGGCGTCTTCCGGACAGAGCGCAATGCCGATGCTGGTCGAGACGTGGGTCTCCGGCGTATCGTCTGAGGTGCGCAGCGCTTCCAGAATGGTCTCGGCAAGCCGGCTCGCCGCGGCGGGATTTGCAACGTCAGGCATCAGAATGGCAAACTCGTCACCCCCGAGGCGCGCCATCATCTGCCGTTCTCCAAGCACCGCGGTGATGCGCGAAGCAACCGTCTGCAACACCTGGTCGCCGGCGCTGTGTCCGAACAGGTCATTGATTTCCTTGAACCGGTCGAGATCAAGGCAGAGCACAGCGAGGCTCCTGCCGGGGCTCAAAGCCGCGATCTCCTGGTCGATCCGCGCATTGAAATGGCTGCGGTTGGGAAGCGAGGTGAGAGCATCGTGATGCGCCAGGAAATAAATGTGTTGCTCGGCGTTCTTGCGCGCCTGCAGATCGCGGACGGCGACGACCTGGTGCGGCCGTCCGGCAAAAACGATCGGCCGCAGGATCAACTCCACAGGGGTGGTCGAGCCGTCGAGATGACGCAATTCCGTTTCAACCGTCTGGTTCGATCGGGACAGCAGTTCGGTGCGTGCCACCTGGTCGGGAAAACAGCTTTCCAGCCTTGCACCGACGAGATTGGCGCTTGATAAACCCGCCAGGCGAGCAAAACTGGTGTTGACGGAGACAATCACCTCCCCGTCGCAAACCAGAAGCCCCTCAACCGAGGCATTGGCGAGATCGCGCATGCGGTCGACTTCACGCTCCGAACGGCGATGATCGCGGATATCAAGCACAACGCCTGCCAGTGCCAACCCGATGATGCCGAAGCTCGCGATCGCCACCCCCACCGCAAGCCATCCGGCTGGCAGCGCTGATGGCGAAATCTCCATGGTGGGGTCGGGAATGATCGACACGGCGGCCATCGCGGTGAAGTGATGGCTGCAGATCGCGAGCGTCAACAGGACGGCACCGCCGATCTTCCATTTTTCATTGTTGCCATGAAGACCAACGGGCAGCGCGACAGCGCCGATCGCGGCGCCGAGCACGATCGATGCGGCAACAAGGAGAGGATCCCACAGGATGATGCCTGCGACTTCAAATGCAGCCATCCCGGTGTAGTGCATCGCCGCAATGCCGCCGGCGACGATGGCGCCGCCGATCCAGGGCCCATGGCGCCAGTTCGCAGTGAGCGATATCGCGAGCCCGGCGCCGGTCAACAGGATGGCCGCGACCAGCGACAGGATGGTTAACACAATGTTATAGCCGCTCGGGATTCCCGGCGTGAACGCAAGCATCGCGATGAAGTGCGTAGCCCAGATACCGAAGCCGGTGGATATGGCGGATACCGCCAGCCACAGGCCTCGCACGTCACCGTGTGATTTCCGGGCGTGACGAAGCAGGTTGATCGCGGCAAATGACGCCAAAACGCACACCAGCGCCGCGAGACCGACAAGCCTCAAATCATGGGCGTAGGCGATGCAATTGTAGATCCGGAACATGTGATGACACCGCAAGGCGGAAAAACCGCGACCTGCGGAAGCTAGGGTCAACGTCGTAAGATAGCGTAAATGAACCGATTTTGAGCAGGCGACCTGCCCGGCGGCAGGCGTGCCTCCCGCCGTGCGTCCCGCGGAGGAAGGAACGTTGTGAAATTCGTCGGCAGGAGCAATAACCCGTTAATCAATATGAACGTTTATTCAAACACCTATGGAAGACTTAATGTCGCACTTCGGAACGTAGAACCTCGGTGACGATTACCACTCCACACGTTTTTATTATTGGAGTGAGGGAATGAAAAAGTTAGCCATAATATTTGCCGTCGGTGCAGCCGCGCTACTCGGTGGCTCTGCTGCAAACGCCGCGGACAACACGGCGAAGGCCAAAGCCGCAACCGACGTAACTCAATCATCAACCGACATCAGCTCGCGCCATCGACACTGGCGTCGTTACCACCATTACGGCTATCGTCACTACCGACCATATTATAGAAGCTACGGTTACGCTCCGCGGTATTATGGAAGCTACGGCTACGCTCCGCGGCCTTACTATGGCGGCTATGGTTATGGCGGCCCGAGTGTAACCTTTGGCTTCGGCGGAGGCGGATACCGAGGCTGGTAATGCAAAAAAAAGCCCGCAGCAATGCGGGCTTTTTTTCTTGTAACATCGTGAGCTGCTCCATCTCCTGCAGTATCCGGAATGAACGAAAACCGAAATCATCAGTGAACGGAGAGTGCTCGATCTTCCAGTTGACGCGGCTCCGACCCTGTCGAGTGACCGACATAAGGCAATGTGTGACCGGCCGCTGCGGAAAACCCTTGTCGTCCCACAAAGGGCTTTGGAGCGGGCGAAGGGAATCGAACCCTCGTATGCAGCTTGGGAAGCTGCCGTTCTGCCATTGAACTACGCCCGCGGTCGCTTGGCTCAGCTGATTTAGCCGAGACCGCGCCGTCCGCCAAGCGGGTTGGTGATATTCCCCGTCATCCTTAACTAACTGCAAATTTTTCAGGTGCGCGGTTTCGCGACGGTGCTATGATCCCGTCGGGGCGATTTGCGTAATGGCGGGGCGCGGGTACACCATTTTCGATTCGACGATCGGCCGATGCGGCATCGCATGGGGCGCGTCGGGGATTTTTGCCGTGCAG
>WNGL01022814.1_pt1 | contig 12908 bp, 11 predicted proteins | sample 5400591 | NCBI WGS metagenome assembly WNGL01 (sample SAMN13153377, study PRJNA577476) | soil metagenome | isolation source: 80 cm soil or saprolite under Garry oak tree replicate 1 | place: USA:California | collected 2016-06-15
GCCATCACCTTGGCGTTGACGCGGTCGCGTTGCGCGCGCGACTTGTAGGTGATCCAGGAAAAGATCACGGTCTCGCCGGGCTTGAGCTTGACGCTGCGCGGGAAAGAGGTGCGCTTCCCGACCTGGACGTCGTCGGCGACCCATTCGCAATATTCCAGCGCGCCGTGCTCGCGCCAGACCTTGCCCGCCTTCTTCGCCAAACTGCGGTAAGCCTCAAGATTTTTCTTCGGAACAGCGACGATAAATCCATCGACATAAGACATCAGCATTTTCCTCCCGTTATGCCTCAGTGTCGCGCGCGATTATGGATTATGTCTGGCAGCAGGCGGCGGTGCCGACGCTGGCTGATACTGGTCGCGCAGCCGCAGCCAGTCCATCGGGTACGGCAAGCCCTCTTCGTGACGATCCATCGGCGTCAGGTCGAGATAGTGATAGGCGGCGTTCATCATGTCGAGGCCGCGCGCGAAGCACGAATAGGCGTGGAAGATGTTGCCCGCCTCGTCACGGAACAACACGCTGATGCCGGGCGCGTCATACGAATTTCTGTACGACACGTTGTTGCAACTGCGGCTCTTGCCCAACGCTGCCCGCGATGGTCATCGATCCCCTACAAGATCGGTCCACAGTGAGGCTGCCACGCGCCGTGCAACTTCTTCCGGCTTCCATTTCCGATCGACCGCAAGCTGGCTCCAGACGTCGAGGTGGGTTCGCGACCACATCCAGTCGGTGGCCTGATCGCGGCTCCAACCATCGATGAGTTGCCCCGAGTCCGCCAGTCTGTCGATGAGCGGACGGATCGCCCGGCGGAGATCCTCCATCCTTTCCCCCCAGGCGGTTCGGGCATCCGCATCGCTCAACGCTGCGGCCTCGAGGGCTCGCGCGACCGGCAGGATGTTGACGGCATGTTGGAACCAGCAGCGGACGAAGCGGTCGAAGCCCGCTCTAATGTCTGTCTTCTGCGCGGCCGCGACCATTTTGCGGACATGAATGCTGTTCGCATCGCGATAGCGGGTCATCGCGATGAATAGTCCGGCACGGCTACCGAAATGCAGGTATACGGCCTGCCGCGACACTTTCGCTGCTGCGGCGACGTCGCCCAGCGTCACGCTGTCGACGCCCCGCTTCTCTATCAGGCGCCAAGCAGTCTTCAGCAGGTTTGTCCGGGTGTCGGACGGCGCAATTGCGGGATTTTGGTCTGCCATAAACTTTTTGCTTTACACGCGTCAAGTCGGGTGCTTTACACTTGTAAAGTACTATAACGCACGGTCACAAACAAGAGCGATAGCGTCGGTCGAGCGCGATCAACAACCGCCGGGGGATGAGATGACCTATCGCTCCTGTGCTGCGAACCTGGGCGCAGCGCCAATTCTCCATGGAAACATGCGTTCGTCGGCGCAGAAGCGTCGGCGGGCGGTTCTGGCGGCAACGATCGGCAACACGATCGAATGGTACGACTTCCTGGTCTACAGCTTTATGTCGGTAACAATAGCCAAGCTGTTCTTCCCCGCTGGAAGCGAGCTCACGTCGCTGTTCTTGTCGATCGCGACATTCGGTGTCGGTGTTGCCATCAGACCGATTGGTGCCGTGGCACTTGGTATCTACGCCGACAGGTTTGGCCGTAAGGCGGCGCTCATCCTCACTATCTTTCTGATGGCTGCGGGCACGAGCATGATCACGGTTGCGCCCACGTACGAGGTCATTGGCATTTGGGCGCCCTTGCTCATCGTGATGTCGCGCTTGCTGCAGGGGTTCTCATGCGGCGGCGAACTGGGGGGCGCGACCGCCATCCTCGTGGAGAACGCCCCGCCGGAGCGCCGCGGTCTCTACGCAAGCTGGCAGGTGGCGAGCCAAGCCGCGGCGGTTTTGCTTGCTGCAGCTGCGACGATGGTGGTGTCGATCGCGCTAACACCCGCTCAGCTTATGGCCGGCGGGTGGCGCTGGCCTTTTGCGTTGGGGCTATTGATCGTGCCGGTTGGGCTTTACGTCCGGTCAAAGCTCAACGAACCCGAGTTGTTTTTGATGATGCGGATGAACTCTCCGCGCGTTCCGATACCAGAGACCCTGCGGATGGGGTTCGGCGCCATGGGCATGGGTATTGGTATTTCGGTCCTGTTCGTCGCGAGCGCCTATATCCTGTTTCTGTACATGCCTACGTTCGCGACGCGGCAGCTTGGGATGCCGCTGGCGCAGGCAGTGTTTGCAACCACGGTCGGGGCTGGGGTGCTGTTCCTCTTGACGCCGATCATGGGAACGATCTCTGACCGCGTTGGCCGCAAGCCGATGATGTTGGCAGGCGCGGTTGGTTTCGCACTGCTTGCCTACCCGGCGTTCATGCTGATCACCGCATCGCCGGGCCCGGCAAGTCTTGCATTCGTGCAATCCGTCTTCGCAATCCTGATGGCGGTCTACGGCGCGCCAATGGTCGCGGCACTCGCCGAGCTCTTCCCGACCCGCATACGCTGCACGGCGGTTGGATTGGTCTATAACCTCACGGTCGCGTTCCTGGGTGGTACCGCGCAGCTGATCGTGACATGGCTGCTCGCGGTCACGGGCAATCCGCTCGCCCCGGCGTTCTACGTCATTGCGGCTGCCGCTCTAAGCGCTGTCGTCGTATTCGCCATGCGCGATCGTTTTCGGGAGCCGTTAACTTGAGCGGCTTTGATCCGCTGGCTCGCCAACAGGAGGACACTGTGACCGGACGCATCTGGGCAGGACCTTGCATCGATATTCCACCGGGCGCGACCATTCCGGGTCTTGTCGCGGAATCTACCGTACGGCATGCCGATCGCATTGCGCTTGTCGACAGCATGTCCGGGCGCGTCATGAGCTATGGCCGGCTCGATGCCAGCGTTGCGGCCGTTTGCTCCGCTTTGCGGGCTCGCGGGGCGGACCGCGGAACCGTGCTTGCGATCTATGCACCGAACTCGCCCGCATGGGTCGTCGCCACCCTCGCCGTCATGCGTGCCGGCGGCGCGGTCAGCGGCGCGAGCCCACTTCTCAAGACGGATGAACTCATTCGTCACCTTCGTCTCACCAAGGCGCGATGGCTGTTGACCGTGCCGCCGCTGCTCGACACAGCGATGGCGGCGACCGCAGAGGCCGGCGGCGTTGAGGTAATCGTTGACGGCGCTGCGACCGAGCGCGCGATTGCGTTCTCACAGCTGCTCGCCGGTTCGGAAAGCGGCAACGGATCGGTTGATCCGGAAGTCCCGGCGATGCTGCCTTTCTCCAGCGGCACCACGAGTCTCCCCAAACCGGTCGTACTGACGCACAGAGCACTCGCCGCGTCGGCCTTGCAAACTTGCGCGGCATTGGGGTTTAGAAGCGACGATACGTTGCTTGCACTTGCGCCCTTCTTCTTCATTCTCGGTTCGGCGATCGTTCTTTTTGGCGGCCTGACGGCGGGCGCGAAACTGGTCATCGTTTCACGTTTTGACTTCGAGGCCGTGCTCGATGCCATCGAACGGTACCGCGTCTCGATCGCCGTGCTGATTCCGCCGATCTTGAAGATGCTCGCCGAACGGCCGGAGGTCGACCGTCGCGATCTTTCAGCGTTGCGCCTCGTCGTGACAGGCGGCACCGGCGTGCCAGCCGAGCTCGAAGAAAAAGTCGCGCGGCGCCTCGGGGTAGTCGTCGTGCAAGGCTATGGCATGACAGAGACGAGCGCGACGATTGCGATCAACCCGCCGATGGCTGCGCGCCCTGGAACGTGCGGTAAGCCCTTTCCGCTCGTCGAGGTGCGAATCGTCGATCCGGAAACCGCCATGGACAGAGGGCCAGGGGAGGCCGGTGAAGTCTGGACACGCGGGCCCCAACTTATGGATGGATACTTCGGAAACCCGGAAGCCACACGCCAGAGCTTTTCGGCGGACGGCTGGCTGCGCACTGGTGATCTTGGCTTCATCGACGCCGATGGATACTTGCACCTCTCCGGCCGCTTGAAAGAGATGATCAAGGTCTATGCCTACCAGGTGGCGCCGGCAGAACTTGAACAGTTGCTTGCGACACACCCCCTCGTAGCGGACGCCGCGGTGGTTGGACGGCCCCACGAGAAGGCCGGCGAGATTCCTGTCGCCTACGTCGTGGCGCACACCAAGATCGATCCGGAAGATTTGATGAACTGGGTGGCGGCTCACGTTGCAAAATACAAGCAAATTCGTGCAGTCCGATTTGTCGATCGAATCCCCCGCTCACCCGCTGGAAAAATCCTCCGACGGCTGTTGACGTAGACCGGACGCACGGCTGTTGACGTAGACCGGACGCATGCAGGTCTTTTAGCGGTTGCGGCTGCCCCGGCACTCCCTCGCATGACGTCGCAGCAACATAGCCGTAGACGTTGTGGGCAGAATAAGCGACGAACACGTCCGAGCACCCTGACATCGACGCGGTCGCGGTGCGTGCGCGACTATGTCTGGCTTCAGACGGCGGTGTGAGGCGCGGGCTGATACTGGTCGCGCAGCCGCAGCCAGTCCATCGGGTACGGCAAGCCCTCTTCGTGACGACCCATCGGCGTCAGGTCGAGATAGTGATAGGCGGCGTTCATCATGTCGAGGCCGCGCGCGAAGCACGAATAGGTGTGGAAGATGTTGCCCGCCTCGTCACGGAAAAACACGCTGATGCCGGGCGCATCTTCGATGCTGAAGCCTGAGGTGCCGAAATTGTAGGCCTTGTCACCCGATTTGAGCTGTTCCGGCGTGAACGAAACCCCGTAGTCGTAATTGAAATCGTCGTCCGCCGACGACAGCCAGTCGAAGGTCCAGCCCATGCGCGCCTTGAACGCGTCAAGCTTTTGCAAGGGCGCGCGCGAGATCGCCACCAGCGTGGTGTCGCGCGCCGCGAGATGAGGGATCATGCGCTCGAATCCGTCGGCCCAGAACGAGCAGCTCTTGCAGCCTTCGCTCCAGTCGGGCGCGAACATGAAATGCTGCACCACCAGCTGGCTGCGGCCGGCGAACTGATCGGCCAGGGTCTGCTTGCCGTTCGGCCCATCGAACCAATAGGCCTTGTCGACCTTGACCCATGGCAACGCGCGGCGCTCCGCACTGAGCCGGTCGCGGGCGCGGGTGTACTCTTTCTCGTGGGCCAGATGGGCTTTGCGCGCGGCGATCCATTCCTCGCGCGTGACGATGTTGTGTGACTGCATGACCGTCTCCTCCGCTGGATGGGTTTCAGGCGATAAGTTTTTCAAGCTTGTCGAGCGACCCCAGCCATCCGCGCTCGTGGCCATCGCGGGCGGCCTGATCGAACAGCTGCTCGTGGTGCAGCGTGAGCAGCGTGCCGTCGCCGTCGGGTTTCAGCGTCACCGTGACCAGCGATTCGCGTTCCGGTGTCGAATGCCAGGCCCAGCTGAACACGAGTTTTTCGTTCGGCACCACTTCGCGATAGATGCCGCCGACTTCGTAATACTCGCCGTCAGTAGAGAAGCTGACACGGTAACGGCCGCCGACCCGCGCCTCGATCTCCGCCTGGAACGAACCAGGCCTGGCGTCCGAGCGTCCGAACCATCGGATTATTTTTTGCGGGTCGGTCCACGCGGCGTAGACTTTGGCCGGCGGGGCATTGAGACGACGTTTGAAGGTGAGGCTCGGTCTTCCGACGAGACCGGCGTCGCCGGCAGCGCTTGATTTGGGTGCCATTCATCGTCCTCCACGAAAGCAGCAAGGCGCTCGAGAGTTCCGGACCAGAAGCCCTCGTAGTGGCTGAGCCAGTCCATCGCCCGCTCCATCGGTTTTGCGGTCAACCGGCAGGCTACGATGCGGCCGGTTTTCGCGCGTACGATCAGGCCTGCGTCCGACAGCACGTCGAGATGCTTCATGATCGCCGGCAACGACATCGCGAATGGCTGCGCCAGTTCGCTCACCGAAATGCCGTCCTGCTTGCCGAGCCGCGCCAGCAGCGCGCGCCGCGTCGGATCTGCAAGTGCCGCAAAGGTGCGGTCCAGAGCATGGTCTTGATACTTAACCATACGGTTTAGTATAGACGCAACCGGACGAGAGTCAAGCCGCCCGCTGGATGCTTGCAGACAGGCGTCAGTAGTAGCCCCAATCAGGCCGTCCGCGCCGCGGTTGGCCAAACGCAACGCGAGGATTGACGTTGCAATAGAGGCCTCGCCCGGACGCGGACGCCAGACATTGACCATAAGATGTGTAAGAGCAGTCGCCGGGAACGCCGACACCCCTGCCCTGGACACAATAGGGATAATCGACCGCGGCTGCAGGACCAGAGCCGGCTATCGTGCCGGCACCGGCCGCCGCCAAAACCAACGTGACTAACATCGTGTTGCGCATGAATTCACCTCCTGCGCATTAGTGCAGCCTGCGTCGCCTCAGGTTCAAACGATCCCTCCTGACCAGGATTCCGGCCGCGCCTATTCGACGTGCACACCAGCGGCCTTGACCACCTTCTCCCATTTTTCGGTTTCGGCCACGATCATCGCGCCAAAGGCATCCGGCGTGCCGATCAGCGGCTCGCCACCGAGGTCGATCAGGCGGGCCTTGATCGCGGGTTCAGCCAGCACCACGTTGATCTCCTGATTGAGCTTCGCGATGATCTCCTTCGGCGTGTTCTTCGGCACGCCCATGCCGAACAGCGCGCTCGCCTCGTAGCCCGGAACGGTGTCGGCGACGGTCGGCACGTCAGGCAGTTGCGAAGACCTTGTCGTGGTCGTCACCGCCAGTGCGCGCAAGGAACCGGCGCGGACATGCTGGATGATGGAAGGCATGTTGTCGAAGATCAGCTGAACCTGACCGCCGAGCATGTCGGTGATCGCGGGCGCGGCGCCCCGGTATGGGACGTGCTGCATCTTGGTGCCCGACATCGCCATGAACATCTCGCCGGACAGATGCACCGAGGTGCCGTTGCCCGATGACGCCATGTTCACCTTGCCCGGATTGGCCTTCACATAGGCGATGAACTCGGCGACCGTTTTCGCCGGCACGTCATTGCTGACCGTCATCACATTCGGCACGCGGTTGAACGCCGCGACCGGCGCTATATCGCGAACGAAGTTGAACTTCAGGTTGGTGTAGAGCGAGGCGTTGATGTAGTTCGCAGGGTTTACCAGCAGCACCGTGTAGCCATCGGGTTCGGCATTGATCACCGCCTCGGTGGCGATGTTGTTGCCGGCGCCGGGCTTGTTCTCGATCACGAATTGCTGGCCGAGCCGCTCGGAGAGCCGCTGGCCGATCAGCCGCGCGATGATATCGGTCGCTCCGCCTGGAGGATATCCGACAACCCAGCGCACCGGCCGGGTCGGATAATCCAGCGCCGCGGCGCTGCCGATCGAAGCGATTGCCGAAATGCCCATTGCGATCAGACAAATCGCGGTGCGACGTAACGCCATACATTATTCTCCCTGAAGCCCGGCTGAGGTCCGGTTTCATCTGTTGAATTGGCAACGGCCCGCGTTGTAACAAACAAAGCCGGATACGGCCAGTGCGGCACGTGCGCCCGGACCGCGACAAAAGGATAATCCATGGCTGTCAAAGTTAACGCGCTCGATCATATCGTCATCAATGTCGCCGACGTGGCGCGCTCCGCGCAATGGTACCAAAAAATCCTCGGCATGGAGATCAGGGTGTTCGATCCGGGTCCGGGCAAGACGCCCCGGACGTCGCTGATCTTCGGCGATCAGAAAATCAATGTGCGGCCGCGCGATGCCGACAAGGTCGAGTGGTTCACGGCGGACCATGAGACCGCCGGCAGCGACGATCTGTGCTTTCTCACCGCCAGCACGCCGGAACAGGTGGTGGCGCATCTGAACGCCTGCGGCGTGGCCATCGAGGAAGGCCCGGTCGAGAAACAGGGCGCCCGCGGCACGCTGCGGTCGGTCTATTGCCGGGATCCCGACGGCAGTCTGATCGAGATTTCATCGTATGAGGATGGAAGCACATCTTGATGCATGTGACGGGAAAGCCGATGCGGACTCTTTCGTTGTCCCGAATCGCGCGTCGGTTGTCCGCAAGACCGTCATTACGAGGAGCGAAGCAATCCATCGCCCGTGCCGTCATTGCGAGCGCCAGCGAAGCAATCCATGCCGCAACAAAGCAAGAATGGATTGCTTCGTCGCTGACGCTCCTCGCAATGACGGCTTTGGGACAAATGAAAATACGGGAGCGACGACATGTTGGGCCTCGGCAAAGCACTTGCGATTTTCACGGTGTTGTACCTCGCCTCGCCAGCGAGCCTTGCCTTCGCCGAAACCGCCGACACGGTCCTCTTCAACGGCAAGATCCTCACCGTCGACAAGGATTTTTCGGTCCAGCAGGCGCTGGCGATCGGGCACGGCCAGGTGCTGGCATCAGGCACGACGGCGGCGATGAAAAAGCTCGCAAGCGAAAAGGCAAAACTGATCGACCTCGGCGGCCGCACCGTGATTCCCGGACTGACCGACGGACACATCCATGGCATCCGCGCCGCCTTGACCTTTGGCACCGAGGTGAACTGGATCGGCGTTTCCACATTGAAGGAAGCGCTCGAAAGAATTCGCCAGGCCGGCAAAACCCAAAAGCCCGGCTCCTGGATCGTGGTGGCCGGCGGCTGGACCGAAGAGCAGTTCGAAGAGAAGCGCCGGCCGGCCGCGCGTGAGGTGACAGAGGCCGCGCCGGATAATCCGGTTTACATCCAGCACCTGTACGACTGGCTGCTGCTGACACCAAAGGCGATGGAGGCGCTGAACATTCGCGAAGATTCGGATGTGACTCCCGGCGGCAAGCTTGAGCGCGACGTCGACAATCGTCCGACCGGCGTGGTGATCGGCAACGGCAATACGCTCGGCAAAATCTTCGATCGTCTGCCGAAGCCGACGCTGGACCAGCAGGTCGACGGTTCCCGAAAGTTCTTCCGCGAGATGAACAGTCTTGGCATTACCGGCATCGTCGATGGCGGCGGGGTCAGCATGTATCCCGCCAATTATCAGGCGGTGTTCAAGCTGTGGCACGACAGGCAACTCACGCTGCGCGTTGCCTATCATCTCTGCGCGCCGAAGCCCGGCAGCGAGCTTGCGGATTTGCAGAACCTGACGCAGCTGCTGCCGCCGGGCTTCGGCGACACGATGCTGCACTTCAACGGCCCCGGGGAGATCCTGATTTGGGCCGACTGGACCGACGGTGACATCACGCCTGACGGCAAGGCCAAGCTGGCGGAACTGCTGCGCTGGGCGGCATCGAAGAGCTACACCATCCAGCTGCACTGGAATCCGGACCGCACCGTCCACGACCTGCTCGATGTCGTCGAAGACATCGCCAGGGATTACCCGGTTCGGGACCTCAGATGGACCGTGCTGCATTTGTATAACGCTTCCGAAGACAATCTGAAGCGGATGAAATCGTTAGGGTTGATCTGGGGCGTCCAGGACGGCCTTTATTTTGGCGGCGAACGGCTGGCGCGCGACGTCGGCATCGAGCCGGCCCGGCGGTTGCCGCCGATTGCGACGGCGATGCGCCTCGGCCTTACCGTGGCCGGCGGCACCGACGCGCATCGGGTGTCGTCCTACAATCCATTCGTCGCGCTGCAATGGTATCTCGACGGCACCACCATCGGCGGCGTTCAAACCCGCGGCGAGGCGGAAGCCCCGAGCCGCCGGCAGGCGCTTGAAATGTACACCCGCAATTCGGCTTTCATGGCCAACGACGACGACAAGCGCGGCACCCTGGAGCCCGGCAAATTTGCCGACCTCGCGGTGCTGTCATCGGACTATCTGACCGCGCCGGTCAAGGAGATCGGGAAAATCAGATCGGTGCTGACGATGGTGGGCGGCAAGGTGGTGTACGCGGATCAGCCGTTTGCGGGCATGGCATCGGGCGCAGGCGCTAATCGCTAGCTCCGTCATTGCGAGCCTCGGCGCGCGTCCGGTGACAGGCACCGCTACGCCATCAACGGGTCCCCAGCGCCACCGGGCGAAACGCGTGCAGCAAATGCGGGTCGAGCTTGCCGCCCATCTTTTCCATGGTCGCAAAGGCCTCGGTGTGGGTGAACGGCAGCCGATAGGCGCGCTTCTCCACCAGCGCCGTATAGATATCCACGATGGTGGTCAGGCGCACGATGTCGCTGATCTGATCGCCGCGCAGGCCATTGGGATATCCGCTGCCGTCAAGGAATTCATGGTGGTGCAGCACCACATCCAGCATCTCCGGCGGAAAGCTCCCTTGGGCGACGAGGGCCTCATAGCCCAGACGCGGATGCTGGCGCATCACGCCGATTTCCTCGTCCGTGAGTTTCCCGGGCTTGTCCAGCACAGCCAGAGGAATGAAGGCCTTGCCAACATCGTGCAGCAGGGAGGCGCGCGTCAGCCGACGCTGGTCGTCCTCGCGCATACCGAGATGCTGCGCGAACGCCACGGCAAAACCGGTGACGAAGAGGCAGTGGCGATAGCTGTCGGTGTGATGCCGGCCGACGGTGGTCAGCCATTCGCGCAGCGAGGATTGCTTGACGGCCTTGATAATCTGGTTCTCGGCCTCCATGACGTCGCGGATGGTCAGCGGAATTCCCGCCGGCAGCTTCTCGAATATCTTGACCATCACCCCGTGCGCGGCGGCAATGCCCCGGTTCAAAGCCTTGCCGCTCGCCGTCGCATCGAAGCGAATCGTGTCCGGAAACGCGGAGCGGATGCGTTGCAGAATGCCCTGGGCATCGAACGGCCGCGATATCGTATCCGTCGCGCCCAGAGCCCAGGCCTGCATCGAGCCGTGGTGAAGAGCGTCGGAGAGGACAAACAACCGCGGCATCGAGCGGTACGCTTCGGCGCGCAGCTTGTTACGAACCAGCTGCACGCTCTCGGGGGATCGCAGATTGATGTCGACCACTATCCCCGCGAAATCATCGGCGGGAGCCTCGGGAATATCCGATGTCGAGATGGTATCGACCTCGCCCACGGACTGCAGAATGCCGGCCAATTCGCTGCTCCGATCGATCCGATCCGACGCCAGCAGCAAGCGGCGTTTGGGTGAAGGCTGATTCTCTAAAGCTGTCATGGATCCTCGAACAGCCAGAGACTATCCGCAAGGCATTTTCCGGAGCTTAATAGGGATCATGAATGTTTTTTTATGGCTGAATGTACAAATTGAACCAATATTGATCGGACATAAAAAAATCCGCCGGAAGCAGCGCTTCCGGCGGATCGATGTTTTCGCGTTGTCGGTCTATGCCTTGTTCATCGCCCCCTTCACGGCCTCCGCCGTGATCGGCAGCGAGCGGACCCGGGCGCCCGAGGCATTGAAGATCGCATTCGCAAGCGCGGGCGCGATCACCGTCACCGCCGGCTCGCCGACGCCGGTGGGTTTTTCGCCGTTGGCGATGACGCTGATGGCGACTTCCGGCAGCTGACTCATCCGCAACGGCGCGTTGGCGATGACGCTGATGGCGACTTCCGGCAGCTGACTCATCCGCAACGGCGTATAGCTGTCGAAGTTGGTCTGCTCGATGCCGCCATCCTTCAATGTCGCCTTCTCGTACATGGCGAGCGAAAGCCCCCACAGCGCCGCGCCCTCAACCTGGGCACGGATGTTGTCGGGATGCACCTGCATGCCGACGTCGGTGGCCACGGTCAGTTTCTTGACCTTGACCTCGCCGGACGGCGCAACCGCCACATGGGCCACGCACGCGGTCCAGCTTGCGGTCGCTCTTTCCTGCGAGGAAACGCAGGCAATGCCCATGCCTTCACCCTTCGGCAGCTGGCTGGTGCCGTAACCAGCCATGCCCATCGCGGCCAACAAGGTGTTGCGCAGGCGTTGCGCACCACCGGCATTGGCGCCCTTGCCGTCGAGCATGTCGATACGGAACTGGGCGGGATCCTTGCCGGCCGCGTGCGCAAGTTCGTCGACCATGCTTTCGACCGCCCAGAAGGTCCAACCCGGTGCGACCGACCGCAACTGCCCCGACGGGGTGGCGTTGTGCGCCATCTCGTTGAGGATGGCGCGGACGTTGTGATTGGGCACGGAATAGAAAAAGTCCGCGCCGTTCACCGTGAACGCATCGAGCGCCCCTTTCTTGTCGACCGAAGGCGACAGGAAATCCGGGATGCCCCAGCGCTTGGTCGGCCAGGCGCTGACCACGTCGTGATTCATCGCGATCAGCTTGCCGTCGGCGTCGAGACCCGCCTTGATCTTCTGGAACGTCAGCGGACGCGAGAAGTCCATGGTCATGTCGTCTTCGCGTGAGTAGATCACCTTGACCGGTTTGCCGACGGCCTTCGCCGCCTGCACCGCGGGCACCATCATGTCGGCGTCGAGACGGCGGCCGAAACCTCCGCCCAGCCACATCTGATGCATCACGACGAATTTGGGATCGACCCCGGCGGCGCCGGCCGCGATCGCGCCGGAGCGTGTCGCGAACTGGTTGCCGGAATAGATGTGCCAGATATCGCCCTGCAGCTGCGCCGTGGCGTTCATCGGCTCCATCGGCGCATGGATGTTGATGTTGGTGGTGTACTCCGCCTCCATCACCTTCGCCGCCGTGCCGAGCGCCGCTGTCGTATCGCCATCCTTGACAAAGAACAGCCCGGAATCCTCGAGTCCCTGCAGGCGTTTGGCCTCAGTCAGCAGCGACTCGCTCGACAGTTTGGCGTTGGGTCCACCGTCATAGGTAACCTTGAGGGCGTCCGCCGCCTTCCTGGCATTCGCATAGGTGTTGGCCACCGCCACCACCCAGCCGGTCGTCGTTCCGGTCTTGTCGTCGAGGGTAACGGCCTTGATAAAGCCCGGCACCTTCTTCGCCGCACTGTCGTCGACCGATTTCACCGTGGCGCCAAAGCGCACCGGCGGCATCACGATCTTGCCGTACACCATGCCCGGCAGCATGACGTCGATGCCGTATTTGGCAGTGCCGTTGGTCTTCGACGGAATATCGAGCTGCGGAACCGAAACGCCGATCTTGGTATACTGGTCGGGCGTCTTGAGCTTGATCGCCTTGAG
>WNGL01007382.1_pt1 | contig 12907 bp, 13 predicted proteins | sample 5400591 | NCBI WGS metagenome assembly WNGL01 (sample SAMN13153377, study PRJNA577476) | soil metagenome | isolation source: 80 cm soil or saprolite under Garry oak tree replicate 1 | place: USA:California | collected 2016-06-15
AAAACACCCAAACCGGTAAAATGGACCTACCGAAATCCCAATAACCGTATCACTACGGATTCAAATGTTACGGTCCACTAGTTAGACAGAGAACGGGCCGTGCGGTATGCTTGAATGACTTGGGGGGTTTTATGAATAACGAGTTTACTGCCATCATTGAACGAGATGGAGAGTGGTATATCGCGTATTGCCCTGAGATCCCTGGCGCAAACGGGCAGGGCCGAACGAAAGACGAAGCTCGGGAAAATTTAGCCGAAGCGATTGAATTGATTCTTCAGGACCGGAGAGAGGATGCCCTCCGTGGCGTTCCGCCCGATGCCATTCGAGAGACCGTTACGGTCAAATGAAGCGGAGCACACTGCTCCAGCAGCTCCGCAGGCACGGTTGCTATCTCAAACGAGAAGGAAGTTCTCATTCCTTGTGGACGAATCCAGCGACCGGCGCCGTCGAAGCGATCCCTCGTCACACCGAGATTTCCAACCGCCTTGCCACGAAGATTTGTCGTAGTCTTTCCATACCGGAAATTGGCGAGGAGTAATTCCTGTCTAACTGGCGGCTTAAGACTGATGTCGAAACGCCATTCAGAGAAGATTTCATTGGGTTGGAAAATTTACTTTTGGTTGATCCTGCCGCTCATCGGTCTCAGTTACATCAATGGACCAATTCACTTTTGGCTTGCCGTCGATTTCATAATTTCGACACCAGCTGTCGTGGGGCTTTTCCTCTGGGCCTATCACAAAAATTGGTTATCGCAGAGATTTTGGGTGGTCTATTTTTGGATATTCCTCGTTTGGGAACTAATTTACAACATCGTAATCGAGCCCAAGGTATCGGGAGAGCCTTTCCAAGCTTTGGCGTTGCTTGCTCCAGTTCTTCTAATACCTTTATACGTTGCTTTGTACCGTTATGCCCACGTGCTGAACGCCTAACCGGCCGCCAGACTGTGTGAAAAATAAGCGACGGATCAGAATGACGCTCATGTTGTCCCACTTTGAAGCATAAACAAAACGGATGTCGGGATGAGATCGCTAATTTTGTCATGAATATGGTATCCTTTTTCCACCGTCTCAAAAGTTTCAGAGTTTTCACACAGTCTGCCGCTGGAGCCGATAATCGATTATGGTGTTTCATTGTGACTTCGCCATTGACGGCTCAGCGTCATTTCATTAGGCCACACAAGGGGGCAACTTGAACCAAATAAGGATGTTCTTGACCTTGGTGCTCTTGCTTTCATTCCAAGGATGCATAATCGCGCCCTTACGTGTTGCAGAGACGCTGGATGTAAAGGTCGTCGACGCCCAGAATGGTGCTCTGATCCAGGGTGCGAAAGTTATCTATTTCGTATGTGACATCCACGATTTCCAGTGCAAGCACGCAACAATCGTGCGAACGACATCCAATGAGAGTGGAGACCTGAAGATTGAAGGCCACCGCAAGTGGGGCGTGTGGATCCCAGCGCCAGGCGGCCTCCCTGTTCCGAATCACTTCATCGCCATTTGGGCGCCGGGATACTCGGCGTTCGTGTTTGGTCAATATGGGGACACCGTTGAATCGATAAAGACACGGGTTCGACGCCCGGATGTTCTTGAAGCATTCGATTCGATTCCGAGTGATCGATCCCCTATTGACCGATCGTTCAATCCACAGCAAGAGTTTAGCGGGGGCAAAATTCGCCTCAGGAAGTCGGCAGTGTGAAACTGTCGCCTAACTCTAGGTCGGGCGGACGGGCCGGGAGCGCTGTGCCACACTTTCTATCTGTAGTGGCCCGCCGCTCACCAAAACGTTAGGTGTCAGTTTTGCCTAAGGAGGGAGAATCACGGATTTCTTCCACCCTGGAGTGCGAGGCACCGTCGGACAATCCCTGGGAGGAGTGTCTGAGGGCGCTTTGCGTATTGGGTCACTGCGCAAGCAAAGGAGACGACTATGTTGGGAGAAAAACTCAGAGAATTCCAAGGCAAGGTCACTGGCCAACGGATTCTGCCTGCAGCCGCCTCAATGCTGGGCTTGGCGCTTGTCCTATCGCTGATCGCCAACGTGCAGGCTGCTGAACTCCAGATCTTGGCGGGCGGCGGCATGGCGAGCCCGTTGAAAGAGCTCGGCGCGCAATTTGAGAGCGCCTCCGGCCATAAGCTTGTTTTTCGCTTCGGTACCACCCCCGAACTGATCAAGCTGGCCACGACTGGCGGCCCGTTCGACCTGGGTGTTGTCCCTCGGGAGGTGTTCAAGGACGCCGCCGCTCAGGCGCAGTTCGCGTCCGGGCCGACAACCGACATTGCTCGCGTCGGCCTCGGCGTCGCAGTCCGCTCGGGTGCCCCCAAGCCCGACATCAGCACGTCCGAAGCGCTGAAGCAGACGCTGCTCAAAGCGCAATCCATCGCCACCATACCGGCAAGCGCGGCTGGCGCCCAGGTTTTGCGGGTATTCGAAAGTCTCGGCATCAGTGAGGCGATGAAAGCCAAGACCAAGGTACAGCCCGGGCCGGCACAGATCGTTGAGGTGGTTGCTAAAGGTGAGGCCGAGATCGGAGTGTTTCTCATCAACGTGCTGACGGCCCCCGGTCTGGATGTGGTCGGTCCGTTCCCCGCCGAACTACAGCAGGAAGTAGTTTTCACGGCAGCCGTCGCTGCGAACAGCAAAGAAGCGGAAGCCGCCAAGGCGTTCATCACCTACCTGACGACTCCCGCCGCCACCGCGGTGATAAAGGCCAAAGGTATGAATCCGGGCTGAGGCGAACGCGCGGCACCTGGTTTCCAGTGAAGGGCTCAACGCGGGAGCACCTAACTCGCGATGGAGCCGACGGCGCCGACGTCTTGTGCTGCGCGCCGCGGCTCATCGCGAACCGTTAGGCAAACGTTGCCTTAGGTTGAGCCTTTGGGAACGGACATTAAAAATAGGCTCGTGGGTTTCTACCAGACTGCTGCCGTGGGGCTCTATATTTGTGTGAGTTTTGCCACCCCAACTTTCACTCGAACTCCGTTGCCATCGATCTCGATAAATTCGTTCCAGAGTTTAGATTCCGCCACGGACAACCTATGCGCGATAAAGAGTTTGAGTTAATTGGGTATCTCCTCTTAAGTGCGCCAATCTTTGTGGCTCTTTATGATCAGATTCCCGATCTACTACCGTCCAAGGAATGAGCTAACACAGGGGTGGACGCCACCGTGCGGCGGCATAAGCGGCATAAAAGGAGAAAAAGAGATAAGTCCAATTATTGAATTGTGGGCACCGGTTGAAGTACGGTCTCGGCATGCCTCGCGTAGCGCGTATTGTTCCGGGTGGAATGATTTTCCATGTGCTCAATCGAGGGAACGCGCGTTCTCAAATTTTTGAGCACGACCGAGACTATGAAGCCCTAGCTTGCCCCGTTTTTCATGTTACCTGACCCTCATTTCTCGGGGGGTATCGCTCATGACACTCAAGTCTCTCGCCGCACTATGGCTTCTCACGCTTTTACTGATTTCTGCCCCGGCCTCGTTGGCGCAAATGAAAGTCCGGGTTAATTGGTCTGCCACAGCGGGGGGCCAGAGCGGCTTTTGGGTTGCTCACGAGGAGGGCATTTTTAAAAAAAACGGCCTGGAGGTCGAGCTGCTTCATATCCCGTCTAGCTCGAGGGCGATTCAGACCATGCTTGCCGGAGAGCTCGCCATCTCTTACGTGGACCCGCGAAACACCATTGAAGCCAACTTTAGCGGCGCTCCGGTTGCGCTGCTTGCCGGCGTCACTAACCGCTTCACATTTTCCTTGATGGCTCGACCCGACATTAAGAGAGTCGGCGACCTAAAGGGCAGAAAGATCGGCGTCACGCGCATCGGCTCGTCAACCCATACGGCTTCGCTGTACGCGCTCAACCAGGCGGGTCTCAAGCCCGGCGACTATCAGATCCTTCCTCTATTTGAGGTGCCAAATATTTTAACCGCCCTCATGGCTGGGCAGATCGATGCCGGACTGATCTCGCCGCCCACGACTTTCCGCGGCCGCAAGGCGGGGCTCAACGAACTCGTGAACCTCGGCCGCGAGGGGCCTGAGTTCGCATCCGTCGCGGTCGGTTCCCCGCGCGCTTACATCAAGGCCAACGAAGAGATCGTCCGCCGGGTGGTGCGCTCGTATGTCGAAGCCATCCATCGCTTTAAAACGAATAAGGAAGTCGGCCTAAAGGTCTTGCAAAAGTATACCCGCGTCAAAGATCCGGAGATCCTGGAGGCGACCTATACCGAGTACCTCGATTATATCGAAAGCATTCCGTACGTAAGCAGGAAGGGCATAGAGATCATCCTCGGGGAAATGGCGGAAAAGGAGCCAAAGGCAAGACAGGCCAGGCCGGAGGATTTTCTGGACGCGCGGTTCTTAGACGAATTCGAGAGAGAAGGACTTTTCAAGAAGTTATGGGGTAGATAACTCGATATCGACAGCACCGAGCTGCAAGGGTTCTTCGCGCATGGCAGCAAAAATCAACATCTAATCGTCGGCTGCAGACCGGCGCGAAAAAGCGTGCTTGAGCCTCGACGTTTGGACACGTACGAGGGAAGGAAAGAATATGCGCAGCTGCGTGGCGATTCTATTCAGCCTGATCACGACCCTGATCGGTCACATTGCTCCGGTAGCGGGCGATGATCTCGGGGTTGTACTGTTGCACGGAAAAGCAGGATCGCCCTCCGGCTATGTTCATAAATTGGCCTCCGTCCTTCAGAGCAAAGGTTATCTTGTTTCGACCCCCACGATGCCATGGGCACAAGATCGAATATACGATGCGTCGTTCGAGGAAGCGATGCGCGAGATCGATCGGGAGATCGACTCTCTGCGGCAGAAGGGTGCGAAGTTCATAGTCGTCGCGGGTCATAGCCTGGGCGCGAACGCCGCCCTTGGCTACGCCTCATCAAGGGATAGCGCTAGCGGGATTATTGCGCTAGCTCCGGCCCACACCCCGGAGCTGCGGGGGTTCATCAAACGAGCGGCGCAGGACGTCAGTCGCGCGAGAGCTTTGATCGCGGCTGGAAAAGGGAAAGAGAAACACCGCTTTTCCGACGTAAATCAAGGGCGAGCCTTGGAGATTACGGCAACCGCGGAAGTCTTCCTCAGCTGGTTTGACCCGGATGGGCCTGCCGTAATGCCCAAATCCGCGGCTTCGTTCAAAGCTCCTATTCCACTGCTGCTCGTCGTTGGGAGTAACGACCGCACTGCACAGGGGAGAGATTACATTTTTGACAAGGCACCACCCCACGCCAAAAGCAGATTCGTAACTGTGTCCGCGGACCACTTCGGAGTGCCGAGCGCAGCGATTGAGGAAGTCGTGACTTGGCTGGGTCCGTTACGGCGGTGAACCGGCACGCCCAACCACCCGTTGCAGGGTACGCGCCACAGGCGGCGCGCCGCCGAACGGAACGTTAAGCGGCAGAAGGTGAATTAACCAACGAGCATCGCCTAACCATACAAAAAATTCTTTACGATAATCCGAAGGTTTGCCGGTGGGTCTCGGCGGGCTTTTAGGCGAAGTGGTACGCCGCTCTCTGCCCTTGCCTTCGACTAATAAACCTACTTTTGTCATTATCCGAACTTGTCCCGTATGCCTTCGGTCTGCGCTCGCTTGTGCACCGACCGGATTTCAACTCTTCGATGATTCTATTCCCGTTTAGGAGGCGGTCCCTATGACACCCTTGTTACAAAAATGGAAGGAAGTCCGTCATTCCTTCGCTCACACTCTCGGGGCTATTGAGCTCGTATGGCAAACCAATCACTGGGCCACGATGGGCTTGGGCTTTCTCACCCTGGGTGGAGCGCTCCTGCCGGCGTCGCAAGCCTGGGTGGGGAAGCTCATCGTGGATGGGGTTGTGGCCGCCATCCAGCGGAGCGCCGACCCCGAACAGGTCAAGACGGTTTTTGTCTACTTGATCCTCGAACTGGCGCTTTTTTTACTGAGCGGCGGGCTCAATCAAGCGCGCAGGCTCATCCAGCAATTGATTCAGCTCCAGCTCGCCAACCGCATTCGCGGTGAGATCATTCGCAAGGCGTTAACCTTGGACCTCGCTTTCTTCGAACACCCTGATTTTTACGACCGCTTGCAGAACGCCCGCCGCGAGTCGGGTTACAAGCCCGTGGATCTGATCAACGACACTTTCCTTATCGTACAGAACGCCATCACCTTGATCTCGTTTACCGTGCTCCTGCTGCGCTTCAGTCCCTGGCTCGTGGTGATTCTCTTGGCCACGAGCGTCCCCGCTTTCATTGCGGAGACGCGCTTCTCGGAAGAAGGCTTCAGACTGCTCACCCGCCGGGCGCCCGAAACCCGGCAGATCAATTACCTCGCACGGCTGTTGACGGAAGATTCCTCGGCCAAGGAAATCAAGCTCTTCAACCTCGGAGAGACTTTACTCACTCGCTATATGACGCTTTTCGAAAAATTCTTTCATGAAGACAAGTCGCTCGCGCTCAGACGCGCCGTCGCGGGATTCAGTTTGGGGCTCATCGCCACCTTGGGATTTTACGGCTCCTATGCGTGGATCGTATGGCGCACCGTCGAGGCAAAAATCTCTCTCGGCGACATGACCCTTTACCTGAGCATCTTTCGCCAGGGCCAATCCACGTTTCAATCTATTCTGTCGGCCGTCGGCAGCATCTACGAGAACAATCTGTTCATGGCCCACCTTTTCGATTTTTTCGGGTTAAAGCCTCAGATGGGTGTTGCCGCTCCGCATCAAGGGCTGCCGGTTGCACTCAGCCGCGGCATCGAATTTCGTGGCGTCGGCTTTCGCTACCCGGAACGCGAGGACTGGGCGTTGCGTCACATCGACTTGAGCATCCGCCCCGGCGAGAAAATCGCGTTGGTCGGCCCCAATGGCGCCGGCAAAACGACGCTCATCAAACTCCTGAGTCGTCTCTACGATCCGACTGAGGGCTCGATATTGATCGACGGCATCGATATTCGCGAGCTGGACCCGCTCGACCTGCGGCAAAGAATCGGCGTCATCTTTCAGGACTTCGTGCGCTATCACCTGCCGGCCAGCGAGAACATCGGATTCGGCCAGATCGAAGCGCTGGACAGGTTAGACCGAATCATCGAATCGGCCCGGAAGAGCGGGGCCCATTCCATCATTGAGAGTCTGCCGGACGGCTACCAGACCATGCTCGGGCGCTGGTTTCACGGCGGCCACGAGCTGTCCGTGGGGCAATGGCAGAAGATCGCTCTGGCCCGGGCCTTTATGAGAGACGCGGAGATACTGGTCTTAGATGAGCCCACCGCTTCTCTGGACGCGGAAACCGAATACGAAATCTTCCGCCACTTCCAAGAACTCACAGACGGGAAAATGGCGATTCTGATCTCCTATCGATTCTCGACCGTCCGTATGGCCGATCGGATCGTCGTCATCCAGGAGGGCCGCATTGCGGAAATCGGAACCCATCAAGAGCTCCTGCGCCGGGAAGGTATCTACGCCCACCTGTTCAGCATGCAGGCCGAAGGCTACCGCTGACCGGTTTGCCAAAGACCGATCTATGAATCTCAAAATGAAAAGGTCTGGCCCGGTTGGCTTTCCCTTCTATTTCTAAAGTCCTGCCGCTCCAGCAGGAGGGAGATCAAAGTCCCTCCGATCAATCCCCAGAAAGGCGCGCCGATGTTGAGCAGCCGGACTCCCGAGATGGTGATGAGAAAGGTGAAGAGAGCGCCCAAGCGAAAATCATCGGCGAACGCGGAGGCGAAGCAGCTGCCCAGCACGTCCAAGAGCGCGAGGCCGGCCAGCAGATTGATTAAGGAAGCGGGAAGGACTTGGCTCATCGCCGTGGCCATTGGCGAGAAGAGCCCAAAAACCATCCAGAGAAAACCTGTGACGATCGCCGCGGCGTAGCGTCTGTCCTTTGGGCCGACGCTTGGGTTCGTCACGATGCCGGTCATAGGTCCGGCCAGACAGACCGACTGACTGCCGAACGGGGCTACGATAATGGAGCCGACGCCGCTGGTAATCGTGATCGCGTTGGTAGGCGGCCGGTAACCCAAGTTCTGCAGAATGGCGATGCCCTGCGCGTTTTGAACCGCCACCACGGTCAAGGCTAGGGGAATGACCAATTCGATAGTCGCGGACCAAGTGAATGCCGGCGGGAAGAATTGAAATTGTGCTATTTGGAAGGTTAGGAGTTGCCAGTTCGCTTGTCCGAGCGCAGCCGTAGCCAGGAGCCCGACGATGATGGCGCCTAGCACCGGCGGAAATCTTCTCGCAAACGGCTTCGCAACCGAGACAGATAGAAACGCGATCAACGTCATGCCCGAAACGAGCGGTGTCTGCTGTAGAGAAGTAATGATGCCCAGTCCAAATGGAAACAGTATCCCCGCCACCATCGCCATGGTAACAGGCACAGGCAGCCACTCCATTCCTTTCTTTACTGCTCCCGTGGCGCCCAGCACCGTTATCAAGACGCCGGTCAGAACATAAGCGCCGATCACTTCCTGGAAACTCGAGTGGGACAGCGCGGTCGCGATAAGGACGCCTCCCGGAATGGTGAGCGCCGCGAGGAGAGGGAGGCGATAATAGAGGCTAAGGGCGACGCTCAGCAGGCCGCAAATGAAATATCCGCCAAAGATCCAGGAGTTGAGCTCTGCTGTGGAGAGATTTCCCTGTCTTGCCGCATTGACATAGATGATGAAAGGACCGGTCACCGCGAACAGCCAGGCTGTAATTCCGTAGGCCAGCGCCGAAAGCGTCAAAGAACTCGGTAAGTCCTTAGTGCTGGACGTGAATCCCGGACCGGTTTCAATCATGCAGAGCCTCTGCGGAAGACAACTTGTTTAATTTCACTCTCTGCGACCTGAGTGCGGCGGAGAGTGTGGTATAGAACACAGCGCCTGACGGAGCAAGCACGAAGTCTGTGGAGCGCGGGCTTTGGACTTGTTCAATTAAAGGTTACGTGCCTCGGCAAAGTCGGAGTCTTGACCGGTGAACTCTCCCTCGATTGGACTTTCTTTCATCTGTTGTCTGCCCGCCGCCGGCTGAGGTAAACTAACTTCTAAAGGGGTTCGCTCCAATGAAACAAATCTGTTTCGTATGTCAAAACGTCGATTGCAAGAGCCGAGGCTCCGAACGACTCCTGAACGAACTGTCTAATAAGGTGGCTGAGCGATCTCTCGATGTCGAGGTGAAATCTTATCTGTGCTTTGGCGGGTGCGAATACGGACCGAATATCGTGATCTATCCGCAAAAGAACTGGTATGCGGGCGTCAAATTGGAGGATCTGCCGGAGATATTGGATTCCTTGGCCGGTGGACCTGCCGTCAGTCGACTCGACACTATCGACCCGGCTTTGAAAGAGATGATCTATGCGCTGCTGGATACGGGTGTATTTTAATAACTAGCCTCGAATCGGTAAGCGAAAACGGATCTTTCGTCTCAACTCCCCGCCTGTGCTATATCTCGGAAAAAAACATTTTAGCCAAGACAGAAAAGGATCGCGCGTAGTGAACCGTGACGGTAATCCTCTGCGGTCGAGATCGATTGACGAGCAGTCACGGTAGAAATCCAAGACGCATGACTCTCCGCCATACTCTCATTGCTTCGGTTCTTTTGTTCGCGGCGCTTGTTTTTGCAACGGTCGTGGCGTCCGCCGAGCGAGGAATGCGAAAGAGCTTACAAGAAGATCCGCCCGCCGTCGATCTATCGACTTTAAAGACGCTGGCGGCGGTGGTTGAGAAGCTGGCACAGAAGAAGATCGTTTACGTGGGGGAAGAGCACGACAAATTTTCGCATCATCAGGTCCAACTCGAAGTTCTCCGAGGCCTCTATCAGCAGACTCCGAAGCTCGCCGTCAGCATGGAAATGTTTCAAAGGCCGTTCCAGAAAGCGCTCGACGATTATATCGCGGGCGCCATCGACGAGCGCACTTTTTTGAGACGGTCCGAATATTTCAAGCGGTGGAACATCGACTACAATCTCTACCAGCCGATTCTGAATTTCGCCAGAGAACACCGCCTGCCCGTTATCGCGCTCAACGCGCAAAGCGAGATCGTCGACAAGGTCGCCAAAGGCGGCCTCGACTCTCTTTCAAAGGAAGAGAAGCAGGAAATTCCGCAGGAGTTGGATTTTTCCGACCAGGAGTACCAGGCCAGGCTCAAGGAAGTCTTTGCGGCACACGGAAAGTCGCAGGAAAAAAATTTTGAATTCTTCTACCAGGCGCAGATTCTTTGGGACGAGACGATGGCGGAGTCGATGGATCGCTTCCTAAAAAAAAATCCTGATTTTCGCGCGGTGGTTTTGGCCGGAGCGGGCCATCTTCAGTACGGTTCGGGCATTCCCAAGCGAGCGTTCCGGCGAAACGGATTCGACTACGCGATCCTCTTGAATGACGGGGAAGTCAAAAAAGGCATCGCCGACTTTATCGTTTTTCCCGAAGCGTCGAACGGACCCACGGCTCCCAGGCTAGGGGCTGTTCTCGACGAGCAGAACCAAAGGTTGCGCATCACGGGGTTTGCGAAAGACAGTGTCGCCGAGAAGGCGGGCTTAAAGGTAGATGACACTATTGTAGCGCTGGACGATTATCCGCTGTCCGGCGCCGAAGACGTCCGGATCGCTCTCTTCTACAAACACCCCGGTGAGACGATCAAGGTCAAAGCCAGACGCCGAGACGAGGAACTGGAGTTTAACGTTAGGCTGCAATAGCCGCGGTCACGAATCGCGTGAATATCCACGGTCAAAACGCAAACGCGACGTTCGTGCACGCCTGTGCCCTGGTCAATTCTTTTTCTTCTCTATCCAGACGGAGTCGATAGACTACGGGCCGGCGGCGAGAAAGTATAGAGCCAAGCCAGCGGCGAAAAAGAAGGCGCGTCTGAGCATAACCTGAGGCCGGCAAATGAGCCCAAACCGACGCGACGATGAACTCGAAACGTGGAAGTTTTGCCGGCGACAACCCCGATCACGCTCAGGAGCGCGCGACTTCCTCGAATGAAGGCTCGGGCATGCCGGCCTTCCAAGTCGGATCACGCAACTCGAGCCGGTTGCCGGTTGGATCGAAGAAATAAAGCTCTCGTCCGGTGAACAAACCCTTCGCCCGATAGTAGAGCCGGTCGATGGGAATCTTTTTTTCGTAAAAAATCTTGCACGCCTGCACCAGCGTCTCAGGGCTCACCGTGAAAGAATGGTGCACGTTATGATCCTCGACGAATGATTTATCCACGGTCTCCGCGCGCTCGCACAGCAGGATGTTGTGGTCCCCGACGTTGAAGCAGGACATGCCGGAATTGCCCAGCCGTCCCAGCGGCTTCAGTCCGAGCAGATCGCCGTAAAACTTTTCCGACTCCACGAGTTCATTCACCGGAATCGACCAGTGCGTGACTCCCTCGATTTTCAGTAATCCCATAGAAACCTCCATTCTTGGCTAGAACACCGTCAATGTCTTAACTAAAGAGACCACCATAATCGCTTCTCGCCGCGTAAAATAGGCCAGGGCGAGGACTCGCATGCTCCGGGTCTACGCCAGTGCGAAGAGCGCCTTCGGATTGTGATACGTAATTTTCTCGTACTGGCTTGGGGAAATCTCTCCCTTTTCCTTCAGATTGCGAAGCGCTTCAACCTCGGTGGATTGGTCGTTGTGGCCGTAGTCGGTGCCGATCGTGATGTTATCTTCCCCCGAATACCTGAGGATGTAATCCACGTCATCGTCGGTCTGGCATGAGACGTATTGCCGGTACTCCTTCAGCGGGTTCTCCGGCAGTCGCTTTCCCTGGGCTCCCCAGCGGCGCTGCAAATCTTTTACTACATAGGGTATCCATTGCGCGGCCGCCTCGGCCCAGTGAAACCGGAGCTTAGGGAATAACTTGGGCACTTCGCTCATGAGCACCGAATGGAATGCGCCGATGACGGGAATGCGAAACTTCCAGAAGCTGCCGCCGCCGTTGTACTGCGACACCAGGTCGATGACCTGCGGATTGCCGTTACCGACGTGTACCCCCACGGCCAGGTTGAGGCGGCTCATCTCGTCGTAAAGCGCATAGAAGTAGGGATCCGTGATGAGCCGGTTTCCTTCGATGCCGCGCATGAACACGCCGCAGGCCCCGTGCTGGTTGCAAAACTTGAGCTCCTCCAACGATGCGCTCATATCGAGCAGCGGCAAAACGCAGATCCACCTCAGCCTCCCTTGACCTTGCCTGTAAATGTCGGCGAGCCAGCGGTTATAGCCCTTGCAAATGGCTATTTCCCACTCGGGCTTGTCGGTTATCTGCTCGATGAAAATCGTCGGATAGAGCACCTGGACGTCGATACCCAGCTCGTCCATATGTTGGAGCCGCGCCGGCACGTTTTCCATCTCACGGGTTTCGCGAGGAGTATCCATCACGCGGCCCGTACGCTCCGAGACTTCGGCGAGTTGCTGGGCGGTCATCACGATCCGGACCAGGCCACGTATTTTTCCGTCGACGAACCAGTATTCTCCGCCGCCCTCGCCGCGAGGGCGCACGATGAGGGGTCGATATTTTTGATCGGCCCGGTCCATGAAATCCCAGGTGTGTTCTGTCTCAACAACATGAGAATCGGAATCAATGGTCGGCATTTCTGAATACCTCCCGACAACTTGTATTACCATGCTTGAAACTTTTTTTTGGAGCTTGCGCAAATTTCTGACGGTGCTCTCATTCGACGAAACGCTATTCATCTCAATAGCGTGCCCCCTCTCTTCTCTCCCCCGCGACGGGGGAGATGGAAGAGGGGGATCTCTTGATTCTTCTTTAGTTGCGGCTCTGCCGCGCTAGGTTCTTGGTGGTTACATCGCTTGCCCCGTATGGTTTCATAGCACATTGTTCATACTCTCCGCGAGTAAGCCCGAAAAGCGCCGTCCTCTTGCCTTTCTCGATGGTCCTTTGCTATGAGCCGGAAGTGAAGACTTAACGAGAGACTGGAAGAGACGGTGATTAAGATTATTGTATGCGACGACGTCG
>WNGL01008027.1_pt1 | contig 12907 bp, 13 predicted proteins | sample 5400591 | NCBI WGS metagenome assembly WNGL01 (sample SAMN13153377, study PRJNA577476) | soil metagenome | isolation source: 80 cm soil or saprolite under Garry oak tree replicate 1 | place: USA:California | collected 2016-06-15
CCCTGATCGAACGTGACCTGGCCGCACACTTGGGCCCGCGCCTGGCCCAGGGGGCGGCGGGAATGTCGGGTGACGTCCGGTTCGTTCGAGCCAAATAGGAACCCCAGGGCCGCAGCGGGGCGGCCAGGGATTTACGGTAGGGGCATGGACGACACGGAGATCATGGCTCATATCGGCGAGCTGATCGAGACCGAGCACAAGCTCCGTCAGCAGCTCGCGGCCGGTGAGCTGAGCGGCGCGGAGGAACGTGAGCAGCTGCGGTCCGCCGAGGTGGCGCTGGACCAGTGCTGGGACCTGCTGCGGCAGCGGCGCGCCCGTCGTGAGTTCGGCGAGAACCCGGACGAGGCGATGGCGCGGCCGACCAGCGAGGTCGAGGGCTACCAGCAGTAGCAGGCCGCGAGGTCAACAACGACAGGAGTGGCGTGCGTATCGCGAGATTCGCCAAGGGTGACGGGGTCGCGTACGGCGTAGTCGAGGGCGAGCCAGAAAGCGGAGGGGCCGGGAGGCCTCCGCGGCCGGGCCTGACGATCGCGGAACTGTACGGGCACCCGTTCGGCGTCGATCCGGGCGGGGTCCGCCTGACCGGCAACCGGTATCCGCTGGCCGAGGTCAGGCTGCTGGCGCCGGTGCTGCCGAGCAAGGTGGTGGCCGCGGGGCGGAACTACGCGTCGCACGTGCAGGAGATGAACGGCGAGCCGCCCGTCAAGGGATCCGAGCCGGTGATCTTCCTCAAGCCGTCCACGTCGGTGACGGGGCCGGGGGACGCCATCAAGTACCCGGTCAAGCTCACCGACCGGGTCGAGTTCGAGGGTGAGCTCGCGGTCATCATCGGCAGGCTCTGCCGCGGGGTGCCCAGGGAGCGCGCCGAAGAAGTGGTGTTCGGCTACACCTGCGCCAACGACGTCACCGCGCGGGACCTGCAGGCCAGGGACGGGCAGTGGACCCGGGCCAAGGGCTTCGACACGTTCTGCCCGCTCGGGCCGTGGATGGAGACCGGGACGGACCCCGCCGACCTCGAGCTCACCACGACCGTCAACGGCGCGATCAGGCAGCAGGCCCGCACCTCCGAGCTGCTGCTGGACGTGCCGGGGCTGATCGCGCACGTCAGCCAGGTGATGACGCTGCTGCCAGGGGACGTCCTGCTGACCGGGACGCCGGCCGGGGTCGGGCCGCTGACCGACGGCGACGAGGTTTCTGTGACCATCGAGAGCATCGGCACGCTGACCAACAGGGTCGTTATCGGCGACTGAAATCATGGCCGTCCGCATGATGGCCGCAAAAGCGATCTCTAGTGCAAGCCGTCGCGGCTAGTTTAGGATTGGCGTTCGGAGCAGGCGCGCGCGCGGTGAGCCGGGGACCTTCCACGGATTTGAGGCAGCTAGGGGCGGCGGACCCTGGCCCAGCCGCCTATTCCGTCACGGTCGCGGAAGGGTGGGCATTATGGGTGGGGGCTACATTCCCAATTCCGGTCGGCCGCCCGCCGGGCAATTTTCCTCGTATTCCTTCTCTCATCTGGTGCCGGTGCGCCACTGGGCCCGCGACCCGGCGCTGCGCAGCTGGCCGGTGCTGCTGCTGGTCGCCCTGGTCTGCGTGCCGCCGATCGCGCTGGTCATACTCAACCACCCGACCGAGACCAAGATCCGCGACATCGCCTGGATCTTCGCCGCCTACTTCGCGGTGGCCTGGCTGCTGCTGCTCGGCGTCATCGTCCGCCCGCAGCACGTCTCCCGGGCCATGCTGGCCGCCGTCGCGGTGGTGGGCATCGTCACCCAGGCGCCGACCGCGATCTTCCTGGAGACCCAACTGCACAGCAACACCAACAGCCTGCTGGACGTCTTCACCATCGGCATCCCGGAAGAGCTGGCCAAGGCCATCCCGATCGTGGTGGTGGCGTGGATCTGGAGGCACTACTGGCACACCCAGACGCCCAGGGACTACCTGTTCCTCGGCGCGGTGAGCGGGCTCGTGTTCGGCGCGGCCGAGGTGGTGCACTACTTCACCAACGTCCTCGGCTCCCTCTCGGGCAACGTCAACGGCCTGGTGCTGCAGGACCTCACCATCCAGTACATCTGGCGCTTCCTCACCGACCCGATCGACCACGCCTGCTGGGCCGGCATCACCGGGTACTTCATCGGCCTGGCCATCACCGGCCCCAAGAGGAAGTACTCGATCGGCCTTGTCGGGATCGCCATCGCGGCCGTCCTGCACGGCCTCAACGACTGGAACCCGGTCAACAGCCATCCCGCCTGGGTGCTGATCACGCTGATCAGCGTGCTGCTGTTCCTCGGCTACGCCCGCGCAGGCGCCTGGCTGCCGCAGCAGGCGCTCGCCTCGGCCCCGGCCGTGGCCGGCCCCATGCCCCCGGCCGCCCACCCCTACCCGCCCCCCGCCGGCTACGGCGCCCCGGCAGGCTACGGCGCCCCGGTCGGCTACGGCGCCCCAGCCGGCTACGGAGCCCCGGCCGGCCATGGCGCCCCGGCAGGCTACGGAGCCCCGGCGGACCCCGTCGCCCCGGCGGCCCCCAGCCGGCCCCAGCCCTCGGTCCCCGCGCCGTCCGCGCCGTCCGGCCCGCCCACCAAGCGGGAGGCCTGGTGGGAGCGCACGACCGCCGCCCGCGCCCGGTCCGCCCCGACCCGCAGACCCCAGCCGGCCCGCGCCGCCCCCCAGCCGGCCCCCGCCACATCGCCGCACGCCGCCGTACCGCAGAACGCCGCCGCCTTGCCGACGGCGCTGCAGCCCACCGTGGTCCAGCCCAAACCACCGCCGAAGCCATGGTGGGAGCAGTAGCGCCAGGTTCGTGACAAGGTAGTAGCGCCCGAGCCGTGAGAGGAGGGGATCCTCCGGTGGTCATGCTCGACCGCAGGAAGCTGGCCGCGCCTTTGTTCGCCCAGGCCGCCGCGTTCGTCGCGGTACTGGTTATTGGCGGGTTCACCCATCACACATCGACGCCGCAGGCGAGCGCGCCCGGACCGCACGGAACCACGGCGGCCCCCGCCGCCTCGACCACCGCCAGCGCCAGCGGGACCCCGTCGCGTGGGGCCACGCTCAAGCTCACCGTCAAGGTGACCGAGGACGGCAGCCCCGGGCTGAGCGTCTCAGGCAGCCCGGTGAAGGTGCTGCTGGACACCACGGGGGCCAGCGTCGCGTCCGGCAGCCTGAACTCGGCCCTGGAGTACGCCACGAACGTGCCCGCCGGGCAGTACCAGGTGTGCATCGACCCCCCGCCCGGCTGGGAAAGCGCGGACAGCACCACGCACGTGCGGTCGGGCATGATCTGCGCCGGGACCGACGTCAGGACGGCGCCCCAGCTGGTGAGGTTCCGCCTCACCGCCCAGTTCCCGCAGGTCGGCCAGTGAGCTCCCGCAGCCGGCGCAGGCCGCCGCCGGAGTCGGTCGGCCCGGCCCAGATCGGTTGGGCGCTGCTGGTGATCGCCGCGGCGCTGATCGGCGGCCTGGCCGCGGCCGCCCTGGTGCACGAATCGATCACCATCGCGGTGATCGTCTCCGTCGTGGCAGGCGGCATCGGGGTCCTGTTCCTGTTCCGGTCGCCCGCGCAGGCGCCCCAGCTGACGGCCGGCGATCCGGAGGACCTGGACTCCGGCCGGCACGCCACGGTGCGCCGCCGCCAGGCACCGTCGGCCGCCACGGCACCCCGGTCCGTGCCGCCCGCGTCCTTCGAGCCCGACCCGGTCGCCCCGGTCGCCTCCGCCCCGGGGGGCGCGCCGCGCCCGGCCGAACCCGGCGGGCAGGCTCGCGGGCACGAGACCGCGGTCCAGTTGCTGCCGTTGCCGCAGCCCGGGAACGCGGGGACGCCGCCGGACGCGCCCTGGTGGGATTCGGCCCAGGGCGCGCCGCCCGCGCCGAGTCCGGGCGCCAAGCGCGCGCCCGCTCCCGACCTGTCCACCTACCTGGCGTCGACGTTCATCGCGCAGTGCCCGCGCTGCGGCGCCTTCAGGCTCGACATCCGTCGGGCGCAGAACGGCTGGGATTTCCGGTGTGAGGCCTGCGAGTACACCTGGACGTGGCAGCCTGGTACGCCATGGCCGCCGGTCCGGGTCATGCCCACGGGGCGGAGGGAGTGATACGGGGTCACCCGCCTTCGCACCGAACTCGTCCAGGTCTGTGTTCTGTGTTATCGCCGGTAAGCAACGGAGGCAATTTCATGTACGAGAAAGACATCAGCCGCAGAGACCCCGGCTGTGTGGTGTTCTTGCTCGACCGCTCCGATTCCATGAAGTCGATGTGGGTGAATACCCGGGAGACCCTGGCCCAGGGAGCGGCGCGGGTGCTCAATGAGATCCTGCTTGAATTGCTTTTCACGTCGCAGGGCGAGCCGGGGAAGGCGCGCCACTATTTCGACGTCGGCATCTTCGGCTACGGCGTGCGCCCGGTAGCGGGCGGCGAGGGGGTCGAGCCCGCGTTCGGCGGCAAGCTGGCCGGCCAGCCGCTGGTCGCGCTGCCCGACCTGCGGGACAACCCGATCGCGGTGCGCGAGACACCGTCGGTGGACGTAGGCGCGCCGCCGAGCCGGGTGCCGGTCTGGGTTGAGCCGGTGCACGGCTACCGCACCCCGATGTGCCAGGCGGTGGCGGTGGCGGGCGCCCACGTCTACGAGTGGGCCAGCGCGCATCCCGACTCGTTCCCGCCGATCATCATCAACGTCACCGACGGCATGGTCACCGACAGCCCGTACGAGGGCGCCAGCCTGGAGGAGTGGGCCCAGCGCCTGGTCAACATCCAGACCAGCGACGGGCCCACGCTGTTCTTCAACATCTTCCTGTCGCCGGCGGCGTCCAACGGCGTGCTGTTCCCGGCGAACGACTACGGCCTGCCCGAGCCCGGTCCCCAGCTGTTCCGCATCAGCAGCCTGCTGCCGCCGCCGATGATCTCCAACGCGTTGAGCACCGGCACCACGGTCGAGCCGGGGGCGCGCGGCTTCGGCTTCAACGCCGACGCCACCATGCTGGTCAGGTTCCTCGAGGTCGGCACCAAGGTCGACGTGCGGGACTGACGGGTACGCCGATGCAGATCCAGGTGGTCACCTTCAGCGAGCCGAAGGAAGGCAACGCGCCCGCCGAGTGGCAGGACGGCGCCTGCGGCGGCGTCTTCGGCGACGGCACCGGGGCCCGGTTCGTCGTTCTCGACGGCGCCACCGGGGCCTATGACCCGGTGCGCTGGGTGGACCAGCTGGTGCGGTCGTTCGTGCCGCGGGACGGAAGGTCCGTGGGGCCCCGGCTTGAGCCGGCGGCCATGCGGGCCTGGTTCGCCGAGATGCAGGACCGGTGGACCGCGGACGTCCGGCACTTCGACAGCATCATCGAGGAGCGCAAGTTCGCCGAGGTCGGCTCGTTCGCGACCCTGCTCGGCTTCGAGATCTACGCGCTCGACGGCCCCGAACCCTACTGGCGGGCCGTCTCGCTCGGCGACACGGTGCTGTTCCACGTCCGGGCCGGCCGCCTGCTCGCCGCGTTCCCGCCGATGGGCCCGGATGACTTCGGCACCCTGCCCGACGGCGTGCATACGTCACGCGCCAGCCTGGACAAGATGACCGAGCGCCTGCGGACCGGCGGAGGGGTGCTGGAGGCGGGCGACTTCCTGTTCGCGGCCACGGACGCGATGGCGCAGTGGATCCTGCGCGCCGTCGGGCGCGACGAGGCCAAGGTCTGGGCCACCCTGACCACGCTGGCGCACCCGGACGTGTTCGCCCGCCTGATCGGGGATCAACGAAGAGAGCAGGACGGCGTTAAGAGGATGAAGAACGACGACGTGACGCTCATGCGCCTGCGGATGCTGGCCGGCCAGCCCGCCTTCCTGCTGGCCTGCCGATGAGCACGTACCCGGCCGCGGGCGACTACTACAAGGCGGTGCAGGCGCCGTCCCGGGCCTTCACCGTGCCGAAGCTCCAGGCGGCCGAGTTCGTCTGGGACAGCCTCGGGCCCACGCTGGCCCGGGGCAGCAGCGCCGTGGTGTTCCAGGCCTCGGTGGAGGGCAAGACGCAGGCGCTGCGCTGCTACATCAGGAACGACGCCTCCAGCCGGGACCGGTACAGCGCGCTGGACGCCTACCTGGCCGGCCACAGCCTGAGCCCGTACGTGTCGGGCACCACCTGGCTCGACGGGGCCATCCGGGTCAACCAGTCGGCCTGGCCGGTGCTGACCATGGACTGGATCGACGGGCGGACGCTCAACGAGTACGTGGACTACCTGGTGACGGGCTCCAACGCCGCCGCCCTGACCACGCTGGCGGCCAAGTGGCGTGAGCTGGTCGCCCGGCTGCAATCCAGCGAGTTCGTCCACGGCGACCTGCAGCACGGCAACGTCATGGTCGACCAGGCGGGACGGATCCGCTTGGTCGACTTCGACGGGGTCTGGATTCCGCAGCTGGCGGGCCACTCCTCGCCCACCGAGTTCGGCCACGCGAACTACCAGCACCCGGCCCGGCACGTCTGGGACCGCTGGCTCGATACCTTCTCCGCCCTGGTCATCTACCTGTCGCTGGTCGCGCTCGGCCGCGACCCCGGCCTGTGGCTGGCCCTCTACAACTCCAAGAACCTGCTGTTCGCCAAGGCCGACTTCTTCCCCCCGTTCAAGACCGAGGCCTGGAAGCAGCTGGCCGCGCTGAGGGACCCGCAGGTCGACGAGCTCGCCCGGCGGCTGCAGGAGTGCTGTGACCCGGACTGGGTGTCCAACAAGAGCCTGGAGATGACCCTGGACCAGCAGGCGGCGACCCCGGCGCGGGCGCCGATCCCGGTCGAGCAGCGCTGGTGGGAGAAGAAGCCCCCGGCCGCCGCCGGTTCCGTAGCCGGAGCCGCGCCGGCGTCGCGCCTCTGGGCCCAGGGGCCGCAGGCCGCGCCTTCCGCCGCGGGCACCCCTTCTGGGCCGTTCGCGGCGGCCGCCACGGCCGCGGCCCAGGCCGAGACCTCACGGATCGCGGCGGGCTCGCTGCCCGCCCCGCCGCCGCTGTCCGCGCCGCTCGGCGTGGCGGGCACCGGGCCGTTGCCGCAGCTGAGCCAGACGATGGCCCCGCCGGGCGCCAGCACCTGGTGGTCGGCGCCGACGTCGGCGGGCGCCCAGGGACCGCCGCGGCCGGGACCGCAGGGGTACGCCCCGACTCCGCCCGTGCCCCAGGGGTACGCGCCCCGCGGGCCGGTGCCGCCCATGCCGGGACCGCCCGTGCCCGGGCCAGCCGTGCCCGGGCCAGCCGCGCCCGCGCCGCGTACGAAGGCTCAGTCCGGGCCGCTCGCCGGGGGCATTGCCCTTGGCCTCGGGATCGTCCTCCTGATCATCGGTGCCGCTGGCGGCGGGCCCATCATCGTGATCGGCGGCCTGGTGGCCGGCGCCTGGGGCGTATGGCGGCTGGTCACAGGGACAGGGAACAGCACCAAGCCGCCCGGCCAGACCTGACGCCGCGCTAGGGCACGATCCAGGTCAGCTGCTTCCAGTACGCCAGCAGGTCGCCGTCGTTGGTCCCGACCAGGACCGCCATCACGTGCTGGCGGTTGTCGCTGCTGACGATGATGGGCTGGTTGTTGGTGTTGATGTACTCCGCGATGCTGCCCATCACGCTCGGCGACGGGCTGGTGAACTGCGACTCGCAGTCGGTGATGAAGTCGGTGAAGTTGTTGTTGGTCGTGCACTCCCGCTGCTTCTTGAACTTAGCCCTGTTCTTGAGGAGGCTGTTCATCCCGGCGCCGAGCGCGGCCGTGCTGGGATACAGGTAGTACACGATGATGTTGGCCCCGCCGGGCAGTCGCGAGCACTGGCTCTCCGCGATCGCGCCGAACTCGGTCCCGGCGTTGTGGCAGTTGTCGCTGCCCTGGATGCTGGCCGGGATCTTGCTCAGCAGGGTCTGGTAGTCCGACGTCGGGGTCGGGTCGGGCGTCGGGTCCGGTGACGCGGCCGGGCTCGGACTGGTGCCGGCCCCCTGGCTGGCAGGCGGCGGCGAGGTCGTGGGTACCGTCTTGGCCGGGAACGGGCTCAGGTGCGCCGCCGCCGCGACGCCCAGGTACCCGGCGACCAGCGCGATCGCCGCCGCGACCCCGATCGTGTTGCGGTTGAGCACCCGTGCCCCCGAGCCCTGCCGCCGCGGCGGATGCCCCGCCGGGCCCGCCGGCCCCGGCGTCCCGCCCCCCAAGCTCGGCCCGCCCGGCCCGCCCGGCGCCCCGACGGCGGCCGCGGCCGCCCCGGCCGGCGGCGGCGTGCCCGGCCCGCCCGGCCCGGCCGGCGGCGGCGTGCCCGGCCCGCCCGGCCCGGCCCCCAGGCCCGGTCCCGGGGTCGCCTGGGTCGTCGTCTGGGTTCCGCCGGGCGCGATCAGGTTCAGGGCGCGCGCGAACTCGCGCACCACCCACACGCTCGCCGCGGTGTCCAGCGAGTGCGCCTCGGCCAGGCTGGCCGCGACGGCCCGGATGGCGCCGTAGTTGCCTAGCCGCGGGATCTGCTCCCTGAGCATCGCGGGCACGTCGGCCCGGGCCGCGCTGCCGATCAGGATGGCCTCGCCGGGCAGGTCGCTCAGGCGAGCCTGGCAGATGCGGTCCATGATCACCGCGTTCGACAGTGCCTGCGGCCCGTGCTCGGCCACGACCGCCTGCAGGACCCGGCGAGCCTCGCCGGCCTGATCGATGACGTGCCCGTTCCCTTCAGTCACCAGGGTCCTCCCCAGCGGTGTCCGTAGCGCCGTTACCGGTCACCTTAGTGGTATTCGCCGTATGCCCCCGGTGGCCTCAGCGCAGGAAGTCCCTCAGGTGGCGGAGCTGGCGCTCGACGTGCGCCGTCGGCACCGCGTGGCCGGTGAACGGGTGCACCGCGATGTCCTTGCCCGCGGTGATCTCGTTGTACGCCCTGGCTGCTGCCGCTCACCGCGACCCGGGGGGCGCCGGTCAGCTCGCTGGCCGTCTCGACCGCCCGGACGGCGTCGGTGAACAGGCGGGTGTAGTAGTAGCCTTCCGGCCGGGCGATGCCCCTGGTCATCACCCGGGCGTTCTCCGGGCCCGAGTCCGGCTCGCCCGGATGGTCGCCGGTGGCGCCGGTGGTCCACCGCCCGCCCTGCCCCCGGGTGTCCATCACGAACACGGCGTACCCGAGGGCGGGCAGCAGCGCGTGCTCGGCGGGCAGGCCGCGCCCGCCGCCGTAGCCGATGAAATTCACCACCACCGGGATGTGCCCGTCCGCGCCCGTGGGCCGCAGGTACCACGCCCTGATGCGGTCGCCGCCCGCCCCGGAAAACTCCGCGTCGTACACCTCGACCGGCGCGTAGATCTCGGCTCCGTACCTCGTCAGCGTCGGCGGGCGAGCCGCGGCGCGGGCCTGGTCGAGCCGCCCCTGCCACCACAGGTCGAGGTCCGGCGGCTCGGCGGTGTCCGTGCGATATTCACGCAACTGGTCCAATGGCAGATCAAACCAGGGCATTGGTCCCTCCGGCCCGTCAAGATGCCTGAATCTAGCCCTACCATTTTCCTTGTGACGGCGGATCCCGGGGCACGCGGTGGCCAATGGCGCGGCGCATCCGGGGTATACGGTAACCGGGACTCTGCTGCCTCCTGGGGGGACGACCCCCTAGGTCCCCCCCGGGGCTCTGCTGGCTCCCGGGGGGACGCCCCCCCCGGTCCCCCCCGGGGGCAGGGCGACGGGATGCACGGTGACGGGATGTATGCCGACGGGACGTACGGTAGCCGCCGGGCTGGCGGCGGCCGGACCCGTGGCCGCCGCGCCGCCGCCGTCCTGGCCCTGATCCTCGGCCTGGCCGGCTTCGCCGTCTCCATGACCGGGGTGGCCGTCCAGGTGCTGCCCCGGCACTTCACCGCGAGCCAGCAGCGCCAGATCGCGGCGTGGGAGGTCATGCGGCGCTGGCAGACGATGCCCGCCGGGCAGATCTTCCCGGCCTCGGTCTCCTACGAGCTTCCCGCCCCGGTGCTCCAGGACACCGTCCCGCTCAGCCTGGACGCGCTCCGGGTCAGCATCGCGCCGCAGGAATCTGACTGCGCCAAGGCCGTGACCAGCGCGGTGGCCGGCGCGGTGCTGCGCAGGAACGGGTGTGAGGCGGTGCTGCGGGCGACCTACGTCGACGCCACCCGCAGCTACGTGATGACCGTCGGCGTCGCCGTGCTGCCGAACGAGTCCGCCGCCGCGAGCGCCGACAGCGGGCTGGCCCAGCCGCGGCTGGCCGCCGCCCGCGCGGCCGGCCTCAGCCGCCTGCCGGCCGGCGTGCTCGTGGTCAGGTTCGGCGGCGCCGCGGCCCAGATGTACGACTACAGCCGGCAGATCTCGGCCAGCTTCACGGCCGGCCCGTACCTCGTCATGTACGCGGCTGGCTACGCCGACAGCCGCCCGCGGGTGCCGGTGAAGGACGACCGTTACTCCGACGCCGAGATGATGTCCATGGCCCGGGGCGTCGCGCATTCCGTCGCGAGCACGCTCGCGGCCGCGCCCGCCCCGCCGCGCTGCCCCGGGGCACCCGGATGCTGAGCCAGCGGTGGCGGCGGGGGTTCGCGCTGCTGGCCGCCTGCGGCGTGGCGTCGCTGGCCGCGCTGCCCGCCCCGGCCCGCGCGGCCGCCGCCGACAGCATCAGGGGCAGCCAGCAGTGGGTCCTGAGCATGCTCAACGCCGAAGCGGCCTGGCAGGTGAGCCGCGGCGCCGGGGTGACCGTCGCGGTGATCGACAGCGGGGTGAACCCGTACGTCAGCGACCTGGACAGATCGGTCGTCACCGGTCCCGACTTCACCGGCGTGCACACCAGCACGGCCAGCCAGAACTGGGGCGTGCACGGCACCTGGATGGCGTCGCTGATCGCCGGGCACGGCCACGACGACGGCTTCAGCGGGGTCATCGGCGTCGCGCCGCAGGCGCGGATCCTGTCGATCCGGGTCATCCCGGACCGCGCCGATCCGCACTACAAGCGGTACGAGCGCGAGCCGGAGACGTTCATCCAGCAGTCGCTGGCCCGCGGCATCGACTATGCCGTGGCGCACGGCGCCCGGGTCATCAGCATGTCGATCGGATACAGCGCGCCGAGCGCCGCGGTCAGGCGGGCACTGCAGGCGGCCTACGACCACGGCGTGGTGGTGGTCGCCTCGGCCGGGAACTCGGGCGGCCCGTCGGGCTCGAGCCGGGCCGGCGAGGCGCCCGAGTCCTTCCCCGCCAACTACCCCGGCGTGATCAGCGTGGGTGCCGTCAAATCCAGCGGTGCGGTGGCCGGCTTCTCCAGCGACAACCTCTCGGTTCAGGTGGCGGCGCCCGGGGTGAATGTGCCCGCCCAGGGCAGGGACGGCCAGTACTGGCTGGTCAGCGGCACCAGCCCGGCCTGCGCGCTGGTGGCAGGGATCGCCGCCATCATCAAGTCGAAGTATCCGGGCCTGGCGCCGGACCTGGTGGCCGGCGCGATGACCTCGACCACGACGGACCGCCCGGCCAGGGGCTACGACAGCCAGGTGGGGTTCGGCATCGTGGACGCGGCCGCCGCCCTGGCCAAGGCCGCCCATCTGGCGGGCGCCCGGCCCGCGCAGGCCGGCGTCAAGGCCGCCGCCCGGTACCAGGGCGCGCTCGCGCCGCCGCCGGTCAGCCCGCGCGGCTCCGGCCAGCTCGTCCTGTTCGCGCTGCTCGCGCTCACCTCGCTGGTGCTGACCGCCGCCGCGGGCACCAGGCTGGCCATGCTCCGCCGGGCGAACCAGTGACGGGCCGCGACGACGACGGCGGGGCGCCGCTGGTCGACGACTTCGCCAGCCATGTCCTCGACGTGGTGGACTCGATCCCGCCCGGCCGGGTGATGTCCTACGGCGACATCGCCGAGTACCTGGGCGCCGGGCCGGGACCCCGGCAGGTCGGCCGGGTGATGGCCGTCTACGGCGGCGCGGTGCCCTGGTGGCGGGTGATCCACGCCGACGGCACCCCGGCCCCCGGCCACGACAGCGTGGCGCTCCAGCACTACCTGGCCGAGGGTACCCCCCTGCGCTCGGCCCGGCCGCCCGTCCGGGTCGACCTGCGCCGCGCCCGCTGGCCCGGCCCCTAACGGCGAACCACGACCGCCCCCGCCCCCCTCATAACACCAGCACCACGCCCCTCATCCGCCACTCAGCGGATCCACGTGGTTGTGGCGTTCTAATGAATAGAGCCAGCTTGGCTAAATCCTCCAGCGGTCCGGCCAGCTGGGGCCAGGGCCCCCCGCACCCCGCGTGGCGGGCCCGGGCGTTCGGGGTCATGGGCCCCTTGGCCCCGCAAGGGACACGTCCTTTTTTAAGCTGAGTTTGGGGTGTGTCCGGGGTTGCTAGCGTGGCGTGCTGGGGGTGTGCGGTCTGGCGGGGCGGGCAGGGTGATGCCGTGGCCGGCGGCGTAGTCGCGCAGGTCCTGGTAGGTGGCCAGGGTGAGGGGCCCGGGCGGGGCGCGGGCGGGCAGGGCGAACCGGTGGTGCAGGATGGCGGCCAGGACGTAGCCGGGGAAGGTCATCTTGTGGCGGGGGTCATTGCGGGGCTTGTCGGCGCGCTTGCGGGGGCGGCCGCGGAGGCGGGCGTGCAGCCGGGCTGCGCGGTAGGCGGCGTGCGGGATGGCCAGGGCGGCGGCCAGGGCGGCGGCGCCGCCGGGCGGCAGGCCGGTCAGGGCGGGCTGGTCCAGGGCGGCCAGGTCCGGGGCGGTGCGCTGCGGGGGCGGCGCCGGGCCGGGGTCCGGGGCCGGGCGGGGGACCGGGAGGATGGCGTAGTTCCAGTCGCCGTGGAAGCCGTGCCGGGCGAGGACCCGGTCTTCGAGGTCTTTCATCTGCGCGTCGGTGATCTCGGTGCCGACCGGGTAGCGGCCGGCGTCCAGGACGGCGGTGACGGTCAGCCCGGTGGCGGTGGCGGTCGCGGCGATGGTGTTCACCACGATCTCGTAGCTGGCCAGCGGGCGGCCCCGCCAGGTCCGGGTGATGTGGCAGAACAGCCGGTG
>WNGL01009903.1_pt1 | contig 12907 bp, 12 predicted proteins | sample 5400591 | NCBI WGS metagenome assembly WNGL01 (sample SAMN13153377, study PRJNA577476) | soil metagenome | isolation source: 80 cm soil or saprolite under Garry oak tree replicate 1 | place: USA:California | collected 2016-06-15
GAAAAAGCCGCCCAGGGAGAGGGATCGCAAATAATTCTGGGCGATTTTCTGGACAACATCATCAAGAGCATCGGATCACCCGAGAGCTTCTACTCATTCTTCTGCCAACTCGCCTCAAGGATCCGACTCAGAAAGAGAACCGCGATCCTCGTGATAAAAGAGGATATTCATGAGAAGTCGATGGTCGAAATGGTAAAACGGTTCGCCGACATCGTCCTCGAATTCCGAGACCAAGACAACGAGGGCGCGCTAACGGTCGAGATGAGAACGCTAAATTTTGCAGATAACATCTACACCAGATGGCTACCCTTCCCACAAGCCCTAAGGCCGCTCTGTACGAATTACACCTAAAACCGAGACCTCGGGCCCATCGTACGGGGTTGCGGCCTGAAGATCATCAGATACCGGAGAATCTCCTCAACCAACACTAAGGCAAAGACCCTCGCCGAAAAAGGCGCCGCCGAATGGACTGTTGTGGTCTCCCAGATTCAGACACAAGGTAGGGGCCGATCAGGACGATCCTGGACGTCGCCCAAAGGCGGCCTATGGTTTTCGACAATCATCAAACCAAAGATCCCCATCAATCGAATACCTCTTTTACAGTTCTTGTTCGCCAACGCGCTTCGAAAAGGAATCGAAGAAACATACCAAGTCCAATCAGAAGCAAAATGGCCAAATGACATTGTCGTCGATTGGAAAAAACTGGCAGGCATACTCATCGAGACCAAGATCAGCCATCCAGACCTCGCATACGCAATCGTTGGCGTCGGCCTCAATGTGAACCTAACTGCCGAAGAACTGCCAACCGAAGCAACCTCGATTTTCTTGGCTAGCAAGAAGCGATTCAGTTTAGAAAGGACGTTTAGCTCGATTCTGACTATCTTGGAACGGCATTATGGGAGCTTGAGAGACGAAGGCGCAGTTGTGGGTGATTGGTGGAAGCACTGTGCCCACCGAGAGAAACCGGTGATAATCGAAACCAGCAACGGTAGAGTCCGTGGAAAATCGGTTGGAGTCAACCTCGATGGAAGCATCATTGTCCAGACGGATCAGGGAAGCGTAACAGTTCCTGACGGGACTCTTCGACTGGACACGTGAGCCTGTCTTCCGTGCTTTAATACGGGAGGTCTCTTCAGCGAGTTCCAATCGACCATGACGATGAAGGAACTGTCCAAGGAGCTGAGCAACCTCAGAGAAAAATCTGAGGAAGGTGGCGGCAGGGACAAGATCGAGGATCAGCATTCTAAGGGAAAAATGACCGCCAGGGAGAGAATTGTCGCTCTGGTCGACCCGGGCAGTTTTGTGGAAATGGACCGGTTCGTAGTTCATCAGACCGCTGACTTCGGCATGGCTGAGAAGAAGATTCTAGGCGATGGAGTTGTGACGGGTCACGCGAAGATTGATGGAAGGACAGTTTACCTGTTCTCCCACGACTTCACCGTCTTCGGCGGCTCTCTGGGAGAAATGTTCGCCAGAAAGGTTACAAAGATTATGGATCTCGCGCTCAAGACCGGGGTCCCGGTTATCGGGATTAACGATTCAGGCGGAGCAAGAATCCAAGAGGGGGTTGTCAGTCTAGGTGGTTATGCTGAGATATTCTTTCGCAACGTCCTAGCTTCAGGAGTTATCCCGCAGATTTCAGCTGTAATGGGGCCGTGCGCGGGAGGCGCGGTGTATTCCCCTGCCATGACCGATTTCACCATCATGGTCGACAAGACCAGTTACATGTTCATAACGGGACCCGATGTCATCAAAGCCGTTCTCAACCAAGACGTTAGCTTCGAAGAGCTTGGAGGCGCCAGACTTCACAATACGAAGAGTGGAGTCGCGCACTTTTTCGCACAGAGCGAGCAGGAGGGATTGCAGCAAATCAGGAAATTATTGAGCTTCATCCCATCCAACAACACCGAAGACCCCCCTAGAGCCAAGCCGAAGCCACCGGTCGGGGAAAAGAGTGAACTCAACGATGTCTTGCCTGACAACCCTGACAAGGCGTACGATATTCGGGATGTCATAACCCGGATCGCCGACGGAAGTGAACTGTTTGAGATACAACCGCTCTGGGCTCAGAACATCGTCATCGGACTCGCAAGACTCAACGGATACTCGATCGGAATCGTTGCGAACCAGCCTAAAGTCAACGCAGGAACGCTTGACATTGATTCCTCCGCTTACTGCGAAGCCTCTGTTCCCAAACTGACCGTTATCGTAAGGAAGGCGTATGGAGGCGCCTACGACGTGCTCGGAAGCAAGCATATCAGGGCTGATGTGAATCTTGCTTGGCCCTCGGCCGAGATAGCTGTAATGGGTCCTGATGCCGCGATCAACATAATCTTCCGCAACGAAATTGCCAAAGCGAAAGACGCAGTCGCGGAGAAACGGAAGCTTGTGAAGGAATATCGTGAAAAATTCAGCAACCCGTACATTGCCGCGGGAAGAGGATACGTCGACGATGTCATCGAGCCCTCGGAGACTAGGGAAATATTGATCAAATATCTTGAATCGGTGAAGACGAAGAGAGAAGCACGCCCTCCACGCAAACACGGTAACATTCCACTCTAGATCGGACTTACGACAGATGTTCAGAAAGATCCTCATCGCGAACCGAGGAGAAATTGCGGTCAGGATAGTACGAACTTGCAGGAAGCTCGGAATAAAGACCGTTGCAGTTTACTCAGAGCCCGATCTGGAGTCCCAGCATGTCGTCTATGCTGACGAAGCCTACCACATCGGGCCCGGACAGCCCTCTGAAAGCTACCTCAACATCCCGAAGATAGTCAAGGCTGCGAAGGCCTCCAGAGCAGAAGCAGTGCATCCCGGGTATGGGTTCCTGGCAGAAAATCCCCAGTTTGCCCGAGAGTGTGAAGAAGCAGGACTCGTTTTCATCGGACCAAAAAGCAAGATTCTGGCTTCGGCCGCAGACAAGTTTGCATCAAGGGAAACAGCACACCGAGCCGGTGTCCCTACAATTCCCGGTTCGAAACGTCAACTAGAGACCGCGGACGAGGCTGAAAATGAAGCCCGTCGCGTGGGCTTTCCCGTATTGATCAAGGCTTCCTTTGGAGGAGGCGGGAGAGGCATGCGCATTGTCAAGACGGCGAGCGAATTGCGAAGGTCCTTCGATCTTGCTGCTTCCGAGGCAAAGGGAGCCTTCGGCCGTTCAGAATTGTATCTGGAAAAACATCTGATCAACCCTCGACATATTGAGGTCCAAATAATCGCCGGGAAAAAGGGACAACTCGTCCACCTTGGTGAGAGAGAATGCTCGCTTCAGAGACGACACCAGAAAATCCTCGAAGAGACCCCCGCACCGCAGCTTGATTCTACATCAAAGAAAACGCTAGTTTCGCTCGCTTTGAAGATGGCCAAAGCAACGAGATACGAAAATGCGGGAACGGTAGAGTTTGTGCGATCAGCACGAGGCGACTTCTACTATCTTGAGATAAACAAGCGGATCCAAGTAGAACATCTCATCACGGAAATGGTTACGGGGGTAGATATTGTGGAACAGCAGATCCGAATCGCTGATGGAGAGGGTCTCGGGCTCTCTCAAAAAGAGGTCGGGTTCAACGGCGCTGCGATGAACTGCAGAATCAATGCGGAAGATCCGTCGAGAAACTTTGCTCCCTCGCCCGGTCGCATCGAAGAGTTTGTCCCGCCCGGCGGTCCTGGTATCAGGGTTGATACGGCTATGATCGATGGAGCTGTCATCCCAGAATACTACGATTCGCTCATCGCGAAGATTGCTTCACACGGCCGAACTAGAGAGGAGGCGATTCAAAGACTGAAAGGCGCCTTGAGCGAGACTATCGTCACCGGGGTTGAGACCACGATTCCTCTCCATCAAACCATTCTTGAAGACAAGGGCTTTGTCCGCGGTGACTACCATACTCAACTCCTCGACAACAAGATCGCTACGTGGGACTTCAAGCCGCAGCTGTCAGTAGAGGAGGTCGCCATGCTCGATTTGACAACAAACTATCCACTTTCAGGAACAGGCGAATCTCCATTGCAGAACAGTCAGACAAGATGGCGAAACGCGCTCCAGACGGAACCAACACCGAGGCAACCCTTGTTTGTCGAAGGAATCTGAACAGATCCACCAACTCACCGTCAACGGAAAAACTTGGGCTGTTACGGAGCCCAAGAAGCATGGCTTAACCCAAAAGATCAAAGTCAACAAACAAGTACTGAGTGTTCATATTCTTCGAGAGCCAACGACTGACCAGCCGGACCTAGTTGCAAATATCAATGGGAAGGTTCTCATCGCAAGAAGGGAAGAAGACCGCAATGGAGGCGGCTATCTTATTCGACTGAACGGAAGACTGCTCAAGGTCAGCTCAGGCGGAATAGAGCCGTCTTCCCAAAATGCCGGAATTTCTGAGACAGTTCTTGGGCCTGTTGTGATAACTTCACCCATGAGCGGGAGAATCGTGTCGTTAAGCGCATCTCCTAACAAACCAGTAAACAAGGGTCAGCCGCTAGCTACCCTGGAGGCCATGAAAATGGAAAACGAGATTGCCGCACCAAAGACTGGAATCGTGAAAGAAGTCTACGTTCAATCTGGCGCCTTGGTGAAAGCGGGAGACAAGTTATGCCTCCTAGAGTAACCTAGAATCGAGAGCCTGTGCATGGACCGCTGGAAGTACTACGATATCGTCCATCAGCGCCACTCCGTAATGAATCCTGTAGACGAGACTAAACTGGAGTGCTTGTATGATCTTCTAGAACTGAAACCGAATGATAGTGTCATAGACATCGGATGCGGAAAAGGAGAGATGCTGATCAGGCTAGCCGAGAAGTACGACGTCAAAGGCCTAGGAATCGACAAGTCTCCATATTGCGTACGGGAAGCTGAGAAGCGGAAACGTCAACGAGTTCCCCAGGCGGACCTGAGGTTCCTGGAAATGGACGGGGCCCGGTACAAGCCTGAGAGTGAAGAATCCTCAGACCTAGCCATGTGCATAGGGGCAACATGGATTTACGGTGGCTACAAGAATACTGTCAGAGCTCTAGGCGAAATGACGAGGTCATCAGGATTCGTGATGGTCGGCGAGCCGTTCTGGCGCGCAAACCCTCCACAAGAATACCTTCAGTCAGAGGGGCTTTCGGTTGATTCTTTCGACACCAATCATGGAAATGTCAGAACGGGAGAGTCGGAAGGACTGAGGCTTGTCTTCGCACTTGTCAGCAGCCAGGAGGATTGGGACAGATCAGAAGGACTTCATTGGACCGCAGCAGTCGAATATGCCCTTGCTCATCCCGAGGATACTGACCGCGAAGAACTGCTGGCACGTGATTCCAAGGAGAGAGAGTCGTATCTTAGATGGGGAAGGGACACCCTTGGCTGGGCAATCTACCTCTTTCGAAAGATGCGATAGAAAGTCTCAACCACTACTTTCCGCGCAATTGTGGAAGTATCTGCGTGTAGAAGTCGAGGGATTCGGGGTTTACTAGAGCATCACGATTAGTTACGGGTCTATCGTTTACAATATTCGCGACTGCCACCTCAACTTTCTTCATGTTGAGAGTGTATGGAATATCAGGCACTTCCAGTATTAGAGCTGGAACATGTTTAGGTGAAGCCTCAGCCCGAATCACTTTTTTGATTTTTTCTTTCAGTTCCTCGGTAAGCTTGTGGTTCGGGGACAGTTTGACGAAGAGGATGATTCTCTGATCCCCAGCCCAGTTCTGACCTACGGCGAGGCTGTCGGCGACTTCAGGTAGTTTCTCAACAACATTGTAGATTTCCGACGTACCAACACGAATCCCAGAGGCCTTTATCACCGCGTCCGAACGTCCATAGAACGTGTAGCCGCCGGTGTCGCCATGAAAGAGCACATAGTCGCCGTGCCTCCAAACGTTCTTCCCCTTGGCGCGGTAGTATTCGAAGTAGGCTTCACGATATCTCACATTATTGGGGTCCTCCCAGAAGTATAACGGCATAGATGGTGTTGGAGCCTCGCAGACCAGTTCGCCCATCCTGTCAACAACCGGCTGGCCGTTCTCATCGTATACGTTGACCTTCATCCCGAGCCCCGGTGCCTGAAGTTCGCCTCCAAAGACGGGGAGAATTGGCACTCCGCCCGCGAAGCAGCCGTTGATGTCTGTGCCTCCGCTGATCGAGTTGAGATGCATGTCAGCTTTGACCTCCTCGTAGATCCATTCGAACCCTTCCGTGGAGAGCGGTGATCCGGTTTGGGAAATCTCTCTGAGCGATGATAAATCGTAATCTTTGCTGGGTTTCGCGCCTATTCCTTTGAGATGATTGATGTAGCTGGCACTGCATCCCAGGATTGTGATCTTCTCTTCCTGAACTAGCCTCCACATTGTGTCCCATTTAGGATAGAGGGGATTTCCGTCGTACAAAACGAGAGTCGCGCCTGCTGCTAAGCAGCTCATCAGCCAGTTCCACATCATCCAACTCGGCGAGGTAATGTACGTGATCCGATCCGTGTTCTTCAGATCAGCGTGAAGCTGGGTCTCCTTCAACTGGTTCACCAAAACTCCCGCAGCCCCTTGAACCATACATTTCGGCTTCCCTGTTGTCCCTGACGTGAACATGACGAAAACCGGATGGTCTGAGGGCAGTTGTTCAAACCGAATCTCGCCCGACTTGTTCTCCGATCCGAATTCGTCGAACCTAACGGAGTTGTCAAGTTGGCCCTCGCTGGATTTGGCGCCCAAAAGTCGGACCGTCACTATCTTCTCGAGCGACCGGACTCCATTTGCAACATCTTTGACGTTTGAGGAAATGTCGAATTTCTTTCCCTTGTAGACGTAACCATCAACCGCGAACAATACTTTCGGTTTGACCTGGCCAAGTCTATCCAGGACGGCGCCTGAGCCGAGTTCCGCCCCGCAACATGCCCAGACTGCTCCGATGCTGGTAGCCGCCAACATTGCGATCGTTGCTTCCTCTATGTTCGGCAGGTAACCTCCCACTCGATCACCAGCTCGAACTCCCGTCTCACGTAGACCGTTCGCCACACGGGCGACTTTCCTGTAGAGATCGGAATAGGTCAGGCTCGAACGTTCTCGTCCCTCGGACCGCGAGATGAGGGCGATCCTTTCGTCTCTGAATCTTAGAAGGTTCTCGGCGAAATTGAGCCTCGCGCCGGAAAACCATTTGGCCCCGGGAAATTTGCCAAGATCATCCACAACGGCTTCAAACTTTTTCGAGGATATGATTCCTGCGTAGTCCCACATTGCGGACCAAAAATTGGTAGGTTTCTTGATGGACCACGTGTAAAGTTCCGGATACGATCCGAGACTCAGACTGTGCTTCTTGTTGACGAATGATAGAAATCGAGTGAGATTGGCCTGTCTTACTCGCTCACCAGAAGGAATCCAGAGAGGCTTTCGCTTGAGTTTCTTTCCAACCAAGTCGGCCAACCGCTCCAAAAATCCCTTGAGAACTTGTCCGTACTTGCTTTGAAGGATTTCGACCTGGATAATTTATAGCCTTTCAATCAGAGCCAAGACCTGGGTCCAGTTGACCGTCGTCGACGTAAGATTACTTACAGACGGATATTTCACGCTCGACAAGAGCTTTCTCGTATTTGGCAAATACCAAGGAACCAAGTACAAAGCAGCACTCAAACCGCTGCTGATACGAACAGACAAAGAGAATATCCTAGTCGATACCGGAATCGGGACACTGCCACCGAAATACGAGAAATTCCACGAAGTCATCAGGACCAAGGAAGAGCAACTGCGGCTATCGTTGAAGAAAGCTGGACTGAAACCCAGCGACATTACTCTGGTGGTAAATACTCATCTGCATTTTGACCATTGTGGAAATAATCTTCTCTTTTCCAACGCGAAGTTTCTGGAACAAACTGACGAGGTTCGGTACGCATACTTTCCGGACCGATTCATGCGGATAAGTTACCTGCGTGAATTCTTTGATACCGAAGGAGAAATCGTGCCGCTGCGAGGAAGATACACGATTGAGGACGGAGTGGATATCGTGCCAACGCCAGGCCACACGGTAGGACACCAGTCAGTTGTCGTGAAGTGGAAGAACCGGAACATCGTTTACGCGGGAGATGCAGCTCCTCTACCGGAAAACATCGAGAAACGGAACATCACAGGAATGATCTATAGCACAGCACAAGGACTGGAATCAATCGACCTCTTACGACGGATAGAAAATCCAGTTTACATTTACTCACACGAGAACGAACAACTGAAGATTCCCGCTTAGCTTCTAGCCCGCTCAACTCGGGAGTTCGGAATACGATCCTCACTTTCGCTGCAGCAATTCATGACCAGCCTCTTTTGACCGATTTTGAGTAGGCCTTCCAGTAAGGGTCGACGGCGGGGTAGCTGAGGCGGCGCGTCCCCTTGCGCGTATTGGCCTTGCAACCTCGAAACTTGGAGGTCAGTTTCCCAACCACGCGAGAGGGGATACCCCGAGAGGACAATTTGGCCAATATCTGAGACGTCTTCGTTGGTCCCGAAGCGATGATGAGGGTGCCCTCGCTCAGAGAAACTAGTGGGTCTATTTTGAATAGTTTGCACAGTTGCTCGGTCTCTTCGCTAACTTGAATCTGTTCTAGACTTACCATTAGACCGAGCTTCGATGCTGTAGTGAGTTCGATCAGGCCGGCGATTACCCCGCCTTCTGTCGCATCATGCATTGCTGTTACACCGTGCTGTCGGACCCCCACTGACGAAGCCGTTAGCGCATCTGCTACTGTACTCACTTTGTAGAGGTAGTTCCAGGCTTTTTCAAAGAGTCTGTTTCCGAGAGCCCTCCTCGCCCTCTTTGGGAATGTTCGCGTCAGGATTGCTGTTGTCTCGATCGCCGCTCCTTTTGTCAGTATGATATCGTCTCCAGCTCGAGCCATGCTTGACGTCAGGTAACGGTCCTCGGGTCCCGTGGCCATTACCACGCCTCCTCCAACTATCGTGTAGTCTATGCCCGGGTACCTTCCTGTGTGGCCACCGATGATGGAGAGCCCCAGCTGTTTGCATTCTTTGTGGAAAGATCTCCAATATTTCGCAAAGTTCGCGTCACTTAGGGTCGGTGGGAGGTTGAAGTCAAAAAGTCCGAACTGAGGCGAAAATCCGCTCGTCGTGAGATCGGATGCTAACAGGTGAACGGACAACCACGCTGAGGCTTCAGGGCCAAGCGACGGAATGTACGATAATGGATCAGAAGTCGCGACCAGAACACGGCCGCGACTAAGTCGAAGAATTGAGTTGTCAGCACCGAAGGCAGGGCCAACGATTAGTTGCGATGATGAAGCCCCCAAGGACCGGTAGATGACAGATTCTAAGATGCTCTGGCCCACTTTGCCAAGCCTTGGAAGCCCTCTCATGAATTCGGGTCTAGTTGAAGTGCTGGACTCTAAAGGCTCTCTGCGCAGCAACTATCAGTACCAAGGCCACTGGTATCCACAAGATGTCGACGAGCGTCGCGAAGTCGAGAGACGCGAGCCAAAACCCTTGAACTAACCCCGACGAACTGCACCCTGGACCGGTGCAATAGAAAGCCGTAAAGGAGTAGACCGGCCAGTCAATCAGAAAGAAAACTGCGGTCTCATATATCGTTGCTAGCACCATTCCGAGGCTCAGAAGACGTCTCGTTTTATCTCTAAATCTGTAAACAATGAGGACCTCAGGTGCACGCGCGAGGACTATGCCAGGGACAAATGTCAGCGCGAATACCGATGGAACCTGGCCAAAGACGAAAATGCTTATGGCTTCTCCCACACCAGAGCCGATTGCGGTAGACCAGAAACTGACTTTACGCGAAAACAGAACCGCGAGAGCTAGGTAGAATGCAGGTGCAGCTGTAATTTCTCCGAGCGGTGCCGGAAGCGTGATCCCGAACAAGACATTCGATAGTACGGTACCAACTGTCACGAGAGCTGAAAAAGCGCCGATTCTAGCGATATCCAAGACCAGATTGTTCGTCTGAAGCTTTCTCCGAATGGGAGCTGATGCCGACGGAGGAAGTGAATTCTGCGCTGACCACTCTGGATATTGATTCATTGTTTCTCCATTCTTCGAGGAAGGGAAAACAAGGCAGGAGTCAGGCTTCGTATCGTCCCTTCGCCGGCATTACCCGGATCAGGTTCAAAGGGTCGATGGCAAGCGAAGCCATCCTCTCAGCCGGGTTTATCCCAGCTCCCCGTTGATAGAGGAGGCGAAGAACGGCGTATTTAAGCGCTGACTATTCAGTTTCCTTGAAGAAATAGCGCGGCCAGTGGGGCCAGCTCGTCTCCTGAGATTTCGGGCTAAAATCAACCTCCAGCTCCATCCCAATCTTCAAAGATTCTAATCGCGATGTTCTGATAATGCTAGGCAACTTGACCCCCTCTTCCATATCGACAATTCCGACAGCGTATGGAGTCATGTGTTTGAATTGCGGTGGCGCGACATGGACTACTGTGTATGTTACGAGCTTGCCTTTGGTTCCGAGTTGAACCCACTCGACCCTTGAGGATCGACATTTCGGACAGATCGATCTGGGCGGAACCATGATGTGTTTGCAGCGAACGCACCTGACCGCCATCAGTTTGCGATCAGCGCATCGCCGATAGAACTCCTCGATTGTGGGAGGAGGGAGCTCGCTCAATTCTCAAGCACTCCTCAATATGTGAACAACTCCTGTCGCGCCGGACCCGCCTAGATTATGCGCGAGAGCAATCTCAGCGTCTGCAACCTGCCTCCGGTCCGCCTGTCCTGTCAGTTGCAGGAAAAGCTCGTGGACCTGAGCAGTTCCCGTAGCGCCTACTGGGTGTCCTTTCGATTTGAGCCCACCGCTCGTGTTTATTGGAATGGAGCCGCCAATGTTTGTGGCACCACTTTCAACGAACTTACCTCCTTGACCAGGCTTGCAGAAACCCAAGTCTTCATAGGCGATTATCTCTGCGATTGTGAAGCAGTCGTGGACTTCGGCAACGTCGATGTCCTTCGCTTTGACGTCGGCCATTTTGTAGGCCTCCTGGGCTGCTTGCTTTGCCGCGTTGATAGTTGTGAGGCTGTCACGCTCGTGGAGGCAGAAGGTGTCCTGGGACTGTCCTGAACCGATGATGTGAACGTAATTGTCACTCAGCTTCTTCGCGAGTTTTGGATTCGTCAGTATCAGGCAACTGGCTCCGTCAGTTATGAGGGAGCAATCATACAGTTTGAGAGGCCATGCGACCATACGGGATTTCATGACCTCGTCGAGGCTCACTTCCTTCTGCATGTGAGCCTTAGGATTCAGTGCACCGTTCTTGTGGTTCTTGACAGCGACTGCAGCCATTTGTTCCTCCGTCGTTCCGTACTCGTGCATGTGAACGGTTGCCATCAGGGCGAATAGTCCGGGGAAGGTCATGCCGTTCCATTGTTCGAAGGGATAGTCAGAAGCGGTGGCGAGTATTCCTGTTACCTCAGGCGTTGGTTGATTTGTCATCTTCTCAACGCCTCCGACCAGCACGATATCGTAGAGGCCGGACTTGATCGCCATTATCCCGCAGCGAAGAGCTGAACCAGACGACGCGCAAGCATTCTCGATCCTCGTTGCAGGTGCAGGCAAAAGGCCTGCCCAGCTCGCGTTTATCGGGGCATCGTGGGCTTGATGCTCGTAGGCCTCACTCATTTGGCCGATAAACGCGGCCTTGATGTCCTTGCCAGGGTCCAACTCCTCGACTCTGTGAAAGGCTTCGAGCGCCGCTTCGGCGAATAGTTCGCGCGCGTAGACACCCTCTCTGCGGCCGAACTTGGAGAGACCCGCAGAGATTATCGTAGCGAGCGGCTTGACCCTACGCGGCCTACGCAACTAAATCTGAAATCAGGGGGCGTCCCTTCACTAAAATAGCCTTCCTTGGGACGAAGACGAGTCTTAGCTCGAACTCGGATGCGGTCTTCTAAAGGCGGTCAGAACAGCTCGTAGAAAGTAGATGCCGCCGAGAAACTGCGCGGTCCTTCCGGTCCACGAGATCGGGTCGCCCGGTGCTCTGCCGAAGAAGATCGCGAGAGTTCCTATGGAGGTCATTCCCAGCGCCAGAAAGTACCAATAGAGAGTATCTGACTTGGATGAGAAACAGAGCCGAGCAAAGAGCACGGAGGAAACCGCGAATAAGGCTGCAGATGATCCCAAAACGGCCATCCTCAGCGGAGTCTGCCCGACACCGAGAACAAAAAACAGTGGGACAAGACCACCCAGACTAGCTATAGTCAACAGGGTCGTGAAAGATAGAACGCCGGCATACGCAGCAATCGAAAGAGGTTTCCGGATCCTAGGAGCATTCTCTATGGACGTACCGGTCGAGGTGGTGCTCCCACCAGCCAAGTGAAATATTGAAGCGCACAGACCTCCGGTATTCACAATAGTAATCCCCGCATTTAGCTGGCCTGGGAGATTTGCTAGCCACGTGCCCAGAATAGATGTAGAACCCAATGCGAGAGAGGCGCTGCCCAACAAAAGGAGGATAGTAAAACCAGTTTGAAGATAGCTCTTCAGGGAGATGTAAGCTACAAGGAAAGATGTAATGGAAACAAAGACAGTGTACAGAATAGCGTTAAGGTACGCTGGCTCAAACCTCAACCCTGAGCCCAGCTGGCCGGGAGGGGGAAGGATGATGTCAAAGATTGTGATGAGCCCTATGAATATGGGCAGTGGAGTTGCTCCAAGTAGGCTGGGTCTCCAGCCTGGAGGTTTATGGTCCCCAGGAGTGGGTAAGCGACCGCTCCCTGTTATGTCGGGTTTAGGAATGTTTCTGTTTGTTTTTGGCAAACGCAAAGGCCCACCTATTCGCTGCTTCTTCTGTCAGGGATCGCGTCGGGGTGCCTGACATTAGCCCCTCGTACTGAGTGAAGGGCGTGGAAATCTTGACACCGTGAGACGTTATCTCGTACTCTCGCAGGCTCTTGTCGTGATCGCTTCCCCGCATTTTCAGAATGACTA